>Ga0131853_10000971_pt1 | contig 51894 bp, 60 predicted proteins | sample TergutLab28metaG_FD_92764 | JGI IMG/M metagenome (GOLD analysis project Ga0131853, IMG submission 92764) | Labiotermes labralis P1 segment gut microbial communities from Petit-Saut dam, French Guiana - Lab288 P1 (version 2) (version 2) | ecosystem: Host-associated > Arthropoda: Insects >...
GGTGCTCGTCTTCCAGGAAACCAGCCTGGGTTTTGGACATAAAGGGGGCAAAGCTGGGTTCAAAATCGTTTATAAAGTTTTGCCAGTCCAGCAGCACATTGCGGATGTCATCTGGGATGGCTTTCTTTTTTGGGGGTTCCGGGGGTTTGGGCTTCGGGGTGGATTGCGCCGCTTTGGACACAGGCGACAGAGTGCCGCCCCTACTGTCAGAATTGTCATTCCGGGCTTGACCCGGAATCCCCTGGACAGGGCTGCAGATGTATTCTATGCACATAACCTCAAGTGATAGACGTGCAGATGTGCTGTGACGCATATTTCTGGCCACATCTGAAAAGGCCGCAATCATGCGTATTATGTCATCATAGCCATCCATATTTTGGGCGGTGCTTGCAATTAGCCGATTGCGCAGATGCGATAGCATTTCTTGCGCAAATTGAGCAAAATCGCGGCCTTTTGCAGACAAATCCTCTATGACTTCAAGGCATCTGTCGGTTTGGCCGGATGTTAGGGCATCCATCATGTCCGTAAATACACCATCATCCACCGAGCCGGTGATTTCCAGCGCGCGTTCCAGCGTAATTTCCTCGCCATAATACAGCGATGCACATCTATCTAATATGCTAAGCGCATCACGCATAGAGCCATCCGAAAGTCGCGCCACATAGGACAACGCATCAGCAGTGACTTTGATACTTTCCTCTGCCATATATCCCGCCAGCGCGGCTTCCATATCTGCCGGGCTTATGCGGTGAAAATCAAAGCGCATGAGGCGCGAATGTATCGTAGCAGGGATTTTATGTGGGTCGGTTGTAGCCAAAATAAATATCACGTGTGGGGGCGGCTCTTCCAGCGTCTTCAGCAGGGCATTGAATGCCCCACCAGACAGCATATGCACCTCATCTACAATATACACCTTGTAGCGTCCCATTGCAGGATATCGCACCTCTTCACGCAGCTCCCGGATATTATCCACACCATTATTGCTGGCGGCATCAATTTCAATTACATCCAGACTCGCGCCGGAAGCAATATCCACACAGCTGCGACATATGCCGCACGCCTCGCCACCACTTGGATTTTCACAATTTACGGCCCGCGCAAAAACCTTGGCACAGGTGGTTTTGCCCGTGCCACGGGTGCCGCAGAAAAGATAAGCATGGGTAATGCGTCCATGCTCTATCTGGTTTATCAGTGTTTTTTTGATATGTTCCTGACCCACAATGTCGGCAAAAGATGTGGGGCGTAACTTACGGTATAATGCTGTGTACATTTTACACCTCTTTAGTTTTTGTGAGCAAAAGACGTGTTCCGAAACTTCATGATGTGAAGGGCGGAAATAACGCTGCTAATGCTTATTAAGCACGATTTGCTCGTAGTGTTTCAAACGCTTTGAAGTTCTCGGGTTGCTCTAATAACTTAATGATTTCATCGGCACATTCCTCTTTAGAGTTTTCAAAAGTATCAATGGTTATATCATAAATTTCATCCTTCGGAAGTAATTTTTCAAGCTGGCTTTCGCCTTGCCCAATTTGGCGGTCTCCGCGTTCTTTTTCTCTTCGACTTAATTCTTCCAACGGACAAGTTACATGAACGAATAAAACATCATTATCGCGAAGCAAATCGAGACATTCATCTAGCCAGCTCTGCTTTTGCACCACATGATCTGCTATTACATTAAGTCCTACATCTGATAAAGTTTTAATTGATTTATGGAAACCTTCTAAGGCTTTCCATATCCATTCAATTCCACCTGCTCCGAGCCACTCTTGGTCATTAAGAAATCGTTCGTCCATTGTATGAAGGAAATCATCAACATTTAGTAAGCAGTATGGTTCTGTTAGCTTCTTCTGTAATGTCTTTGCAACCGTTGTCTTCCCAGAGCTAGAAACTCCGTTTAGGAAAATAATTTTGCCTTTTTGCACAACACACCTCCGGAAATATAAATTTTGCGCACGTGCCGCATTTTAAGCGGTACATAAGTGTGACCTTTGTTTTGGGTATACGGCTAGTAAAGCCATTTTATCCCAACTTTGGTGTTTTTGTGGCGAAGTTATCCGCTCCGTGCTCTTTTTTCATTTTTTCGTGCCTTCTGTAGTTTCATCTAAAAATCAATTTGTAATTATCTCCGGGCGCATAACCAAATTATCTCTCATTCGATTCACATCAGCAATTGACAATTGTTGATTGATAATCTCCCACACCCAATCCGCAATATTCAAAATCACCTGCTCATCCACATCTGCCCTGGCCCGCGTTTGGTTAAACCCCAGCTCCGGAACATGCGGTGCAAAAAAGTGATTAAGACCCGGATACAGTACAAATGTGGCATTATCACGGCCATCCAGCATATTCTGCCAGGCCACAAAATCATATGCGGCAAAAATCTGCAAGTCCTCTTGGCCCTGCAGTATCAGAAAGGGAATTTGCACATCATCGATAATATCGGCGGTAGACATCGCAATCAAACTGCGCATAAACGGTATCGGAAAACCCAGCGCAACAGCTATGCTATTAAATGTTTCAAAGGCACGGGGCATTTCATACGCATCCACACCCACCACTTGCCGCAGTATGAAATCTACTGGAATAAAGGATGGTATAGGCGCACCAAGATTAGTCGCACGATACCGCAGATGGTCACTTTGCGATACCACAATATCAAAAAAATCTCGCGGCGAACCCGCTAGTGACACTATGCCAGCAATCTCAGGCCGTTCGTATGCAATATGCGGTGCAACAATGCCACCCTGCGAAAAGCCAACTAAGAAAATCTCGCCCAGGCGCTCGTGTTCCAGTGCAAAGTCTATCGCGTAGTGTACATCATCTATGGTTTCTGTAAATATCGTGGCGTCGGCAGGCATCGGTGGATGCTGGCGATACCGCTTGTTAAAGCGTATGCTCGCAACACCTTCATGGGCCAGGCCATGAGCAATATCCCGAAAAAATGTCATGCCACCAAAGGCGGAATCATAATTCCCTTGCCCTGAGCCGTGTATAAGTATCACCACGGGCGGGTTGCGCACGCCGCGCGGTATTGCCAGCCTGCCTGTTAGCTCATACGTACCTATTTCGATGGGATATTCGCGAAATCCCAAATCTACGGCATGTAGTGTAGCTGACTGAGCAAAAAATGTTAATATCAGACATATTATCGCAATTTTTCTCTTCATAACCTATTCCACCCAGCGCACTTTTGCAGGCTCGTAAAAGCCCCGCGCATCAGGCGTTTCATCCCCTTCGCCAATAGCGATTATGTTAAATGGGATTTCATCATCCGGCAGCTGCAAAATCTCCTTTACCGCCGCCATAATATGCTCCTTTGGATACGCGCCACACCAGCAGCTAGAAAGCCCCATTTCCTGCGCTTGCAGCAGGATATTTTGTGTAGCAGCCCCGCAATCCTGCGGCCAAAAACCCTTTGCAATCTCGTTTTTCGACTGCTCATCTGCCAGCGCACATATCACAATGGCTACCGGTGCCTTATATAGCATTTTGGCAAATTTGTGGGCATCCGCCAGCTTGTTCAACACCTCACGATTTGTGATAACCACAAACCGCCACGGACGGCTATTGCAGGCCGAAGGTGTAAGCATGGCGGCTTCCAGCAATGCCTCAACCTTTTCACGCAGCACCGGCGTTTCTAGATATTTCCGCACACTTCTGCGGTCTTTGATGGCTTTCATCAACATATTTATCAGCTCCTTTTTCTCAATTTTACCACACAAGTATTGACTTTTGCAAGCAGCCAATCTATAATTACAATATGAATAATAATCGTAAATTTTCCATCCGGGACCTCACCCGTATAGCCATTTTCACGGCTTTCATAGCCATTTGCGCCCAAATTGCCATTCCGCTGGGGCCCGTGCCGCAAACCTTGCAAACCTGGGCCATCATGCTGGCTGGCCTCGTGCTGGGTGCAAAGCACGGCACAATGGCCGTTATTGTATATGTGCTGCTAGGGGCATCAGGTGCGCCTGTATTTGCAGCCTTTGGCGGCGGCATAGGACATATTATGGGTCCATCCGGCGGTTTTATCCTATCATTTCCCATTATGGCGGCTTTGGTAGGATTGTCAGCAAAAAAGGGCAGCCCGCCACTTATGTTTCTTGGCGTAGTATCTGCCCTTTCCATAAATTTCTTTGCCGGTGCCCTATATTTTGCCACCGTGACCCAAAACACCCTGCCTGCATCCTTCACAGCAGTAGTTTTGCCTTTTTTGCCCAACGCCGCCGTGCAGGTCATCGTTTTAACCACAGCAGGCAAGCGCATAAAAGCCATCGGCGATGCACTTAAAAATTCCTAATTCTTTATTCCAAATTCCGTATTAATTCCAGTGTCATCTCCAATGCATCCAATCCCCGAATCTAGTATGCAATGCAGTTTATGACCCTACATCTCGTGTCAATATTCTGTGTTTGTATTAGCTATTTACGGTTAAACTTTAATCAGTATTGGTTCTTCAGTAGTTAGAATTTCAATAACGGAATCAACGCTATCAAAAATAATATAGTTTTTGATATCATCCACAGGCCGCGTACCAGATACTTGATGTTCAAAATAACTAATGTACTCTGAATTCTCTATCAAAAGTAAACTGCTCTTATTTTCTTCTGCGCGTAAAAATTTAGTTGACCGTTCGATGTAAGCATTTTCGATAGAGCATCTGAGCTCCCAGACAAAATCAAAAATGAGCTTATACTTTACCTTGTCTTTGGCAGTAAAAAATATTTCATATGTTTGGTTACCCCCCGATATATTTTCGATGTGTTCAATATCAATAATAATATTACAATTTACTAATTTTTCCATATATACATCTCCTTATTAGTATCGTATTTTGATACTCGTTTTTGTAACACGGCAAAATATCTCTAACGTTGGTGTGCCATGAAGGGTTGAAGATGGATGAATATTTACAGTTCTGCCATCAGGTAGGTTTCCAACTGTTACACCAGTTTTCGGAATCACTCTTACATTCGTCGGACTTAATGAATTAAAATCGGCCGCAGCAGCATTGTTTCCTCTTGTTGACGATGTGTAGTTCATCACCTTACCAGTATCTTTAGTAAAGGTTTTATTTGACAATATACTCGGAACGTTCTGCGATTGTACGCCTACGCTTCCTGTCCCAGTTCGCATCACAGTCTGCCCACTAGCCGTACCGTGCTTTACTACCGGTGCTTTTAGGGCTGGTGCTGTTGTTTGAATGGTTGTCTGCGAACCTGTTCCTAGCACCGAGGTTCTGCCCATCATATTACCTTGGATAAATCCCCCGAGCATGAAGGCATTTATTGCGTCTTCTAAATGCGCATCCATCATAAGATTTTCTTCTCTCCAAGCATGGAACCCTTCTTTAGAAACTAAGCTGGCATACCATTCGGAATCTGCCCTTAACACTTGTAGGAGGTCTTGATTTAAAATTCTAGTGTCTGCATTATTATTGATACTTGAATGATATCTCGTTCTCGTCACCGTATCATCTAGACTTGTTAGTAAGCGTGTTCTTTCATGCCCATGACTTCCTGTTAATTTTTGGATGGCAGATACTGTTCTTCTATGCATTATATCATCTGAAAAATCAAGTGCAAAGATATCAAGCGACCCATCGTTCAAATCTATCATTCGCTGCAGGAAATTAAGGGCTTGCTCTCTCATGCCTTCATCTAAGAACAGGCTGGCATTAACATCATCTAGGATAATAAATAAGTCTGAAAAGTCACGAAAAAGCAGCCCTTCTGACGAAAAGGAATGACTAAGTCCGTCTGCTTCGGACATAAACATCAAGTTAAAGCTATCCTTTATCCTTTGCATCCTGGTAATATAGGCTTTGATATCGTCCTTGATAATTGACATCTTAAAAGCAGCTGCTGCATCTGTTCTGCGAGACTTTTCAAAGAATCTTTCAAATAGTGCGTTGGTATTGGCTATAGCCTGCTCTAGTTCATCAGCTGCATTAGACATATCTGTTGCGGATTGACGTAGTTCTTTTACTTGGTCTCGCATTGCTCGTATCTGTTCTCTTCGTTGTTCCATTGCAGCTTGGTCTATAACCCCATGAGATATCTACTTTGCATTATATCTAGAGCAACTTAGTTAGCTTTGCGTTGCTTCTGCTCTGTGGCGTTCTTGGATTTCTTCGCCCATTTCTACTATGAAGCTGATTAGTATTACCCATTGGTCTTGAGGCGGGAAAAAGTCATAAGATATTGTTGTGCCGCTTCCGCTACGACGTAGCATTGTGCCGTCGCTAAATTGTATACCAATTGCCCATTCTCCGGCGGCACCAAGCATCCAGTTGCCTACAGGTAGCACTATATCATCTTCTTCGTCAAATATCACAGTTACACGATTAATTTCACCTTCATAAAACTCTTCCCAGTTGCGTATGTCGGCTTCTTCGATTACTTGGATTAGTCTGTTTAAATCGTCTTCCTTGAAGCTTGCAGAAAGCAGAGCGCGAGAATTAAGATTGGTAGCGCCGCCAACACTAGGGCTATAGTATACATTATCGTACATTTTATCCAAAATAAAGGTGTGTCCACGTCCACGGTCAATGTTGTGGTAAAATACAAATCTTTCTATAGTTTGAAAGTCTATATCTGTTGCTGCCGGGGTAAATTCACCGCGTATGACATGTTCCACATTGGTTCTCATGAATTCTTCTAACCACTCATCAGAAGTCCAGTCATCTATTGCCTGAAATGTTATTTCTGTCATTTCTTCATCTCCTTTTTCTACGATGTAGTCTGCAAAACTGCCGATGTAACCAGTTATCAACACCAATGAAAGAGCAATCACCAGTAAATCAAATTTAGTTATCATTTTGATTCGCCTCATTTCTAGCATTCGCTATGTTTGTCATTTCAATTATCAATGCCTCTAGTGCTCCACCTTCCCCTGCTGTATTAATGAAAAAAATTCTATCGTTTTGCAGCATCTCTTCATTACGCACCATCGCTGAAGCAAAGTGGTTAGCAAAAAATTCACCATTTTGCATATATGTTGGCATCCCGTTTGCATCAAACCAATAGAAATATGTACCATATGTATCGTGCCGCACTTCTCCTCTAACAGCGTTATTTGTCATTCCGCCAAAAATATTAGATGGATTCGACATATTGTACCAGGTTGAGTCTGGCTCACCTTGGAGCAGTGTATTTATAGTATTTTGTAGCAGCAATTGAAATCGTTGCTCATGAGAAAGACCTGCCCTAGCCACAACCCTCTCCCCTGCCATAATGGCTTCAACGGCACGATCTCTAACTCCCTCTCTGTCGGTCTGCCTAATCATATTCATAGGCAGTCCAGCCGCAACAGCATGTAGTTTGTATTCAACATCGTCTCTCAAAGAAGAAAAAAGCTCTTCTCTTGGAGTATATAATGTAAAGAAGGTAGCATGTTCATACAATGTAAACCAATCTATCATATGACCTACTTCATGAAAGAAATACCAGAAGGCTCCTCGGGGATTGTTTCTGTCTTCAGGCAAATTAAAGTGGATTGTCTGATCCGAAAGTCGGAACTCAGATCTTTCGGCGTTTGTATTGGCGATGTTTATCCTATCTGCATAGGCAAATATCAAATCCCGATGGTATTCAGGCGCTTGAGATATTATCTGCAATATGCGTGCGCGGTCTTGCTGCGGGAGTCCCGAAAGAGCTCTATCAAGATGGTCTAAGGTCTGAGCACCGCCTAGACGTGTAATATCGGTTCTAATCTGTGTGATTTCTCGATTACTAAGGGGTCTAGTGGCTGCTCCAACACTGCCCATACCCTGAACACCCGACGCAGCTGGGGCCAAGCTTCCACTCATAAACTGCACACCAAAACTAGAGCTAAAAAACCTCATCCCTTCTGCCGAAGAAAAGAAATCCATGTTAAAACTATCCCTAATACCCTGCATCCTAGCAGTATAAGCCCTAATATTGCTCTGAATCCTAAGCATCTGAACAGCGGCTAAAGCATCAATTCTACGAGACAACTCAAAAAACCTCTCAAACAATGCATTGGAGTTTGCTATAGCCTGTTCCAGTTCATCAGCTGCATTGGACATATCTGTTGCGGATTGACGTAGTTCTTTTACTTGGTCTCGCATTGCTCGTATCTGTTCTCTTCGTTGTTCCATTGCAGCTTGGTCTATAACCAATTCTGACCTGGTGTAGGTTTCTTGTTCTCCATCGCTGTTTCGCCTGATACCTTGCACCTCTATGATTTTCTTAATAGGAGGTGCATCTTCAAGTGCATCCGCCTCTGCTTCAAGTGCATTAGCTGCATCTTCAAGGCGCTCTATTGCTTCTCTCATTTCTGTTAGTTGCGCATTCATTGTTGCTTCTGTTTGTGAGCGTATTTGTTCGGCTTGAGATTCGTTCCAGATGAAGGCTCGCATGAGGTATCTCCTTTATCATATATTGGATTGAGTGCAACAAGTTGACTACTGCCTTACCAGCCTAAATAACTCTATATACTCCTCCAACACCAAGTCCAGTTCAAACATCGTTGTGGCATGCTCCACCCCTACATATCTAAAATGCCACGGCTCGTAGATGATATGCGTTAGGTGCTGCTTGTGATATGGATAGCGCAGCACAAAGCCGTAACGGTGCGCGTTTTGCGCAAGCCATATGCCCTCTGGCGTTTGGCCAAAATTAGCCGTTAGGTTACGATAATGGTTGGCCACAATATCCACAGCCAGACCCAGATTATGCTCGCTTTCGCCGGGATACGCAACTACACGACGGGCAGCGTCGAAGGCAGCATCATGGGATAGACCAGCATTTAGCTGGCGGTTTAGCTGGTTTTCAAAAAGCGTGGTCTGCCGCGCAATAGAGCGATGGGAAGAAATAACAATAGGCGCAAGCCCCTGGCTGCGCGCGCTTTCCATCATGGCCGAAAGGCTCTCTGCCGCGCGGGCATCAAACCAATGTCCATTACCAATATATGATAAATACACCTCAAAATCCGCAGGCAACACATTATAGCGGTTCACCAGCGTGAGATTCCACGGCAGATATGTAATAACAGCAGGATTGTTCTGCGGTGGTATCTCTTCTTCAGTTTCGATATGTACAACTTCATCCGGAATTTCTATTATATCTGGCTCATATTCCAGCGCCTGCTGTTCAACCGCCAGCGCCACAGGCGTGGCAACTGCCGATGGTGCGCCAATATTGCTAATAGCCCAAAAAATACCTATGCATGCCACACATACCATTAATCCACCACCCAAAATAACCTCCACAGCCCTTATTTTCCTCATTATGTATTTTCCTCCTGGTGTTTTGCCTGCTTTATCTTGTTGTAGCTTGTATCCGTTGTATAATTATATCCTCTGGCCAATCATCACTTCCCATGTCTAAATTCCCTGCAGAAAAGATATTTATTTCGCCCCGCCAATCGTATGGTACGCGTATTGTAAGCATGGCACCGCTGCCACTAAATAGTTCGTCACAACTCACAGAAATTATACCCGTGGCAGCATCTGCTTCTACCCACATGGCAACAGCGTCGCCGGTGTCCAGCTTTATGTGATGGTCGTCATGCAGCAAAATGTGCATGTTATAACTCGCATCTAGATCTATATTAATAGTGTCGTAAAATTCCGCAAATGTCCAAAAGGTATTAATGGCCCATCTTTCGCCAACATGATGGGCAGTTCTTCCTGTCCCATCAAATCTAACAATGCCATCAACCCAATCAAGTATGCGGTCTTCCAGGCCATCTGCCCAGTATTCTACATCAACTTCGATTCTTTCTGCCCAGGCTTCAATTATTTCCACTCTTTCTGCCACTGCAACTTCCGAGACAAAAGACGTATGCACCTCGGTTGTAACTCTGTTAAACATCACGACTCCCACAACAGCCGTAATAACAAATCCAAACATAATCAAACCCGCAATCACAGCTATGGCAACAATTAGCCCAGTGTTTTTGCGAGCAGGCGGCAAATATAAGGGTGCAGACGGCACCGGCGGTGGGCCGTTGCCCACGTTTTCTACCCCTGACCCTTCACGCAAATCAATATAATCTTTATTGTCATTCATTATGTATTCCTCCCAGTAAAATTCATTTTAACACATCACAAAAATATACGCAAGGCGCAGCAAAAAGTTTGGGCGAAAATTGATATTATTTTGCTGGTTTATTGATGGGCAAAATGCGTAAAATAAAAAACGGAGAGTGATGTACATTGCGAATCGTCACAAAGATTATATCGGACAGAAGCCTGCTTTGCTTTATGGAAGATTTGCGCCAGCTGCTGGTGTATTTCAAGAACCAAATGCCAGAATACATCAGCTTTATTAACATCGAAAGTTTCTATTACTACATGCGGCTGGCGTACCCGCAAAAATACAAGGAAATGACGGGCCTCATGGATATTTTGGAGCCCTATATTCCTCTAATTATATCACCGCGCAACCTAGAAGAGGTGGTTGATGCTTACGAGCAGGGCAATTCCCTTGAGCTAGCAAAGCTGGAAGCGGATTTTTTGGGGCGCTCTAAATTTATTTTTATGAATTCTGTGATGACGGCAGACCAGGAAGACTGGGGCAACATTGTGGCCATATGCCGTCGCATACGAGAGATAAAGCTACAGGAGATGAGCTATGTATAGAAATTTGATTAGCCCTAGCCCTGCCATCCCAAACTCCTAGAAATTATTTCGGTATATTCCTTGCCAAGCCTAATTTCCCTGTCTATATCCCTTGATTTTTGATAAACACCACTGATACTGATGCAATGGTCCACCTGGCCATCTTCATTAAACACCGGAAAGCCCACGCACAGTATTCTTTCGTCGTTTTCAAGCTTGTCAATGGCATATCCGTTAACCCTAGCTTCTACCAACTGCTTACGCAGTTTTTCGGGATCTGTGATAGAATATTTGGTTCTTTGCGGCAAATGACCTATCAGCACTTGCTCTTGAAGCTCTTCGTTATATGCCAGCACAATTTTGCCTAGCGAGGTTGTAGAAAGCCCCGCACGGCTTCCAATGCGGCAGGTAGAAACCAAAAAATCCTTTGGTTCTCTTTTATACAAATATGTTATGCGATTATCTATTAATTTGCCCAGAAACACTGTGTTGCTGGTCTGGTCGGAAAGCTCATCAACATACGGCATAGCAATTTTTACCACATCTATATTAGCCAAATACGCATTGCCCAAAAGCAGGTTTTTCACACCTATTTTGTATGTTTTTGTACGGGCATCTGCTACTTCTACCATCTTTTTTTCCATTAAAGATTTCAAAATATCGCTGGTGCTGGCCATGGGTATTTCCAGCTCTCGCGAGATTTCTGTCAAGGTGATACCCCTTTTGTTTTCAGCTATAAGCTCCAGCACATCTATGGTCTTTAGCGTAGATTTGTTCATTATCAATCATCCTACTTTCTTTGGCTTTCCTATCCATAAGCTCGCAACTCGCAACGTCCATTATAACAGATAGAACGAAAAAAATCCACCTAGTTTTTCTTGGAAGCAGGTGGATTCGGCATTATAGTTGATTAACTTAAAAATCTCCAAACGCTTCGCATCAAACACCGTTGAAACACCAGTTGTTTGATGCTCGCGTTTCTCGTTTTCAAGTAAATCAACAATACTAGACCTGTTTTACACCGGCTCACCGGAATATATCTTTGATATTATCCCCCACTTGCCATCGATGCGCACAAAATTGAGAATATCTGTGTATACTATTTCTCCAACACGCAGTCGCACGCGGCAAGCCGCGGCATTTTCGCCAATAAAGTCTATTGCAAGAATTTCATCTGCCCGTGGATTTGTAAGCGGCTCTAGCGAAGCAATCAGCTCCACGAAGGATTTTTTGTTAAACTGCGAAAAGTCGCCGCCCTGCACATGACCATACACATTTGCTTGCTCATGAAAAACCTGCGCAATCTTTTCGGCATCAGATTCATAATTTGCATCAAAATACAGTTGCATCAGGTCTTTTATCGGGGTCGCGTCCATAATATCGCCTCCTTATTTTGCAAAAAGGGGCCAAGAATGAATCCGGCCCCTTTTCGATGTCAATTATATCAACAATTAGTTGAAATCTCTTGTTGGTGGTGGGAATAGCGTCTCAGTTTGTCTCAACAAATCAAGAACATTGCCGCTATGAGCCACGATGGCAGGTGTATCAATAAAGCCACCGCCGAATGTGCCCGTAACGCCGCCATATGCCACATCCATAGCCGTTTGGCCGATGATAAATGGCGTTGTTGCCGCCGTAATGTGGATAAGACCATCGTAGATAGCTTCCAGGCCGGCCGTGTCGCCGCCATTACCTACGAATATGATATCATCGCGGCCAAGAGCTGCTGCTGCCATTTGCGAGCCACGTGCCTCGTTATCATTGCCGCCCCACATTACATTAATATGCGGATGCGCTTGAAGCATGTCTGTTGCGGCAGCCAAGCCGCCTTCTACGTTCCAGTTACCTACCATTTCGGTTACGATAGTGATATTATCTGCACCGGCAATACCCTCAAGGAAGCCGCCGTTACGCTCACCAATATGCCAGCCCGGTAGACCCATTGTCATGCCAAGATATACTTCGCGGCCATCAAGATATTCCACCAGGAATTCGCCCACGGCACGCTGTGCAGTGCGCTGGCCGTAGCCAACCACAGCATGAATCGGCGTTGGGAAAGAAGGAATATCAGAGTTAACCTTCATTACCATGATACCTTGCGCCACAGCCTGCTCTACTAGCGGTGCTGCGCCATATTCGTCATGCGTTGCCAGGATGATAACATCCGGATTGAGGAATATCGCATCTTGAAGCATGGCCAGCTGGCCTACAACGTCTGCACCAAGTGTAGGTGCCAAAACTTGATATGTGAAGCCAAGTTCTGTTGCACGGGCTTCAATACCAGCGCCAATAGCCATGTAGATTGGGAATTCCAATCCGGGAGGCATGTATATTACGTGGCGTGAGCCCGGCTCAATGTTATCAAAATCGGCTTGAGAGCCATCGTCCATCGGCAAATGAGGTATGCCGTTGAAGGTTGTTGGGCTTGTAGGTGGTGCCGGGCGGCCATTTGCCGGTGTATCAGGCTGTGCCGGTTCCGGTGTTGGTGTGGCTGCTTCTGGTGTTGGTGTGGCTGCAGCCGGTGTTGGTGTGGCTGTCGGAGTGGTATCGTTGCCACCGCAGGCAGCAAGAGCAAACAATGTTGCAACAAGTGACAGCAATAGCACAAATGTCAAAATTCTTTTCATTTTCTATTCTCCTTTGAAATTTATTTTTGGGGCGCGAACAATCTCTTTATGCGAACGCCCAGATTGCCTTTCCAAATGTCCAAAATAACAGCAAATACAATAATTATACCCAGTGCAATATCCTGTACGGTATTTGGTGCAGCATTAAGATTAAGCGCATTGCGCACAACTTGTATTATCAATGCGCCAAACAGTGCATTAAATATATATCCGCGCCCACCGCCAAGACTAACGCCGCCTACAACAGCCGCGGCAATGGCCCACATTTCCAGGCCCACCGCAAAGTTTGGCGAACCGGAATTTGTCCAGGCAGACATTAGCACAGCCGCAAAGCCCGTCATCATACCTGCTAGGGCAAATACAATCAGCTTTACTTTGTTCACATTAATGCCCGAAAGCTTCGCCGCTTGCTCGTTACCGCCCACGGCGTATATCTCCCTGCCAAGCTTGGTGTATTTCAGCATATACGCAAACAGTGAATAGAACACCAGCACATATATTAGCGGAAATGGGATAGAATCAAACAGCATGCCCAAAAACAGCGGTGAAAAATTGTGATGCACCGTAAATATAGCCGCGCCGTTGTGGAATAAGAATGCCGCACCACGGAGCGCACTGGCCGTAGCCAGCGTAACCACAAAGGCAGGCATCTTGAAAAATACCACAAACACGCCGTTTAATGCACCCAGAGCCGTAGCTAACACCACCGTGAGGATAATACCGCTCCATAGCGGAAAACCCATATTGCGCACTAGCGTGGCCAACACCATGCTGGTAAGGGCTATCATCGGGCCGGATGAAATATCAATGCCACCAATAAGAATAACCAGCATCGCGCCAATGGCCATAAGAGCCACAATAGAAACCGCACGGAAAATATTAACCCAGTTGGCTACTTCCCAAAATCTGTCTGTGAAGGTTCCCACAACAAGGGAAATTATGATTAGCGCCAGCAGTGGGCCCAAATATGGCCTTAATCCCACGCCGACTTTTTTTAAAACTTGCATATTACCCCTCCCTTATTCGTCGAACACAACAGACTTGCTTGCGTCCTTTGCATCCATAATGCGATGAATTTTGCCGCCCTTTACGGTCGCAATTCTATCGCTCATGGCAAAAAGCTCCATATGGTCGGAACTTATCAATATAACACTCTTGCCGGCCCGCGTCAGTTCGTTGATAATGCGATATACTTGAAGCCGGGAGCCCACATCTATTCCTTGGGTCGGCTCATCAAGTATAAACAGTTCAGCCTCGGCGTATATCCAGCGTGCCAGAATAATTTTTTGCTGGTTGCCGCCGGATAGAAAACCTACCAGTTTTTCCATGGATGCAGGCGTTATTTCCAGATTTTCAATAGACTCTTGAAACGATTCGCGCTCGGCTTTTAGGTCAAGTTTCGGCAATATCCCCAGCAGCTTTTTCAGTCGTGCCGCTGTGGTATTTTGCGGTCCCTCAAAATTAAAGAACATGCCCAACGTCTTGCGGTTCTCCGTCACATATGCAATGCCGCACCGCACCGCCTTGCCGGGTGTTAGGCCCGTCAGTGTTTTGCCATCCAATTCTATGGAGCCGCCTATCACCTTATCTACACCAAACAGTGCGCGTGCAATTTCTGTGCGGCCAGAGCCAAGCAGTCCCGCCAGGCCAAATACTTCACCGCGCTTCACATCAAAGCTAACGCCATTAACGCCCTTGCCTGTTTTGAGATTATCCACGCGCAGAGATATCTCCTGCTGCGCATTATGTTCCTTGGGATAGTGCTCCGAAATCACCCTGCCGCTCATGGCCTGAACAATTGTATCTATGCTAAGCTCGTCGCGGTTATATACACCGGAAAGCTGGCCATTTCGCAATATAACAGCGCGATTTACAATTTCCATAACCTCATCCAGCCGATGCGAGATGTATAATATAGCTTGCCCTTCCGAAGCCAGTCTGCGCAACAACGCATGTAGCCGCTTTATATCGGGCTCTGCTAGGGCCGTTGTTGGCTCGTCCAATATCATCAACGAGCCACCGGTTGTATATCCCTTGGCAATTTCTACCATCTGCTGACCCGCCACAGAAAGGTCGCTAACGGCGGCATCAGGGCTTATGTCAATCTCCAGCATGTCCAGCGTTTCTTGCACAGATTTACGCATAGCTGCCCAGTCTATTTTGCCCAATGGATTGCGCATCAATCGCCCCAGGAATATATTTTCCGTAACAGAAAGCGATTGCACCAGCGAAAATTCCTGGAAAACCGTGGCCACACCGTCTTTTCGGGCATCGGCTGCAGTTGACAGCCTAGCAGGCTGGCCATCTTTGATAAATGTACCCGTCTGCGGATGATGCACACCCGAAAGACATTTTATCATGGTAGATTTTCCGCTGCCGTTTTCGCCCAAAAGCCCTAATATTTCGCCCCGGTGTATATTAAACGAAACATCATCCAATGCCCGCACTCCAGGAAACTCCATTGTTACATTTTCAATTTGCCAAAAAGCGTCTTTTGCATTTTCGGGCAACATTGTCACCTCAATTCGGATTAGGGATAGTTAAGAAATTAGCGGAAATTATTTCTTAACGCTCCCTTATTTCGTATATGCTCCGGCGGAATAAGTAAGCTCGTAACTGTGGCTGTAAACCTCAAAAATTATGCCAAATGGGTCTTCAACATAGCACATGCGATATGGCTTTTCGCCCTTGAAATAATGGCGCACCGGCATACGCTGCTTGCCACCTGCTGCTACAATTTTTTCTACCAGCCCTTCCAAATCCGGATCTTGCACACAGAAATGGAATAGAGATGTTTTGTAGTATTTAAACTCTTTGTCAATTGGTTCGTTATTCGGGAATTCAAACAGTTCAATGCCAATGCCGTCAATTGTGGACATATGGGCAATGCGGAATTCTGTCCAGTTTTCTCCAAAAACGTCTGTACACATAACGCCGATGTCGGTGTTATCATCTCTTTCTATCGTCGTTGGCGGCATTATGGTGTAAAAACCAAATACCTCGCCGTAAAACTTAACTGCCTTGTCCAAATCCGGCACAGAAAGGCCGATGTGTGAAAATGCTCTTGGATATGTGCTCATAATTTTTCATCTCCTCTTGGTGCCTCTAAAAATATTGTTGAGCCAATTTCTTGGCGTGGTAGGCGGCAGACGTTTTGCCCCGGTTTTGGGCAAAGCGGTCGAGAGCCGTACGCCAGGAGAAATTGTGCGAAACAATTTTAGAGGTGCCTTATTTTAATTTATTTTCTAAACTACTCTATCAAAGGGCTCTTCGCCCAAAAGTACAGCTCTAACATTCTTTGCCGCAACATGGCGGCATTCTTCCACAGACTGCTTCGACACATACGCCGTATGCGGCGTAAAAAAGCAATTTTCCAGCGTAAACAACGGATTCATCGCTGGGCTCCAGTTATCAATTTTCATTGGCTCCTCTTCTGGGTCATCCAGTGCCGCGCCCGCAATCTTGCCATTTTTCAGGGCCTCGTACAGAGCCATATTGTCCACGCATTTTCCGCGGGACACACCCACAAGATACGCCGTGGGCTTCATCAGAGCCAGGGCCGCTGCATCCACAATATGATGCGTTTGCGGCGTGTATGGTGTCAAAATATTAACCACATCGCTGTGCTTGAAAATATCTGTAAGCTCGGCCTTTTGCACGCCCAGTGATGTCATAAAATATTCGCTAACATATGGGTCATATGCCAGCACCTTGAATCCAAACGCCGCCAGCTTCCGTGCCATATTTTGCGCAATGCGTCCAAAGCCCAGCAAGCCGTATGTCGCACCACGAAAACGTGGAATAGGCACCAGCCAGTCCTGCCACATATAGCTTCCTGCACGCACCTTGCTGTTATAATGTGGCAGCGAGCGCATTAGCATAAACGAAAACGATATAGCGTGGTCGGCCACCTCATCCAAGCAATAGTCCGGCACATTGGTCACGATAATACCTCGCTCGCGGCAAGCTTCCACATCCAAAATATCCACTCCAATACCATATCTCGCCACAATCTTTAGCTTTGGCAATTTATCAATGGTAGCACGCGGTATTTTGGCATATTGCTGCAAGATGGCATCGGCATCATGGGCAAGCTCCGCAAGACCTTCGCCGGTCTTGCATTTTAGGCCGATAACCTCTGCACCAATTGGCTCCAAAATGCCGCGCTCTATGTCATTATCAGGATAATCATAATCGCTGATATATACCTTGAATTTAGACATGTGAACTCTCCTTACCTCTGTACTCTACCAGATGCGTCACCGCCCATAAGCTTATGGACCTCCGCAACACTGCTTTGCACAAAATCAAATTCCGTAGCCTGTTTCAAGCACGATGTGGCCACAGCAAAATCTAGCGCGGTTTTATCATCGTAGCCGGACATCAGGCCATATATTAGCCCACCTGCAAAGCTATCACCACCGCCAACTCTGTCTACCAGATGTATCACGTAATTTTGTGAATGATGGAATTCTCCACCATTGTATATCATAGCCGCCCAGCTGTTATCGCTGGCGGATATGCTGCCACGCATTGTAATCGCGACCTTTTTGAAACCAAATTTGTTCATCAGTTGCTTCGCCACATCTTCATAGCCTGCCTGGCTTATTTTGCCTGACGAAACATCGGTTCCAGCGGCATGTATGCCAAATACCTGCTCTGCGTCCTCTTCATTTGAAATACAGACATCAACATAAGGCATAAATTCGGTCATTACTTCGCCAGCCTTTTGCGGCGACCAAAGCGTAGCACGGTAGTTAATATCGCAAGATACGGTAATACCCTTTTTCTTGGCAACTTCCAGCGCATCGCGGGTAATTTCTATAGTGTTTTCGGAAAGTGCCGGTGTTATGCCCGTGAAATGAAACCACGTTGCACCATCCAAAATCTCTTCCCAGTTAAAATCTTCGCGGGCCGCCATGGCAATAGACGAATACTTTCTATCGTAAATTACCTTAGATGGCCGCTGCGACGCGCCTTTTTCCACATAATACATGCCCAGCCGCTCGCCACCATATACCATTTGACTCAAATCTACCTTGTAGCCCCGCAGGTCGCGCAGCATGGCTTCTGTAAGGTCATTTGCCGGGGCTTTGGTTACAAATGCTGCATCCAGCCCAAAACTGGCCAGTGCCACGGCCACATTTACCTCGCCCCCCGCAAAGGATAGCTGGTAACTTTTCGCTTGCTTAATGCGCAGATATCCTTCAGGATTAAGCCGTCCCATAATCTCGCCGAAGCATACTGCTCTTTGCTTTTTCAAATCAACAATCACCTCCGCAAGTTATAGTAATTTTACTTTAAAACGGTCTTGTGTCGAGCACGAAACGCGCGGCCTTTGTGGTTTGCCTTTGGCAAACTGGCCGTAGGCCACTTTCGCACAGCGAAAGCACTGGAGGCGCGTTTTGGGCGAAGACAGAAGCCGATTTTAAAGTTTAATTACTTTAATTTACTTTATCTGACTTGTATAGGTTAATGCAAGCTCTGTCAGCTTGTCATATGCACCCACATCTATCAATTTCTGGCTTACAATATTACTACCAATGCCAATACCGGCCGCACCCGCTTTGATGAAGTCACCCATATTTTCAGCATCCACGCCCCCCACTACAATAATAGGGATATGGCTAATTGGTGCTGTGATAGACTTTAGATAGCCCGGGCCAAGGTCGCCACCAGGAAACAGCTTGACATAATGCGCGCCATAGTTATGTGCCTGCACAACCTCACTTGGCGTGAAGGCCCCGGGTATAGAAATCATGCCCAACTTGCGTGTATGGACAATCACCGCCTCATCCGTATTTGGAGAAACTATAAATTCTGCGCCATATTCCTGTGCAGATGAGGCCTGCACCGTGGTTAACACTGTTCCTGCGCCCACATACATACGCCCTTTAAATTCATCGGCAATGGCCCTAATTGCGGCACCGGTTTCCGCAAGATGATTCGCGCTGCTTTGGTCATATGTCACTTCTATCATGCGTATGCCGCCGTCATATAATGCCTGCGTAACCGGCAAAATCTTGTCCGCCGCCACCTTGCGCATAATCACCACAATTTTGTGCTCGGCTATCCCTTTCAGGATTTTTTCCATGTAATTCACTCCTCTTACTTGCTTGCAAGTTAGCCTCATTACAGCTCTATTGCATATGCGCGTATCGGGAAGCCATCCGCCCCAACAAAGGCCAGCGGCGCACCACAAAATATAACATTCTTACCCAATATAGCTTCTAAATTGCGCAGTCCTTCTACAACAGAAACGCCATTGGCCAAAAACGCTTGATGCACCTCTATATACAGCTCAGGATTAAGCGAAGGTGCTTCCACGCCCACCAGTCCAACGCCCAGTTGCACTAGGTGTTCTGCGAGTTCCAGCGTAATCTTGGGATAATCTGTGTAGTATTCTTCGGTATTCACACGGGATTCCCATCCCGTAAGGAATAACACACGCTTTTTTTCGGCAATCTCGCTTTCGTAAGCTGCAATATCCTGTACCGTAATTTCTTCGTTTGCGCCCCTATGCCTTACATCAACCACCACACAGGGCCCCACATACCGCTCCAGCGGCACAGATTGCAAATCGCCGCCGCCATCCACAAAATGCTTTGGCGCATCGGTATGTGTGCCAGAATGGGTGTTGATGGCTGCTATGCCCAAATTGTAAAAATCCTTTTCAATAGTATGGCTTAGCTTATACTCCATCGAAGGTGTGCCAGGAAAAACCATATCCGATGTACTAAAAGGATGAGATAAATCATAGATTTTCATGGTGGCCATACCTCCCTTTAACTAAATACGTCCATATTTGGCCAGAAGCTCTTCCACCGTCGTACCTTTCAAAATATCTTCGCGTGCCATCTGCTCTTTAGCGGCTTGGTCGGCAGCCCGCTCGTATATTTCCGCAAGCTCTGCCGATGGTGCAACCACTACGCCGCATTCATCCGCCACAATAAGGTCGCCAGGATTTACAATAACGCCACCGCATACAATGGGCACATTAATTTCTATAGGCTCTTTGCGGCCGGAAATAGCCGTATGAGCAGACCTCGGGGACATATGCGTGGAATACACAGGAAAATCAAGCAGCTTTGCTTCATCTGCATCTCTACAGCTGCCGTCAATAACAGCTCCAACAACACCGGCAGACCGCGCCAGACCGGACATTAGACCGCCCCATATAGATGTTTCGCTTTCGCCAAAGGCATCAATAACCACCACATCACCGGGCCGGGCCAGTTTGAAGATAACAAGGCAATCCACAATATCACCCGGGGTAAGCTTGACCGTAAGCGCAGGGCCTATCACACGCTTGTTAACAGAGCGCGGGCGCATGGTCTCGCGCATGGAATTGTTGCGCCATTGAGCATCTGTTACAACGCAGCTAAGGCTTAACACATCCTTCATAGCAACAAATTTGTCCATGATAGCCTGGTTAACAGGTGCATTTTCATTAATAATTGTTTTCAATGCAAAATCTCCCTTCTCAGTTAATTCGTATTTGCGAATATAATTCGCATTTATGAATACAAAACTATTCTACACCAATATATTTTACCTGTCAACAAAAAGTTTTATGTATTTCGTATTTACGAATTCATTTCGTACCAACGAATATAGTTTAATTATACACCTTTCACAAAATTTGTCAATATTTATTGTGAAATTTCAATAAAAATGATATATAGTAATTTTAGTTGAAAACAATCCCGCCGGAGCCGATTTGCGCGAATGCTTCAACGTGGAACTGGCTAAAGATGGGATTGATTTGAAACGGAATTGCTATAATTATAATATAAGAGGTGACAGCATTATGCAAAACACCGTACAGCTAAGCTTCGTACATCATATTCACAACATAGGCAAAAGCAATTTATTCCTTGCGGGCATCATCTTATTTTCAGCAGGCAGCATTCTTTCGATTTTTAGCGGCTTTAATGCTACTATGGGCATACTTTCGCTGTTCCTTAATGCCATGCCCGTCATCGCCTTATGGCTAATTTTTGCCGCATCAACAAGGCCCATGATGCCGGAAAAAACCCTTACCGCATTAACATTGTTCAAAATTACTGCTGTTTTCATGCTGTTTTCCGCAGGTTTAATGATACCAACCCTCGTCATATTATTCTTAGAAACCTTTTTGTTCACGCCATATCCCATCATCGGCCCACCACATGTCAGTACAACATACATAACCCTGGTAGCAGCCTATGTCGCAGTCAGCCTGCTATACTACATCCCATTACTTAAAATCCTCAGTAATATCAGGCAAAGCATTATCTTCAATACCATACATCCTGTGCATATAGTCAGGCTCTTTACAGTTTCCGCCGTACTAATGGTGATTTTCCGCATAAGCTCCAGTATATTCCTCGCAACTGTAGGCATATACGCCCTGATGGATAATTCGGCATGGTTTATAAATAGCTTAATGCAGGGCTTGCTAACCGCTACGACATTATCAATAGTATCCAATCTTGTAATCTCCGCAGGCATCATTATCTTGGTGATATGCCTAAACAAACTCTCTTGTCTTGCACTTGACACATGATATTACATATGATATTATTTCCACATGATGAAAAAAGACCTCAGCTATTATATGAATCTTCCATATAACCTCATCATCCAGTTGGTTGCGGGCAAAAACGGCAACCACTATTTTGGCCGTGTGCTGGAATTGGACGGCTGCCACAGCCACGGCGCAACCCAGGCCGAAGCCCTGGAAAATCTTCGTGATGCAATGGAAGGTTGGATTTCTGTTGGCTTGGAATACGGCGACATCATACCGGAGCCTCTGCAAGACGGCGGTTTCAGCGGCAAATTTTTGTTGCGTCTGCCAAAATCTCTGCATCATCGGCTGGTGTTGGAAGCAGAAAAAGAAGGCGTATCGTTAAACCAATACGCCCTGTATAAATTAAGCCGCTAATAGCAAGTTACTTGCAATTAAATTCGTGCCAATTGCTGTGCAAAAGAGGATAGTCACAGCTTTTCACAGCCTCTTCATAAGTAACTTTCCCATCCGATTCTATTATAACATCAAGATAGGCATTGAGATTTCGCAAGTATCCTTGCAGTTCATCGCCATCAAATGCCGGGCCATGCGCTGGAATTATAGTAAATTCCGAGTAGTCTTTAAGTTTGGCCCATGATGCAAGCTGCCTTTGTCTCTTAACATTCTTTTCGCCATTGCATAGATATGGCAGAGATAGCCGTCCATCAACCGAAAACACAACCTCATCTGCTATATGCAAAAACCGTCCGTTAATCTTTGTAAGCATTGTACATTCCGAATGGCCCGGAAATGGTATAAGTTCTAGCTTATGGCTGCCAAACTCCAATATCATCGGCTTATCAACAGCAACGGAAGGTATATATTTCTCCATCTCCTCATCGGGAGTTTTTTCATAAACGAGAGTTTCTTTGTAGCCTATTCCACCATAAAACGGTACGCCCGGCAGCAAATGAATACCAAATAAATGGTCGGCATGGAAATGAGAAATTATTATTTTGTCGATTGTTATGCATCTTGCAGACAAATCGTCAATTACCTGTTGTGCTTCATCTTCATATCCAACATCAATTAGCATAGCATTGTTTCCATCTATTATGGCAACAATGCTATCACCAAAGGAATGTGTTTCTCTTCTTGGCGGAAATGCATAATGTATTATTCCTGGTGCTAGTTCTGTTTTTGACATTTGTTCATTCTCCTTGAGTATTGCGGAATAGCTTAGAGCTTATCTCTTAATCAAAATTTCATCGAGCACTTCAATCATACTTTTTATCTGCATTTCCCCAATAGTAATCGGCGGATCAAATCTAAGTAAATTTGCCCGCGGAAGAAATCCTGTGATATATCCTGCATCAAAAAGCTCTCTGTGAATTTTCTCCAAGTGAAAATTTGCATCGTTGCAAAATTCCATTGCAAGCATTAGCCCAACACCGCGAATATCTTTAATGCACTTATGCTTTTCTTGTAACGCCCTCAGCTCATGCTCAAGTATGGCGCCAATTTCTGCCGACCGCTTTATGTAATCATTATCCTCAATAACGTTTATAACTTCCTTCACAACGGCGCATCCTAAGGCATCGTTTTGATGCGATTGAGAGTATCTAAATTCAGATTTTTCAGCCAAATCCGCCACATGCTTCGCCATCGCAACAACGCTCACAGGGTATCCATTTCCAACACCCTTGCCCATCGAAACAATATCAGGCTTAACATCATAATGCTCAAAACCAAACCATTTTCCTGTTCGCCCCATACCGGTGGTAACTTCATTTACCATAAAAATGCCACCATTTTCCTTTACTTTTCCTTCTATTACCTTGATTAGTTCTTTTGGCGGCAGCTTAACAAGGCCCGATGCACTGCCAGGCTCAAAAACAAACGCGCCAATTTTGTCAAAAGGCACATTCTTCAAGAAGTCATCTGGATTTCCATCGTACTTGGATAAGTCAAGGGAAATCCATGAATCTTCGCTGCGGCTGGCGGACATTCCGTAAGATGACAAAAAGTAATTTTCAAGGCAAAGGAAATACTGTCTATTCATAACCCTATTTGCCAGCTGCACCCCAAACTCAACCGCCTCGCTTCCCGCGGTAAGAAAAACACATTTCCCATCAACAAAACCAAGTAGCGCAAGCACTTTTTCTGCCGCCTCTTCAACAATCTTAGCCGAATATCTGTAGCCCAGATGACTAATGCGGTTTATCTGCCTAATCATTGCGTCGTTTACCTGCTTATTGCTATGCCCCAGTGGAACACACCAGATGCCCGATTCAAAGTCAATGTACTCCTTCCCATTTTCGTCCACAATGCGGCAATTGTCGGCCGAAATAATGGCTGGATTGATTGTTTCATGGTTGCAGTTTAGGATTTTGGAATTTGTCATCGGAAGTTCCCTTCGCATACATTGAATATTTCACTACGCTCCAACGCCAACGCAATACGCCATTTGCCTTTTCTGTCATAATCACTCAATTGCACCTTATGCCTCATCGTTAAGCCCCAATTCATCCTCTATCTCGTCAGGAGTATAATATTTTACTTCGCCGCTCGCCGCTCTTTCCCTGTATCTTTCAATTACCCGCAAATCTCGCTCATCCTCAAGTATCCGAAAAATGTCTCTTTAAGAGCCTGCTTAGTATTCTCGCTTTCAGCAGATTTTCGAGGCAATTTTCGCTTTTGCCGGGGAATCGAAAATCGCCACATACCTGTCAAGTTTTGACACGAGAACCATGTACCAAAACCAAGGGGTCATGCAAGATTGAGATGACCTTGCGGTTTGCCTTTGGCAAACCGCAAGCTTTTGCATAGCAAAAGCGCAGGGCAAAATGAGAAATTGACCGAAAAGATTCCGGAATCGTATTTTCTCTTCTTACATAACCTGCAATGAAATATGTGACATACCCAATCCCATCATTCCGGCCTAATTCACCACCAAGGACGCATTGGACGTTGCCAGCGTCATATCCACCTTCTTCAAAGCCTCGTCATAGTTAATGCTCTTGGCTTCAACAAAAGATTTATCATTGCGTAGATAGTTCATTCCGACCAGCCCAATTTTCGCATCGCCCAGGGCCGCATGTGCCTTCACATGATAGCCCAGTGTGCTGTATGACGGCAGCACCAGCGAAAGTTTGCCATTGGATGTTTCTACCTGCCAGTTATATTGGTCGTAGGCCGCAAAGCCCGCAATTTGCATATCTACTGCGCCGTTAAAGGTATTAGCCTTTAGGTTTGCAATGTCAATTTTGCTTATATTTATGCCGCCGTTAAAATTCTCTATCGTAGCCGTGTGTGCCGCAGAATCCGCCAGCCGCAGCGTACCGTTGTTGCTTTCTATTGCTACGTTGTTTGCATTAACATCTGTAACCTCTGTGCCGCCGTTCATGTTTTCTATTTGCACATATTGCGCCGTAAGCGTTGCAGCTCGCACATCGCCATTTGTGGTAGCTATGCGCACATTATCAAACATACCTTCCGGCACAAACGCATCAATGCACACGCGCTCAAAGTCATTTTCATCATACGCAAGATAATATTTGTTGCCCAGTACTGCTAGCTCTGCTTTTGCACCGGCACGCTTGGCCACGGTATATATTTTTGCGGAAATTTTATCACCATTATAGCCTTTCACCAGTACCTGGCCGTTGAATCCACTCAAATTAAGCTCTGCTCCGGCTTCTCGCACCAAAATCTCAATCATTTCCTCTATGCCGGGGCCGCTTGGTGCTCTGGCAGGCTTTGGTGCCGTAGGGGCCTGCGGAAAATGCGCACTGCTCATGCCACCGCTAGGGCCGCGCTTCTCGCCATGGGTTGACAGCGATTTTGATATAGAATCTGCCGCGCTGGCTGTTTTTTCCACCACAGTTTCAGCGGCCTTCTTTATCTTTGGCTCCATATCCTTCATAAATGCCCCGAACTTTTTGCTCATATCATCCACAGCACTGCCCGGCCTTGGTGGTATTGCCCCGCCCGGACTATTTGGCCGCGGTGCAGAGTCCACGCCCGGCCGTGCTGGCGGTGGACTTGTGGTATGCCTTGGCGGCGTCTGGCTGCCCATTGGCATTGGCGGCGGCGATGCAGCTTCCGCAGTTGCCAGCAGCTTTGATGCATCTTCTGCGCTAATCTTGCCCTCTTCCAGCATTTTTAATATCATCATTTTTTCGTTGGCCATGTTTATATACCCCTCTCATTCCAATTTGCAATATACATAAAATATACGAAATCCATCAAAAATAGTTTATAACATTTCCAGGAAAAATGCAATGGCAACGTGGTTGCAATTTTGATGATTAGATGGTATAATATTTCAACATAGGATGCAATAGACCTGCTCGGAAACTGTTTCGCACAATTTCTTTTGGCGCACGGCTCTCAGTGCTTTGCCCAAAACCAGGGTAAAGCACCTGACACCTACCGCGCCAAGAAATTGGCTCAACAAGGTTTCCGAGCAGGTCTGATGAGGAGACGGGCATGGAAAAGAAGCTAACCCCACATGAAATTCTTGCGAATAAAAATAACACGGCTTGTATTTGCCCTGATACAGACTGCGAGTGGCACGGAAATTGCAAAGATTGCATGGGCCTTCACAGATATCACGCTACAATCCCCAGTTGCTTAGAAATTGAACTTAAAAATAAAAAGGAAATCAATGTAGACTACATAAATGCTGTTTTTAGAAACAATACTTAATGAGGTGTTAGAATATGAATAACGAAAGATACGAATTTAAAAGCATCGCGCCACCCAAGAAAAAGGGCAGCAAAGAAAAAAAATACGGCCTTATTGTTATTTTGTTGCTGTTGGTTTTGCTGCTTGGCGTCATCGCCTTTGCTGCCATACAGGCGCGCCAGGCCTTTTTGAGCAGAAGCGCCACGCATTTTGTGGATGTGCCCGTGGTAGAAACACATCTTGTGTCCGCAGATGGCAATATGCACATGTTTGGCGCACGCGTAGTGATAGAACTGGACAACGATGCGCCTAGCGTGCATCAAGACGTACTATACAACGCAGTGTTAGCAGCGGTTTCCAGCCTCAGTTACGAGGATATTGTAGATTATTACGGCATGGAGACACTGCGAAATGCAGTGCGCGCCAGGCTCTCTAGCAGTTTCAGCAATGAAGACCTGCTCGGCGTATATTTCGCCCAATTCCTAAGCGACATGCCCCTACCAAACCTGGAAGCAGACCGTGTTCCGGGAAGAAATCCAATGTTGGATGTGTTTCTTGGCAACTAGACTAGACATGCTTAAAATCCATATTTTTTCACCGGCACGCGCTTATGTTGCGATATTTTATGCGCCCGCTCTATTTTATCATAATTCGGGCCTTTTTCTCCCGTCAAAAGATATTTGTCAATTTCAGCATAACTAACGCCCATTTCGGCCTCGTCTGTCTGTCCCTCGAAAAGACCGGCAGATGGAGCCTTGGTCCAAAAGACTTCCGGCGCGCCCAGGTACTGCAAAAACTCATATATCTCTGTCACGGTTAAGTCAGCAATAGGATTAAAATCGCAGCCGCCATCGCCCCATTTTGTGAAATATCCCATATGTGTTTCGCTGCGGTTTCCCGTGCCCACCACAAGTGCGCTACGCGCGGCAGCAACAGCGTACAGGGCTGCCATGCGCAAGCGCGGATTTATATTGGTGTTGCCCTGAGAATTAAGCTCTACCGGCAGGGCTGACACCATAGCCTGCTTTATAGTTGTTAAATCCGCCGAAATATGCTCTATATCAAATTGCCCTGCAAACAGCAGGGCATCTCTCGTGTCCTCTTCAAAGTTGCGGGTACTTTCGCATGGTAAAATAACGCCCAGCGTATTATCACAGGCCATCTTGCACAATATGCCTGCCAAAACAGAATCTTTGCCGCCGCTGGAGCCAAATACAATGGCATTGGCTCCGGCATCTGCCAGCACTTGCTTTATCCACACAATCCTATCCGCAGTCTCTCTTTCGTAATTTCTATGCACTAACTCCATCCTCCAAGCAAATTCTGATAAATGCATCCAAATGTATATATTCGTTTTCTTCCAAAAAATCTCTAAATTTGGTCTCAATAACGTGCTGGTCGCCTTTGCCCATAATCTGCACAGCTGCTTCTGCCAGCCCCGTCACAAGACCTTCAAGGCTGCATGTCGCTGATTCCGGCAACTTCTGCGCCAATACGTCGTTATATTCTTCGGTGAAAACACGAATTTCTCTCATTTCATCACCCCTATAATTATGATATGTAGGGGGCATAATCACATTGAGTTGTTCAATATCTCTAAAAGCTCATCCTTGTTAAAAACATACTGCTTGTTGCAAAAATGGCAATTAACCTCTGCTTTGCCGTCTTCTTCAATGATCTCGCCAAGCTCTTTCGCGCCCATGCTAACCAAGGCACCCGTCACACGGTCTCGGTCGCAGTTGCAATAAAACTCCAGTGGTGCTTTTTCTGTTATTTCATATCCAAAATCTGCTAGAAGCATGTCCAGCACATCCTCCGGCGTTTTGCCTTCATCCAGCAAAGCTGTTATCGCCGGAAATACCGCCATCTTAGCTTCCAGCGCGTCAATCAGCGCATCGTCAAAGCCCGGCATTAGCTGCAATATAAACCCACCGGCCTGTTTTATGCTGTGGTCGCGCTCTACAAGCACACCAAGCGATACCACAGAGGGCACCTGCTCCGATATAGCAAAATACCCTGCCACATCCTCGGCCACCTCGCCCGAAACCAGCTCAAGCGTACCCACATACGGCTCCTTCAGTCCCAAATCTCTGATAACGGTGATATTGCCATTGCCAATTGCGCCGCCAACATTTAGCTTGCCATCAGCTCGTAGTGCAATATCTCCATCAGGGTTATGCACATATCCGCGCACGCGTCCAAGTCCATCCGATGTGGCCAGCACGCCGCCAATAGGCCCATCGCCCTTGATGTTCACAGTAATCAGGTCAGTTTCATTGCCCGCCATCAGACCCATCACGGCTGTAGCGGTCAGCAGACGTCCCAGGGCAGCAGAAGCCACGGGCGTGGTTTGATGTATTACAGCGGCTTCATCCACCAAATATCTCGTTGTAGCTGCAAAGGCGCGTATATGGCCGTTTGCAGCAGTTGCACGTAGGCAGTAGTCCTTCATCTATAAAATCTCCGTTTCTATCAACTTTTGTGCATTAGCTTTTCTTCTGCGTTCTTTCTAAAGGCTTGCAGCTGTGCCAAGCCAGAAAAAACCTTCTTTGGAACGCAGAAATACTCGCGTTTGTCAATTACAAGAAAAATATAATCATCACTTTCTATAACCTTGCAAAATCTCTCCAGGGCTTCCTCTTCGCTGATTATATTGATTGGACGCCGAGCATAAAAGACACGTCTTCCAATGAGCATAATAAAAACATAAGCCAAAAACACTATAGCCAAGGCGGCGTGTAGTTCAAATATTATCATAAATAACGCAACAAACGAAAATGCCGCAGCCGCAGCCATGCTAAAATTCACGACTTTATTTGTAGCCACCAAATATTGGCGATGAGCTTTTATCCGCTCTTTTGTATCAAGCTCAAATGTCAAATTCATATTGTTTACAATCATTTGCCAACGCCTTTATTGTTTAGCTATAAACTGCACATTATACCCATCCGGGTCTTTGGCAAACAGAAACTGCATACCCGGCGCAGGACTTGCTATCGCACCATCTGTGGCATATCCGCCATCGCGCAGCAGGCTAAGCTTGTTCTCAAGCGAATTTACTACAAAGCCAAGGGCCACTCCGTTTCCAACCTCTTTGCTCTCGTCATAAAACCCAGGCTTTGCGCACAGCAGCTCCACCAGCGTATCGCCATCGCCCATAAATGCAAGCTCTGCACCCGGCCCGGCCGGTTGGCGTGCCTTTACAGGCAACCCAACAACATCCTGATAAAACTTGATTGATGCGTCCAAATCTTTCACAACTAACACAGTATGGCAAAATTTCATATTAAATCTCCCATTCTTCATCAAAATTTGATATGTATCGAATTTGCGGCAGCCATTTCTCTAAATACCTGCATCTGCTCCAAGTCTTCAAAGGCCCGCTTTGGAATACCAAAGTATTCACGCTTCTGTCTTTCAAAGAAGAAAAAGTCACTGCTTTCATATATCACGGTAAAATAGCTCCATTCCATCTTAGATTCCAACTTTGAAGCTTCCATAAAAATTCCATCCAGCAAAAAGCACGCATCAATCTCTTGCAAAAAATCTGAAGCATCTTTCTTCATCCTGTATTCCGGGTAACGATAATACAGGATGTCCTTTGAGATAATAAAAATAAAAACAAAAGCCAAAGGAGCCAACGTTAAGAAGTTGAGGGAGTTTATCCAAATAACCATTAATGAGAATACCGCCAAAGCTACAACGAAGATATTATCATATTTGCCTACGGTCTTTCTAACAACAAGATATTGCCGATGCGCCTTTATCATTTCATCAATTGTGAACTTAAATGTTACCTTTACAGCTTCGTTTTCCAGGCCGTCCATCATTTCACAATCTCTCGCCAGTTAAGGTCGCCACGGTCAAGCGCAAGCAACAGTGCCTCTGCCGTGGCCAAATTGCTGGCCATCGGTATATTATGTGTATCACACAAACGCATAATACCAGAAATTCCAGGCTCGCCCATGTGGTCCAGCGCAGGGTCGCAAAGGAAAACCACCAGGTCTATATCATTATGGGCAATTTGTATAGCCAGCTGCTGCTCGCCGCCCAGCCGCCCTTCCAAATGCTTCGCCACATTCAGACCTGTGGCCTCTTCTATAATGCGCCCAGTTGTGCCCGTGGCATAGACAGTATGACGGCTTAAAATATGCCGATAGGCAATGCAAAGATTTTCCATCAAAGTTTTTTTGCTGTCATGTGCAACTAATGCGATGTTCAAACAAATCACCTCTCTTTTCGTAATTCGTAACTCGTAATTCGTAATTAGGGCCTGTTCCACTATAAGAAAATGCATATTTGAGAGGCGATTTTTCGCCAATTTCAAGTTTTGGGCTGAACTTCGCCCAAAACCAACGGGAAGTGATGACGACGCGTGCCCAAAGGCACGCTAGGAAGAACCGACGCCTCGTTGGTGCTAGCACCAACATGGTGGCGGAAATATCGACCTCAAAGATGCGTTTTTGTTAGTGGGAACAGGCTCTAGTCATAACTATGTCCCATATTTTCAAACATCGAATATTCTCTCGTCATGCCCACATTAAGCACCAGCCCTATCATTGCCATAAACACCCATAGCGAGCTGCCGCCCGATGATACAAAGGGAAAGTTCATGCCAGTATTTGGTAGCAGCCAGGCGTTTATTGCTACATGTGTAAATGTTTGAAAGGCTATCGTAACTGCAACGCCCGTAGCTATCAGCTTACCCAAAAATACTTCCGAGCGATGCGCTATCATCAGGCAGCGCAATACTATTAGCAGAGATGTCAAAAGCACGCCAACACTGCCGATAAAGCCAAGTTCTGCACCAATTAGAGAGAAGATAAAGTCGTTTACAATCTCCGGCACAACAACTTGATTATTAAACAAACCTCGCCCCGTCAAAAGACCACTGGACATGGCCCTTATTGCCTGTTCTTGCTGCCACGCACCCCACCCATCACCATATTCAGGATACAAAAAGTCCCATATCCTGCCTTGTTGCCACTCTGTCAAGATGCTGTCAATTAATATAGGGTTTTCGGCATGTAGGTCTATGAAAAAAAACAGCAGCAAAGGCACAACAACCAGTGTTACCACTACAACATATTTATAGCTTATTCTGCCGGCATACAGTATGGCCAACATGATAACAACGCTAACGATGGATGCCGAAAAAGACAGCTGCATATTGATAAGCATTACAGGCAAGGACGTTGCCGCAAAAACAATGCCAAGCACCAGCAGATTGTTAATTTTGTCCTTGTATTTGTCGATAATCTTTGCCAGCACAATTATCATAAAAATTTTTGCAAATTCTGAGGGTTGTATGCCAAACATAATACCCCCAATTTCCACGCCAATCCAACGGGCAACGCCCCTTGTATCCGGCATAAAAAGTACAATAACCAAAAGCGCAATATTGACAATATATATTGGAATATAAAATTTGCTGATAAACTCGTAGTTAATAAAAGCCATTAGCATCATTAAAACAAGCCCTGAAACCAAAAATATCAACTGGTTGATAAATACACCTGAAACATTACCATTACCAAGACCAGTCGCAGAGCCAATCATAAGCAGGCCAAAAAAGGCCAGGCTAACTACCAAGGCCAAGAGAATATAGTCGAAGGACCTTGCATCACGGCGTATGCTGTTCATGATAATTTACCTTTTCTTCCAAGACTTTATAGGAATATTTGCTACCAATGCCGGCCCATCTGCCGTGCTATCCATGTCAATATCCAGGTCGCTTTCATCAATTTCCATATAGTTGGCCAGCACCTTTAAAATATCGGATTTTAACATATCCAGCATTTCGGGCGTGGTATTTATACGGTCCTGAATCAGCACCAATTGCAAGCGATTTTTGGCAACCTTGCCAGATTTTTGCTTGTTACTAAATAAGCCGAAAAAATCCATAATTCATCCACCCCTCAATTCCCAATGCGGAAGACTTTTTTTAACCAAGCCGCCAAGCCGCCATTTTCTTCCAGCTCTGCAAAAGGTACTTCGTCGCCCATTATGCGCTGCGTAATATTTCGAAAAGCTGCCCCGGCCCGCGAGTTATTATCCGCCACAGCAGGTTCGCCTTTGTTTGTGGCCACAACAATATACTCATCATCCGGCACAAGCCCCAGCACATCTATGGCCAAAATATCCACCACATCATCAATGGTCATCATCTCTCCGCGTTTCATCATTTCCGGCCGCAGACGGTTCAGTATCAAGCGAATATTCTTGATTTCTGCGGCCTCCAGTAAGCCCACAATCCTATCTGCATCACGCACGCTGGAAACTTCCGGCGTGGCTACCACAATAGCACGGTCGGCGCCAGCAATAGCATTTTTAAAACCTTGCTCTATGCCGGCGGGGCAGTCTATGATTATGTAGTCATGTTCCTCCCGCAAGGTTTCGCACAGCTTAACCATTTGCTCAGGGCTAACGGCAGATTTATCTTTTGTTTGCGCTGCCGCAAGCAAGCACAGATTGGGGTATCGTTTATCCTTTATCAAAGCTTGTTTTAGGCGGCATTTGCCTTCAACAACATCCACAAGGTCGTATACAATACGGTTTTCCAGCCCCATAACAACATCCAAGTTGCGAAGGCCAATGTCGGCATCAATAAGTACTACATTTTTGCCCGCAATAGCCAGGCCACAGCCCAAATTGGCGCTTGTTGTGGTTTTGCCCACGCCACCCTTGCCGCTGGTAATTACAATTACTTCTCCCATTTTTCTTCCTCCGTATATTTTCATTTCTCTATTTTTAATTGACAATAGGCGAGACATAAATCTCATCATCTTTTACAAACGCGTAAACAGGGTCTATTTTATTTTTCTTTTCCTTGATTAGTTCCGGTGGGAAATATGTTATCCTGTCAGCTATGCGCAGCTGTGTGGGTAGCAGCGACAGAGCACACACAAAGGAAGTTTCGTCGCCTTCTGCACCCGCATGTACCAAGCCGCGTATGGCGCCAAACACCACCACATTACCTGTTGCAATTATCTCGGCGCCGGCATTTATGTCGCCTAGCACAACTACAGAGCCATTATGGCTAATAGCCTGACCGCTGCGCAAGCCGGTTCTGTGAAAATACGCGCCGTCCGTCACAAATTCGTCAAGAGTTCCCGGCTTTTTGCTGGTATTTTTTGCAACATAAAGATAATCATCACTGTTATCAGCAGCAGTATCTTCAACCTCATCATCCTCACCTTCCTTGCTCGCCTTAAATGTTCCGGTAAGGTCTTCCACAAAGGATATGGATAGATTTGTCTCTTCATTGATAATCTCTATCAGAGAAAAAATCTCGCTTTCGGACATTTGCTTGCCCTTGAAAGTGATTATGGTCTGCGCATCGGCAAAAAAGTTTTTAGAAGAGCGAATTTTTTTGCGCAGAGATTCTACGATGTCATCGTACCCGGCATATTCTGACAATATAATCACAATGCCATCTTTGTTGCCTTTGAAAATTACGCTGTTGTTCTTTTGCATATCTACCTCGTCAGTTAAAAGTTGTCATCTAACATTATACACTATAATGTCAAATCTTCATACCGTTTTTTTCAGGAAATTAATCATTCTCAACCACAAAATCAAAAATCTGCCCGGCCAGCTGCGTTGCCCTTGTGCCACCACCTGTATTTTCAATAATAATAGCCAGTGCCACCGTCGCGTTTTCTGCTGGTGCATAACCTATAAACCACGAATGGTCAACCCCTGTTGCATTTTGCGCTGTGCCTGTTTTGCCCGCCACCTGCACATGCCCCAGCGCAGCAGGCGTGCCTGTGCCTGTGTTTACGGCCTCAATCAGCATCTCGTTTAACAAGGCCGCCATCGATGTATCCATTACCTGTTCCATGCGACGCGGCGTTGTGGTGTTGGTCATATTACCAAAGCCGCTTTGCATACCATCCACCATATACGGCATCATCACCGTGCCGCCGTTGGCTATGCTGGCGGCAATCAACGCCATATTCAGTGGCGTGGCCGTTGTACGACCCTGACCTATTGCGGTTTGTATCAGCTCATCAATTGCAGGTGCCTCGCCCATCGGAAACAGTGACATATTCGCAGGAAGCTCAAAAGGTATCGCATCATTAAACATCAGCTGCTCTGCCGCTCGTATTATAGGTTCGGCTCCAATCATATCCGCCAGCACCGCAAAATACCCATTGCAAGATACCGCCATAGCGCGATGCATATCCACCGTTCCATGCGCATTACCGCCCCAGCATTGTATTGTCTCGCCATCAAAATGCGCGTGGCCGGTGCATTCAAACACAAAATCCAGCAGGGCCGCATCGTAATTTAGCGCGGCTACGGCCGTTACCACCTTAAATGTAGAGCCGGGCGGATATAACCCTTGTGTGGCACGGTTTAGCAGTGGGCTATTGTAAGTATCCGCGGTCAATGCGCTCCAATTTTCCGTTAAATAATTTGGATTAAATGACGGTGTGGATACCATTGCTAATACGGCTCCTGTGGTGGGGTCTAGCACCACCACAGCACCCCGCGACGTGCCCAGCACATCAAATATCATCTGCTGCAAGTCCGCATCAAATGTGGTCACAATGGAATTTGCTCGCAACTCCTGTCCTGCGGTAACATACATAGCGCGCTGTACAATCTCCCAGTTCAACCGATACAGCGCGAAATTGCGCGAAAGCTCCAGCCCCGCACGGGACATGCCGCTGTAGCCCACGGTATGGGCAAATATAGCCCCAAAAGGGTATTGCCGCAAATATCGACCCTGGGTCTCGCTATACACACTCTCGGCAATGGGTATTCCATTCGCATCATATATTGTGCCGCGGCGCATATCCTCATGGCCCACAGCAACGCGGGCATTAAAGGGGTTTGCGATGAAATCATCGGCTTCGATAGCGGCCACATATACAAAATAGCCCGCCAGCGCAACAAATAGCGCAGCCAGGAACCAGGTCATGTGTTTTAGGTTTTTGCGTAGGTCTTTCATGATATTGCTCCTTCTATGCCAACAGTTACAATTAATGGTCCGCGTAAATTGTCATTAATATAATGCCCTTTACCAGGATATACAATGGGTTGTTCTGCAAAATTTGCAGATACAGTAACTTCCTGTTCCTCTTGCATTTCAATCAAACCTTTAGCATTACATTGTGCGCAGGGACTTTTGATTATATATCCTTTGCCATTACATTTTTCGCATGATGCAATGAACTCCATTTTTCCTAATGGTGTACCCTCAGTTCTAAGCAATCCTCCGGCTCCATTGCAATCAAAGCATTGCTCCGAGCTGCCCCTTGTCGCTTCACCGGTTCCATTGCAACAATTGCAGGATTTATGAACAATATATGATAAAAGCTTGGTAAATCCTTGTTCGTACTCGTGATTTAATGCACTTATTGCAAGATAAACACCGCCATTTTCCTTTGCACGCCCCAAAAGCGAGGCATAAATTTCACCCAGAACCTGCATGTCCTCCGACTTAGGCCCGTCAAGCCCAAGCCCATTATATGTATCAAATGAATTCGTTATTTTCTTCTTCCTGAACAAATTAAACATAAATTATCACCTACCCTAGAAAATTGCGTCATCCCGAAACTTTTCCTCAACATTGTATAGCACTTCACAGTCGCAATATCCGCCGTGTTCTTCCAAAAAAGATAACACAGGCTCTGCCATTACATTTTCGCTGCTCAAGAACTCTGCGGATAGCAAAAGATTATGGGAGCAAACTGTTTCATCTACAAGCTTTTCATCCAAAAAATCGAAAAGTTGCTGAAACAGCTCCCTTGGCATCGGCAATGAATTAAAAAATGCTCTCTTTTGTTCTTCTCTGTATTCATACTTCAAGCGTCTATTTTGTGATTTTTCCACCGGAATACATCCTTTCATGGCATCACCCATATAGGGGCTAGAGCAGCATTTGTTATACTATCTTGGAATCATTAATAAACAATTCAAACCCCGTCCCTAAAAACGCAGCAGCACGGCGGCACATCATCATGCGCGAAAGAAAAATTTCAAAATAGTCCATTACAGGGGTAAACTCAACATCCAGGTCAAGGCATAGTCTTACAAAAACGCTTGCTTGCGTATGTATCATTTTAACCTCTGCACGGGTTACAGCATAATTAACCCTATCATGAATATCTGCAAGAATTTCTTCCATGCACGTTTCCAGAACCCTAGAGCGACGCACATCGGCTTTATCAGCTAAAATAAGTGCAGCCGAAACAGCATTTATAGGCTTGCCGGTTCCTTCATCATGGTTGCCAATGGCACCGCAAATAATTCCTATATCCTTGTATGGCATACCATAACGCTCAAGTATAGTTCTTGCAATTTCCGCCCCTATGGGTGCATGATATCTTCGATTTGTCATATTTCCAATATCATGCAGCAACGCCGCAATCTTAACCAATTCGACCATTTCATCAGAATGACCCAAAGACTTTAATATCAATGCGGCATTTTCAGCCACATATTGTAGATGGGTAAAGCTATGCTCTGTAAAGCCCAGGGCTGTAAGAGCATCGTTTCCTGCTTGAATATACGAGCGCACCTGCTCGTCGTTTTTTAGCATTTCATATGTTACAGGCATAGGTTTTCCTCCTTAGCTTATAGTATATTTTGGACACAGGCGAGCTAATCTCACCTCTACAAATCTAGCAGGGCCAGCGCAATATCCAGCGCATCGCCACTTACCCATATATCGGGCAGTATGCCTGCGCCCTCTGCAAACAGTCCTTCGGGCCACGGGGTCAGGCCGCCGCCAAATACAACACCAAGGCCAGAATTTGGCAATACTGTTCTCAATCCACCATCAGCCATCATGGTCCCGCTTGTTGCTTGGCCTATGACCAGCGTATTTTCCAGGTTGAACGAAATATCAATAAACCCTTCCGCCGCCGATGCTATATTTCTGTCCGTTAGGAAAATCATCATCTGTTCGCGGGATATTATTCTGCGCGGCTCAATATGAGTGGCCCAGTGGTCGTTATCAAATACCATAGACTCAATATGGCTGCTATAATATTCTATTCTATCCAGCGTCTCTTGAGAAATGGTGCCATCTTCCATTGCATCAGAAAGAGGGCCAAAATCCAGAACAGGGCCAACCCCCATATAATTGTTTGATACAAGCTCGCCTGTGATAGCATATAGCCAACGCGTTGCAATCATTGTTCCGCCGCCGCCATTGCCGCGCAAATCTACAATAACCACAGGTTCATCCCGCACATATTCCGCTGTGGCTAAAAATGGTGCAACATGTTCGTACCCCCACGCACCCGGAACAATATCATTGCCCATCATCATCAGCTGCACAACAGGCACGCCGTCAATCCAGCGCAGGCTGGGCAACTCTATTTGTGGCCATGAGCGGTTAGGCTCTCTGGCAAACGAACGTCTTTCAAGCCCATCATTCTCGTACACAAAGTATGTCACATAATAGGGCGTAGACCCTTTCGCCAGCAATACCGGACGGTAAAACAGTCGGCCATCGGTGTCTGCATGAAGTTTCATGACATCATATATGTCATGGTGCCCATCAATCTTCAGCAGATACAGGTCTGTTTCGCTATTTCTAAAGCCATTTTCGCTTCTATCATAGCGCAGGGTGGCACTGAAGAAATAACTAACATTCGGACCCATACGCCGATGGCCCAAAGAAAAGTGGTTATCTGCGATAACGCTGCTCAAATGCTCATGCAGGATATCCAAAAACCTGATTAACAACAAGTAATCTGTGTTCATAGCAAATAAATCTGCCTCTATAGCTTCCAGCATCGGCAAAAACACATCATCCCCGCCAAAATACACATATCCGCCATATGTCTCATGTAGCAGCTGAAAAAGCAGGCGGGCATCCTCAATGGCATCATCCGTATGTATGCGCCCTGCCAACTGGCCGCCCTGCATACCCCAAAGCTCTCGCAATAGGCCTGAGCTGGGCTCGCGACCCTCGGTTAAAGGCAGAAGTGCTGTGTAGTCCGGCTTTTCGATGGCTTCGCGCCTGATGCGAGCTATATCCATTGCATATTGCAAGTCCAGCGGGATAATTTCCGCTCTTGGTTTTTCGATAATTTCCTCGATTTGCTCTTCAATTTCTTCGATTATTTCAATTATGTCCTCTTCGACCTCATATTCTGTGTTGCCACAGGCCGCAAAGAGGAGCAGGGCGGTTAGGGTTATTGAAATTAGTCTCCATTTGTTCATCATAATCGCTCCTTGGACACGGGCGAGCCCAGCTCGCCCCTACGAATCTAGCAGGGCCAGTGCGATATCCAGCGCATCGCCACTTACCCATATATCGGGCAGTATGCCCACACCCTCCGCAAAATGCCCATCCGGCCACAGCATCATGGCACGACCCAGGCCAAAGGGTATGCCGGTATTGGGCAGATTAATAGATTGATATGTAGCATCAAAGGCCAGCACACCGGCTGTTGCAGTGCCTATTACCAGCGTATTTTCTATGTTGAATACTCTATCCACCAGGTCTTCTGCCGCCGAGCCCGTGTTTCTGTCCGTTAGCAAAATCAACAGCTGGTTTCTAGGTACAATTCTGCGCTCTTGGGTGTTAAATATCGTGTGATAATCGCCAAAAGGCCCCACATTTGCATATGTTCGCCAGCTATTTGGCGGGTTTTGCGAGCCGCTGTTGGGGTTAAAATCAAAATCTGCACTGTTATACGGTCGCGCGCTAAGCCAAACATAGTTGCTAGGTACAATATGTCCCGTTAATGTCCGCAGCCAACGTACGGGCAGCAGTCCATTGCCGCCGCCATTGCCGCGAATATCTACAATAACCACCGGTTCGTGACGCAGCCGTTCACCATATTCCATAAAAGTCTCGGCGTGGGCAAGGCCTGTCGCGTTTTCGTGGCCGTCAAAGCCCATAGCCATCACACGAACCACCGGCACGCCATCTATATATTCCAGCGTTGGAAGCTCTGTCCGCCTTTGTCTATGCGGCAGCTCACGGATAAATGTGCGGCTCTGGCGGCTGCCATCTTCGTATACAAATACGGCTTGCTGGGCAGCTCTGGCCGTATCAAGCAGCAGCACAGGACGATAGAATATCTTGCCATCATCATTTGCATGCAGGCGCATTGATGCCTCAATATCATGTCCCTCAATTTCCGTTAAATACAGGTCTGTAGCACGATTTCTGTAGCCATTTTCTGTGCGGTCGTAATATATGCCAAAACGGTGAAAATATCCCAAGCCCAGTTCCATGCGCTCATCACCAATCAAAAAATGATTATCTACAACAACCTCATTTATATGCCTATGCATGATTTGTGCAAAATCGGATGATGATATCATTTCTTTGCCCAGTAGAAAAAATTCTGTAGTAACATCTCCCAGCATTGCCGAAAACACATCATCCCCACCAAAATACACATATCCACCATACACATCGCGCAGGATATTAAACAGCACCCAGGCATCGGCCACGGCATCTTCAACAGATATGTATTCCGGCGGCCCATCTTCTGGCTGTGTCCAGCCAGCCCAAAAGCGCGTTGGCAAACGCGGTGCCGGCACACGGCCTTCCGTCATAGCTAGCAGCTCAACATAGTCCGGCTTTTCAATTCCTTCGCGCCTTTCAACTGCCAAGCTCATGACATAATCCCAGTTCAGCGTCCAAATTTCCGCCCTTATCTCTTCTTCAATCTCTTCTATTTCTTCAATTTCTTCTTCCCAGTCCACATCCATTCCATCAAATCCGCCGCAGGCCGAAAGAAGGAACAATATACAAATGATTGCCATCACGGGTTGCCTCACCCGCAATCCCCTATTCCTCATTCTTCTTCACTTCCTTTTTCTTGCCCTCTTTGCCTTCCTCTTCCTTCAGCTGCCCATTAAGCCAATTTAGCACACCAACCATGATAATGCTGATAAATACCGAACTACCGCCGTAGCTAACAAACGGTAGCGTAATGCCCGTCATGGGTATCAGCCGGATATTGCCGCCAATGGACACAAATGCCTGGAATGCAATAAATGTAGTGAAACCCAGCGTCATCAGCGCATACAGCGGCCGCTTTGCGCGGCGGGCCATATCTGTGCCGCGCAGTAGCAGCAAGGCATATAGCCCAATGAAAAACATGCCAAATATCCACCCAAACTCCTCTGCAATGGCCGAAAATATGATGTCGCGCTCTACCACGGGTATGCGGCTGGCCATCCCGCGGCCAAGGCCCGCGCCAAACGGCCCCCAGGTTGCAATAGCAAATAACGACTGCGTTAGCTGGAAACCCTCATTTGCCACCAGCGGCCAGGGATTGCTCCACGCCGCCACGCGTATACGCAAATGCGGAAATAGTTGATATGCCGCAACACATGCCGCCGCAAATGCCGCAAAACCGCCTGCAAACAGGGCTTTATTGCCGGTTGCAGTGTAAAATATCACCATAAATACGACAAAAAACATCAACGCGTGTCCCAAATCTCGCTGCAATACCAGTATGCCAACAATGCCCGCGCTGGCGACACCTATGAATGCCAGCTTGCCCATAGAAGGCTTTACGCGAAAAGCGCATGCCAGGTATATTACAAACAGTGGCTTTGCGACCTCGGATGGCTGAAAGGATATGCCAAATATGGATATCCACCGTGCCGCGCCAAATTCATCTATGGATACCAGCGGTATACCTATCAAGCCACCCAAAATATCCGCAACAAACACAATACCAATAAGCCCTGCGCACACAATCAAAAACAGTTTTTCCAATTTTTCAAACTGTCCGAAAATACGAAACACAAGTGGCACAAACAGCGATATTGCAAAGCCTAGTGTAGCAAAAATGAACTGCGCAGCAGCCAGGCCGGGGTCTAAGCGATATATAGCAATGAAGCCCAGGGCTAGCAGGAAAAACATAACCTGCGTCATAATAGGGCATGGACGCCGAAAGATTTTTTTGGCCAAAAGCGGCCCGGTCATCATAAATAATATCACAAATCCGCCAAATATCAGGGTTGGCACATTTACACTCATCAGGTTTTCGTCAAAGGCCAAGATGAGAAAGGCAAAAATGCAAAAAAGGATGGTGATAATCCAAAGGCCGCGAGGTTGTGAGGTTGTGTCCTCTTTGCTTTCTTTGAATATGAACCGTCCCGCCTGTAGCAAAAAATAGGCTATCAAAAACACGAAATAATATCTGCTTAAAACCGACAAAAAATCAAGAATAAATCACACCCGCCTTATTACTTTGAATCCTTAGAATTTTTGGAGTCTTTAGTTTCCTTGGATGTCTTGGAAGATGCCTTAGAACTTTTGGGTTCTTTGGACTCTTTGGTTTCTTTTATCTCTTTGACTTCCTTATCTTCCTTGGTTTCTTTTTTCTTGCTGTCCGCTGTTTTATACTTTTTCTTTATTTCCAACGTTTTTTCAAGCTCTTCAAGCTTTGCTGCCTGTTCTTCCAGTTTTGCCTTCAGCTCTTCTACCTCTTCGCGATTCATTAACACCGCATCCGCCATAAACACACAGGCATACAGGGCCTTTGTAAGATAATTCATCGGGAAGGTGGTGCCAACATTGTCAAATCTTTCTATAGTTGACAGTATATACTTGTAAAGCGTCTCAATATACGCATCGTCCATTTCACTTACAATGCGTATATTTTCGTTAAAAAGCTTTAAATTGTATCTCCTACTCATACATTTTCCCCCGCACCCATTTTGTTCCTACCATTATATCACCTTTCAGAGCAATTTTCCAACATATTTTTTACTTTTTGTCGAAATTTAATTCTAGGCCTTGAAAAACTTGTACTAAAATTGTATAATAGAATTCCGGAAAAGATACGTAGGAAATTATCACGCGGCAGCAAAATGGATAAAATCCATTCCCTACAACGCACGCCGCAGCGTAAAGAACGCATTTATGCGCTCTGCCCCAACGCCAGACCAGGAAGATACCACACATGGAGGTAGATTATCATGAAAAAATTACGCAAACTAGCGATTCTTATTTTTGCAGTTCTTTTTGCGGTTCCATTCACCACGCAGGCCAGCCCCGCACCCCGCGAACAGCTGTCAATACCCGGCAATCCTCGCATAGAGGCGGGCAACATGCTTAGATGGGATTCTGTTCCTGGTGCCACTTCATACACCATCGGACTCAATGCTGACTGGTTGTGGCTCCACCACACCGCATCAACCAACTACATCAATTTACAAAACATCTTTAATATTTCCGCTATATTGAATCCCAGCCAATCTGTACGTTTCGACATAGTAGCTCATGCGTCCGGCTATGATAGTTCCGGAGCAGGCGTGCTTAACTGGACCACACCCGGCACACAGCCCCCATATGCACATTTGCCTACACCATCCAATATACATGTAGATACAGGCAATGTCTTGCGATGGAATCAAACTGCCGGTGCGGCCACCTATGTTGTTATCATGCGTTTTGGTGAAGGAAGCAGCGTCCACAGACTCACTGTCAATAATTTCTTGAATCTCCAAGACTCTCTTGACATCTCAACAATTCTAACGCCAGGTCAAATAGTAGAATTTGCGGTTGTTGCGTTTGCTCCCGGCTTTCTGCAATCCCCCGAAGGCACTCTTACATGGATAATGCCCGGTGATGCAACGCCTCAACCACCTGCGTATGACACCTGGCACGTAAACATCACCGGCTCCTGGGCCGGCACCGGCAACTCTGGCCAAGGAAATCACCGCGCGGGTCAGGTTGTTACGATAAATGCAGGTCACAGGCCCGAACACGAATTTATCGGCTGGCGCGTGCATCATCCATCGAACCTCAATCTCGCAAATATGCAAGGTCGCAGCACAACCTTTACTATGCCGCGTGCCAATGTGCATATAGAAGCCGTGTGGTGGCCCATCGGCCAGCCAATGCCGGATGCGCCCTGGTGGTGGCTGGGCAACGATTGGCGGGACATAAACTGGAATATAATCACGCAGCATCGCAATCCGGGCGGCGTTTCGTTTAATTACGGTGCCAGCAATTTCCCGGAGACACTGGCTGTAGCTGATGGAAGCACCGTTAATCTACAACTGCGCGTTCAGCGGCATCTTGCGCCTGCCGGTTCAACCTTCATGGGTCAATGGTTGCGTAATGGCATACTTCATAGTGCGAATTTTCCGATAACATTGAACAGTGCGGGCTTTGCGGAAGTAAATCTAAGTATACCATCCGTGACATCTAATACCGTGGGCGAATATGCATTGCGCGTAACAACCGTTGTGGGCGGCGTGGTTGCACATACGGACACCAGCCGCGTAGCCGCAATATCCATTGGTGATGGCGTTCAAGGCGAGGCTGCCACATGGCCCAGAGAGACAAACCTACCGCAATTACCCGCTGTGAACCCTATACCAACACCCAGGCCACATCTGGCCATAGCACCGGATACTCCACCGCCGCCAACATTTGCGTCAATACCGGCCGCACCAGGGCATAACCACGACACCATAATGAATAATACAGAAAATGGTAGCGTAGTATTACAAATGCTTCCAGGCACAGATGTAATACATTTGCACGGCAGGACATTGGATGCGATGATAGACAGTGGCACCACGCTTTTTGTGGTAAATGACCTGGCGTGGACTGTTATGCCACCGGAATTTTTGGCCCACCTACGCCATCGTGGCGGTAATATGATTGGCCCTAATGGCGGAACCTTCAATGTAAGCATACGCGAAACCCACGGCGGCGAAACGATTGTGACTGCGCATATAGAAATATCTACCACGATAAACGGCCAAACACGGCCTTTGACCAATTTCACAGCTCCATATGCAATTGCAATAGAAATGGGTGATTTTGGCATTGCTGATGCAAATCCAAACCACATTGCCGTGCTGCATGCAGGCAACAGATTGACCAGCCATGTAAACGGAGAAACCGGCCTGCTGAGCTTTAATGTCATGACAACAGGCGATTTTGGCGTAAATTATATTATTGATTGATAGCAAAGAAAGGGAAGTGCGGAATGAAAGTAATGTTCTTGGGCTTTGCCTTTGTGTTGGCAGGGCTCACAATGCAGCTGGGCGTTTACATTATGGCATCGCAGCAGCTCCAGCATCCTCTGGGCAGCTGGACAACACCACCCGGATATTTCGGCACAGTTGTCAATATGTTGGGTTTAAGCTCCACGCTGCGCACCGCCCATATTTTGACAATAGGTGGCCTGGCAATTATGATGATAGAGCCCGCCAAGGACTTGATTATCAAACTGATAGAAAGGCAGCGGCCCAAGCAATAAGGGCCGCTGTTTTTTATGTTGACAAATATGATACTATATGGTACAATACTATATGGGGGTGAATTAGTGAAAAAATACGGTGGCTTTCTAATGTCTCAAATAAGCCGTTTATCCGGCCGCACCTGGGAGCGCCTGCTCAAAGAATGTGGCGTGGATGCATTTAACGGCGCGCAGGGCAGAATTCTTTATGTGCTGTGGGAGCACGAAAAATTAACCATCACCGATATAGCGCGGCTTACATCGCTGGCAAAAACTACCTTGACCAGCATGTTGGACCGCATGGAAGCGGCGGGTCTGGTAGAGCGCATACCGGATAAGCAAAACCGCCGGCAAATCTTTGTAGAAATAACGGAAAAAGCAAGGGGATATCGCGAACAATACGATAAAATATCCGACGACATGAACAATATATGCTACAAAGGTTTCGCTGATGCTGAAATTATAGATTTTGAAAACAAATTGCGAAGAATGTTGAAAAATTACGAGGATGAGTGGAAGGAATGATATCATAATGCATCCAAAGGCAATGTTTCTATACGGCACCAACAAAGAAGATGGCAGCCCTAATTTTGCGCTATTTACTTGGCTCACGCTATGCTGGGATGGCGAATACAGCGTAATGTGCTGCATAGGCGAGCCAAAACTAACCAAAGACCGCATCCTGGCCGAGGGGATATTCTCCGCCTGCATGGTAAGTGAGCTTATGTTGCCTTTAGCAGACTATCTGGGCAGCACCAGCGGCCAAGACCCGCATAAGATGGATATTCCAATGAATATAGCGCGCGGCAAGGTTCTTGATGTGCCTGTATTAACCGACAGTCCGCTGATATACGAGCTGGAAGTATCCCGCCGCATACAACTTGCAGATAGCAGCGATATTTTTATATGCCGGATACGCAATGAGCAAAAATCAGACTCAAACGATGCCAGCCCTATCATATCCATCGGCATGGAGTATTTTGCGGCACAACCTGAATTCAAAGGCAAATGGGGTCAGTGGAAAAATTTAAAGGAGGCGCAAAATGGATAATAGAGATGCAATGAACTTTCTGGTTCGAGCAAAGAAAGCCACCTTTGCCGGAAATGGCGCAAAGATGACTCCAACCAGGCCAAACTCAAAAGATTTGCAATATGTAGAAGGCGAGCTAAAATACATTGATACATACCTGGGTGGGGCAAATTTTGCAGGCGAAGAAGCACTTTGGGAAAATGACATTCCTTTTTGGTCAATGAACTACATCGGTAGAAATTTGAGCAATGATGTATCGGCGGAGTCGATTATGAAATTTCTGACCGAAGCCCTATTGCTGGTGCCGGCAGAGTATCCATACCGTGGCCCGCTGCAATATACAAACGGCGACTTTTCTTACGCATGCAGCATCCAGGGAGATTTTCATTGGTTTTCCGGCACGGAAGAAATACATTACAATGGCAGCAAGGTCTATGAACTGGTATTTCATGGTGGAGATGTCAAATAGAGCAGAAAATGGGCGGCCCACAGGTCGTCCATTTTGCTATCAGACCCGTTATCGGAAACTTCCATCGCGAGCAGAAAATCGCAGCTATTCACGCAGTTTTTCGCGAGCTTTTTCGGAGTTTCCGAACAGGTCTATTGTCTGTAAGACTTCATGGCAGAAATTATCTCTATCAGAAATTGCTTGTCTTTTTCAGTGAAATCATGTAGCAGATTTTCGATAAACAAGTCCGTAGCTTTCTCACTCTCCGAAGAAGAGTATCCAATTAAAAAATTCACATCAACATCAAGTGCATTAGCTATAGCAAGCACCGTCTTGAGTGATGCTGTGGTGTAACTTATCTCAAGCTTTCCAATTGTATTTGTCGAAACATCTGCCAATTCCGCCAATTTACTTTGACTGTAACCTTTCTCCTTGCGTGCTCTCTTGATTCGTTGCGCCAAAACCCCGTAGTCAAGCTTGTACCTTTCCATAATATCACCTCATGCGATAATGATATTAAAGTAGGGGCAAGATTGAAATTGCTTTTTGTAATATAGCAATTGACTATATATAAATGATATAGTACAATATTAAGGAAGATGCATGTATAACAGCAATTAATTTCCTTTTTGCTCTTCCTCTAAATTCCTAAGCGCTACCCTAACAGCTTCAACCACAAAAGCAGTAAAAGTGCATTCCTTTCCTTCTATCGCTCCTTCAACTGCTGCAATTACATCATTTGGAAAACGTATGCTTTTATTTGATGTTGGCGGTATTACGGGAATCTTAAACTTTTCCATGTCAGCACCTCGCAATTCAAATGTATTTGATTAATAATACATTTGAATTGCATATAGGTCTGCAACACGAATGTTGCACAAATATGTTGCAAAATCCTATTGGATATGTTATAGTCTCTCTAAGATATATACATAGGATTTTGACAAAAAAAATTAGCATCAATTGAAAGGAGCAATATGGAAATACCAGACGGAATTTATCAAAGCGAAATCATTCATGCAATGCAATTTTTCGTTAGCGGCTCTAAAGGAATTATACTTGAAGCATTGTTTGGAGAAGTATCCACGATTTACGAATTTTCAATTACAGGCGAAGAAATTGCGATGATTGCCATAATAAGCAACGGCAAAAACAGAATTATATACGACAGAATTAAAATAACCACAACCCCAATGCCAAAACTCTATATGGAAAAATATGGCATGTTTATATATACCTCACCACTCCCCCATGAAATGTTTTAAACACCCACAAGGGGATTCCGACGTTCGCCGGAATCCCCTTGTGGGTGTTACTATATTATGCCGCAGATATTATCTCATCCAACTCCCGTTCGCACAGGCTCTCCTTGTCCAGCAAGGCTTGCGCGATATTCTCCAATACGCTAAAGTTCTCCTTCACAAGCTCCAATGCAGCATCGTACAGCTTGTTTATATGTAATTTATGCTCCTTGTGCTTCTCTTCATCGGATAGCTCCGCCAGTCCTGCTGTAGCACTCATTCCATATTTTGACACATAATCCTTAATAATGTGATTAACCCGCTGTATATCATTGCTGGCCCCCGTTGTTATATTTTCCGCACCAAAGACCGCTTCTTCCGCCGCGCGGCCCGCCAGCAACGATATTGCCTGGTTTTCCAGTTCGCGCTTGGTAAAATACATCTTATCCGGCGGCAAATTCACACAAAAGCCCGCCGCGCCTTTTGTGGATGGTATTATCGTGATTTTTGGCACAGAATGTTCCGGCGAGAGCAGTTTTGTGGCCAGAGCGTGACCGCCCTCGTGATATGCCGTGATACACCGCTCGCGCTCTCTAATAGCAGACCTATCCTTCTTCTCACTGCCGGCGATTATCGTATAATATGCCGTATCTATATCTTTTCGGCTGATTTCGCTCGTGCCATTTTTGGCAGCACTAATTGCAGCCTCATTTAGCAAATTTTCTAACATAGCTCCGCTAAAATATACAGTTTGTCGTGCCAGTTCTTCCATGTCAATATTCCGCGCCAAAGGCTTGTTCATAGCATGTGTGCTAAGGATATTTTTGCGGCCAGCGAGGTCCGGCAGACCAATTTCTATTTGTCTATCAAAACGGCCGGGGCGCAACAATGCCTCATCCAGCGTATCCAAGCGGTTTGTGGCGGCTATCACTACAATGCCCTCGCCACTGCCAAAACCGGACATCTCTGCCAGCAGCGCATTTAGCGTCTGGTCACGCTCATCGTTGCCGCCAGCATTGCCGCTGGTACGCGTTTTGCCCACGGCATCAATCTCGTCTATAAACACAACGGCCCTGCCTGCCGCACGCGCCTTTTTAAACAATTCGCGTACGCGTCCGGCTCCAACACCTACATACATTTGCACAAAATCCGAGCCGCTGGTGGCAAAAAACGGAACTCCCGCCTCTCCTGCTATGGCTTTTGCCATTAGTGTTTTACCCGTGCCCGGCGGTCCGTAAAATATAATGCCGCGTGGCATACGCGCGCCGTATTTCGCATATTTTTCAGGATTTTTAATGAAATCTACCACATCCTGCACAGATTCCTTGGCCTCATCATTGCCTGCCACATGCTCAAAACCTACTTTTACAGCCGATTCCTCTGCCGCTGCCACATTCAATGACATTGCAGATTTGCCCGAAGCCCTGCCCATCATGCGCATGATAAAAACAAACATTGCCACAAAAAATACGATGGGTAGTGCGGATGACAACAAACCGCCCACGGCAAAGCCGCTACCCTCATATACTTCGATATCCATCAACAGCAATTGCTCTTTCAGCGCTGGATTACGCGGGTTGCTGGTTTCAAATGCTACATATGATCCGTTCGTATAAAACCGCATTGTAGCCGCATCATTTAATATCACGCGTGCCACCTGGCCATCTTCTGCCATTACCATAAATTCGGCATATGCCACGGTCTCTGCTGCCTCACCCGTATTATCAAAATATATAGCCATGCCAACCAGAGCAATGACAATTATGCTAATTGCACCTATTATCCTGCTTTTCCTTGATTTCATATAATCCCTCCCTGATGTTATCAGCCTAATCTTCTCAAGATATATTACGGCATCGCAGCATAAAAATAATATGACGAAAAAATGGGAGTTGACATTTTGTCAAATATGTGCTACACTGTGTTCCATCAATGAGTGTGAGGTGCGACATGACTTTATAATCCAATTTCCAAGTGTAGTATAATCACAAAAGCCGCGGTTTTATTGGGCTTTATTTGTGTTGGAATTGGATTATAGAGATTTTTGCTGCACAAGGGGTATCTCATCCCCGTTTTGTGTTGTATTAAATTTGCGATTAATCCTTTTCCACGGAAAAGGATTTTTTTATTGAGACAAAGCCGCAAGCAACCAAAAAGGAAGATTCACTAATAAACATTACTATAAAATCATTTTTAGAAGGATGGATAGGTAGCAAAATGATATATGAAGTTAACCAAGCTAACGAAGCGCGACTATACCAGTATTTCAATGCATTCTGCCAAGATGTTCCGTATTGCTTTCCCATGAGCTTTGAGAACTGGCAAAAAAGTATGTTTGATGACAGCAATTATGATGGCACGCCGCTATTTTCACGGCTGCATACATATTTCACAGAAGAAAATGGTGCAGTTAATGGTTTCATCCAGTTTGGTCTATCAAACTTTGCCTTTGGCCCACAGGGCACAATAGACCCCACACAAAAATATGCCATCATACGCAATGTTCATTACAGCAAAGGAGCTGAGAATGCCGGCCTTTTATTTGACAAAGCAGCCGAATTCTTCGATGAAATGGGCATTAGCCAGCGTTATGCCTTCTTTCATTTCTTTGGCATGAGCTGCTATGCGCGGCAGGGGAAGCTGCATCAGTCGGGCTTTTATATGGAAGATATGCTGCAAAAATACGGCTATAGCAAAGAGCATGAAAATGTTTACTTTACAAAATCACTACAACAACCTATGATTGATGCCCCCGACATTTCGTTTGCTTACAGTAATGACGGCAGCAGCATAGATTTCATCAAAGAAAACAACAAAATAGGCGGTTGTGAACTGTATTTTGTTCCGTATTCGTCCATTTGCTACCTGAAATGGATTTATATTAACAGAAAATATGCCCATCAGGGCCTGGGCACAAAATGTATGCACAAGCTCTTTTGCGAACTTCAACAAAGGGGCGTAACACAGTTGGATACCGATACCATTGATACAAACTTCAATGCCCAAAACTATTACAATAAAACAGGTTTTGAAAACAAGGGTATCATGCGAAGCTACCATAATCTCAAATCACAGGAGGCATAATTATGTTATCAATTTCATACGCAACCATGCAAGACAAGGAATATGTAGCATCTGTAGGCATCATACCGCAGAGTGAGGTAGAGTTAAAAATCAGAGACAAGCGATGCTACATACTGCGCGAGGGTGCTGAAGTAATCGGTATCATGCGTTTCAATCTCATATTCGATTTTGTTCCATTTTTATCATTGATGTGGCTGGAAGAACCTTATCGCAGCAAAGGCTACGGCACGCAAGCCATGACGCATTGGGAAGACGAGATGCGCGGCCTGGGCCACAAGATGATTATGATATCCACGCAAGTGGACGAAGATGGCCAGCATTTTTATCGCAAGTTGGGGTATAGGGACATGGGCGCCATAGTGATGGACATACCGCCATACGAGCAGCCACTGGAGATGTTTATGGGTAAGGCATTGTGATAGTGTAAGGAGATGAGGAATTTATGAAAACATATAATCTACTTGAGCGCGTACTGCACGATATTGAAGGTGGCGCAAAAAGCAGGCTAACCGCCGCAGAGCTTGCGCGAGATGCAGCACTTTCATCAGTGCATTTGCAACGGCTCTTTCGCTTGGCATTTGAGCAGCCAATAGCAGGCTATATACGCTCTCGAAAATTGGCCGCCAGCTTGACAGCCCTGCTAACAACCGACCTGCGCGTAATAGATATCGCGGTGGAATATGGCTTTGGCTATGAGCAGTCCTATATCCGCGCCTTCAAGCGGGAATATGGATACACTCCCGGCGAAGTGCGGCAAGCCGGACGCATAGTCAAAGTTGCACCGCCATTACAGCTGGTGAAGCATAATATGGTAGGCGATGGCCTGTTCTTTGGCCCGGAGTTTGTGATGGTGCCCACATTTCATATGGTTGGGCATCTGTACAAAGTACCTTTTGCGCAATCTATAGAAATGGCACCGAGGGTGGCAAGAGATTTTTGGGACAATGACCGCCAACACATAGCAAACAGACTGGGAGACGATATATACATAGGCCTAACGCGCATACCTGAAGAAATAACGGACTTTTCTTATTATATGCCATCCGTTCCAGTGCATGACCCCAGGAATCCGCCAGTCGGACTGCATACGGACACCTTCCCCGCTTCTCTGTGTGCCAAATTCCATTATATAGGCCAACATCATTATTTTGACCTTAATGCTGATGTGGCCGAAGCCATGTATGATGCCATTGATGCTTATGCAGAAAAATCCGATGCCGGATATCAACTTTCGGACAACAGTATATATTTTGAAAGAATAGACAAGGCAAATTATGACGGCACCTTTTGCAAACTGGAATGGTTTACGCCCGCTAAAGAGAAATGATTAAAAATGTTCATCGCAGCAGTTAGTTTTGTGATATGCTGATACTAGGGTGTGTTTACACTAAGCTGCCACACGCCTTTGCGGCTGGTATTTTCGCCATCCTTCGTCAGCTCATTCTTGTGTGCCTTTGGGCACACGGCGAAATTCGCTTCCTTGGCTGACGAAA
>Ga0131853_10000972_pt1 | contig 51888 bp, 33 predicted proteins | sample TergutLab28metaG_FD_92764 | JGI IMG/M metagenome (GOLD analysis project Ga0131853, IMG submission 92764) | Labiotermes labralis P1 segment gut microbial communities from Petit-Saut dam, French Guiana - Lab288 P1 (version 2) (version 2) | ecosystem: Host-associated > Arthropoda: Insects >...
CACTCTACCAAAATAATATCTCGCGCTTTTAGGCGCGATACGACCTCTCGACTGAAACGGCGTTCTCTCACACTAATCTTTCCGCGAACGCGGTTCGCTAACCCAGTTTTTTCTGTCGCCGGCTTTGGCGCAAATCGCCGCCTTTTGGCGTTTGCGTCCATAGGCGACCGGGATTGACAAGGGCAGAGCCCTTGTCACCCGTCCGGCAGGACATAAGCCTCTCGGGACGGTCCCGAATAATGGGTTTTTAGGGCAAAGCCCTAAAAGCCTGCGCCCGCAGGGCGCACATATGCGCTTGTCAGCGCAAGACCGCCCGCCGCAGCGGCAAAAAACCTACTCTAACCCACTTATCAAATAAAGCGAGCCGCAGACGCAGATTGCGCTGTTATCATCATCGCTGTCCGCCGCGTAATCGTTCGCGAGTTCAATCGCTTCCCATTTGTCGGGGGCGATGACTACATTTTCGCAGTGTTCTCCCGCAATTGCGGCGATTGCGTCCGCCGTTAGGGCGCGGGGATTGTCGGGCGTTGTGGCGATAAAAATGTCCGCGACTTGCGCGACTTTTTTTATGCACTCTTCGTATTCCTTGTCGCTGAGCATTCCCATGACGATAATTCGGTTGTAGTCGGCGAGGTATTCTTCCACGCCGTTGGCAAACATATTAACGCTGTCGACGTTATGCGCGCCGTCGATTATGGTGAGCGGGTTATCGTTTATCACTTCAAATCGTCCGGCGAAAGCCGTCTGCTCGAGTCCGGCGTAAACCGCGTCGGGTGTGACGTCAACGCTCCAATGGTTGCGAAGCGCCTCGATTGCGGCGATTGCGGTTGTCGCGTTATAGACTTGATGTTCGCCGAGGAGTCGGATTTTAAGATTTTTGTATCGGTCGTAGTCGAAAGTTGTGCCGTAAATATCCATGTCGCGGATTTCGGGCTCATCGGGCAGGATAAATATCGCGTCCTTTTCCATGCAATCTTCCTCAAAAATTCGCGCGGATGTTGGGTTTTGCATAGGATAGCAAACCAAAATTCCGCCGGGTTTGATAATCCCGCAAACGGTAGATGTGATTTCCTCGATGGTATATCCTAAATGCTCCATATGATCAAACGACATGCTTGTCGCAACAGAGACGTATGGCGCGTCAATCACATTCGTCGCGTCCAGGTTTCCGCCCATTCCGACTTCGAGAACAACGTAATCGCAGTTTTGCTCGAAAAAGTGCAAAAGTCCGATTGCGGTGACGATTTCGAACTCGGTCGGATGTTGCGTGTCCTCGTTGCCCTCTGCCATCATCTCGTCGATTGCGGATTTCACCCGCGCGGTGCAAGCCGCGAGGTCGGCGGCGGAGATATTCTCGCGGTTGATTTGGATTCGCTCGTTAAATTCGTGCAAATACGGCGAGATAAACATTCCCACCGAAAAACCGGCGGACATTAGAATTTGCGTGATAAACGCGCAGGTTGAGCCTTTGCCGTTTGTACCGCCGACGTGTATGATTTTAAGTTGTTTTTGCGGGTTTCCGAGCCGTCCCATAAGCTCGCGGATATTGTCCAGCCCTAGAACCGAGCCGAATTTTAGGGTGGAATGAATATAGTCTATCGCTTGTTCGTATGTCATAGTTTCTCCTTTTTGATATACTTTTCGTAAATTGTCAACAAAACAAACATCACGTTAATTTTTATAATTGAAAAAGCCAATGTGGGTATCAATCGAACAACATAAGCCGTCCAAAATACCGTCTCCGCGCCATCGGCTAAAAAATGAGGCGCGAATAATATAAGACCTAACAGGTTAAGCCCTGTATATATTGTATCGGTTATCAAAATTACAATTGCCAATTTTATGAAACGATTATTTATTTTTATTATGCGCCAAAGAATTCCGACTAATAATGCCGAGATAATTGCCAACACCGTAAAATGCGGCATAAACACTCCGCCGCCTCTTAGAAAAAATCCAAGTATATCAATTATTGCGCCGGAAATCATACCAAGTAACGGGTTGAACAGTATAGGTATAAGCTGTGAAAAAATTGACGAAAAATTCACTCGTCCGAATATGGGGAGTATCGGTATGGGTAATGCCCTCAACATAACCGCCAACGCGATAAGTATCGAGACCTGGCAAAGTATTTTTACTGATTGACCTACTGATTTGTTTTGCATAAAAAATTTCTCCTCTCTAAATTATCCACTGAATAGAAACATAGAAAAGAGAAATCTTATAATGTCTATGTAACAGCGGATGGGGCATTACACCGCAAGTTCGTAAGAACTTTTCGTTCGAGAACTATACTCCCGTTTCTCGACACTTAACGCGTAACACCGGCTCTGTTTTCGTCGCAGCGGCAATATAACTTGCCGCTATACATTTTTTGTAGGGGCGGCATTCTGCCGCCCGTAAATAATATTCCTATACCGACGGGCGGCAAAATGCCGCCCCTACGAGTTTATTTTACCCCAATTTTTCGATGCTGTCAATAACTTTTTGCAGCATGTCTTTGTATTTTTCTAACTTCGCGCGTTCTTCGTCGATTACTGCGGCGGGAGCTTTGTCGGTGAAGCCTTTGTTTGACAATTTACCTTCCGCACGCTTGATTTCGCCTTCCAAACGTGATTTTTCCTTGTTTAGCCGCTCGGTTTCCTTTTCGCGGTCAACCAATTCGTCCTGCGGCAGGAATATCTCCGCTTGGTCGGCGACGATTGACACCGCATTGTCGGGAATGTTTGATTTGTCAGCGCTTACGATGACTTCGGACGCGCCGGCGAGTTTTTGGAAAAACTTTTCGCCGTTCGCGAATGTTTCGGTTTTGTCGGTTACGATATACAACGTCGCGCGCTTCGACGGCGGAACGTTCATCTCGGCGCGAACGTTGCGCACGGCGCGGATTGCTTCCATAATCAGTCGCATTTCTTCGACCGCATCGGGGAATTCCAGTTCTTTATCGTACGACGGGAATTTGGAAACCATTATGCTGTCGCCGTCGTTGGGCAGAGTTTGCCAAATTTCTTCGGTGATAAACGGCATAAACGGGTGGAGCAGTTTCAGCGTGTTGGATAGTACGTAAACCAACGTTTGTTGCGCCGCGAGGTTGCTTGCGCTCTCCTCACCGAAGCGCGGTTTTACAAGTTCGATATACCAATCGCAGAAATCGTCCCAAATAAAGTCGTATAACTTTTGCACGGCGATTCCGAGCTCGTATTTATCGATGTTTTGGTTCACTTCGCCGGCGAGTTCGTTGAACTTGTGCAAAATCCATTTGTCTTCCGTTTCAAGCGTGTCGAATTTCGGCGCGGCGTATTCGATGTCATCGGATAGGTTCATCATTACGAAGCGTGACGCGTTCCAAATTTTGTTTGCGAAGTTGCGGCTCGCCTCGACGCGTTCGTTGTGGAATCGCATGTCGTTTCCGGGTGAATTTCCGGTTGCGAGGGTGAAACGCAGGGCGTCGGCGCCGTATTGCGCGATAATTTCGAGCGGGTCGATACCGTTGCCCAGCGATTTGCTCATTTTTCTCCCTTGCGAGTCGCGGACAATGCCGTGGATAAACACGTCGTTGAACGGAATTTCGTTCATGTGTTCAAGTCCCGAGAAAATCATGCGCGCGACCCAAAAAAAGATGATGTCGTAGCCTGTGACCAGCACCGAAGTTGGATAGAAATAATCAAGTTCTTCGGTTTTATCGGGATAGCCAAGCGTCGAAAATGGCCACAACGCGGACGAGAACCAAGTGTCAAGCACGTCTTCGTCTTGCTTGACTTTGCCGCCGCATTTGGGGCATTCGGTGATGTCGGTTTTGGACACAATCGTTTCGTCGCAATCTTGGCAGTAGAATGCAGGGATTCTGTGCCCCCACCAAAGTTGGCGGGAAATGCACCAATCGTGTACGTTTTCCATCCAGTTGAGGTAGATTTTTGAGAATCGTTCAGGAATAAATTCAATGGTTTTGTCTTTTACCACGTCAACCGCGGGTTTTGCGAGGGGTTCCATTTTAACGAACCACTGTTTTGAAGTAATCGGTTCGAGCACTGTGGTGCAACGATAGCAGTTGCCGACATTTCTCGAATGATTTTCGATTTTCGCGAGCAGTCCGAGTTCTTCTAAGTCGGCGACAATCGCTTTGCGAGCGTCGTAGCGATCCATTCCCTCGTATTTTCCGCCGAATTTGTTGATTGTCGCGTCGTCGTTCATTACGCGGATTTGCGGCAGGTTGTGGCGCAAGCCGATTTCGAAATCGTTCGGGTCGTGGGCGGGCGTGATTTTCACGCAGCCGGTTCCGAACTCTTTATCGACGTATTCGTCGGCGATTATCGGAATTTCACGGTTTAGCAATGGCAGCATCAGCGTTTTACCCACCAAATGAGCGTATCGCTCGTCGTCGGGGTTTACCGCGACGGCGGTATCGCCTAACATGGTTTCGGGGCGGGTTGTGGCGATGATTACGAACTCGTCGCTATCCTTGACAGGATATTTTATATGCCAGAAGTTGCCGTCCATCTCGCTGTATTCAACTTCCGCGTCGGATAGCGCGGTTACGCAGGAGGGGCACCAGTTGATAATGCGGTTTCCTTGGTATATCAAGCCTTTTTCGTATAAATTTACGAAAACCTCACGCACCGCGCGGGAGCAACCCTCGTCCATTGTGAAGCGTTCCCGCTCCCAGTCGCAGGACGAGCCGAGCTTTTTAAGCTGATTCGTAATTATATCACCATATTTGTCTTTCCACTCCCATACACGCTCAAGGAACTTCTCACGCCCTAAGTCATGCTTGGATAAGCCCTCTTCCTTACGCAACATTTCCTCAACTTTGATTTGCGTCGCGATTCCGGCGTGGTCGGTTCCGGGTTGCCAAAGCGTCGCGAAACCTTGCATACGTTTGGTTCGGATTAGGATATCCTGTATTGTTTGGTCGAGCGCGTGTCCCATATGAAGCTGACCCGTCACGTTTGGCGGCGGGATTACGATGGTATACGGCTCTTTCGTTTTGTCTACCTCGGCGTGGAAGTAGCCGTTGTCTTGCCAAAATTTATAAAGCCGCTCTTCAACCGCCGCGGGTTCGTAGTGTTTATCCAGTTCTTTCCTCATTAGTTCAAAACCTCCAGTACGATGTCTAAAGTTTCTTTTGCTATTGTTGCTATATCACGATTCGCGTCGATAATTTTGATGTTTTCACCTTGCAAGCGCGCGAATACATTGTGAAAATTATTTCTTATTTTTCGAGTGATATCAATATCTTTTTCGTAAAGTTCGGGATTTTCGCGGGTTTTCGCAATCCTATCCATACATTCTTCCGGATTAACGTCGAAGAATATGCAAAGGTCGGGAGTAAGCATTGATTGCGCGTTCAAATTCATATTCATAACCCAATCCATATCCGCCGCGGTGCCTTGATAGGCGAATGAGGAGTAGTAATATCTGTCGCAGATTACGGTGATTCCTTTATCCAGGTATGACTTGATTCCGTTCGTCGGATTTGTGACGTGATCGAGTCTGTCCGCTAGAAACAGCGCGCCTTGCAGGCACATATCCTTATTTTCGGAATTTTTGAGCATTTGTCTCAAGTACTTCCCAATATAGCCGTCGGTGGGCTCGTTGGTTATGTGGACGGCGATTCCTATGTCGTAAAGCGAGGCGGCGAGGCGTTCGATTTGCGTGCCTTTGCCGCTTCCGTCTAAGCCTTCTATAACTATGAATTTACCGCTCATAGGTTTGCTCCTCAAATATATATACGTTGCGTCCGCGGGCGTCGATATTCAGCCCAAGCACAGCGCTGAAAAATTCGGCGGGAACGAAAGTTGTGTTATCCATAATAAACGGCGCGATTGGAAGGGAGTAATCCGAATAGTCTCTTAGGCAGAAAGCAAAATCCCAGCCGATTGTAAGCCTGTACATTCGTTCATTCGGCAAAAACACTTCGACATAGCGTTCGTAGCCGTTCCAGCTAACTTCATATCCCAACGCCTCGGCAATCGCGCGAAGGGGGAGTATTAGAATACTGCCGGTTGCAGTAATCTGCCAAACCGGCGCGAACTCGCTTGGTAACGTCACTTCGTTTACCACGATTTCGCTTGTAAGCACGACGGCATCTTCCTCCGCATCGCCTAAAAGAACAAGGTCATATCCTTGCGCGAAAGTGATGGCGGGTGAATCAAGGATGGTATCTCTAAAACGCGCAATTTCGGCTTCGTTGTAAACTCTCAATCCGAATTCCACTCTGTTGTTCATTGTATCCAAGCCGAACGAGGTGACGTTATTGACTACGTCGCAGTCGGGGTTGTCGCTCCACAAGGAGTTGAGAGAATTTATGATTTCAAGCAAGTAGCTTTCGGGAAATTCGACGTATTTGATAATAATTTCGTCCATGTTTACGGCGTTCGATAATGCGGCGATTGCCTGTGCCCGCGCGGTGTCGTTGTCAACGATTTGTACGACTAAATTTCCGTCGTTGTTAAGGTATAATCCGCCCATAAAGTCGGGAAGAATTGTCATTCCGTAACGGTCGTCGGGAAACAGCGACCATATTATCTCGATATTCTCAAGAGCGCGATTGTGGTTGGTCCAAAACGCTTCGCCGAATTGGGATATTAAGTATTCTTCGATGTTTATATCCATATCGGTTAATTCGTCTCGTTCAACTGAGCCGGTTGCGAAAACCGACCCTGCCGAAACGATCAGCAAAGCCGCGATTAGCAAAAACGATAAGATTTTTTTGTTTTTCATTTATATTCCCTGCTTCCTTAAATATATTCTCCGCTTTTCATCTATCAAGTATATCAAATCGCCGCAACATTGTCAAGCGAAATGAAAAACCGCCTTTCGGCGGTTTTCTCTATTCTTCTTTTTTTCTACCTTTTTTGCGGCGTTTCACACACTCGGTCAAAAGGAATTCAATTTGTCCGTTTATTGAGCGGAAATCGTCTTCCGCCCAGGCGGCGATTTCTTTCCAAAGCGTCGCAGACAAGCGAAGCGGGATTTGCTTTTTTTTATCTTCCATAGGCATTAGTAAATCGACCCGCTGTTAACAACCGGTTGAATATCTTTGTTTCCGCAGAGGACAACCAGCAAATTGCTGACCATTGCGGCTTTGCGCTCTTCGTCAAGATCGACGACATTGTTTGTGTTAAGTTTTTCAAGCGCCATCTCGACTATGCCGACCGCGCCGTCAACAATCGTTTGCTTCGCGTCCACAACCGCTGATGCCTGCTGGCGTTGTAGCATTGACGCCGCAATTTCTTCGGCATAGGACAGGTGTGTTATGCGCGCCTCAAGAATTTCAAGTCCTGCCGCGCCGACTTTAGATTGTATTTCTGTTTTCAGCTTTTCCGCAACTTCCATGCTGCTTCCGCTAAGCGATTTCTCGTTATCGCTTCCGTATGAGTCATAAGGGTAAAGCCTGACGATATTTCGCAGCGCGGAATCGCATTGGATTGACAAAAACTCTTTGTAATTATCGACATCGAACACCGCGCGCGCAGTATCTACAACTTTCCAAACTACAACCGTTCCGATGATTATCGGATTTCCGATTTGGTCGTTGATTTTTTGCCGATCGTTTGATAGGGTCATTGCTTTTAGTGAAATTTTTCTGTTCACTCCTATGCCGAGCGCTTTGAGCGACTCTGCGGTTTCAGATACCGCCGTTTTTACCGGCGAGGCGGTTGCAAGGTTTATCTCGCCCGCCGCAGGGTTTACCGCCGTACTGAACGGATTTACCCAGAAGAATCCTTCGCCTTTAAGGGTTCCCGAATATCGTCCGAACAACGTCAGAACAAGCGCCTCGTTCGGGTTTAGAACTTTGATTCCCGCGAACAAAATCGGACCGATGATAAATCCGTACAAACTTCCGCCTATCGTAAGAATCCACGCTAGGATCGAGCCGCTTCCGTAGTTTACGAACATTATAATGCCGTAGACAAACGCGCCAATTGCCGCAAGGGTTAGCAATATGTTGAGAACCAAAATTGCCATGCCGTTTTTTGCTTTAAGCACCACTTCTTGATTATACTTTCTGTTTTCCATTTTAAACATCCTTTCTGTGATATTATTTTGATTTCATTTATATATTAAACTAATTCTTGAGATTTGTCAATAGAATTTTTGAAATTTTTTCAAAAAATTTTAAAAAAGATCCAAAGATGTTTTTTGTTTCGCCCTGCATACGCGAGTTTCTAGGGATTTGCCCTAAAAGCCCTTTTTCAGAGCGAGGCTCTGGTGGCATTTGCGGCAGCTTCCGCATAGCGATAAGGGCTAGTCGTAGCCCTTATCAAGCCCCGGTAACGGCAGTCCGCGATTTAGCGCGTGGCATTACCTTATGCCGTTTCCTCGGCGGTTTTTGCCGAATCAATTTTTTAACAAAAAAATGATGAAACTCCTCGCACAAGACGCTTCGGAGGGCTAAATTTCTAAGCAGTAAACTACTAAGAAATTTATGCCAAACTTGCGGCGGTGGTCAACCGCAACCATTCAAGCTACGGCAACAAACGCCTTGCTTTCACGGGCGGTTTCCCGACTCGCTTCGCTCGCTGGATAATTCGACTAAGCTTTTCAAAAGACGAAAAGCAAGTCTCATTTATCACAGGGGTGGCATTAGCCGGATTAAAAAACCAATCCGGATGCCACTCCCCAAACGCGCTATAGCGCTATCGTAAACGCGCCGCTAAAATAGTGCAAACAATCTACGTATCAGTCAAGTGTCTACGGCGGCAGTGGTCAACTGCGTCAAATCGAGTTTCGCCCAAAAACGACTCACTCTCTGCGGTAGACTTCAGCCAATCGAGCTGCGACAGAGTCGTCAACCGTATCCAATCATGCTTCGTCAAAAAACGAGTCGTTTGTTGACGAAGTTTGATTGGTTGAAACCTACTGTAAAGGTGTTCGGTAATGGCGGTTGGCACAAAGTGCCAACAATTACCTTTCGCCATTCAAACGGCGCTTTTTGCCGTTCCAACACCTTTGACAAACAAAACTCGCGCCCTTTGGGCGCAAATAAAAAAAGAGCCGCGCAGGCTCTTTTTTTTACTTATCTAATACAATCACTATTTCTCCCGCCCAAACTTCGCGGAGATTGATTTTGTAAGGTTCGATTAGCCCTGTTTTGCGGTTTGGGTTGGCGATTCGAAGCTTGATTACGCCGCCGGCGGTAGTGTATTTTACGCTGTATTCTTCCCAGTCGGCGGTAACGCAAGGGTTAATAATCAGCGTGTCGGCGCGTTTGACGATTCCTAAGATATTCTCAATTCCGACGCGGTAATACCAGCCTGCCGCGCCGGTGTACCAACTCCAACCGCCGCGGCCGACGTGCGGCGGGACAGAATATACGTCCGCCGCCATAACATACGGCTCCGCCTTGTAGGTTGCGACTTCCAAGCCGGTGCGGGTATGATTGATCGGATTTAACATATCGAATACGCGCATTGCCGTGTCGGCATTGCCCATCATTGCGAAGGCTTGCGCCGTCCAGCAGGCGGCGTGTGTATACTGCCCGCCGTTTTCGCGGATTCCGGGGACGTAACTTTTGATATATCCCGGTTCAAGCTCGCCTTCGTTGAACGCGGGGGTTAAAAGTTTGACGATTCCCGCTTCTTTGTTGATAAGGTTGACTTCTAAATTGTGCATTGCGGTTTTGTTTCTTTCCACGTCAGCATTACCCGAAATCACCGCCCATGATTGGGATAGAGAGTCGATTTTGCACTCGCTGTTGATATTCGAGCCCATTGGAGTTCCGTCGTCGAAGTATGCGCGGCGGTACCAGCTTCCGTCCCACGCGTTTTCGTTGATATTTTTCATCAGCGTCTTGGCAAGAGCCTCGTATTTCGCAGACATTTCGTCGTCGTTCATATGCTGAAAAATCGGCGCGAACTTTTGCGAAATATCAATTAAAAACCAACCGAGCCATACACTTTCACCTTTGCCCTTGTTGCCGACGGTGCTCATTCCGTCGTTCCAGTCGCCCGACCCCATAAGCGGCAAGCCTCGCTCGCCCAGCTTAGTTCGCTCTAACGCGCGGATGCAGTGTTCGTAGAGGTTTGCGCTTTCGTTAGCTATATCGGGAACGAAATATTTCTCGTCGGTGTGCTCGTCCAATATTTCGCCGCAAATAAATGGAATTTCCTCGTTTAATATGCCGAAATCGCCTGTAACCGCAATATATTCGGCGGTGACGTAGGGTAGCCACAGAAGATCGTCCGAAAACTTGGTGCGGATTCCTTTATCGCCTTTACCGGACGGGTTTTCGCCTACGTTGTGCCACCAATGTTGGACGTCGCCCTCCACAAATTGGTGCGCCGCGTGAAGTAAGATTTGCTCCCGCGCCATGTTCGGTAAGATTTGTAAAACCGACAGGACGTCCTGCAACTGGTCGCGGAAGCCGTATGCGCCGCCCGATTGATAGAACGCCGACCGCCCCATAATTCGGCAGGAAATCGACTGATAAAGCGCCCAACCGTTCAGCATAATATCCATCGCGCGGTTCGGCGTTTCGATTTCTATCGCCGATAGAACGGATTTCCAATATTGCTGAACGTTGAAGAGTTCCCGCTCGGCGTTTTCGACGTTTGCGAAATGTGAAATCAGTTCTTCCGCTTCGGAATCGGATGTTGCCTGCCCCATTACGAATACGATTTTTGCGGTTTCGTTCGGTTTGAGTTCCGCCTCAAAGCGGCGGGCGATACATGAGTCGAAGCCTGCGCCTGTTCGATTAGAGAACGTCGTGCCGTCGAGCGGAGTTCGGAAAAACTCGCGTCTGTCGCAGGTGAAATCGGCGGCGGGAATACTTGCGGCGGCGAACATAACTCGGTCGGGAAATTCCTTGTTGAAGCTGTTTTTCACAAATATGCCGCCGTTTTGCTCGGTAAATGTTAAAAATCTGTCGCAGTCTTCGTTGCATACGCCCATAACGGGGCGCAAGTATTGGTAGAGATTCAATTTGCGCGCCTCGGACGACAAATTTTCAAGCTCTAATATGGTAATTTTCACGCTCGCCTCTTGCGCGACGAATACGGTTTGCGAAAGTTCGATATCGCACTCGGTGTGCTCGTATACTGTATAGCCGAAGCCGTGGCGGATAATGTATTCGCCGCGTCGTCGCACCTCGCCCTCACCGCTAATTTTGCAGGCAGTAAAGACGGCACCGCTTGTTTCGTCACGGATATAAATGATATCTTCCGTTCGGTCGCCGACGATATCGTTATTCCACGGCGTCAGACGATTTTCACGGCTATTCTCCGCCCATGTGAAGCCGCCGCCGGTTTCGGTAACGACCGTGCCGAAATTCGGATTGGACATCACGTTGGACCATGGCATTGGCGTGGATTCGGTGCCGTCTTTAAGTTTGATAACATATTCATCGTCAGCGAAACCGCCGAAATCGTTGAAAAACAACATTATTTTTCACCTCCTGAACCTAACTGCTTTTTGAGGTCTTTTTCCTTATCGTTTAGGATAATTGACGACGACGCAAACAGCAAATTCCGCTCGTCGTTTGAGATATTTTTCATGTTAAGCAAAAACACGCCGCCGGGCAAGTTCAAAAGTTCGCGGGCGTGAGAAATTGTCACAATTTCGTACACCGCTTGCGACACGGGCTGAATATAACTTCCGTCCGTTTCGCTTATGATGACCAAATCCACCGCGATTCCTTTCACTCGGAAAAACTCGTGCGCATTGAGCGTTTGACGGATGATGTCGAGGTTTTTGCCCTCCACAACCAGCGTTATAATCGGATTGTCGCCTGAAATTCCGAATCTCCACAAATTTTCAAGCCCCAACTTGTTCGCAAGGATATACTTTTCCAACCTCTCGCGATATTTTGTCGGCAACAGTATGTGGGAGAGCATATTCAGATAATTTTCCTGCTCGCGCGCCTCAAATCCGAGGTATTTGCTTTCGGTTTTGCTTCGCATATGCGCAAGCTCGATTGCGCGGGTGATTGCGCCTTGCGTAGTATAGCGTTCAACCGCCATAAGCGCGTCGGCGCGGCTGAAACTCGCAGAGGTCGCGAACGCGACGCGGGCGGTTTGCCCCGCCTCGATTGCGACACGCGCACGGACGGAAAAACAAGGATCAAGCACCGCGCCTACGGTTTTCGACATACCGAACTCCATTGCGGCGGGGTTTGCGGTGGTTCGGTTTCGTCCGATAAACTTTACGCGGTCTGTTTCGTATTCTACTTCGCCCAAAAGTTCGCAATCCGCCGACACGGCGTGCGCCGCGTAAAGGGTTTCGCTCCCGGCGTGACGCGGGCGGCGGTTGGCGATAAGGGCGTTATGCTCTTTGTCGAACTCGGTTCGGACGAAAAGGTTGGAAAACGCCGGGTGCGCAAGATCGGACGCGTGGGGCGTCAGCGTTATCTCGCTGTAGCTTGTAACGTCGATCATTATATCTTCGTCGGTACGGTTTGTAATGCTTACGTTATAAATAGAGCAGTCGCATTCGGCGGAGACGATAACTTCGGTGTGGGTTTCGATATCGCTGCCAAGAATACTTGCATGTCTGATAAACTCCGCCATATGCGGCTTAAATGTGGTTTTGTGCGGCTCTGTCGCGAGCCATGTTTCGCCGGAATTCACGTTCGAGAGATAGATAAACATGCCGTAGTTTCCGTTGATTGCGTCGTATCGGAAGCGGGTGATATTGTTGTCCAAAAGTTTGCTGTATCCCAACCCGCTGTCGGTTATCACCGTGCTGAATCGACCGTTTGACAGGACATGAACTTGCGGCTCGTCGAGGCGAATATCGTCGATGTTGCGCACGACTTCTTCAAAGTTCGCCTCTATCGGTTCAAGGGGCAGAACCTCTTCTTTATTATCTTTCGTGATGATAACTCGTGTCGGTATGCGCTCTTCAAGCAGTTCTTCCGCTGCTTTAACGTTGACGTTTGCGTGGAATCTCTTTTGCATGATGTTATCGTTCAGCACGTTATCGACGGCGAGCAGACTCATGCCCAAATGGTGCGCCATGTAGGATTGCACAACGCCGAAATCGCTACCGTACGGCACACGTTCTGGGGTGAAATCCACCGCCTCGAAAAAGCCATATTTCCCGAACATTCCCATTTTTTCCATTCGGCGCAAGTTATGCAATGCCGCTTGGGGATTGACCTGCAACGCCATCAATGTCGCGTACGGCGCGACAACCATATCGGTGACAAGTCCGCGCTTCAGCCCAAGTTCGGGCACGCCGAACGCTTTGTATTGATAGTTTAGATTAATGTCGAACGCATTAAACCCCGACTCGCTTGCGCCCCACGGAACGCTTCGCTGCCGCCCGTATTTTCGCTGACAGTATAGAATAAACTGATACGTCTCGTCTAACAGCGTATTCGGCACGTTTTTCATGACGAGTAGCGGCATAAGATATTCGAACATCGTTCCCGTCCATGATACAAGCCCGCGGAACTTGTCCGACGTCGTGAGGGTTCGCCCAAGCTCGAACCAATGATCGCGGTCGATTTCGCCGTTCGCGATTGAGATAAAACTTACTTGCCTCGCCTCACTTCCCAGCAAGTCGTAGTACGAACGAGTCAGCTTTTCCTCCTCAATGTTATAGCCGATCGTAAAAAGTTTCCGCTTTTTATCGTAAAGATAGCCGAACTTCGTTCCCTCAATCGTGTCGGTGAGAAATGCGATAACCTTATCAATCCGTCGCTTGTTCTCGCCCTCGCTTTCCTCTTGCAGGCGGAGCAAACCCTCTTTGAGCGTAATCAAATAGACGATGTAATTTCCGTTGTCCACCGTTGAGATATACCGCGGATGTAAAAGTGACAAGTCGCGGGTGTTGTACCAGTTGTATAGGTGACCGTTCCATTTTTCGAGCCTTTTTATGGTTCCGATTGTCTTTTCGAGCTTGTCCAGCATTTTTTCAACCGAAATTAGTTCCAAATCGTACGCCGCAAGCGCCGAAATCAAGTACATGCCGATGTTTGTCGGCGACGTTCTGTGGGCGATTCCGTTGGGCGGGTTTTCTTGAAAATTATCGGGCGGCAGGTGATGGTCCCGCGCGGTTACCAAATCGTCAAAATACCGCCACATTCGCGCGGCGTTCTCGCGCAGGAACTCTTTGTCGTCGTCTGACACTTGCGGAGTTGCGAGCTTTATGGGCAGGCTTATAAAATATGCGATCAGCGGCGCGAAAACCCACAAAAGTCCCAGCACATAAGCGAAAATCAGCATATACCGGGCGAAAAATATCAATATCAGTCCCGCGGCGATATTGAACCACATTTTGCCGAAATAGCTTGGAATTCCGTTTTTGTTAATGCGGTCGGATTGCTCTGCCGTCGTCCATTCGAGCATTTTGCGGCGGGAGATTAAACTTCGGAAAAGCACGCGGATTACGCTATCCACCGCAAGGTATGCCTTATGCGGCAGGAACATCAGCATGATTGCGACTTGATATAAAACGCCCTTGAATCCATAGATAATTGTGGAGTGATACATTACGCCGCTGTATTTATAGCCGCTTGACGCCACCCAGTCGATTGTCGAGATTAAAAGCGACGAACTTAGCGCGACGAACGGCAATATGAGCAAGTAAACCGCCAAATTCGGCGGCGCGAAAAACGCCGCGGCAACCATAATTGTAAGCGCGACGTCGAGCATTGACCGCCGCAGATTATCGAGTATTTTCCACTTCGATATGGATGATAAACTGTTTTTTATCCGCTTTCCTTTGGCGTTTTTCAGCCGCCAAAACAGCCAGCGGAATATCTGCCAATCTCCGCGCGTCCAACGGTGCGACCGCGCGGCGTAAGAGTTATACCGCCAAGGAAATCCATCGATAAACGCGACATCGCTTACCAAGCCGCAACGAACATAGCAACCTTCCAGCAAATCGTGGCTTAGCACGGTATTTTCGGGGATTAAATCGCTCATCACTTTGTCGAACACCGCAACGTCGTAAATGCCCTTGCCGGTGTAGATTCCCTCGCCGAATAAATCTTGATAAACATCCGAAACTGTGTGAGAATAGGCGTCTATCCCACCTTGCCCGGCGAAAATTTTGGAAAATGCCGACATATTACTTGCTTGCAAGTCCATCGCGATTTTGGGCTGCAAAAGTCCGTAGCCGTCCACAACTCTACCCTTTTTCTCGTCAATTTCCGGCGCGTTGAGCGGGTGAAGCATTGCGCCGACCAAACGCCGTGCGCTGCCCAATGTTAGGCGGGTGTCGTTGTCCAACGTGATAACGTATTTCACGCCGACGAGTTGGGTTTTGTTGCCTAAAATGCTGCAAAACGTGCCGTTCATCCCGCGCGCCAAGTAGGCGTTAAGCTCGCAAAGCGCGCCCCGCTTGCGCTCGTAGCCCATGTATTTTTTATCTCGCGCGCTGAAGCTTCGCTTGCGGTGGAAGAGATAAAAATTGCCGTACTTCTTGTTAAGCGCGACGATTTCTCGCTCCATTGCCGACAAGGCAAGTTCGTCTGCCTCGCTTAATTCATCAAAACTGTCGGGGAAATCGGAAAGTATACCGAAGCATAGATTTTTCTCGTTATTCGCCGCACGATATACTTCCAACTTTTGCGCAAGCGCGGCGGCGTCTTTCGAACTCGTCAAAAGCGTGGAAATCACCACCAAAGTTTTGCCGCTTTCGGGAATTCCGTCGGCGAGTTCGAGTTTCGGTATCATTGTGACCTTAACACCGCGAGTGATTGCGTAATTTAAGATATTTATCACGATATCCGAAACGGGGATAAGGCTTATCAACCCCACGGCGAAGCTTAGCCATATATTTCCGAACCACAAATGCGCAAGCCACGCGAACACGCCGCTGATTACTTTCGTCAAAGTTCCCGCCGCCAAAATATACCAAGCGGATTTTGCGGCGACGCTCGGTTCTTTCACCAAGTTCAGTTCTTGATTGATTAGATAATAGCCGACGTGTTTCTTTTTCTCGTTATCGCCTTCGTATTCGCTTGCAAGCGACACGGCGCACTTCGCGACTTCGACTTCGGCGATGGAATGTTTTTTCGCGATTCGCTCGACAGATCGGCGATAGTAGTTTTTGCTTGTTTTATCCATTTTCGGATAGCTGCCTTGCGGATCGGTGCTTAAAATTTGCTCGACCACGCTTAAATTTTCGAAAATTTCGGTAAAGTCGAGATTTAGGATAAAGCGCAGGCTTGTCACGGCGTTTCCAAGCGAAATATGGCACATCGCCTGCTTTTGGTGCTCGATTTGCACTATAGAATCGGACGACATGTTTATGCTTCCCAATCGCTTGTCAAGCGCGGCGAAGATGAGTCTGCAATCGCCGAATTTTCTCAAAATTTTAACAAGCGCCTCGAAAAAATTCGAACGATTAACGTCAAATCTCCGCAAATGGTCGGCAACGATTTCTTTGATTTTTTCTTTGTCGTCCCGCACCGCGTACAACTGCGCCGCCACCGATTCTGCTAGCGAATATTGCGATTGCGTCTTCGTAATCCGCTCGCAAATTCGGCGAATATTTTGCAAAAGCGCGAGGCGTATCATGGTTTCAAGCGACCAGATTTCCGCGTCGGATAGTTTTAGCAGTTTTTGATATTCGGTTATAAATTCAATCAAAACGTCTTGCTCGACCACGCTATCCGAATGGCTGACAAGCTCGTGCACTAACGCGAACACGCGAGGATATCCGCGGTATGCGCCGCTTTTTATAATCGGCAAATGACGGAAATACTTCCGCTGAATAGACAGGCGCAGCTCTTTCGTCTGTTTTTCGATAATGTAGAAATTATCGAGCAGCCACTCCGCCGCGTCGGGAATACGATTTTTTCGATTCACATGTGAACTCAGGCGTTTGTAGGCGGACGCGATATATTTATAGTTCTCCTCCATTCGGGAGAGCAGGAAGTTGATGGAATAGTATCCGCTTTGAATTTCGTGCTTTTTCGCGATTCGCGCGGCATGTTCGATAAGATTTTGACGCGTCAAAGTTGGGCTGTCCTTATGCACAACCTCTCGCCTCGTGCGTTTCAGCGTGGAATATAAGTGTACGATTAGTATAAATAGCAATAAAAAAAAGATAACCTGTACGTACAGCATAAACCGAATTACCTCCAAACTAAGTAATCAATGCTAATTAAGGTTATCTTTCCCAATTTATTCAATTTTTAGTACAAAATGTTAGTCGAACTCGCGAAACACGCAAGCGATTGTCGCGCGGGCGTTCGCGTCGAACGCGGCGCGAGGTTGGATTGAGAGAAGCGTTTCGCTTCCGTATTTTCGGAAGAATAATTCCAGTTTTTCGTCGTCGCTTAGTCCTTTTTCACGCATATCCAAAATAAAGTCGCGGCATTCGATGATTAACTCCATCGCTTGGTTGAAGTAGCTCGCTGCGGTTTCGCTGTCCACAATTCCTTGGTGGGAGAGCGATAAATGTTTAAACGGATATTTGCGGCACCTCTCTATCGCGTCGATTGAGGTTTGGAATCCGGTAAGATACGATGGATACATACTTCCGTCGGGGAGTATCGTTCCGGTCGTCTCGCTTAAAATAAGAAGTTCAAGTTCGGGAATATAAAAGCTTAAACTATCGCGCGTGTGTCCGGGGGTTTCGATAACTTCGACCGAAATTCCGCCGAGGTCGATTCTATCGCCCGCTTTCACAATTACGTCCGCGCGGAACGCGTCGTCGCTATACGCACCGTCAAATTTCACGCCGTAATCGCGCGCCGCCGTTTCGGATAGCTCGCGAATCACTCTTCTCGGCGTGCCTTTAACCAAAACCGCCGCTCCGACATCGGACGTTACAAGCTGAACGTCGGGAAACGCTTGCCTGAAAAACGGAAGCGCGCCGATATGGTCGTAGTGCGTGTGTGTCGCAAAAATATAGTCTAATTTTCTGCCGTCAAGCGTAGATTTCACTTTTTCAATCGTCTCGTTCGCGCAAAGCTGCATACCACAGTCGAAAAGCGCGGTTGCGTTATCGCCGATCAGAAGGTTTCCCTCGCTTGATACGTGTGCGATACAATTTATAAACCTATCCATACGTTTTTCCCCTTTCGTTTTACATGTCTATTGTAGCGGAGTTTTTCGATTTTTTCAAGGGTTTATTTTTGTAGAATTTTGCGGCGGATTTCACATTGTCTAAATTAAACTGTATCATTATATGCTTATACGTCTCGCTCATAAGCGGCTCGAAGTCAACTTCGCCGGCATATTCTTCGACCGTTTCCTTGATACTGTAAAGTCCGAGTCCGGTTCCGCCCGACGCTTTTTCGGATGTGTTATATTTCTCGCCGATTTTCGCGTAAACTTGCTCGTCCATAGGCGCGCCGCTGTCGTGGAACATCATGATTACATTATCATTCGCAATCCGTGATTCGACAAAGATTTTTCGTTCCTCGTCGGGCGATTGCTTCATACAAGCGCGGCGGCTATTATCCAAAATATTCAGAAATAATGCTGTAAGCTTGTCTTCCGAAACGCCGGCGCGAATAAGCGGCTTGAGCGAACTTCCCATTATTCCGAATTCGATATTATCCGCGCGGCACAAAAGCCAAAACTCGCGCAATAATTTGTCTAATTTATCGATTGAAAGTTCCATGAGGCACGCATCGTCTTGCACAGAGTCATATTTTTCTGCGGCGGCGGCAAGTTGCTTGCGCAGTTCTTGTTTTTCGTCGTGTCTGCGAACTTCGTTGCGCACCGATTTAAACGCCGCACGATAGATCATAAATCCGCCGAACAATGTCAGCAAAAACGCCGGAAGTAAGAATATCGCCTCGCCGTGAATTTCGAACCCGCTAAAAAACAGATATGAAAAACTGATCGTTGAAAGCACAACGAAAGTTATAATTGATATTCGATTTGTACGAATATATGTAGGATGATTTAACAAGTTGTAGGTTCCTCTTTTGACAGTTTTGTTTCTGCTAAACGCAAGATATATCAGCCATAACAGCAAAACGTTGATTATCATTGCTAAAAGAATAAACATCCCAACCGTATCCATATTTTCTCCAAGTATTACCCAAATAATATCAGGAATTATAGTGCTTACCGTTCTAGCGATTATGTATGGAAACGCGATAAAAGCAAATCGTGGCAAAAATTTTCTAAAGTTTGTTTTAAATATTTTTTCAAATTCATCGTTAGCATTAACGGATTTAAAAATCAGAATTATTAAAAATATAAATACCCACTCTGTTACATAGCTGACAAGTTCCATAGGTGCGCCGTAAAAATTGAATCTATCAATAAGAAGCCTAAATATCGCGGGCATAACTTCATTTGGGATTCTGGTTAACACTCCGAGAATAATAATTTTCCACCAATCCGATTTTTCAAATCGCTTTCCGGTCATCAGTATATCGTACATCAAATAAAAATAAGCTCCTCTTACGAGAAAGTTAAAAATAACGTATGATAAAACCGCCCAAAAACCAAATTGAAATGTTAGCTGTATTTGCATTTTCATCCATCCTTTTCCCACATTTCGAACTTTATCGAAGTGTATCACATTGTGTGAGAAATGTCAAACGACAAAAAAAGTACACCGATAGGTGTACTATAATGTTTATTAGGAAAAAATTATTGAAATCATATTAATTGACTTTATCTAGCCCATATCCTTGATATCCAGAAAAACGCCATTGTTGTTGGTACCACATATTTCGCATATTTGTAAAACTTAGCCATTATCTCTCCTCCTTTTATATTGTTTTTCCCTTAATGGAAAAATAACATAAAAAGTAAGAGGAATCACCAAAAGCACAACTTGAAATTCATGTGTATTTAATGCATTGTTTCTATGTATTTTTAGATGTGACGAACAAATATGTGGACTTTCATGAAATTTAATGACAAAAAAAGAGCAAAGATACAAATCTTTGCTCTTTTCTTTAAATTAATTTTGTTTAATCCAGCGCGCCTCTGAAAATTTCGCAATAATATCCTATTAGGCTGTACGGCGTTCTGTATTTCTCTTCTCTTAAAAACGGTGTGTCCGGCGAATCATACGTGTGACCGGTAACATAGTCGTAAGCCCTGTGTATTGCGGTGGAAACATTTCTTGACACTCGCATTTGAGTTGTGTTATGCCTTTGCGCGACGATTCTTTCGTTTTCTACCAATTTATAGCTTACGCCAATGCCGCCGTTCTGGACGGCAAGAACAATTAAATCGATGAGATATTTTTTTCCCGACGCTCTGCCTGTAATCATTCCGTCTTTTTCAAGTCGCGCGCTTATGGCGTCTTCAAGCCTTCTTATCTTTTCAATATGCGATTCGGGACGAGCGCGCTCTAAGACGAGTCCGCCGTCCGGCATGTTTACTCCCACTTTTTGAACAATTTCGTAAGTTCTTCTGATTATATTTACTATATCCGTTCCTCCGAAAGTGGGGTTTTTAATGGAATATGTGTCTACACCTTTAAATCCGGTATAAAAAGTGTATAAATTTTTATTTCCGTTGTCTGTAAACACCGCTATCCCCGGTTGATGCACCGAATTCCCCAAATTTCTGATATCCTTCAAAACGTGATCTCCATGTCCACCCGCGCCAAGCATTAAATCCAAAACTACAATATCGGGCGCATACTGCTTAATAAGCTCTACCGCGTCAGCGGCGTCGCCGGTTTGCATTATCAATTTAATATCACTCGTTTTTTCTATCGCTCGTTTCGCTTCTTCACAAAGAATTTGGTCATCTTCGACCATAATAACTTGAATTACTTTCGTTTCATCGACATTTTTGACCTTCACGGCTTCACCTCCTAAAATTACTACCATATACAAGCTTCTAACATTCCATATATTAATATATTAACCTAAACAAAAGCAAATGTCAATACATTTCATTAAACTTCAAGCATATTTAAGCATATTTGAAATTTGTTAGTATTATTACAGCGTTTCCGGGCACAAAAAAATATTGTAAATTTTTTTCACATGTGTTACAATGACCGTCGAGGTGAATTTTGATGTTGATTAAAGACGGAATGACAGTATTGTTTATAGGAGACAGTATAACCGATTGCGGGCGGCGCGAAGACCCGAACGAAATGGGAAACGGTTACGCCATGCGAATTGCAAGCAATTTCATGGCACGATATCCGCATTTAAACGTGAAATTTATGAATCGCGGAATCGGCGGAGATACGGTTCGAATGTTATCGGACCGTTGGAATGAGGATTGTTTAGCTCTCAAGCCGGATATTGTTTCTATTCTAATAGGAATAAACGACACATGGCGGCGATACGAGGGCGTGATGGAGCATACCACAACCGAAAGTTTCAAATCTACATATCACGACATTCTAACGCAAGTAAAAGAAAAAACCACCGCGCAACTTGTGATTTTGGAGCCGTTTTTACTTCACTATCCAAAAGAGCGGGCAAAGTTTCGCGAGGATTTGGATCCGAAAATTCAAGCTGTACGTGAGTTGGCGCGCGAATTCGGCGCGATTTATATTCCGCTTGACGGAATGTTCGCCGCGGCGGCAACGCAGAAACCAAGCGAAGAATGGGCTGATGACGGCGTTCATCCAACGCAGGCGGGGCACGCGCTCATCGCCGACGCTTGGCTTGACAGCATTCAAAAGTTTTAATTGTGAAAGATAATTTTGGAAAATCCGAAAAAATGTCGAACAACTATTGACTTTTTTTGTGTGAATTGATTAGACGAGTGCCGCGTTTTGTGCGGCAACTTCAATGCTCGTCGCAACGAATGCGGTCAAGCGATTTTTGCTTGACATTTCCTTTCGCATTTGTTATAATGGTTCGATATAATGCTTATACAGTGATAAACGCATGTTAAAAACAGCTGATTTATCCGCTGTTTTGCGTAAATTTAAAATTTATTAAATTTTTAAGGAGGAGTTAAAAATGAAAAAGTTACGAATTTTGTGTCTGGTTGTTGCTATGCTTATGGTAATCGGTCTTCTCGCCGGATGCGGCGGCGGTGGAGGCGGAAATGGGGACGCTGACGCTGATGTAATCACGATTGGTGTGTTGGCGCCGCTTACCGGCGGCGTTGCACAGTTTGGCACGTCTGTGTATCGCGGACTTAACCTTTACATCGATCAGTTTAACGCAAGAGGCGGCCTGCAAATCGAAACCATTACGTTTGACGAAGAAGGAAACGCGTCATTGGCGGTTACAGGCTATAACAGCTTGTTTGACCAAAATGTTACCGCTATTATCGGCGCGGTAACAAGCGGTCCGACTATGGCAGTTGTTCCGTTCGCGTTCGAAGATAATATGCCGATGATTACGGCAAGCGCAACGCACGCAGGCGTAACGGTTGCAGACGACGGAACCGTATTTACAAACATGTTCAGATCTTGCTTTATCGACCCATTCCAAGGACAAAAAATGGCTGAATTCGCGGTAGAAGTTTTAGAAGCGCGAACGGCGGCGATTTTGTTTAGTAATGAAATCGATTATTCAATCGGTTTAAGAGACGCGTTTGAAGAGAAAGCGCGCGAATTGGGACTTGAAGTTGTGGTTGTTGAAAACTTCCCGGATGACGCGGTTGATTTCAGAGGTCAGCTTACGAACATCGCGCAACACAATCCTGACGTTCTTTTCGTTCCGGCTTATGTTCGGCATATCGCTCTAATCGGACCGCAAAGCGCGGAAGTTGGTCTTGAAGGCACTACTCTTCTTGGCGCGGACGGTTGGGCAGGAACGGTTGCGTTTATGGAAGATGTAAGTAGTATTGAAGGCGCGTATTTCCTAACAGGATTTTCGCCTGACGTAGATGATCCGATGGTTCAACAGTTTATCAGAGATTATCAAGCTCGTCACGGAAGTATTCCTGACATGTTCGCGGCGCAAGCTTTTGACGCTGCTATGATCCTTATTGACGCTATCGAACGCACTTTGGCGGCAACTGATTACAATCCGGCTTCTGAAGAGTTCAGAATCGCGTTGATTGCCAATATGGCGAGAACTAATTTGACCGGCGTTACGGGTCACATCGCGTTTGACGAGTTCAATAATCCGCAAAAAACAGCGGTTATATTGAATGTTGCAGATGGCGTTGAAGTGTTCTGGGGATATTTCTAAACAATAATAATATAATTAGGATTGCATGAAATCACGCAATCTTCCGCCGAAAACGCGAGGTCGGGTATCTTTATACACGCTCCCTCGCGTTTTCAGCGAAACCTTACGCAATTTGATGCAATCTTTCTGAAATAGATTTAACTATGCTATCTCTAAATCAAACCATAATTCGCTTTGTGATTTGATTTAGAAATAGTTTACAAATAAAAATTCAAGTTTGCGTGATTTCACGCAAACCCTTAAAGAGGGAGTACACTATGTTTTTTGTTTCTCACTTAGTTAATGGGTTACAGCTAGGGTCTATCTATGCGCTGGTTGCGCTTGGATACACAATGGTTTACGGTATCATTAAATTGCTTAACTTTGCGCACGGTGATTTTATCATGGTGGGCGGATATATCGCTTTGTTTTCACTTTCCACAACCTTCTTCGGTTTACCTCCCGCGGTTGCGGTAGTTCTTACAATCGTCGGATGTATGCTTTTGGCGGTGGTTGTTGAAAAATTAGCGTATCGTCCACTTCGAAACGCGCCGCGAATTTCGGTTCTTATCACCGCAATTGGCGTATCCTTGTTATTGCAAAATTTGGCGCAGTATTTCTTTGGCGCGACTCCTATGAATTTTCCGACGCATTTATTGATTCCGGCAGGCGGAATTACCATGGGCGACGTATTCGTGGCTTACACGCCGCTGATTACAATTATTGCCGCATTGATTTCTATGGTTATACTTACGTATTTGGTTCAGCGAACGAAACTTGGCAAAGCAATGCGCGCGGTTAGTGAGGATACCGAGGCGGCGCAACTTATGGGAATTAACGTGAATACAATTATAACATTCACTTTCGCGGTGGGCGCGGGCTTGGCGGGAATCGGCGCTTTGCTATACGGCGCCGGATATCCGCGAATCGAGCATACGTTGGGCGTTATGCTTGGACTTATGGCGTTTGTCGCGGCGGTTGTCGGCGGAATTGGTTCAATTCCCGGCGCGATGATCGGCGGATTCGCGATTGGATTGGTTGAAGCGTTGGTTACCGCTCTCGGATTTTCCGAATGGCGTATCGGCGCGGTGTTCTTGATTTTGATTATCGTACTTATGGTGCGCCCCACAGGAATTATGGGACGCAGCATGATGGAAAAAGTATAAGGCAGTGCGGACATAAGTTGAAACGCTCGCTTTTTGGCGGATTTTCCGCCTAATTGCGTTAAATTTCCTTGCAATACACAAAGTATTACTGCGAAAATTTGCCTTATTAGACAAAAAATTCGCTCAAAAATCGTTCATTCCAACTCATGCCCACACTACCTGAGAGGAGAAAATCACGCATGACAAATTTGAATCGGCATAAAACAATTCCTACTCCTATACGATATTTGATTAACACCGGATTGCTTATCGCACTTATCGTTGTAGGACACATAATTACAGAGGGCGGACTTTTCCAAATCGGCAGAGCGCAGCAGCGTATTATCGTCGAAATCGGAATTTTCATTATTTTGGCAGTTTCGTTGAACCTTGTTACAGGTTATTTGGGGCAGTTGCCCCTTGGACACGCCGGATTTATGGCTGTCGGCGCGTATACCGCGGGGATTTTTTGGACTTCCGGGTTTATGCCTGACGGCGCGTCTATGGTTGTCGGACTTATACTTGCAGGGATTGTTGCGGCGATTTTCGGTATTATAATCGGAATTCCGGCGCTTCGGCTTCGCGGAGACTATCTCGCCATTATCACATTAGGTTTCGGTGAGATTATTCGCATACTGATCACCAATCTTAGCGGTATTACAGGCGGCGCGCAAGGTTTGCAAGGTATTCCGCGTCATTCAAACTTTATATTAGTCTACATTTGCGTGATTATCGCGTGTACTTTGATTCATATGCTTATGAAAAGTCGGCACGGGCGGGCGATTTTGTCTATACGTGAGAACGAAATCGCCGCCGAGAGTTGCGGAATCAAGACGACGTATTACAAAGTTATGGCGTTTACCGTTTCCGCGTTTTTGGCGGGTGTCGCGGGCGCGCTTTTCGCGGGGAATCTGGGGATTTTGGAGCCCGCGAGCTTCGGATTTATGCAAAGTATTGATATTCTTATGATTGTTGTGCTTGGCGGCATGGGGTCTATGGCAGGCGCGGTAATTTCAGCCGCGATTTTGACAAGTTTGCCGCTGTTTATGCAAGGGCTTAACCAATATCGTTTGGTTATCTTCGCGCTTATGCTTATCGTTGTCATGATATTCAAACCGAGCGGATTGCTCGGCACTTACGACTTCTCGCTTTCAAGAAGTTTAGAGCGGTTGATTAACCGCGATTATAAAGTGAAAAATTTCGTGAGAAAATTGGCGATTCCGCTCAAACGTTTGGTAATACCAAACGCGCCGGGAAGAAACTTTTTAAAGTTTACCGGCATATTATACGCGGTGGTTTCTTTATCCATTATCGCCGGCTCTATCATAGGAATGTTTAACATCGGTCCTTTGCTCGGTGTTCTTCCGAGTCGTTATCCGGGCGCGTGGCAATTCTTCTTCATTTTGAACATTATCACCGGCGCGTACGGACTTATTGTAGGAACTTTGGGCATGTTGTTCCGCAAAGACGTTGGGAAAGCAAAATTATTACGCGTGCTTGCGATATTGAGCATTTGGCTGTTGGCTTTCAAGTATTTAGTGATTTTAGACGGAGCCGGATTATTGGTTGTGCTTATCGCTTTGCCGATTGAACTCGTTTTACCTATTTTATTTAAAACAGGAGCCGAAAAAAATCAATCGGCGCATATAACTAGCATTTCGGAAGCTCCCGGAAAGGATGGTGGAAACCATGGTGAATAATGATCCTAAAGCGCCACTTCTTCCCGAGCGAGATAAAGAACGAAATCCGGTTTTGGAATGTGTCGGGCTTGGAATTGACTTCGGCGGACTTACCGCTGTTGACGATTTCAACATCACAATCGGCGCGACCGAAATTTGCGGACTTATCGGACCGAACGGCGCGGGGAAAACAACGGTTTTCAACTTGCTTACAAAGGTTTATCAGCCGACGCGCGGTTCTATCTATCTTGACGGCAAAGATACCAAACATATGAACACCGTTCGCGCCAACAAAGCGGGAATCGCGCGAACGTTCCAAAACATTCGGCTTTTTAAAGGTTTGACGGTTATGGAAAATGTTCTTATCGGATTGCACAATGAAATGGATTATCGTTTGGGCGGCGCGCTGTTTCGCTTGCCGAATTATTGGAAAGCCGAGCGTATCGCGCGCGAGCGCGCGCTTGAATTGCTCTCAATTTTTGATATGCAAGACTTTGCCGAGCATAAATCGGGCAGTTTGCCGTATGGTTCGCAAAGACGACTTGAAATCGTGCGCGCTTTGGCGACAAATCCGACCTTACTTTTGCTGGACGAGCCCGCGGCGGGGATGAATCCTGCCGAAACCGATGATCTTATGTCCAACATTAAAAAGATTCAGGAAACATTCCAAATCGCCATTTTGCTTATTGAGCACGATATGAGTTTGGTTATGGGAGTTTGTGAAGGAATCGCGGTGCTTAACTATGGAAAACTTATCGCCAAAGGCACACCGGCAGAAATTCAGAATAATCCAAAGGTTATTGAAGCTTACTTAGGCGCGGGAGGTGGCGACGATGCTTAAAATTTCGGATATGAACGTTTATTATGGCAGTATTTACGCGATTAAAGGCGTGGATTTTGAAGTAAACGAGGGCGAAATCGTTACCCTTATCGGCGCGAACGGCGCGGGGAAAAGTACGATTCTTAAGACTATTTCCGGGCTTCTTAGAAGTAAAACCGGCTCAATTGAATTTGACGGCGAAGCAATCGGTAATACGGCGTCGCACACTATCGTAAAACGCGGTTTGGCGCATGTTCCGGAAGGGCGGCGCGTGTTTTTGCAAATGTCGGTTCAGGAAAACTTGGAAATGGGGAATTATACCCAGTCAAACAAAACGATGAACCAACGAATTGAGCAGGTATTCGAGCGGTTTCCTCGTCTTTTGGAGCGGCGGAAACAGGTTGCAGGAACGCTTTCCGGCGGCGAGCAACAGATGCTTGCAATGGGGCGCGCGTTGATGTCGCGGCCGAAGCTTCTTATGTTGGACGAGCCGTCTATGGGGCTTGCTCCGCTTTTGGTAGAGCAGATTTTTGATATTATCCGCGAGTTGAATAAGGCGGGTGTTACAATTTTATTGGTTGAGCAAAACGCGAACATGGCGCTTAACATCGCCGACAGAGGTTATGTATTGGAGACCGGGAAAATCGTTCTAACCGACAGCGCGAAGGCGTTGCAGGCAAACGACGCGGTGCGAAAGGCATACTTAGGCGGGTAGAAAACAATTAATAATTAATAATTAATAATTTTAGTGAGAGTTTGCGACAAAAATCGTCGCAAACTCCTATTTATACAATAGGAGTTGGACATTGTGGGTATAACAGGTGCGGCGATTAACGCAGGCGCGATTGTATTGGGCGGCAGCGTTGGACTTTTGCTAAAAGGGCGAATTAAAAAGGATTTTTCCAAAAATTTGATGCGCATTTTAGGGCTTTGCACTATTATTATCGGTATTTCCGGCGCGCTTGGCGGATATGAGCATATTATACCGTTGGTTATCATTTTGGCGCTTGGAACGTTTGCCGGAGAACTTTTGCGTATCGACGACGGTTTGAACAAACTTGGAATGTTTATGCAAAGTAAGTTCAGCCGCGACGGAGATTCGTCCACTTTTGCACGGGGATTTGTTGAGCCGACTTTGTTGTTTTGCGTCGGCGCGTTGGCGATTTTAGGCTCGCTTGAAAGCGGCGTAAGCGGTGATCGTAGTATTATATTCACAAAATCCATCATCGACGGAGTCGCGGCAATGATGTTCGCGTCTTACCTTGGCGTTGGCGTTCTGTTTTCGGCGGCTTCTGTGCTTATTTATCAAGGCAGCATCGAGTTTTTCGCCGGATTTTTTTACAATGTTTTTACACCACCGCTTATTATGATGATTTCCGCGGCGGGCGGCGTTATGGTGTTGGGAATCGGACTTAATATGGTTGTGGATTCTAAGATAAAAATTGCCAACTTTCTACCCGGATTTTTGTTTGCCGCGGCGTATTATTATTTTTTTCTTCGGTAAATGTTGACAAAGCGTATTAGCTGTTGTATAATTGCATAGTTGTAAAAAATTAAATAGGATTTTCGCGTTTTTGGCGGAAATCTCACAATAATTATTAATTGTACATTATTAATTATTAATTGCTTTTATATCGGGGTGTGGCGAAGCTTGGTATCGCGCTTGGTTCGGGACCAAGAGGCCGGAGGTTCGAATCCTCTCACTCCGACCAGTTGGGGTGTTTTTACAGCATTTGAGATAAATGAAACTTAATTTTGCTGATTTTTGCAAAATTGTAGTTGAATTATCCAGCGGCATAGCCGTCGGACAAATGCCGTAAAAACACTCCTTTTATTTATGTAATTACACCGTAAGTTTAGCGGGTAGATAACTTGTTACAACTTTCTCTTATGTTGCGTTGTCGCCGGAAACGCTAAAATCAAAACTCTATATTTGTAACAATATCAAACACCGGCGCCATATAATTGTTCCAAAACAACAGCTTAAAATCACCGAAAGGTAAAGTGACGTTATATCTCATATAACCATCTTCAAAAATTCCAACGGAAGATGCGATATAGACAACTCTGCCTTCGATAAAATGGGCGATGAACAAGTTATATCTGCTTAAATCTACATTCGTGCCGTCCAAAACGCTAACGCTTAGCGTTATATCATTTCCGTCCTGTTCCAAAGACACCTCGAGTTTATCAATATATTTATCTGTTAATGTCAAATTAAAATCCAACTCTTCATTTATCACGTTTACAGTCAAGTGGTAGTCATTGGTGTTCCAATTAGCCGTCAAGAATTGCGCAGCAACTCGAATATAATATGTCCCGGCGGCGAGAAAGCCGATATAACTGCTTCCTCCATAGGAACGCATAATCTCTCTTGCTTCGCTGTCGAATAAGGTAAGACGGTGAGTTATGTTTCCTTGTGTGAAGTCTATAGAAACGCGTCCGTCTATCGGTAATGTGAAACTATGATAATTCACTGTGTCCCGTGTTTCAAGACGGTCAGTTATTTGTAGCATTACAACTGAATTATCTTGATTGTTTGAAATTCGCGTTCTCGAATTACTTGGGCGTGGTCGGGTGCAACAGTCGTTTCCCTGTGTACACCACGGCACCACTACGCCGTTTTCGCGATGAAATTCGCGGAAAAACGGACAGTTGTTTTTATCGATGATTGGAAATGAACTGCTTGCGGAGAACGACCATCCTCCTCCCAAGCTTAATGATAACACAGCTCCAATCTCAAGGTACGAGTGTATAGTCCAATGCTCACAGAAAGGCAGATTATACTCAATATTGACTTTTAGCCCCGCTCTTGCATAAATATTGCCTTTAAAGATTCCTTCTTCAATACCCCAAGATATTCTCACGCCAATAGAAGCGCTAACCCGCGCGGAAAGTTCAAAGCCTTTCGACTCAAAACTTCTGACACGGCGCAAGCCGCTGCCGACAGTATATTCCCATCCTGTTTCAAACCCGGCAGTATACGTTAATGCCAAGCTTCCGCTTGCGGAAAGCTCTAAGGAGAGGTTGATAGGTCCTAACTTTGTCGGAATTGTTCCAAGCCTTATGGTTTCTGAAAGAGATATTTCCAATAATGTACCCGTAATTTTGACATTCCCCGCAAGACCGATAAAAGCAGACTGCCTTGTCGGGTTAATTTCGTATCTATACAAAATAGAAATGTCGGAAATCCGAACTTGTATTCCGTTAATTCTTGGTGATGTTAAAGTAAGTCCTCCGACTCTAACTTCGTCAGAAGTTCTGCCGGTTAAGGCGCTGAATGCGGCGCCTTCGGCTTCATCATCAAATATAATAACCGTATCATCATACGGGATGATAGATGCCAAATCAATATCAATGATACCTTGCGCGTCCGCAGCTATAATAAAATCGTTAATGTCTTGTGATACGGTTGTGATAATTGTATAATACCAATCGTATATGGTTACCGATTTAGCGGTGTAGGCAAACGGAAGCCCGTCAAAATACACAACAAAAGTTTGCCCGATGTTAATCATCCTTGCAATTTGGGAATCGAAAATTGTTAAAACACCGTTCTCATCCTTTGACACATCAGTTCCGTTCGGAATTTCAATAACACCTAATTCTAACTCAAACATATTAATATGATTGGGATTTATTTCCGTCCACGACAATACTTCGGCGGCATCGGCAAGCATTATATTCTTCTCAGCTTCAGTGATGTTCTGCTGCGGCATAAACTGCCCGCTTGACAATGCGAACCAGTTCCGCTCTGTAGCGATGTGGTAAGCGTATTTTTCAAAGGGATATTGCTCGCCGTCTGTCGGCTGAAAACCAAGGGCAAAATTCAAAGTGCGCGCTGCGAAATCTCGTGTAACAGGGTCATTCGGCCTGAATAAAAAGTTACCTTCAACCGCGTCGATGTCTATGGCAAAATCAATAACGCCAAATTCCGCCGCCATCATAACTTCGCGATAAAACTGATGTGTTATATTAAAGTCATAGAAATAATCATCCGGCATATTGCTTTCATCTTCTACAGTCATATCAAACAACTCTACCAACTCGCGAATCCACTCCGCTCTGGTAATCGGATTAGAGGAGTATGCGGGCATACTTCCAATGGGAATTAGTGTTATCAGTAAAGCCATTACCATTATCAAGCTTAAAAGTTGTTTTTTCATTTTTTATCAAACTCCCCCAAAAAAATTTACAATCATTTCACACATTTTACCATACTTCAAAACAAAATGCAAGCTTGTTTGGATGTTTTACATTATGTATAAATACCTCCAAGTTTTTTGTGGTATTATCATGTAACTTAGCATAAATAAAAGCACGACAAATTTATTATTTGTCGTACTAATATTTAAAATTCAGATTTCATACGAGTCCGTATAGTTACAGCACTTTCCTAACGGACCCTTGCAATTTAGTCAATAACCACTCTTGCTATTTAAAAACCCATAAGCCTTAAAGTTCATATCTCCTACCCGTATCAATAATAATTCTGCCGTCCCAATCAACAAAAAAGTTAAGAGCGGCGGCAACATCACGAAGTTTAATAAAATTATTTCCACCGAAGTCATACGCCGTAAAAGTGATTTCCTCGCCGTCTAACATAAAATTCCAATCGCTCGGACGCGCCGCGGATGTTACCAAGTTAATGCCGCTTTCGTAAAAGCCTCTATGGTTGTTCAACATTTCACCGCCAACAATGGTATAAGGTTGACCGCTTGCAAGAGATACAGTATTAGTTCCAACATCAAAGCCTATTTCAAACTGAGCTTGCGTTCCGTTTAAGATGTACGCCAAATCACGAAGTTTGAAGTAGTTATTCTCACGGATTGCAAATGCGTCAAATTCAAATTCCACACCGTCTACAATTACAGAAGCGACAACCGCTATTCCCATCGTTAGTTGATTATATTCCTCGTCAAATGCTATACTACCCCTAATCGCCTGCGCCCTTTCGTCACCGTTGTTTTCTATTATGCTGTCCCAACTACCAAATGTAGTTGCAAAAGCACTTGTAACAGATACCACTAACGTGATTACCACCAAAGATAAACTAATTATTTTTTTTAACATTTGAAAAACTCCTTTTTTTAATAAATTTTTTAGTAAAGTTCTAAATCGATTACCATCGAGGGATTCCATAAGACTCCATACCCTTCTCGCCGCTCGTCCGGCGTTACCTCGGTTGCGATGTTAATCGAACCTCTGCCCGACAAATCAATCACAGCCGTTTGTTCATAGGTTTCGCCGTCATTGAATATTACATTAGCACGGATTTCTATACTTTCGGGAATATTATCAATGTTAACATCATTGCTACCCCAAAATAACAGTATGTCATCGTCCATAGCACTACCAAAGGTTATAGCATTTCCGACAACATAAAACTCTGTACCAAACATCATCAGTTGACTATCTAAACCCATATAAGTGTGTGGCACGGACTCTGTGTGTGCTAAACTTCTGATACGTTGCGTTGCGAAAAATCCCTCGTTAGTAGAGAACTCAACATTTTGAATGTTATTCCCCTTGTATCTTAGACCAACACTGACAAAAAAATTATCGCCGTCAAAATGTCCTGCCCAAAATTCGTTTGTCATAAGGTCAATTTCACGCAATCCAAACGTGCCGTCCTCTTGTACTTCCATAGCAAAGGCTTGTAGCGAAAAAGTGTTGTTCACATCGGGAGCAAAAAACCTAACTCCAAATACAGCGAACATCAGCACTGCCGCCGTTGTTGCGAGTGAAATAGCGGTGCGGAAAACAGGGCGTTTTTTATTGCGTTGTTGCTTTTGCTTTATTTTTTCAAGTATGCGCTTGTCAGCAGCAGCATTTAGCCGAATTGTATCAAGAGCATCAATTATTTTTTTATTCTTCATTTTCCAACACCCCTTTCTCGTCACAACAAACTTCACTTTGCTCGTTTTCGGACAAAGGGCGTCCGAAAAGCTCACACGTTTTGTTATTGCTCCTCTTTCCCACAAAGTCACAAACCGACTTGGCGGGAGCCCTATCTTCTGCGAGAATATCTCGCAGAAGGAACCTTGCCTCTCGCATATGATAACGAACGGTGGAGTGCGGTTTTTTGAGTATTTGAGCGACTTCTGCGGTTGAGTACCCCTCGTAATAGTAAAGATACATTACATCTTTATAGCGTTCGGGCAAATTCAAAATAATTTTTAACACTTCATTTTCTTGGAATGGATTTGCGGTTTCCAAATTTTCATAATCATCTATATTCGCACGACTACGCCACCAATGTTTGAAAAAATCTTTACATTTATTTATTGAAGTTCGCAAAAACCACGCTTTTTCGTGTTCAGCACTCTTAAAGGTTGTGCCGTCTTTTAGCAGTTTTGCGAATATATCAGCAACCACATCTTCTGCGTCTGCCGCATTTTTCATATATGCAAAGCAAACTCGATATATCATAGCAGATTGTCGCTTGTAGATTTCCTCAAAAGTACCTGATGTGTATTCTTCGCCGCGCGCAAGCGAGAAAATAATCATCAGTCACAACCCCCTTTCACCACTAATACGATTTTGAATATCGAAATGTTGGGTAAAATTTCGAAAAATTTTTTCTGCTAATAATTATAGCATAAATATCACCCAAAATATACAATAGCATAAATTTGAAAAAACGCTACAAATATATAAATTTGTAGTGTTTTTATTTTTCAATTTTGGATATTGCATAATTAACTGCTTTATGTTAAAATGCTATTAAATTGGTCTTCGCCATAGGTTCAGTTAGTGTAATATAATTATTAAAAATGTTGTAATTCTGTACAAGGTTTTATATAAAGGAGAGAGGAAAGAGTGAAAAAAATTCAATGCAGAAAACTTTTCGGAATATTGGTTATATTGGCAATATTGGCGTCGATATTTGCATTTCCGTCGACATCGGTGTCTGCCGATAACACGATAGAGGTATCTTTCCGAAACAACGACGGATCTCTTATCGAACCGTCACTCCTTGTGTATCCGGGAACGATTATCCCTTCGTTCAGTCGAATTAACTTCGCGCCGGCAGGGCAAGGCCTTGTCGGTTGGAGCACCGCGCCGAACGGCGGCGGACTTATTTTCCGCGTCGGAACTTTGATTACTGTCGGATATTCAAATATGGACCTTTTTCCGGTGTTCGGAGCGCATAACGAGGGGCGCACAATAAACGGGCGTTCGGTTGCGCTAATCCCCGGAACCGCCGGACAATCGGCAGATGTATTCGGCGTTGCGATTGACTCGGGCGGAAATCCGTTCGTATCAAAAGGCACAGACGGACGTATAATTAGGTTTAATTACAGGGAGCCTATGACAACTTTTCCACCAAACTGGGCTGCGTTAAACCTTATAGGTAATGTCAGAGGAGGTAATGTTCAGGTTGTAATTATTCCGTTTATTGCTCAAAACACCTTTGTTCCGCTTGTTAACTTAGGCGTAAACTCGGGTACGGGGGGCGACGTGTCGTTCGGCATGACATTTGACGCGTTTGATAATTTGTATATCCCAATGCCGGGCGGAGCGGCGGGCGGTTCGATATTGCAAGTTACAAGAACCGGTTACGACGCAAACGGCGCGCCGATATTTGCGGCGGCAAGCGAGGTGAATAGGGTTGTAGAAGGGTTCGCTAACGTTATTTCGATACATATCGACGGTGATGGCAACCTTTGGGCGGCAAACAGCGGCGGTATTTTACGCAGATATGCAAGAACAAGCGCGATTAACGCCGTCATTCCGACATTTAGCGGTCAGCATACACAATGGACAATTGGCGGACAGATTCGCGGAATTACAAGTGACAGCGAAGGAAATATTTGGGTTTCAAGCCGCAGCGGCGGAATTTTTAGGCTTGTAAGAACCGGCGCTGACACTTTCTCTGCGCCTGTATCGCTTGTACCGTCAGCCTCGGAGTTTATTCCCGGAGCGTTTGGCGTTGCGAGAATTCCTGACCCGAACGGCATAGCGTATTGCCGAATTGATAATTTGATTTACGTTGCGATATTAGGAGAATACGGTCTTGCGGCGATTGACCTTCATACAGATACCGTTTATATGCATATATTCGGCGACGGCGGTTCAGGAAATCACCCGCCGGATGATATATATACTCCGTTTACCCCCGGTTCGGAGACTCCTGTTGTGCGGCTTCCGAGAACGATGTCGGTTTCGACCACTCCGTTCGGCGAGGCAATCGTGGGAAGAACTAACGCCATCAACCTTATAACAAGCCGCGTTCGCATAACCTTTGATGACGGTGGGCGCGATCTTTCGGGCGGCTCTTTGCCCGCTCCGATACCGATTACAAGACCCGGATTCAGGGTTAACATTCCTGCCGGCAACCTGCAATCTGACGGAGCTGTATTTAGAGGTTGGGCATTGCCTGACGGTACGTTAGTTGAGTCGGGAATTTGGACAGTTCCGGCGTCGAGAGCGGATATCGTACTTTCCGCGCAGTGGGAAGTTCCGCTTGCGCCGGCAACTACACCGTTACCACCAGCTATAACCGATGATATGATAAGCATGCCGGCAACAACAGCGTTTCACGTAAGGGGTACTACTTTTGCGTCCAATCACGCGACATACGGCGCAAGCGGCTGGAATAACCTTTTGTCAGGAAGATTGAACAACGACAGATATGCGGAAACGTATGTAGTGTTTGATTTCAGCGATGACCCCGACACATTGGCAAATATTAAAGAGGTTCTTGAAAACACAGACGACAGAATTGAATTTGCGGTGGGCGCATACGGAAACGGCGGAACAGGCAATCAGCGTGATGTTATTTTGTCGGTTCATCTAATGCCCCAAGCCCAATTCGCGACTTTGCCGGCAATTGCGGCAAACGGCATGCCGGAAACGCCGTTTACCGCGCTTGACGCGATTGCAACGAACGGAGCAGGATTTAGAATTTCAAACAGAGCTTCTGTAAACCCTATTTATACAAACGCTACGTTTGTCGGCGCGCAATTAGTTCCTGGAATCACTACCGAAGCGAGTGTTGCAGACGCTCCCAATGTTGTAATGTGTTTAAGAGACGCACTTACAGCTATGTTTGAGGCAACGCCGGACGCAACAGGTTTTGCTCTTACTATTTCGGGTGTTCCGGCTAACACTTCCGCTGAGAACCTTGCTCACGTTGACTTTGCGCGAGTGCAAATGCGGCCTCCCGCTTTCTCTGACGCAAATCCGAGAGCATATCGGCCGTCAATCAGGTTTACTAAAGCGGCTAATGTTATTGAACCGATTGAGATAACGTGGGTTGAACCGATTTTTCTTGCTTGGGACGACCAAACTCTTATCAATCGTTGGTTTGTAGAGGTAAAAGTAAATCGTCCGCTTATAAATGACGAACGGTTGATTATTTCGGTTTTTGACGAAAACAATGTGCTTGTTTTTTTGGATATGCCTAATCCTGCTGAATATGTTGATGAATTTGGTGATTTTCGATATCGCTCTGCCTTTTTGCCGGAGAGATTTGACGAAAATTTTGGTTTCGGAACATATACAATTCGTGCGTTTGTATGGGAGGATATGCGGACAATGAACCCTCTTGCGTGGGCGCGTTGGTGAGTTAGATTTAGATATTAAACAGACATAGATAAACAAGCGAAAAGCGGAGCATTTGCTCCGCTTTTTGGTTTCTGTAAAGCTTATTCCCAACCGGAACCGTTTCGCCTTAATGTTTTCGCCGCGCCTAACGGTCGGAGATTTTCAGCACTCCACAGCATTACTTTGATTGTATTTGCGCTTTCTAAGTTGTCGGAGGTGAATTCGTATACATTTCCGCTTGTTATTCGCGGATTAAAAGTTGCGTCTACCATTATAATTTCATTGTATACCGCGATTATCAAGAATTCGTTACGGAATATGGGGCGAGATGTTGTTACGGTTATGGTTTCGTCTTCGACAAACATTAGCCGAACTGTTGGAACATCGACGATTTCAAAAAACAATTCTTTGCCGGCGTAAAGGTTTTCGTCTATAAACTCTTTTCGGTTGATTACCGCGCCGGTAATAAAATCAATATCCTCAACTATGAAGTTCAATTCACCGCCGCCGGTCGCCGTAAGACGGATTGTGTAAGTATCAAAGACGGATGTGTATATATATATAATATTCGGGTCTATCATATCAGGAGCATTCGTGTCAAAGCCCGGAAGTGTGTAGATTCCATGATAATTTATCGGCGAACCTGTCATAGCAGGAATATTGTCGGCGACAAGTTGATTTTGGCTGTTATAAACCCGCGCGTCAACCGAACCGTATATACGAATTCGCGTTAAAGGGGCGACTTTGTTATCGAGAGTTAAACTGAAATTGCCGTTTTGCTCGGTGTCTGCCAACGCCAACATCCATGCCCAATAATAGTTGTCGTCATGCGCCAAACCTCGGTCGCGCATAATATGGTCAGGATTCCCTCCTACCAAAAAGAGGAGAACAGCGGTCTGAAACGGATTCGGAAACATTAGCAAAGGAAAAATGTCCATTAGCAAATCTCCATCGCCCGACATTGCGGCGGCGATAAAGTTCATAAATTCTCTAACGGTTAAACTTCCCGAAAACTCAGGAAATTCCGGAATGTCGATTATATGCTCTGTATTGTAAAAATCATATACAGTCGGCGCAAGTTCGTGTAACACTTCAGTCCAATGAACCAACGAAGCGTATCCTCCGCGGCGAAAGTGGGTATGGTTTGAAAACCATAATAAATGCTGATTTGTAAGCTGAATGAAATGCTCGCGCACCTTTTGGTTGTACATTGCCGCAACATCAGCGGGCACAATGTTTCTCGTGGGAAACAAAAATGTCATACCATTCCGCCGATAGTTCCAACCGGAGCGAGAAAGCGGTATATAGGAAATAAGGTCCTCTGCGTTAATAAAATTAAAAATATTCGGGTGGTTGCCATAGTCCGGTCGCCTCGTTACGTTGGGGGTTGCAAAGGTATAAGCATGCAAATTTTCCGAAAGTATAATATCGCGCCCACTTCTATTAAGGTCGGCGGCAAGCAGATTGGCAACCGCCGCGCCTCGGCTGTGTCCCGTGACAAGCATTATATTATCCTCAGCCTTAAAATGAGAAATACGACTTTCAAGGTCGGCGCGCAATCTCTCGGTCGCGCGTTTAAAGCCGTAATGGTCAAGCCCGTCGCCGATTTCAAAGTTACTATTCCACTCAGCGGCATTCGTTCCGCGTATAGCGATAAAAATTAAGTTTCGATTAACGCCGTTGATTTCGATAGGTTTGTGCGCGATTGCGTATGCGACATAATGATCGTCAGTTCGCGGCGCGGTGTAACTTTCGGTAAAAATATTGCCGCCGGCAAACCCAAGCTCCAAAAGACGATTCCTTATCCAAGTGTCGGGCTGAGGAGCATATCTATTGTAGGCAAGCACGCTTAATTCCGCGGCGAGAACGCCCAAGTTGTGATTATATATATACGAATTTTGCGAGAACAGTTCGGTTAACGACATGTTTCCTTCCGTTCGTGCCGCTGTCGGCAAAAACGACAGCGCCATTATCGCTGATAACACAAAACTTATAATTTTTTTCATGCTTGCTTCCCCCTTTATTATTTTCCGAACCAAACAGTTAGCATAGCATACAACAGTATACAGCAGTTATACTCCCGAGTCAAGTTTTTTCATTACTAAACTCACAATATCTTTAATAATGTAAAGGGATATATTTCGAACATAAAAAACGCCTTACTTCCTATGTCAATTCTGACACAAACACTCAAAATTTATTGTTGATTTTTTATTGGAAATATGATATGTTATAGTTAATTTTTTAATTGCAGGAGGTATAAACGATGGCAAAAGCACATGTCAGAATTATTATATCTATGCTTTGCATTATTCTACTGTGTTCGGGACACCAACAATCGCAGGCATTTTCCGGAGAAAGCACTTTTCCGGATACGAACGGGCATTGGGGCGAGATATATATCGCCGCGCTTGCGGAAAGGGGCATGGTAAACGGATTTGACGACGGCTTATTCCGTCCGGACGACTCTATTACTATCGCCGAGTTTCTTACCATAATTATATCTTATAAATATGAAGTGCCGCCGGCGACCGGAGGAAGCGCGTGGTTTACTCCTTATATAGATTTTGCTTTGTCATATAACATAATCGAAAATTATGATGTTTTCGTTGCCAATTATCCAATGGACCGTCATACCGCCGCCAGAATCAGTCACCTTTCATTACAAAACCTCTTTGGCGAAGATTATAATGACGATGTTTCCGCCGCGCAGCAGTTACGTGACTTGGACGAATGCTTGGAATGCCGCCCTTATGTAGAGCAAAGTTTTGTCGGCGGAATATTTACAGGCAGGCAGGATAATTTATTTCAAGGCGAAGCGAATTTAACAAGAGCAGAGGCGAGCGTGATTGTAATGAGAATGATAGAACCCGCACGCAGGATTATGCCGCTTGAGTTCCCCGACGCAGTAGATGAAACTCGAATTTCTCCCGAGGATGCTATCCGACTACTGGAAACGGAGGAAAATGCGGTTTTATTGGATGTACGACCGCGAGAAGCTCATGACGCATTCCGTATACCCGGCAGTATTTCGTTGCCTCTTGATGTTTTGTTGGATTCGGACGTGGAACAGCTGTTTACGCATGATTCGATAATTATAATTTACTGCCAAACCGGTTATCGTAGCAGACGGGCGCAGGAAAACCTTGCAAACCTTGGATTTATCGCGTATGACGTTGGAAGTATAGAACAATGGCCCTTCGCAATTGAAGTTAATTAAATATAGAGCTAAAAGTTAATATAAATTTTCATTATATATTATATAAGGGAGAGTTGTTTATGAAAAAATGTTTACTAAGCATGTTGACACTTTGTTTGACGTTCGTTATTGCACTTCCGACGATCGGTTTTCTTCAACCGGTCATCGTAAATGCTGATTTCATCAGCGAAGCGGAGGTCACCAACATATCAGATGTATTACAAAATAGTCCGGCGCGGTTTAGGACAGTTCGTTATTGGGAGGGCGACACTATCTGGGCATCTCATGCCAGTCACGGTTTTGACCTTAACCGAAACGCCGCCACCAAATGGCATGCGGTTGATTTTCTAACAGGTCGAACAATTACGCGTGTTGTTATAACCTTAGGAGGCGTTACCGGCACGCCAAGTTTCAGGCTTGACAGATATGAATACGGCGCTAGTCGCGCGCAAGATGAATGGATTACATTCCATCCGACGACGACGGTTCCCGGCAGCGGCGCAACGCGCACATTCACAGTTTATCTTGATCAACCGGTCGAAACTTCCAAATTCCGCGTATTTCTTACAAACGCGGCGGGAGTATATGTGGGATACGACCAAAATCGGGTAAGGGCGTTTAACGATTCTCCGTTTGTAACCGCTCCTCAGCATTTCGATATTAAAACAAGCGCAGGCGTGCCGCCGATTCTGCCTAACTGGTTTAACATACCACAACAAAACGGCGGGCGTGTGTTGATGCCTATTTCCTGGCCGTATCAAGGACTTGGTGACAGGTCGTTGGCAAATTCGCCGGGCACATATCAGGTAACCGGAACTTGGACTGCCGGCGGCGAAAGCGGTACGGTTGTCGCCAACGTGACGGTAAGAGCGGACGCCAATCTCGCGCCTATGCCTGTGCCTTATATGGGTTGGAATAACTGGTACCATTCAATGAGCTCTATTACTCAGGCAGGCGCGATGGAACAGGTTGAAGCTTTGATAAACCTAGGTTTGCACGAACTGGGCGACTGGGGGCATAATCAAGGTTATAACCTTATATGGATTGACGATTTTTGGTGGGGCGCTCGCTTTAACGCCGGAAGCAACAGTTACGGCGACGGTAATCCCAACGCTACTCGCACCGGAGACCAAGGTCCCGTGCGTTTCCGCGACATTAACGGCGACATTCTCACTCGCCATAACTTCAATTACGATTTCGGTCAATGGGTGCAGTGGTTGCATGCTCAAGGATTACGAGCGGGCATTTATACCGACACGGGTGCGTGGGGCTGCGGACAGGGAATCGGCAGCGGCGGCAATAATTGGTTTGAAAATTATAGGCGCGATGTGCAGCGGTTCGTAGACTGGGGCGTTGACGCGCTGAAACTTGACCATTGCGGCGGACATAACAACAAATGCGAGATTTGCCAATACAATCCGCCGGGAAACCCCACAAGACGCGATGTTGCTTGCATATGCCCGGGCAGACATCTCGGTCTTGATTATAACTTCGATGTTTATGCCGCATTTTATCAAGCAATGCAGGAGATAATGGGCGATAATCAAACGATTATATTAAATATGTGCGAGTGGGGGCAAGACGGCCCGACAGAATGGGCGCATAAAATCGCTAACACCTGGCGTACCGAATATGATTTAGGCAGTTTCTTGCGCCGTCCTGACCGTGACCCGTGGGAAGGCGTGCTTGCCGCGTTCGATAGCAACTTAGCGCCGGCGGCAAATCGCCCGAACACGGTTAACGACCCGGATTATATAATATTCGGTTATATGGGGCATGGAGACCCCGCATCTTTGCTGACTGATTTCCAAACCCGCTCATACTTTACCATGTGGGCTATGATGGCGGCACCGCTTATCCTTTCGACTGATTTGACGAGATTGACGAGAGAGTGCTTTAACTTCCAAACGATTACTAATCTTGACATGATTTCAATCAACCAGGATCCGTTGGTGAAGCAATGTTATCTCGTGCGTGAAGACGAGCCCGGTTTGCAAGTTTGGGCGAAACCGCTTTACACCGAAACGCAGGGCAGGCAGCGTTATGCAGTAATGCTGCTCAACCGCAACCGCGTATCCGGCGGAATCGGCTTTAATTGGAGTGATATAGGGCTTGAAAATGTTGAAACGGCACGCATTGTTTGGGATTACAAATATGCTGACGTTTCAGGAACAGACAGTTATGTTACATTCTTGGAAGCATTTGAAGCGTATGTGCTTATCGTCGAAGGTGATAAAGTCAATCGCACAAGCGGCTTCCCGACAAATGACTTTGCTCGCGGTATTGAAGTTGAAGCTCTGGCAAACAGCGCGTCTCGCCCGTTGGGGATGGCTCCGGCACGCCCGAACAATGCGCAAAGAGCTTTGGACGGCAGATTAAACACCGCATGGCAACCGCTTAACAGAACTCTTGATGACTCATACTGGTGGCAAGTTGATCTTGGACAGCCGCGCAGTTTTGACAGAATTGTTATGAATTTGGACTTCGCGCGGCGAATTGATACCCCTCCTCGCCCGCTTTTAGGAGAAACAGCTCCGCCGCCCGTTCAAGATTCGGACTTTTTCGATTCGCGTTTAGAGTATTTCGACGGAAATGACTGGCAGTTATTGGCCACTATATCCGCTGCCCAGAAACAACGGGGCGATAACGTAATTAATTTTAGTTATGTTACCGCACAAAGGCTGCGTTGGTATATTTCTGACGCAGATTGGTCGGTACAGCCGCGTCTTATCAGTTTTTCGGTTTTCGATTCAAGTAATATCACGAATGCCGATTTTGAATCATTGGCAACCGCTCCTAACATGGGCGAAAACATAGCAAGACACGGCAATGTTTTGGTTACCGCGAATTCAGACCGTCCGACAACACATCCTGCCTCGGCGGTTATCGACGGTAACGACAATACCCGCTGGAACGTAGCGGGTGGCGAGATAAATTCGTGGATTATGCTGGATTTCGGCGAACCTACCGAAACTGCTCGAATGGAAATCGTAACACAGTATCCCGACGCAAGGTTTGATAACGTGGACATTCAATATAGTAATAATAACGTAGATTGGAATACATTGGCGCAGATACGAAGATCTCCATCCGGTAGTCAAATAGAGCCGGCAAGTTTTATGGAAATCATTTACCAGCCGGTAACCGCCAGATATTATCGTATCCATTTCACGCATCCTTCGGATTCGCCGCGACAAGCGACTGTAACACACTGGCGCGTCTTTGATAAGATGCCGCCACCACCGGTAACCTACAACGTCACTTTTGAAGGAAACATTGCGGCGGATTCAATCGTGGTGCGTAACGCTATGGGAGTGGTTATGCAACCTGAAAGCCCGGGAGTGTTCCGTTTAGAGCGCGGTTTGTATACATTTACGGCGTCGCGTAGCAATTATGCTGATGCGACCGGCTTTTTCCGAGTAAGAAATGATAATATGGTGGTGCCTTTCGAATTCACCCGAATATTGAACAGGAATTTGGCTTTGCAAGCGACGGCAAGTGCGTCGTCACAATGGGATGCTAACCATGCCGCTTCGCGAGTTAATGACGGTAACATCGCAACTCGCTGGAACGACCGTGATTGGAGCGCAGATAACCCATCTTGGCTTGCTTTGGATTTCGGAGCGCCCACAAGAACTGTCGGCATGGAAATATATTTCGGTCAATTTGCCGCAAGGCACGCAAGGGCTACTATTTATTGGAGCAACGACAATTCAAATTGGAATAGTCTGGCGGTAATTGCGCTGGACCCCGCTCCGGGCGAATTCCAAGTGGAACGCACAACGCGGATTTCATATCCAGCGGTTACGGCAAGATACTATAGGATAGTATTTTACGAAGTTGTGCCGTACTTAGGACCTACGCCTGCTGCAACATTGCATGAATGGCGCGTATTCGGATCTAACACCGTGAAAATTTTTGATGACGCGGGGAATGAGATTGTAAACAATGATACGATTCCTGCGACGGGCGGGTTGACCTTAAATACGGTCTTTTTCAACGGCAGAAACGAATCTTCACAGGTAATTGTTTTTGCGGCGGCGCGCAACCGTAACGGCAGGCTTGTAAGTATATCGACTGAACAAATCATAATTCCCGTCCATTCAAATGGTCACGCAAATATTATTCTACCGCTGCCCGAAGACAGGGAAAACATACAAAACGTTAGGGTAATTGCGCTCGAACGCAATTATCTCGCTCCACTCGATGAGTTTTTTGAACTGACTTTCTCGCGATAACAAGTTGTTATCTTAGCTGATTTTCAAAATAAGTAAAAAGGGCGCAATTAGGACACCTTCCATAAAGCAGGATATTGCGACACCGTGCAAATAATTTGCAACGACAGTCTAACTTGCCTGCGATATAAAAGGCGTGCCTTTGCACCCTTTTTGCTTATGCTAATATTTTAAACCAGTTCACTCTCCCGTGATATATCTCACGACATTTCGTATCATGGTCGCAACCTCTGCGCGGGTTGCGGCGTCATTCGGTCGAAAGTTTCCGGTTTCGTCGCCGTTTACTATTCCGAACTCTCTGAGCTCGTTGATTTGCCTTTCCGCCCAATGACCTTGAACATCTTTAAACATAGCGCCTTCGCCTCCTTGATATGTAATTCCAAATTGTTCGCAAATGCCTTTTGCCACAGCTTCGGCAAGTTCAAATTGCCGATTGCGCAAAATATCGTTATCATTCATATTGTCGATAAAAGCTAACTCTACCAACACCGCCGGAGCTTTCGTGTTTCGCAAAACCGCAAAATTAGCCGTTTTCACTCCGCGGTCACGCAATCCGATTCCAACAAGTTGTCTATGAATGCGCGATGCTAATTCTTCCCTTTTTCCGCCTCTTGCGAATATATAGGTTTCGGTTCCGAACGCGCTACCATTAAAGGCATTACAATGAATTGAAACAAAATAGTCGGCGTTAAAACGGTTACTTCCTTGCGTTCGAAGTTGTAAACTTTCCGAAACCGTTCTTCCGAGGATATCAGTTAGGTTCCAACGACTCATTCCGACTTCAACACCGTGAAATTCAAGCAATACACGAATTGTGTTCGCGACTTGAAATGTTACGTCTTGTTCGCGCAGACCAAACCCAACGGCGCCGGTATCGGGAGCTTTATAATTATGTCCCGCGTCCAGATAAACTCTCTTTTTTCTATTAAGCATTAAAATTTCCTCCTAGTCTATTTTCGGACGTTCAGGAACCTCGAAACCGTGACTGTATATAAACTCTTGCAAAACTAAAATATACTGCCTGTCGTTTTCCATCTCTTTTCGTATATCTGCTATAATACGCTCGGCCGCCGCCAACTTTTCAAGTGTTGAAGTATATCGTTCGATAGCGATACTTTCTAAATTCATGGCATTTTTAACAGTTATGCTCTCAGTATCTACTTTAGTTTTCTTTCTGGTAAAAACACCTTGAATTAACGCGACTAATCCGCCGCTTCCAACAACCGTTAATACAAGCCACCATATAACGCTTATATTTTCATGCTCCATCGTTTCTGCCTCCTTGCTTTTCAGGTTAATAATCAACTTTCATGAAATTATGAGACAAAAAGGAGTCAAACGACTCCTTTTTATCTTTTCTATTCGTCTATTTGCACTTTAACTAAACTTTTTTAAGACTGCTTGTCCACAATTTAGTTTTTTGCAAGCCATTCGTAGTATTCTTGCTCGGTTCCCTTATAAATTTCTCGAGCGGCATCGTAATCATCGAATTGCAACCCGTCAAACCATTCTTTTCCTGTTTGGTCGATAGGGGTGACAGTAGGGTTCAAAGCTCCAAGATATTCTATTTTAGCATCTCGTTCTTGGTCGTTTAGAGCTACATACACATTGGGAAGAAATTCAATCTTTCTGTGAGAAACGGGGCTTCCGTCTTCATCCCTGGTCCATGACAACTGCTCTACCGGCTCTCCCCATTCAAGAAGCCATCTACCTAAGTGTACTGTTCTGCCAATTCTTTTAAATCCAAACATGTTATTTCCTCCTTAAATATTATAATAATTTTTAATTTAAACATTGTGACCTTGTCTAATATTTTGTACATTTGATTCTGAGATTTGAAAATCTGAATTCCAGGAACTATTTCCTATAACAATACCGCTTAGCACGTTTTCCAGCACAACATGAGAAGACCACGAAGAAAACGTATTTCCTTTAATATTGGCGTGGACTCTAGTGGAGCCTCCCCAGGTAGTGCCATTTACAGTAACTTGACTTATAAGGTTGTCGGTTATATTAAGTGAACCCGCAGCATTCTGAAACCTTATGTCGCCTGAGCTAAAACTGTTAGCTGAAATGTTTATATGCGCTGACCAATCAGGATTTGTAATTATAACACCGGCTCCGTTCCAACCAAAGATATTATTGTGTATGTTTACAAATCGGCTTCCACTTGATAAGTTAATTGCTCCTGACTTAGCCTCGCAATTTTCTATGTTAAAGCGATGACACCAGGTCGAATTTACAAGCGTCCCCATATTTTCAATATGCAAATCTCTTAGTCCAAAATCAAAACTATTAACGTTAAATATGGTATTGCTGCTCCAACTAGTCAAGTAAGTGCTTCTTCCACCCATTCCTATAATTGTGCAAGGCCGATTTATATTAACAGGAGTATTTATTAAATAATTTCCGGTATGAATCAGAATTTTGCCGCCCTGCCATGATGGCAATGAATCGTGAGCCTGTTGAAGCATTGGGCCGAAGTCTCCTCCTTGATACCAGAAATCACCTTCGCCTTGAACAGTACTTATAACCACAGTAGCCGCACGTGTGCCGCTACTGTCACCACCACCGTTATTTGGAATTGCATTTACTTGCGCTTGCAATTTCCCGACGGCTGTAAGCACATTATCGTTTGCTAAAACTTGAGTAGGTGATTGAGTAGCCAACCCTGTAAGCGGAACTCTTCTTACAGATTCGGCAACTCGTTGAGGGGACCAAGAACGTACTGTTGCTGCTGAACCCGCTTGAGCTTCGGCTAATGTTGCTAAAGTCGGATTTGCCGACAATAAGGTAAACGAGCCCGAGGCATGCGTTCCTCTATATTCTATAAGATATACGCCTCCTACAAGAAACGTACCTACCGGAGTTGTTACCCCTGCCGTATTGTTGGTATTAGACAAGAAAATACGCCGGTTGCCAAGATTGGCTCCTGTATTGTTGTTAATAACGGCAATACTAACTGATTCGGCAGTATTCGCCGCATGAATTCGAATAAAGAATCGCATACCATCTTCATATTGCGTCACTACCGGATTTGGTCTTATTGTTAAAGCGTTTGCCGTGCCGGCGGTTACCCAGGTCTGCGGCATTGCGCTTCCGCCGCCAATGTTATCAGGCAAACGCGCCTCCGGTATTTTCCCATCGGCGTCCAATAGACGGTGACCATATACTTGTAATGTATTTGGATTGCTGTTTGTGCCTGTGCCAAGTTGAATTGCATTACTGAATGATCGTGCGTTAGCTCCTCCTGAAAAACCGGATTCGGCAATTGCGCCACTTCCAATCGCACCGCCGGATATAGCATTAGCCCCAGCCCCGACTGCGCCTCCCCATCCCGCGTTAGCTCCAGCTCCAACCGCACCTCCTTCTGTAGTGAAAGTCGTATCTCCAACCGCGCCGCCGCCACCTGTTGATACCGCATCCCGGCCAACTGCGCCTCCTTGACTGGTTAAGGCACCTTCTCCAATGGCTCCGCCATCATCAGAAACAGCCCAATGACCAACTGCGCCGCCGGCGGCGGCTGTGGCTCTAAAACCAACCGCTCCGCCGCCAAACTCCGCGTCTGCATTATAACCAACCGCTCCGCCTCCGAATTCCGCTATTGACATATGTCCAATCGCTCCGCTACCATCCCTTGCCATCGCATGTTGTCCAACCGCTCCGCTGCCAAATTCTGCTATCGCGTTGCTTCCAACCGCTCCGCCGTCCATTGTGCGGGCATCTTCTCCAATGGCTCCGCCATGGCGCGCTGTAGCTCTATTTCCTCCAGCATATCCTCTCCCTGTTAACTGCATTGGCTGGATTCCTGTCACGCCTTCTTCGCTTATGCCGGTTACCGTTGCTTGTGGATTGTCAATATCAACCCGATTTAGCCTCTCGACTCTTTTCTTTTTTCTTTCCATACTTGATTCCGCGCGCAATCTTTCAGAATATCTCTCACGTTCTTCAATATCACAAGCGCGGATCTTTTTTCTTTCTTCCCGTGTCATGTTTTCCATAACTTTTTACCTCCTTTTTTGATATTATATTTGCTGCTTTTGTGTATCGCACCCCCTCCTGATTTATGCCCTCATAGTAAATAGGGATTCGTCGTTAATAAATATTAAACATTTTTTATATCTTTTTTTAATTTTTCAATTATTCTTTTAATTTGAATAGATATTGCGGCGGGAGACACTTCTAGCTTTTCAGAAGCTTCTTTTTGCGATAAACCTTTATAGAACAAAATAAACAAAATATCCTGCTGGTGTTTTGTTAGTCTATGTAATACGCGTTTCAACTTTATATTTTCCATATCTTCAATCCATTCGATCGGCGTGAGATATTCTTTGTGGAAAAACTCGAAGCATTCGCCATATTTGTTTATAGCGACAAGATATTCAAAAGTTTTGTCATTTTCAATTGCAAGTTCTACTGAAAATTCATATTTTTCAATTTCAGCCTGTTTTTTGTGGAAATTTAACTTTTCAAAACGCAGCCAAGCTCGGAAATATCTTTCCTTATCAATTATATCTTCTTTTTTTGTTCTTGGTCTTGGCATTTGTTAATTCCCCCTTTAATGTAAATAGGGATTAAAATTAATAAAAAGTTAAACAGTATAAAAAATTTAATTTAGTTGTTTTCAGACTAAATAAACATTTTTTGCTAATTAATGTTATTTATTGTCAATTTTTATCATAAATTTACCATAAAAGACATTAATTGTAAATATTTGTAAATAATTTTCTTTGAATTAAAAAAAGAGCCAAGTCGTTTTCGACTTGGCTATGTAGCTGAACACTATTTTTAAAATTTTAGTGATAAAAAAGAATTTGAAAATATTGAAAGTGAGTTAAATTAGAAAATTATAGGTGAAAAATAAAAAAAGAGCCGCTTTTGCGGCTCTTTTCGGTTGTTTGTCTAAGTTTTTAAAGCTTATCTTAAAAATTCCAACGTTCTGTAGATGATTATCGCCATTTCGGCTCTCGTAATCGAATCGGTCGGATTAAAGTTTCCTGCCGGGTCGCCGCTTACGATTTCTAGCGCGCGGAACGTGTTTACCGCTTCAATCGCGTAATCGGCGATCGCCGCATAATCAACAAACGCCGCAGATGCCGTTGCTCCTGCAATTGCATCCATGTTTACCAGCATACGATAAAGCAACACAACCGCATCTTGACGAGAGATATTCAAGCCAACGCCGTAGTTTCCTGTGCCGTCGCCAAGCGAAATTCCGTGATCATACATCGTTGAAACCGCATTAAAGAACCAATCGCCCGGGTTCGCGTCTGCGAACGGAGCATCGCCATTAATTCGCTCAAGTTCGAACGCGTTAACGATGATTTGAGCCATTTGTTCGCGCGTCATTGAGTTGTTCGGCGCGAATCCGCCCGTTCCGTCTCCGCTAACTACGTTGCGGCTGTATAACCAAACGATTTGGTTAGACGCCCAGTGACCTGTTATATCGTTAAACGGAAGTTCAACCGGTTGATTATCCGGTGGCTGCGGGGTTACGTTGCTTATATTTCCAACATCCATTCCGCCGCCGGGACGGTTCCAGTTTCCTCCGCCGCCGGCACCACCGCCACCTCCGCCGCCTCCATTACCGTTACCTTGCTGCGGTGGAAGTGCTACAACCACTATCGGAATGACACCGGTTTGAGTTTCACCGTTAACAATAGCTGTGGCTGTCAGATTTATGGTTCTGTCAGTTATTTGCCTTGTAGGAGTTAAAGTAAAGCCATCTATCCTCGCTACGGATGGCGACGCTGAAGTCCATGAAGTTATAGCGTAACCTTCATGTTCTGTCGGCAATTCAATCGGTCCTGTTATTCGAGCGGGCAATACAAGAGTTTCAAATATGTTTGTTTGACCCGGAGTGCCGTTATCTCCTCCCCCCATAGAATAGCCACCTATAAAGTTTACGCCTGTAACGCCTGCCGGGAACACAAAACGAACAAATCGCGCGCGAACCGCCGCAGACAACGTGATTAAGTTATGTCTGTCCGGCACCATTGCGCCTCCGGTATGTGCATGCGACCAAACCGAGCCGTCAGTAGAGCTATATATTCTTACTCCGCTAACATTCACGCCTTCATATACTATCGCAAACTCAGAGAAAACTGTGTCGCCAATTGTATCAAGCGTAATTGTTCTGTCGTTTTCAATTATAGACCATCGGGTGTTTACGTCATCATTTACCGCAAGCCTTTTAGTTCTGCCCGCGTTTTCGTCGACAACCGTCGCTGTTACAAAACGGTCACTTCCGGGAGTACGGATTATTGTGAAGTAGAAAGCTTGACTCACTTCTACTCCATCATCGATAAACGCTGTAATTCTCGCGTTTACATCTCTGCCGTGCTGACGATTGATAATTACGTTTACATATCCGTCGCCCGCAGTTCCGATTCGGGTTATTGTCGGGTCTGCCGCAACCCAGCTGATGTTGGTTTGTTCAGCTATGGTCGGAAGAGTGAAGTTGCTTGTCGCAACCATTCTGTCAAATGTTAAATTGTTAAGTAACCATTCAAAATATCCCGCGTCAGAGCTTATTCCAAGCGCGATAACGTTTATCGTTTTCGTTTGTGACGCGCCGCCTGCCGTTACTGTCGCCGTAAGGGTTACGGGCGTATCGTTTTGCGGACGAGTAAGCGCGCCGGCCGCGTCGATAACATTCGGTTGGCTTGAAGTCCAGGCAATTACCGGATCAGTATATCTCCATGAAGTGAACATGTCCAAATCTTCGCGGATACGTTCAACATTGCCTACATATATCGTTTCAGGAGATATATGGTTTATGGTTGACGCCAAAGCGTCGCTAAACGAAACGGCGATTATCGCGGGGCGCAAGTCAGAAGTGACCGTTGCCGCCGCGCCGTGGAATTCTGCAGTTGATACAATCGTAAAGGTTTGAGTTGACGCACCATTAGCTAAAATCCCCGGTAATAGGTCGCCGACGTAAACGCTGCCGCTTTCATCGAGCAATCTTGTGACGCCGTTAACTGTAACGCTGTCTCCGGGCGTAAATTCGCCGTTAAGCGGAACCAATCTCAACCAAACCGAGTCTAAGTTGCTTACATTAGCCAAAGCCGCCGATAAATTGGCAGTCACCGTAGAAGTTCCGGTAAGAATTTCGCCTCCGCCCACTTCAACCGGGGTTGTAGCTGTCGCATGCGCGGGATTCGCGCGATTCGCAAGTACGGTCAAGTTAAATTCTCTTTGCAAAGAGTGGATGTGGTTCGGCCCGGTAAACGGATCATGGTGAGAGAAAGTCGCGGTCAGGGTAACATCTCTATCGCTTTCTCCGAATGCCGGTCTGTTTACAAATCCCGCCGCGTCGATTATACTGTTATCAGATGATTGCCAGCTTATAGAAACGCCGTTGGGGCGTGATGTCGGCAAGTTTAGGTTCTTTGATATATTTCTGTGATCTTCTGAAGAAATATATCCATAGTTAACTTCGTCAATCGCATCATTTACCCGGCTCATCGCGTCGGTTATAAGTCCGACTCTCATAATCGGCTCGCCCGGCAATCTTGACATTCCGGTTATTGTCATACCACCGCGGGGACCGCCCCATGGATTAGCAACACCGGGTGAGGTAAACACGGTATAAAACAATGATAATCTAACAGTTACGCCGGTTTCGTCGGGATATCTTTCTAAGAATTCTCTAATGCTAAAATTGGCTTGTGGAGATGTTCTTTCCCACAAGTCGCCTGTAAGCAAAGGTCCGCGGGCGCTAGGCGAGAATCGACTGACAACATAACGCGCGTCAGTTCTCATCGAACTGTTTATTCCTCCGCCCGGTGTCGGCACTACAACCGATACGCCGGGACCGTCTAATGTTCTGTAATCAAAATGAGCCAAATGCGGCGGCATTAAGTATACACCCGCCGGTTGTGCGCCCGTACCCATAATATTCATTTTAATTCTAACTTCTTGAATATCAACTTCGTTATTTCTATATTGCGCCAGCAATTCTTCGCCAAACTCAAAGCGCAAAAAGATTTCTCTTATCGCCGAACCACCGCCGCCATCAAAAACAAGCTGCGACCTTGTTCGCGGAGGACCCATTTCACGAGTATAACAGCCATACTCAAGACGTATTGTGTTCCACAACCAAGCCTGGTTTTCCATGCTTGGAGTTTCGTCAGACATCATTGCCATTGCAGGCATACTAAATGGAATCAGAGCGAGAACCATGGTGAGAATTACAATTAAAGCAAGAAATTTTTTCATAATACCCTCCTTATTTTAAGGTTTACGCCAAATTACGCAATCTTGGGAGAGTTATCGAAATCTTGA
>Ga0131853_10000974_pt1 | contig 51848 bp, 55 predicted proteins | sample TergutLab28metaG_FD_92764 | JGI IMG/M metagenome (GOLD analysis project Ga0131853, IMG submission 92764) | Labiotermes labralis P1 segment gut microbial communities from Petit-Saut dam, French Guiana - Lab288 P1 (version 2) (version 2) | ecosystem: Host-associated > Arthropoda: Insects >...
AGAACATTTCGTATTGCTCCGGGGTTAGAATATCTGCGGCTACTTCCCGGATAGTGCGGTTTACAAGGGTTACGACAAGTACATGCCATTCATATTGAACAGTCACCGTATAAGTGTAGGTGTAGGTAGTGCCGTCCGGGTTTGTTCCTGTGCCTGTGCGGGGTTCTTGCCGTGTGCGTATCTCAACAATCGGGGTAAGGGTTAAAATATACTGCTGATTGAAAAGATTTTGCATAGTAGCCTGTACTTCATCTTGCGTAAATGCAAGATATATAGCCGTTAGAAAAGCAATTAGTTCGTGGGGGTCATGCTCTATCGTGTCAAGGTAAAAACGGTATTCATCATAGCTGGGGTAGTCATTGGGGATATTGGCGATACGGTCTGCAAGCTGATTTTCAAGTGCCGTATAATCATCATGCGCCCCCAAAATATCCTCGTCCTCTGCGGTGTATGATGTGGCGATTACTTGTCCAAAACCGCCCAACATGGCAACACATGAAGATATACCAGCCATAAGGAATAAAAGAATTAGCATTATTGCGGCTATGGGTAAAAGCACCTTTAATGTCGCTAACTTCGCCGCCTTTACCGCCGCCAGCTTTACAGCAAGTGCCGCCTTTAGTGCAATAGTTTTAATTACTCCGGCCTTTTTAACAGCACCAGCCGCACCTTTAGCCCCCGTTTTTGCGGCGCGTAAAGATTTTGCATACTGTTTTTTGATATGTCGCTTGTGTAGTGCTTTTCTAACCGCCCCGGCGTTTTTGGTGTCGGGTTTGCTCCGTAAACTGCGCTGATATAGTGCGTTTACATTGGCTTTAACTGCCTTGCGTTCATGGCGTAATGCGGAACGGTAGGGGCTTAGCTTCAAATGCCTGTACCCTGCGGACAGCTTACGCGCCGCGCCCTCTGCGGCTTTTTCGGTAGAGTGCGCCGCCTGTATGCCGGAATTATCACCCTCATGTTTGCTCACTTGCTTATGAAGATATGCCCCGGCTTCTTGCTTCGGGCGGTCTAAAACGTGTTGTAGCTTGCCGTTTACCTTGCCATTGATAGGTTTATTACCCTCTACAAAGATTAAGCGCGTTTCAGTTTTGCCGCTTGGCTTATCTGAAACACGCTCGATTGCAAGTGATTTTGATTTAGGGATTTTGCCCTGTGCTTTTTCGTACCCGGCAATGGCTTTTTTAGTTTTAGAAATAGATTTTTTCATGGACGGGTCGGCAAGTTCATCATCTGTAAATTTCAACCGGGATATTTCGGGCGTTGGCTGACTTCGCTTGTATATTTCGGCGTTGGCTTTACGTTGCGTTTTCGTTTTCGCCGCCTTGCGCTCCATCTGTACCCGGTCAACCACGCCGCCGATAATATACAAGCTATCGTCACCACGATTGCCGCCCTGTGCATTTAAGTTGTGTGAATCGCCGGAAGTGTCGGAATCGTTACTTTGTCGGCTACCAACATAACCAATCCCCGGAGAATCCCTCGCGCTGATATTAGCCGCTTCGCCTGTGACTTTGTTAAGTTCCACCGCGCCGTCACGGGTCATTTGCCGTAAGATTTTATCCCCGGCTTGTAATTGTTTCAAAGATTATCACCCCATTTCTAACACATTTTTACTAACCTATAGCACTTTCAGATAAACGAGTTGACATTATCTTATACAGGGTCGAATTTTGGGGAAAATTATCTGTGAAAGGCAAGACAACCCCGCCATAGATAATAAGCCCCTCGCCCGGTTCGGAGTAGGTAACATAGGCCATCTGTTTAGCCGATAGGTTAAGTTGTAAATTACTTTACATGGCACCGAGCAGTTCTTCTTTCTTACGGTCATATTCATCTTGGGTTAAAACATTGTTATCAAACAGGGTTTTGAGCATGGTAAGCTTTTCATCAGCACTTAAAACAGGAACGTACGCGGTCATTTCTTTTTTCTTGAAATATCGCTTGATATCTAATGCTATAACGACTACGATGTATGCAACACTGGCGTAGATTAAGCCCTCAATCCAATTCAAGCTTTCAATAGCATTAAGCAAAATTATTGACCAAAAATAAACGATAATAACTCCCATATACATAGCATAGGAAATAGCATGTGTTATAATTTCGTTTAAAATCTTATTATTTTTTGATATTTTTAATTCAAAAACATTCTCCATATAAAACATAATGAATACGCCCATTATAATTGGTATATCGGTGAGTAATCGTGTAAATACGGCTCCTGCCACGCCCCACAAATCGCCTTGAAAAAATGCAACAGTTACGGTGTTATACCAGTACATAATTTTAGAGATTGCAAGATATGCAAATAGCATTTTCCAGATTGTTGACTTCTTCACTTTTTTCGTGCTCATAAGTACATTCCTTTCCGCCGCCTTACAAAGAGGTAGCGCGCATAATATAAACTCGTATTGTCATTTCGGCGAACATTGGAATCCCTTATGAGAAACCCCCTATCTATCTCCTATAACCTTCGCCTCATACATCCCCAACTTCTTCAGTTCATCCAGCAAAATATACGCATCAATGCTATCCACCTTAATAGACCGTGCTTGACCTGGCGCCTCGTGCGTAAAAGTATCCCATACAGTTACTAATTTGTCCGTTTGTACAATTCCATATTTTTGCAACATCTCAAAATGCCGTGATGGATTTTGGCTGAATATATACGCAAGCTTATATTTACGGATATAAATTCCTTCCATCGTATCATGGGAATAAAAGGCAAATTGCAATATGCCATCGTTCAACAGCAATTCTCCATACTGATTCAATATTGATTTTATTTGCTCTTTTGATTGCCCGTCCAAATAACATACTTTTTTGTGAAACGGATAGGTGTCATCCTTGCGAAGTTTTTCTTCTTCATTTTGATTTAGTGGCACTTCCAACACAAAGAACATCGGCTCTGTAAGCATATCCAGAAACTCACACAAAAACGACCCAAGTTTTTCGATGCTCATATTAAAAGCAATTCCTCTATCAGAAACCTCAAACTCTTCCTTAATCTTGTCCGTGAAAGGAATTGTAACTCCTGATGCTGTTTTAAACATATGCCATCTCTCTTTCAATTTGTTGATATATAAAACCCCTGCACCCCTACGGACCAATCCAATACCAATCAATACTATCTATTCGCCCATCAATAAATGTAATGCTATAGGTCGCTTCACCGGCAGGACTACCTCCGTAAGGCATATGCCAAGCCCCATATACAACAGTTGTATCGACCACGGCATTACCGCCACCCTGCTCCATCAGCACATGGGTTGCATCATCCCAGCGGGGGCGCACAATGCCGGCTCTTGCGCTATTTATGTAAAGTATGTAGTCATATTCAACAAAAGGAGCAAATTCTCTCGATAGCTCAGCATCCACCCACGCCGCAGTATAAAATTGCAGCAAGTATTCACGGATATCATTTAGGTTCTCAAAACCGGATGTTGGTAGTAATTGCAGGTATATCGAACGGCCTAAATGTTCAGGAATTTCATCTTGATTCTCAAAGGATATATGCTCGATGCTAAACCTGCCCACGGGATAGCCCCACCATTCTTCCCAAAAAGTACCCGCCGAAACAATTATCTCGCCAAGCTCTTCAATAGTCCATTCTTGATGCCGGTCAATTTCCGGTGTATCTATTATCGTTAAAGTCCTTATATCTCCGGCAACCTCATAATGCCTAAGCTGGCTGCCAGCATACACATAAGAGCCATCTTCATAAGCATAATAATTATGCACAAAATATTTGCTGCCAATATAAAGTAAGCTGCGCACGCGTATCTGTTGCAAATCCCGGTCTTGCCCTACCCATCCGGTTTGACTAAGCTCCATCAGCTGCTCATTTACCACAAATTGCGAAGTCTCAGTATCCCATAGCCAAAAATACCTTCTTGTGCGCCATTCGCCCTCGTCATCCATCCAATGTCGCCATATGTCAATATCTGTGTAGCCATCAAAATTCCAGTCTGCAAACTGGATTTCCGGCTCGCTGTCAATCATATTATTATATACATGGCTTTGTGTTAATTCCGATATCTCTTGTACAACCTCTCTGCTCTGGTTCTTTATCCTCAATGCCCTGTCTCCATCATCAAAATAGACAACATAAAACCGAAATATGGGCATATTTTGGTTTATGCGAAAAGGGCTTGTAATCCTTCTTATGGTTTCGTTGCCATTTTCATCATCGCTTTCGTAAACCTCATCAGTTATGGGCAATTCTTCGTGGGCCTCATCAATTATGGGAATTTCCGGCTCAACAAACATCGCAATAATCACACTGGCCGCCACCAAAACCAGGCACGCCAGCATCGCAATAAACCCAAATCTCTTTCTTTTATCCATGCGGTCATCACCTTTCAAAACGGCCGTTTATCAAAATATCCCTTCTGCACCCAATATTCATAAGGAAAATTTCCCGGCCCAACATATCTCTTCAACACAAATTTCGACATATAATAAAACACAGTGCTAGAAAAATATGGCCGCCCCTTTCGGGCCCAATAGAATCTCTGCGCGGCCTGCCGCAGGGCCTTTTCATGCCGCTCCTGCTTCAGTGCAGGCATTTTGTCCCATCGATTAGTAAACATGCGAATACCAAGGGAATGAACACGATTGACACCCCAATGTAGCAGAGCTTTTTTGATGACCCCACCGACAGCAGTAGACCCCGTGCCCGTTGTGATAACAAATGCCTTCTTGCCGAATATCTCTGCGTGCGGCATCACAAGCAATACCAAAAAGTCCAGATGGTCAAAAAGATTTTTCATGCTGGCAGGCATACTTGCCGCCCCATAATGCGGCGTTGCAAATACCAGCGCATCCGCGGTAAGCACAGCATCCAATATCGGTGCTACATGCCCGGCATTGAGACATTTCTCCTTCATGCCGCTCAGGCACAGCTGACAGCCCACGCAAAATCCCGGCAAATCTTGCGGCATAAAAAATTCGGCAATATCAACATCGCCGCATTTGGATAACTCATCCACAAATATGCCCGCCGCACGATATGTGTTGCCCTTTCGCGGACTTCCATGAAATACTGCAATCTTCATATGCCACGCCTCACAATTTCATTCAATAGTTTCGGTTGTATTGCAGGAAACGACAGCTCACTTGGCATGTCATCAAAAAAATCTATACGTTCAATTTCATCATCCAGTGTCCCGCCAAACTCTGTAATCTCTGCAAAATATATCATGCCAAAGCTCTCGCTATCCCATTTCACCGAATACACACAAACCAGTGCAATATCAAACACTATTGCACCCGTCTCTTCCTGTAATTCCCGCTTGGCAGCATCCAAATGTGCTTCCCCTGCCTCAATATGCCCGCCCGGCAGCTCCCAGCCGCGCCGGGCATTTTTGCACCAGACCCATTTACCACCATGCCGCGAAACAATCACAACATATTTCAGCAGCGATTTATCAATTTCGTCAGCCTCATAAAACTTCACTTCCAGCATAAACCATCACCGCCTGGCATACAAAAACAAAAGCAGCACCATTACCAAAACCCCCATAACCGAGATATTGATAGTAAATCCCAGTGCGATAGTCGCAAAAATCAGGTTTAGGCCCACGGTGTCCAGCCCAAAATTGGTAGAAAAACCAAGAAAGCGCAAAAACCCCAGGAAGCCCACGTTTTGGGATAGATACATGAAAAATTCTCCTACAAAAAAGCCGATAATCAAACCGACTATGCCCACCAATGCTGCCATCCAAAAACTCTTTTCTCTTTTGCGCATCGTATTTCCTCCTCATCCATCATGGAACGGAAGAATCCGTTCTCTATAGGCTGTGGTTTTTTATCACCTTCGTTGGACATTTCTGTATACAAATTCCGCACAGCGTGCATTTTTCATAATCCACCTGCGCCAGGTTATCTTTCACATGTATTGCATCATGCGGACAGTTTTTCTCGCACAACTTGCAGCCAAGGCAGCCTGCGCTGCAATTGGCGCGCACCAGCGGTCCGCGGTCGGTAGAATGACATTCCACGCGCACCTTGGCATCAACTGGCACAATTTCTATCAGCTTTTTCGGACAAATTGGTATGCAAAGGCCACAGGCCACACATTTATCAGTGTTTACCACGGCTATAGTGTTCACAATTTCGATGGCATCAAAAGGACAGGCCGTAACACAGCTTGAATGTCCAATGCAGCTGAATGTACAGGCCTTTGGACCGGTACCGGGCAGTAAATATGTAGCGTTGCAATCTCCTATGCCGTCATATGCGTAATATGTTTTGGCGGCATTACCATTACCGCAACAATGCACATATGCTGCCAGTCTTGCGGCCGGAGCCTCATTCACGCCCATAATATCTGCAAGTCGTGCGGCCAAATCCGCACCACCAACGGGACATTCGTTGGTTTTTGCGGCACCTTCGGCCACAGCCACAGCAAAGCCGTCACAGCCGGGATGGCCGCAAGCCCCACAGTTTATGCCGGGCAGAGCTTCGCGTATTTTTGCTGTATTTTCATTTTCCTTGGTGGCAAAAATACGGCCAACATAGCCCAATGTGCCGCCCAAAGCAAGCCCTAGGGCCCCCAGGGCCAAAACCTGCATGATTATAGAACCCATATTACCATCCCCCCTATATCAATCCCGTAAAGCCTAAAAACGCAATGGACATAAGCCCTGCCGCCACCAGTGCAATAGGAAAGCCTTTAAATGCACGGGGCACATCGCAACGTTCTATGCGCTCGCGCAAGCCGGCAAATATCACGATAGCTAGCAAAAAACCAAGACCGGCGCCTGTGGCATGCACAACGGACTCAATAAATCCAAAACCCTCATTCATATTTATCAGCACCGCACCAATAATGGCACAATTTGTGGTAATAAGCGGCAAATACATACCCATAGCTGAATACAGGGTAGGGCTGGACTTTTTTAAAAACATCTCAACAACCTGAACCAGTGTGGCTATGATTACGATGAATGCGATGATATGCAAATATTCCATGCTTAGCGGAACCAAAAACAGTGTGTACACCATGTATGACACCGCTGATGACAGCGATAGTACAAATGTGACCGCCAACCCCATAGACACAGCAGATTCTAACTTGCGCGACACGCCAATGAATGGACATATGCCTAGAAAGCGCGTAAGCACAAAATTATTTACAATAGCTGCCGATAAAAACAACAATATCAGATTCATGACGCCACCTCCCCTTCTTCACCAGCCTTGCGGCGTGTTCCCAAATACCGCAGACCCGCCATCAATATGCCCAGTGTGATGAAAGCTCCCGGCGGCAATATAAGTAGTAGCGTTTGCGGAAAAGTTTCGGGCATGTGAATGACAAATGGCGTATCTGCAAATAGTGTTCCAAAACCAAGCAGTTCGCGTATAGCCGAAAGCATCACCATTGCGATGGTAAAGCCCAGTCCCATGCCCAGCGCATCTGTCATAGAGCGCAATGGACCATTTTTGTACGCAAAACCTTCACCACGTCCGAGAATTATGCAGTTAACAGCAATAAGTGGCAAAAATATGCCTAGATTTGCATGTAACACAGGTATATAAGCCTCTACTAGCATATTAACTGCCGTCACAGCCCCGGCAATAATCACTACAAAGCACGGTATGCGTGCCTTTACAGGTATCACGCCGCGTAGTAATGATATTAACAAGTTTGTAAGTAGCAGCACAAATGCCGTGGCCAGCCCCATGCCCAGCCCGTTAAACACCGTACCGGACACCGCCAGCGCAGGACATAGCGCAATTGCCTGTACAAATATGGGGTTTTCGCTGAAGATTCCGCGTTTTATGTATTGTTTGATGTGCATGGTTTATCGTCCTCCTTTGGTTAACGGCGCGGATAAATCCGGCGCCCTGCCCTACAATGTCATATAATCCTTCCTGCGCAGGAAATACATTTATACATTCCCTACTAATTCTCTGTCTTCGTTTATATCTTCCAGTACAATTATTTCTTCTATTTACAACGCAATAAATATCATCCTCGTATGTATCAATTGCAGCATCACCGCAAGTCGCAAATACCAGCAGACAAATCACTGCCAATATAAGCCTCTTCATGCTAATGCCCTCTTCCCTGATAATTTTACTCAGATTTTATTATAACATAGTTCGTTAAAAAAAGCTACAATAAAAAACAAGGCTTGAAAGCCTCGCTTTGAAGTTGTATAATATTTGATGGAAGGGTGAGCTAAATTGTTCTGAGTTTTTGGAATCTTTCCTCGTGGGTTTGACTCATGCTTGCCAGACGGTCAACCTTTCTATCAAGGGCCTGAAGAAGGGCATAGTCTTCATTTTGATGATGGATTACACCATGAACCAGGGTGGTTAGGTTGGATAGGTCATTTCTCAGCTCAGTTTGGCCTTGTTTTAAATCGTTTACATCAGCTTGAACTTGTTCAACAGTTATGGTTAGATTTCCAACAGTTGTGGTTAGATTCTCTAGCATTGTTAGGATTTTATCTTCATTATTCATAGAAATCATCCTTTCAAAATATAGCATCATAGCAAGTATAACACAAGCACGCAAATAAATCAAGGGGGTATAAATTACATGACAATTTTCGTAACAGGCGGTGCAGGCTACATCGGCAGCCACACGTGTGTGGAGCTGCTTGAGACTGGACACGATATTGTGGTAGCGGACAACTTCTGCAACAGTGATATGGCAGCTATAAACGGAATAAAGAAGATAACCGGCAAAGATTTTCCATTCTATCAGATAGATTTGCGGGATGCGGATGCACTTGACGAGATATTTACTACACATAAAATAGACTGCGTAATACATTTTGCAGGGCTAAAGGCCGTGGGAGAATCCGTGGTAATACCCGGCGAATACTACGATAACAACATCAACTCCACGCTAAATCTATGCAAGGCCATGAAGCAGCATGGCGTTAAAAAGCTGATATTCTCATCTTCTGCCACGGTATACAGGGCAGATAACCCTATGCCGCTAACGGAAGATGCTGCACTGGGCGCCATAAACCCCTACGGCTGGAGCAAATTCATGTGTGAGCAAATTTTGCAAGACCACGCTGCGGCTAAAGATTGGTCTATTGTGCTGCTACGCTATTTTAACCCTGTAGGAGCACATGCCAGCGGTATTATCGGCGAAAATCCACGCGGCATACCCAATAATCTCATGCCCTTCATCGTGCAAACCGCCCAAGGCATGCACGAAGAATTGAAAATCTTTGGCAACGATTACGACACACCCGATGGCACCGGTGTTCGCGACTATATCCATGTTACAGACCTAGCGCAGGGGCATGTGAAGTCCATCGACTTTTGCAATGTTAACACAGGTTGCCATGTGTTCAATCTGGGTACAGGGCACGGCGTATCTGTGTTGGAGTTAACCAAGACCTTCAAACAAGTCAACAATATTAATGTGTCGTATAGTATTGCCTCAAGACGTCCCGGCGATAATGCTGTATCTTATGCAGACCCGTCCAAGGCAACAAAGATACTGGACTTTAAGGCCACAAAATCTATAGAAGATATGTGTCGGGATAGTTGGAATTTCGTAGCAAAATTTTAGGGGGTAAGCATTATGAATTTTCTCGGAATCGACATCAACCTAAAAAATATTCCGGTTCACGACCCAAACTTCATACCCATGGGCGTATTTAACCGCGAATTTCTAAAGCAGGCGAAAAAGCCGCTGGCTATATGTGTGCAGCGCAATGATGGCTTGATATCTGTGTATGATACTTTTATCACAGGTAGTAATGTAGAAGCCGATAGATATTATGTGGCCCGCATGGTCAAATGTCTGCTGTGGGCTCGCGGCGGCTACAAAATCACCATTTGTGGCGATGATGATATTGCAGCGCATATTGCACAGGTGTTTTCGCCCACAGGCCAATATGTCTTTGATGTGGACTTTATGGCACGTATTTATGAAAGCCCGTTCGTGGTAGAAAGCCTGCCGCTGGATAAAAAGCCCTTAGCAAATGAGCAGTCTAAACCCGTGGGCGGCAAGAAGAAGGGTTGCAACATCGGCTTTGACGCAGGCGGCAGCGACCGCAAGGTATCTGCGGTAATAGATGGCGAAGCCGTGTTTAGCGAGGAAGTCGTTTGGCATCCAAAAATTACAGCAGACCCGGATTATCACTATGACGGTATTGTAGACGCAATGAGAAAGGCGGCTTCCAAAATGCCGCGGGTAGATTCCATCGGCGTTAGCTCTGCCGGCATATATATTGACAACCGCACAATGGCGGCATCGCTGTTCCTAGCTGTATCACCAGAAGATTTTGAGGCTAAAGTGAAGGATATTTACATCCGTGCGGCAGCAGAAATTGGCACAGATATACCTCTGGCGGTGGTTAATGACGGTGATGTAACAGCTCTGGCAGGCGCAATAGAATTTGGCGACAACAATGTGCTGGGCATTGCAATGGGCACCAGCCAAGCCGCCGGATATATTGATGAAAACGGCAATATCAAGGGGTGGCTGAACGAACTGGCCTTTGCACCGGTGGATGCTGCGCCGGACGCTATGCGCGATGAATGGTCAGGCGACATCGGCTGTGGCGTGAAGTACTTTTCGCAGGATGGCGTGATAAAGCTGGCAGACAAGGCCGGCATTGCACTGGATGAGGCACTTTCACCCGGCGAAAAACTAAAGGTGGTGCAAAATATGCTGGCTCCGGACGAAAATACCGATGCAGTGCGGGGTATTTTCAGCTCTATCGGCGTATACCTGGGCCACAGTCTGCCGTATTATTATGACCTGTATGGCTTTAAACATCTGCTGCTGCTGGGCCGTGTAATGTCTGGCGAAGGCGGCAATATCATATTGGAAACGGCAAAAAAAGTAATTGCCGAGGAATACAGCAATTATGATTTCAACATCCATACGCCGGATGAAAAGGCGCGGCGTGTGGGGCAAAGTGTGGCGGCGGCTAGTTTGTAGACAAGGAATGGGAGTGACATGATGTACGATCCCAATACACGAACCATCACAGCCGAAAGGCTTATTTTGCGCCCATATGCGCTATCGGATGCACAGCGCGTTTACGAACTTTGCAATAATTACAATATCTACAAAAGTACGTTCACCCTACCCTATCCATATCCCATAGAATCCGCTCTGGCCTGGATACCCACCCACGAAGAAAACTTCAAAAAAGACAAGGTCTATGATTTTGCTATAACCGATAAAGCCACAGGTGAGCTTTACGGCGCGATAGGTCTTTCCAACAACCAAGCACACAAAAATGGCGAAATTGCTTACTGGATTGGTGAGGAATACTGGGACAATGGCTATGCAACCGAAGCGGTGAAGGCGGTAATCGATTTTGCTTTTACCGAAAAAGGCTATCACAAAGTATGGGGCAGATTTTTTGCCACAAATCCATCATCCGGAAAGGTTATGGAGAAAGTGGGTATGGTTAGAGAGGGTATGCTTGCCGAGCATATTATCAAAGATGGTAAGTTTCAAGATATGATTTATTACGGTATTGTGAATAAAAAGGAGCTCTATACATGAAAAACAAAAATATTCCAAATATCATTTTCATAATTTCCATGCTGATATATACAGGAATGGCAATAGAAGTTATTGTTGTGCGCAACTTTATTGCCTTGGGCATTTGGCAGGGTCTTGTGATAGCTGGACTATACACTCTGGCAATAGCTTGTTTGGTTATTGCCGCCTACACAAAGAAAAAATTATTAGCAATTATTTGCAGAATAACGGTCATTAGCTGGCAAGCATACGTGTTTATCACTTCTTTTACATCAGCAAATGAAGATGCAACTATACTCTCAATAATATCAACTACCATCACTATATCTGCTATGGTATTTGGCGTTCTTCGTCACAATGTACAGGGCAAAAACAGCTGACTTTGTTAACAAGCCAAATAGGCATTTTCTTCGATTGCAGTGACAGCAGAAAAGGAGAATATCAATGATTATCAGACCACTTATCGCTTCCGACGTGCAAAACTCAATAACATTATGGAATCTTTGCCTAACAGAAGACAGCATAAACGAAAAAAATTTTTACAATCGTATTATTTGCGATATTAATTTTAATCCAAATCTATATCTTCTTGCAGAAGAAAATGGGGAGCTTGTAGGTTTTGCTTACGGCACAAAACGGATAGCACAGGACGAAGTTGTGGGGTTGCAAACAAATATGGCCTGGATTGTTGCCATGGGCGTAGCTCCGCAGCATCGCCGCAAAAAATATGGAACGGAGCTCGTCCGCGCACTAGAAGCCGCTCTAAACGTACAAAAAATAGAGCTTGGAGCATATGCAACCAATTACTTCTTTCCCGGTGTAGATGAAAAACATTATGCCGGGGGCATAGATTTTTTTAAATCGCTTGGTTATGCGGCGTCGCACACAAGCGTGTCTATGGATTTAAACCTGCGAGATTACCAAACACCTCAAAAATATCTGGACAAAAAGGCAAAGCTAGAAGAATCCGGCTACATATTTAGGAGCTTGTTGCTTAATGATACACTTCCTGCCCTAGAATTTTTGCGCAAAGAATTTCCCGCCTGGCTACCGGCGGTGCGGGAGAATATTCTACGGGGCAGAGGCGAAGAAACCATCCAGTTGGCTATAAGCCCACAAGGCAAAGTTGTAGGTTTTGCAATGCGCGCAATGGATGGCACAGATGGGCGTTTTGGCCCGTTTGGTGTATGCCAAAGCCAGCAAGGCACCGGGCTGGGCGGCGTGCTGTTTCATAATCTCATAAGCGATATGATAAAGCGCAGGATTTTTTACACATGGTTCCTTTGGACTAGCGGAAGAAATCTGGATATCTATGCAACATGGGGCATGAAGATATATAGAACCTATATGATGATGGAAAAAAGTACTGCTAATGCCCCATATTCCCGGGAAACGGGCCGCTAATTAGAATCCATGGCTCTGTTGCGCCTTCTCTGGATAATGTCCAGCCATGCCCCAATAGTCCATACACCGGCTGGTGATAGTAAGACATTATGATTATGGTGTTATCCACATCCAGGCCATTAGCTATGAGAAGACTCTCGGAAAAAGCCTCATAATAACTCAGGCTAACAAGTCTATCTCGCCATCCAAAGCGGTCTTCAAAAGATTTTTTTACGATATCCATCGCAAGTGCAATCTCTTCCTGCGTAAATCGGTCTGATTCGCCTATCTCGGTTGTCACACGATTTAAAGTATATAAAACAAATAAGACGCAGAATATGCAAAATATAGCACAAAATAGGATTATCAGTTTCTTCCGCATTTTGACCTCTTTCAACTAATCATACCGGCTGCCGCCTATAGCAAAAACACCGCGAAAACCCGCTAAAATATCCATCGGCAAATATATTGATACCGTCAAACGCCCCGGCAGAATTAACACGGCGAGATATACGGAAACCAAAAGTTCCGTTAATATCCTCGCCGCTTATAGTTAAGCGGCCATCTTGCCCAATTTCCCATCTATGCGGCACAGTGCCATCCACACCGAGCTGCCCTGCAATTCTGGTAACAACATCCATCGTGCCATCATCATGAAAATGATATTCTGTAATATCCGCGGCCTGCAATTCTGCACTGGTCATTTCTGATGTTGCGTGCAAATGCCAGCGACCCAACAAAGCCGAATAATCCGGCACAAAACCATTGGCGGCATCCATAATCTTTACGGGCTCCGGGCGTATGCCATACATAATCTCATCATCCCAGATATTATGCCCTGTCATATGTCTTCCCCATGTCCACAGCGCGCCATCTGATGTAATTGCCAGCACATTGCCTCGGACCGTGGATACGGTGGTAACATTATCCATAATATGCATGAAACCAAAGCCATCAAAGGCAAACAGCGTTCCGTCAGCAGTTATCACAAACGCATCGTCTCCATGGGCGGCAATAGCGGCTATTCTATCCAGTGCAAATACATATTCCAAATTGGTGCGGTCAACCAGCAGCAATCTGCCATCAGCAGATATCGCTAAGATATGCCTGTCAGTAAACGCTGCATCGGTCATGTTGTCGGCAATATGGACGATTTCATCATCAAACCTCGCCATCAACGAACCATCATCTCTAACCCACGCGTCGCTACCACCAAATCTGGATATAGCATCCGCGCCATCCCGAAACTGCGTAATTTCCCGCGTCAAATGCCCCACCGAATACAGTCCGTCAGCTGTCGTTAATATCGTGGTTTGCAGCACGCCAACATATACATCCGCCACATTGTCCATAATATGCACAGGCATGTGGCTAAATGTGCGATGTGCTTCGATATTCGGCCCAAACACGAACCAGCCCCAGCCCCACAAGCTGTTATCTTCCAATATGACCAAGGAATGTTCAAAACCGGCAATTACAGCAATTGGAGAGAGGCCCACCGGCATGATTCTTTGTTCCGCAGAGGCATCTGCAACACCACAGGCCGAAAATACCAGCAAGCAGAGGGTCGTGATCAAAACCATTCGCTTTTTCATGGCAAGTATCCTTCAATATTCGGCATAACTGCCCTATTTACAAACTCCAGCGCGTCATTAACACCATCTGCCACTACCTGTACGGTAATTGTGGCCCCGGTAATGGCCATTACCTCATTATCACCTGCCGTTCCGCGTGTTAAAACGCGTATATCGCCTGTTGCTCCGATAAACTGATGCCTGTATGACTCATCTGTAATACGCGAGCCAAGCCCCGGTGTCTCTGTGTGCGAAATCACATCCAGACCAGTAACGGTGCCATCCAAATCTATGCCCACAATAAATATCATGTGGTTCCAGCCTGTGACAGCCATCTGCACAACAATGCCAATGGGCAAATTATCGCCATCAAATCCCACTGCATAGTTAATTATGCTGTGGTGGTCTATCTCGTTGTCCGCAGAAAAGCCAGCGGTACCGGGCAGCACATACGACATGGATGCCAGGCGCGACTGCTCGCGGGCATCGGCAATCACATCAATGGTGAGCATATTTGTGACTGCCAAAATTAGTGTAAATATAGCGGTTATCGCAAACAGGGCCACGGCGGGCCGGATAATATCTTTCATAAAAAATCGTCCTTTCGGATTTTGAATATCAACTATCAATGAAGTTGGTATGAGTCCAAACAATTTGAGGCTCTGCACGGTTTTGTGCGCAAGAAACAGCTTCTTCAATAGAATCACAATCCCAATCATTTTCAACATTCATGTTTTCATCACATAAAAAGAGGTATATTTTCTCACTTCCATCGTATTTACAAATAGCTAAATAGCAAACCCCTATGTCTTTACACTGAGAGTCCTGTATTTTTATATATCCGTAATTACCTTTCTCGCTTAACATGAGGACTGTTGCGCCATCAAGTTTATCAATCATAAGTTAAGTTCATCCCTCAAAACTTTCTGTAGTCACATTAGCTGTCGTACAAGTTTCTATTTAGTCGCGCCGTAAACCCGCGGCATTGTTAATTTATCTATCAGCGGCACCAGCAAATTCATCAGCAATATCGCATATGTAACCCCTTCCGGAAAGCCGCCCCACAAACGTATTATAGCCGTTATTGCGCCACAGCCTATGCCAAATACCACCTGGCCCATGGCCGTCATTGGTGATGTGGAATAATCCGTAGCCATGAAAAACGCAGCCAGCATCAAGGCTCCCAGGAAGATTTCATATTGCGGCTGACCTGTAAACAGGCCCTCGCGGCCAAAAATGAGAAGCATAATGGCCGTTGTACCGATGAAAAACGCAGGTATGCGCCAGTTTATTACCTTGCGCACCAGTAGATATATACCGCCAGCAATAACTAGAATTGTAGACACCTCACCTATCGCACCGCGTGTATTACCAAAGCCCCAAAGCACGCTCCATATATCACTAAGACCACGCGTTTGAAGCGAATTTTCTGCAAATTCTACAAGCGGCGTTGCCGTAACGATAGCATCAGGAGCAAGGCCAAAATCGTATATCGTCACCAGCGCGGGATACGCCGCCAGCAAAAATGCGCGGGCCGCCAGCGCGGGATTCACAAAATTCTGGCCAATGCCGCCAAATAGCTGCTTTACGATTACAATGGCGAAGAAACTAGCCACAACCATTGTCCACATAGGCACAGTGGCGGGCACACCAAAGGCAATTAATATGCCTGTGATAACGGCGGAAAAGTCGTTAATCATTACGGTTTTTTTCATGATTTTTTGGTAGGCCCATTCAAAAAACACGCAGGATATCACAGCCACTGCTATTACAGCAGTGCCCCGCGGGCCGAAATTGATAGCAGCTACCAAAATAGCGGGCAAAAGCGCGATAATAACATCCAGCATAATACGCTGCGTGGTGATTTTTCCGCGCATGTGGGGTTTGGATGTTATTAGGTAGTTGGATGTGGGGTTGGGGTTATGATGCATAAAGACTCTCCTTTTTATGACACGGGCGACCTAAGGTCGCCCCTACGAACACGCCCTCGGCCCATTAATATAGATTGCATCAAATGCCGCTTCGACGGGCAAATATACGAGCATGAGCCACATTCTACGCAAGCCATACCGTGCAGCTTTTTGAAGCCTTCAAAATTATCTTCCAGGGCAAGCATATTAAGCTCATATGGCAAAAGCCCCATAGGGCAAAATTCTACGCATTTGGCGCAGCGTATGCAAGGGCCTTCTTCGGTTATGCCGGCCAGCTTTTCGGAAAAGGCCAGTATCACGGAATCTGTTTTGATTATAGGTATTTCAAGGTCAAATAGTGCCCAGCCCATCATTGCACCACCGGACATTATCTTGAACGGCCGTTGCTTAAAGCCACCGGCCCGCTCCACCAGCGTTTTGTAGGACATGCCCAGCACAGCCTCATAGTTGCCGGGATTTGCAAAAGCATCGCCGGAAAGCGTCATAATACGTCGTGTTATAGGCCGTCCACGGCGTATAATAGCATCTATAGCAGCCACGGTAGATACATTTAGCACAATTATGCCAATATCTGCCGGTATACCGCCCATAGGTACTTGCGTTTTTATGCAGGATTCTATTAGTTGCTTTTCGGAGCCTTGAGGATATGTTGGCGGCAGACCAATAACCTCAACGCGCTCGTTTGATGCAAACAGCTTTTTGTATAGCATTACAGATTCCATTTTGTTGGTTTCTATAGCCAATATGCCCTTGGCAAAAGGAAACAAACGCAGCAAAAGCTCCATGGATTCGCGGATATTTCCAGGTTTTTCCAGCATTACGCGATGGTCATGGGTGTGGTATGGCTCACATTCTGCGCCGTTAACCAGTATGTATTCTATTTTATCCGGGTCGTGGGGATTTAGTTTAATATGCGTAGGAAAACCCGCACCGCCAAGGCCCACCAGGCCCGCTTCTTTGATAATCTCAAGAAATTCCTCGCGCTTCAGGCTATATGTATCCTCGATGCCGCGCACGGATGGATGCTCTTCCATTAACCCATCAGATTCTATCACAATAGAGTCTACATAGTGCCCATGCGGCTCTAATGTAGACTTTATCTCCACTACAGTGCCCGACACCCCTGAATGTATATTAGCAGAAATACGCCCCGTAGCTTCAGCAATCTTCTCGCCCAAAAGCACGCGGTCGCCCTTGCCCACTAGCGGCTTTGCGGGCGCGCCAATATGCTGCAACAGCGGATATGTAAGAATATCACCTGCAATGGGAAGGATGGGTATAATGCGCATATCTTCCGTATGGCCTTTGTGTTTTTCCAGATGCAGGCGTTGTTTGAATCTAAAAGCCCTCATGTGGTGCCTCCAATCAATATGTATAGTAATATTACCTGAAAACAGTAACAACAAATTTTTGAATGAACAATGCTTCAAGTTCATTCAAAAATGCAGGTGTTACTTGTTTGAAGTTATATTACTGTATGCCGACCATTAGAAATCCTAGTAGTGTTGTATGCTATTATTCTAACACAATACATGCTCTGTTGCAAGCATTGATTAATTCTTGACAAACATTCGAAAAATTATGTTGACAATGGGTTGAAATCTGTTATAATATATTGGAGATGGCATTTCGAAGTGATAGGACGTAGTCGAGGTGATTTACATGAAGCTAAAAACTGCATGCCGTGAAAATATTAATAATATAATTTTTGAAATTGACAAACCTTTTGCAACCGCCTAATTATAGGTGGTTGTTTTTTGTTTGCAGTTGACACCAATGGCGGGTTAAGCTATCATATAATTATCCCTCATACAAATAAGGAGACTTTGTAGATGCGTGAAATAAACTATATATCATCCGACGGCAAAACTACGATACATGCCTATATTTGGCAGCCCGATGTGGGCGTAAATATTCGTGGTGTGTTGCAGCTGGTACACGGCTTTGCAGAGCATGCTCTGCGCTATCGCGATTTTGCCGAATATATGGCGCAGCGCGGCTATGTGGTTTGTGCGCACGACCAGCTGGGTCACGGACGTACTGCCTCCGGAAAATATGGATATATCGGTAAAAACGGGCACAAGTTATTGGCCAAGGACACATATAAATTCACAAAGACCCTGCTTAAAAAGGAGTTTGACGCGCCAATCACACTGATAGGCTTTGGTGCCGGCTCGCTGGTGGCTCGCTATGTGTGCTCGCTTTGGGGCATGGAATATGCCGGAGCCATATTTTGCGGTACTTCCTGCGGCGGCCCGGGTATCAATTTCTTGTATCGCATGTTCTATGCATCCAAGCTAACACCTACCAAGGGCGAGCGTGAGGCAGCTTGGATAAACAGGCGGCTGCACAAGCGCAACAGCAAGGCATTTCGTGGCAGCGATGCGGGCACATCGTGGCTGACGCGCGATGCAGTACAACTGGTAGTCTACGAAGCTGACCCACTTTGCGGCTTTGCCCTAACCCACGGCGCATGTCTGGATTTACTAAAACTGGTGCGCATTACCAATTCTCGTGCCTGGCCCATTCGTATGCCGAAAAATCTGCCAATATATCTCTTTTCCGGCCTGGATGACCCCATGGGCAACTTTGGCCACGGTGTTATTAAGGTCTATAGCGACCTTGTTAGCGCAGGCTGCGCAGATATCGAAATACGGCTGTATGAGGATGCGCGGCATGATATGCTGTTTGAGATAAATAAACACGAGGTCTATGAAGATATTGAAAAATGGTTGGAGGGCGTTGCGCATGAAAAAAATATTGATTAAAAACGGTCGGGTAATAGACCCTGCCAACAACATTGACAAAGTGACTGATATTTTGGTAGAAAACGGCAAAGTCGCCGCTTTGGGTGAAGGGCTTGTCGCTGCTGATTGTGAAATCGTAGATGCGATGGGTTGTTGGGTTGTGCCTGGCTTGATAGACCTACATGTACATTTCCGCGAGCCGGGGCAAACCCACAAAGAAGACCTGGCTAGCGGGGCTGCGGCGGCGGCCATGGGCGGTTTTACTACGGTATGTACAATGCCTAATACTGCGCCTGTCGGCGATTCTGCGGAATGGGTACGAAACCAGATTGCGCGAGGCAAAGAAATTGGTCTGTGCGATATATTGCCCATCGGTGCCATTACCATGGGTCAAAAGGGCCAGGAACTTGCGCCTATTGCAGATATGGTCGCAGCCGGTGCTATCGGCATAAGCGAAGATGGTATGAGTGTGAAAAATGCCCATCTGATGAAGCAAGCCATGAAAATCGCTTCCCAGCTTGGCGTGGTGGTATTTTCTCATTGCGAAGATGCAGATTTGGCAAATGGCGGCGTGATGAATGAAGGTGAAGTGTCCAAAAAGCTGGGTCTGCCGGGTATTCCGCGCTCTGCAGAGGATGTAATTATAGCCCGCGATATCATTCTTGCCCGCGAAACCGGCGCAAAGCTACATATTTGCCATGTTGCCACAGGGGGTGGTGCAGAAATTATCGCAGATACCAAAAAGCGCACAAGCCTTGTAACAGCTGAGATTGCACCGCATCACTTCATATTATGCGATGAAGATATTGACGGCACCGACACCAATTTCAAAATGAACCCGCCATTACGCACAAAGGCTGATGTGGCCGCAATGCTGGATGCACTGGCAGACGACACATTGGACATAATAGCCACAGACCACGCCCCACATCATGAGGATGAAAAGGCAAAGGGCTTTTTGGCTGCACCAAATGGCATTGTGGGGCTAGAAATTTCACTGGCCCTGTCTATCACAGAGCTGGTAGAAAAGGGCAAGCTTACACCCATGCAGCTGATTAATAAGATGTCTGCAAAGCCCGCACAGATTATAGGCAGTGACAAGGGCAACCTGGCCGTGGGCCGTGCTGCCGATATCACAATAATAGATCCCGCCGAAAGGCATATCATAAACCCCGAAAACTTCGTATCAAAAGGCAAAAACATGCCATTTGCAAGCCGCGAGGTAACGTGCAAGGTGCGCCACACCATATATGGCGGGAAATTCACCGTGAAGGAAGGGAGACTGCAATGATTGCTATCGACAGGCTAATTGACAAGATTGTAGAAACAAAAAACCCCACCGTTGTAGGGCTGGACCCGCGCATGGACTATATTCCTGCGGATATTGTGAAGGACGTGCAAGATAGATACGGCCGTACGGCAATAGCCTTGAAATACGCGTTGCTGGCCTATAACAAAGGCATCATTGATGCCGTTTGCGATATTGTGCCGGCCGTGAAACCTCAGATTGCCTTTTACGAGCAATATGGTGTAGAAGGCGTGGATGCATATTTCCAGACCGTTGAATATGCTAAATCCAAGGGTCTTGTTGTGATTGGTGATATAAAGCGCAGTGACATAGCATCAACCGCAGAAGCGTATTCGGATGCGCATATCGGCCAATCCGACGTTTTCGGCGAGAAGATGACATTTTCGCATACAGACTTTATCACCGTCAACCCCTTCTTGGGCGCGGATTCTATTGAGCCTTTCCTGAAAAACTGCAAAGAATATGACAAGGGCCTGTTTATCCTCGTCAAGACTTCCAACAAAGGCAGCGGCGATTTCCAAGACCTTATAGTGGATGGCCGCCCGTTATACGAGATTTGCGGCGAATATGTGGAAAAGTGGGGGGCCGAGCTGATTGGCAAGCATGGATATTCATCCATCGGTGCCGTGGCCGGTGCCACACATCCTGCTGTGGCTGCAAGGCTGCGGGCTTTGATGCCAAAAACATTCTTCCTGGTGCCCGGATATGGGGCACAGGGCGGCTCTGCGGCGGATATTGCCGTGTCGTTTGATAAAAACGGCTTAGGGGCCATTGTTAACAACTCCCGCGGCATTATTGCAGCGTATAAAACCGAAAAATACAGCGGTATGACCTATGCCGAAGCTGCTAGAGCAGCAGCACTGGATATGAAATCTGATTTGAATAGTGTGTTGTGAGGCTTTGCTTAATATCCAAGGTATTGCATTAAGGGTTTCATAACTTTTTATGATGATGAGCAAGAAATTGAATATTGGTCGTCTGTTGGGAAAATGGGCGGAAAAAGGTGCCAATGTTGCTTCACGGCACGCTTTATAGTAATATTATAGTATCATTTGAGTGCCCTGACTGCAAAACACTTTCGAGTAGAAATTAAATGGTAATATCAATTCGCTATGTCGTTGCTGGATTGCTTCGGCCCTGAAAACTACTGTATTTGCAATAGAAGTTGGCCTCGCAATGACGGTTCGAGGGTAGAGGCTTCCCTATTGAGACGAAGCTTTCAATAGCGTCATTGCGAGGGCTCGGATGCTTGCACTGACGAGCCGTTCGCGCCTGAAGCAATCCAGTGAATGATAAGCTTTGGGTTAGTCAGGCCCGGAATATCCCTTACGGACTTGAACGATAATAGCAACCAAAGATGCAGTACTAAGAATCATACACAGCGCAATAATTGAGATAACCTGCCCAAATGGTGCCACCGCAATTCTAAATCGTAACATACTATTGAAAACACTTGACCTATAAAGCGCCATCACATCATGCTTGTATCCATTATCCACCGCAAAGGCTATATCGTAATGCTGCGCGGCAATTTGCTTTACATCATCGTTAAATTCTCCAAAGGGATACGCAAATACCCTTGGTACACGCCCTGTTATCTCTTGCAAGATGGCATTAGATGTTTCTATTTGCCATTCTACCTCTTCAAGCTCTATTCCCGTGAAAATAGAATGAAAATGCGAATGTGGCTCCACACGCACCAGGCCGCTGGCTTCCAGCGACCTTATTTGCTCTGCTGTAAGGAAGTCCTCATCCCCTATGCGATAAGTGATCATAAAGATTGTTGCTTTAACATTATGTTCCCGCAAAATTGGAAAAGCAACATCATGGTTATCGCGAAATCCATCATCAAATGTAATTATAACGGGTCTTTCGTATCTATAGCTATGCCCTATCTCTTCCGGAAACAAAAATGTAAAGCCATTATCAACCAAATATACAATTTGCGACTCAAAATTTTGAGCAGTTACCTGGCGCGGCATATCCGATATGCTGTGATACATCAGTATTGGCAGTGTTGTCTCAGCTTGCAGCATTGGCGATATGCCTTCTGCTTCTGTGAAAAATCTCGTAAATCTTAGCACATACGCAAGCGACAACAGCGAGCCAAGAAATATGCAAACAAGCGTAATCGACAAAAGCACTCTGGGTTTCAATAATTTTTTCATTACAACTCTTGGCGCAGAGCCGCCACAAAGCCTTCCAAATCATCCGTCATAGGCGAATGGCCCCAGTTTTCAAATGTAATCAACTTGGCCTTACCGCCCATATCCTTTTGCGACTGCCGCGCCATCTCCAAGGTAACTACATAGTCCTTTTCGCCTTGCAGCATTACCGCCGGGCATTTAAGTTCATCCAGCCGTGTGGTCATATTAAATGTGAGTAGCGAATAGTTCAAATCTACTAGGCATCGTTCCTTCATCATAGCATCCAGGTATATTTCAAAATCATCAGCCGGTGGCTGCACCATACTATATATCGCCATATTCCATATCATGCGCATAAATTCGCGATTACCTTCTGCCAAAGCCGCTAGCACGGGTGCAACCTGCACCGGGTCTGTTGCGATATCTTCCTTTGTTTTCAGCGGTTGGTCAAGTATTGGCGCGCCTTGCGCGTCTTTTTTGAACATCGGAAAACCCGTAATGGGCACAGAGCCTATGGTTATCACCTTTTCAACCAGCTCGGGTCGCATGGCCGCAAGCTCCATTGCTACGCCGCCGCCTGCCGACCAGCCGACCACAGTGCATTTGCCAATACCCACGGCATCTATCAACTGACTAATATCCCACGCAAGCTCTTTCAGCGAATCAAATCCGGCATTGTATGAACTATCACCAAAGCCACGGATATCTGCGGCATACAATGTGTACTCCTCTTCCAGGGCTTCCATCGTCGTCTGCCAATGTGCCGATGATGACATATTGCCATGTATTAGTAATACAGTATTTGAGCCGCTGCCTGCCTTTCGGTAAGTAATGGTCTCTCCGCCAATATTTGTTGCGTTCACTTTGTATTGTTTCATTATTAAAACCCCTTTCATAGTTCATTATCCGCCCTGTAATCTTAGGGACTGTAATGGAATAAACTTTCCAAGATTCCGCAGGATTTTTGTCAAAGTGCAAGGAAGCGACGACGTGGCGTGCCCAAAGGCACGCGAGGATGAGCTGACGCAGCAATTTGGCAAAAAGACAAGGAAGATGGAAAAGTTATTTCTTTAACAGTCCCTTAGTTGCAGGGCAGTAGTATCCACAATATACCACAAAAACAACTGTACTTGCAAGACCATTCTGGATATGATAAACTGTAATAAAATGTCGATAATTAGGAGTGAATAAATGAGCCGCATTGAAAACGCTAAAGTGCTGCAAAACGGCCAAATTGCGCCGGATATCTACGATTTACGCATACATCAGCCCGAACAGGCAGTGCAAGCCGTTGCCGGGCAGTTTCTTGGGATATATACAGGCGATGCCGCTATGCTTCTACCGCGCCCGCTGTCTATTTGCGAAATTGATGCCGATAAGGGTGTGTTGCGCGTGATATACCGCGTAGTTGGCGATGGTACGCGCGAAATTGCTAAGGCCGTACCCGGCGATACGCTGCGAGTGCTGGGACCGCTGGGTAATGGGTATGAGGGGATATTAACAGCGAATGACGCGAGTAAAACCTTGATTGTTGGTGGCGGACTTGGTGTGCCGCCTATGCTTGGGCTTGCAGCGCGTATTCGTGAGGCCCGGCCAGATGGGCATATTGCCGTATATTTGGGCTTTCGTGATAAATCCCAAGTTATATTAGAAGATGATTTTAAGAAATATGCAGATAAGGTTATCGTTTGTACGGATGATGGTAGTTATGGGGCAAAAGGCCATGCTGTTGGCGTTCTCCCGCAGGAAGCCGATATTATCTACGGCTGCGGCCCTGCTCCTATGCTCAAAGCCCTTTCGCAATATGCCACCACCCACAACATCCCCTGTTTCGTTTCTGTTGAGGAGCATATGGCCTGCTGTGTAGGCACTTGTCTTGCCTGCGCTGTGAAGGTCAGCGAAAACGGAAATGCAGTAAACAAGCGAGCCTGCCACGATGGGCCGGTATTTAACGCGAAAGAGGTGGTGTGGGAATGAATCTATCAGTCAAAATAGCAGGTACAATATGGCAAAATCCCATCACGGTGGCTTCCGGCACATTTGGCTCCGGACGTGAATATACCGAATATATGGACATAAACCGCCTGGGTGCCATAACCACAAAGGGTGTTGCTCCCATTGCATGGGCCGGAAACCGCACACCTCGCGTTACAGAGACATATGGTGGCATGCTTAATTCTATTGGCTTGCAAAACCCGGGTGTAGAGCAGTTTATAGCTAATGATATAGATTTTTTCCGCTCCATTACACCGCTGGTTATCGTAAATGTATGCGGACACAAAATAGAGGACTATTGCCTGGTGGCAGAGCGATTGTCGCAAGAAAATGGCATTGATATGTTGGAGCTTAATGTATCCTGCCCCAATGTAACAGAGGGTGGCGTGCAGTTTGGCACAAATTGGAAGCTAACGGAGCAGGTGGTGCGCGAGGTGCGCAAAGTAACCAAACTGCCGCTGATTGTAAAACTAACCCCTAATGTAACGGACATAGAAGTAATCGCCAAAGCTGCCGAATCTGCCGGAGCCGATGCCCTTTCCATGATAAACACACTGTTTGGCATGCGCATAGACATACATCGTCGTCGTCCTGTACTAGGCAACACTTTTGGGGGCCTGTCCGGCCCTGCCATAAAACCTGTGGCCCTGCGCTGCATATATCAGGTGGCCCGCTGCACCAAAATTCCCATAATTGGCATGGGCGGCATCATGACGGGAGAAGATGCAATAGAATTTATGATGGCCGGAGCAACTGCCGTGGCCGTGGGCACTGCAAATTTCGCTAACCCGCGTGCAACGCTAGATGTACTGGAAGGCATGGAGCGATTCATGGAAGAAAATGGAATATCCGATATTAATGAAATAATCGGCGCGGCCCTATAGAATATTTCGGAGGAGAGCTCCGATTGGTTTACCAGTACCATTCCCAAACAGGTGGCAAATTTACTTCTTGGCGACATGCCCGAACGAAAATCTCTAGTCACGATTTCTGCGTATCCGCCGGCATTACCTTTGAAGAATATCACATAATCAACCAAAAGATACCAAAAGATAAGGCGCATCAGTTATTACTGGATACTTCTGCAATATTTTTGACCGGAGATTATACTCCCTTACAAAACACTTTCCTAACCGAATATGAATTGCATGCACCAGTTAAAAACAGTCGTGCCACCGTTATCATGGGCGCAAAGGACGGTAAAATCGAGACTTTCGGTGATGTATGCCTAATCTCCAAATCAAAATTGAAAAAGCTATAAACTTTTTTATGCAGGCTGCGTATATATGTCCGAAAGGAGCGATTCTATGAGACTATTAACATTTCCCTTCCGCATGGCTTGGGGACTTGTAGGCTTTGCCTTCAATCTAACAGGGCGACTTATCGGCATATTACTGGGCGGCCTGTTGCTGGCCATCGGCCTTGGGCTAACAGCCACATTCATATTAGCAATAATCGGCATACCATTGGTATTTGTGGGTGCGCTACTAATCATCAAGTCGCTATTCGGTTAAAACAGAGGTGTGCCTATGAACAATCAGCGTCCAGATAAAAAATCCGCCTGCTTCACAAGTATAGTAGCTTTGGTATTGGGCATATTGTCTGTTATTGCAGCCTTGTTCTTTTTCCGGATACCCGTTGCACCGCAATTACTAGCTGCCACAGGCATTTTGCTGGGCTTTATAGCAAAAAATAAAGATAACCAAAGCGACCCGGCCACGATAGGTATCATCATGTCTATCATTGCTCTAATCTGGGGCTGGCTGTCTTATATAACCTGTTTCTGCTTTGGCTTATAAAATACACATATACGGAGGTATAACATGAACAACAACCAATATCCACCAAACCAACCTGGCAGCATGCCACCTATGCCACCTATGCCTGGTCACGGTCCACAACCTGGCCACGGTCTGGGCATAGCATCTATGGTGCTTGGCATTGTTGCTATGGTTGCCGCGCTGGGATTTTTCTACATACCCGTGGCACCGCAACTGGTAGCTATAACCGGTATTGTGCTGGGCTTTGTTGCCAAAAATCAAGGCAACAAAGGTAGCCAAGCTACAGCGGGCATTATCCTGTCCATCATCGCTCTAGCTCTGGGTCTTATTGCATTTGTAGCCTGCATGACTTGTTTTGCATGGGCTTTGATGCCATGGAACTGGTTCTGGTAGACTATGCTGCCCGACTTCACGCTATTTGGCCAAACATATCCCACATATAGCATGCTCGGCTTGGCCGCCCTTATCATCGGGGCGGCCGCGGCCTGTTTACGCGGTAAAAAATATGGCTTTGAAACCATGGATATTGTGCTGGCCGCCACATTTGCAGGCATCGGCATTGTAATCGGTGGCATGGCTCTGTTCATTATTGTAAATCTGCCACAGCTGACCTTTGGTGGCATGGTCTTTTATGGCGGTCTTTTCGGTGCCATATTTGGTCTGTGGGTTTTCTCGCGCGCATTTAAGCGCAACTTTGGTGATGTGTTGCGAATTACCGTGCCTGTAATACCGTTAACACATGGCATAATGCGCCTGGGCTGCTTTGCGGCGGGCTGCTGTCATGGCATGCCACATGATATATTAGGCGTGGCCTTTACCCGCTCCCCCGTCGCCCCAAACAATATCCCATTTCTACCCGTTCCACTATACGAGTCTGCGTTAAATTTCATCATCTTCGCCATTATCTGGCAATTCTCTAAAAAACCAAGAGAACCAATACATCTGCTATGTCTATACGCTTTGCCCTATGCCATAGGCCGCTTTGCCCTTGAATTCCTGCGCGGCGATGCCCAAAGGGGTACCATATTCATGATGTCCACATCGCAGTTCATCAGCATCCTAGTCATCCTGGCCTGTATCACAGCACTGATTCTTTCCGCCCGTAACAAAAAAGAGCCCGCCTAGCCAGACAGGCTCTTATACCAACTTGCAATCTAAGCACTACTATAGTCATTAAACTTGAAAACCGCCCCAAGAAAACGCAGGATTTTTGTGCAAATGCAAGGAAGCGACGACTGTCGTCGCCACCGTGCCCAGAGGCACGCTAGGAGAAGCTGACGCGGCATTGGTGCAAAAAGACAAGTTTTATGGACAAGTTTTATGGGATGGTTTTTGAGTTTAATGACTATAACCTCGCACCGCATAGCGTCACCTACAGCACGCGCTGCTCATTAATTAGTGCTATAGCAATTTAACTTTAAAATCGCCTCACCTCGCGCGCGAACACCCCCTTGGTGCGTTGGTTGTGTCGCGCGCGGGCTCGTTGTTTTCAAGTAAAATTGCTATATATAGATTGCAAGTTGGTATTAATTCATAATTACAAAGTTATCGATGTTCCAGACTTGCCGGCAATGGCATCAGATGCCTGCTCCAGCGAACCTATTATGGCTTTTTTACCCATACCGCTGGCAGCAAATTTTATTGCCGCCTCCACCTTTGGCAGCATACTTCCTTTGGCAAAATGCCCCTCTTCTGCATATTTCTGTGCTTCGGCCACGGTTAAAACATCCAGTGATTTTTCATCCGGCTTGTTAAAATTTATTTTCACACGGTCTACGGCGGTCAATATAACCAGCACATCAGCCCCAATCAGCTCCGCCATTTTTGCGGATGCAAAGTCTTTGTCTATCACCGCATCAATACCCACATAGCCATTATCACTCGCCACAACAGGCATACCGCCGCCGCCGCAAGCAATTACCATATATTCATTATCCGCCAAAAACTTGATGGTTGCGGCTTCGCGAATACCCACCGGCAGCGGGCTTGGCACCACCCAGCGCCAGCCGCGCCCGGCATCTTCGGCATATGTTTTGCCGGTTTCGGCCATCAATTTCTTTGCGGTAGCTTCATCACAATATGCCCCGATAGGTTTTGTAGGGTTTCCAAAAGCCGGGTCGTTTTTGTCCACAACCACCTGTGTCAGTACGGTCGCAACTTCCTTCTTTACGCCACGGGCCGCCAATTCGTTGCCCAGGGCCTGCTGCAAATGAAAACCAATATATCCTTGGCTCATTGCCGTACATTCCGGCATAGGCACCACAAACCCGCCCACATCAAGGGCTACTTTTATTGCACCAACCTGTGGACCATTGCCATGAGCCACAACCACGCTATGTCCGGCTGCCGCCAAATCTACAATACTTGCCGCAGCAAGCTTCGCATTTGCCAATTGCTCTTCTACATTGTTACCAAGTGCATTGCCGCCCAATGCAACTACAATTTTTGCCATATTTAATCCTCCGTTGAAAAAAGTTTTGCATCAATTATAACATGTCTTTCACAAAAATGTAACTATAACTTAATTTGAAATTTTGCTCTACATGATTTATACTATAAGCCCACGTTTGATAAACCCTGGGAGAATTTATATGACAGAAGTACAAATAAAAGCACGAGCAAAAATAAATATTTCGCTGGATATTACAGGCAAACGCCCAGATGGCTATCACGAGATTTCTACAGTGATGCAAACCCTGGCTCTGCACGATACACTGCAAATTAAAAAAATATCCAAGCCAGACTATCTAAAGGTAGTAAGCAACTTGCCCTGGCTGCCCAGCGACGAGCGCAACCTGGCGTATCGCGCCGCAAAATATCTCAAAGACCGTTTCGCAGAGCATTTTACGCAGGATGATGGCATATTTATCAACATTCGCAAGACCATTCCTGCATCTGCTGGGCTGGCTGGTGGCTCTGCGGACTGTGCGGCGGCTCTGGTGGGCGTGCGCAACCTCTTTCGCCTACCCATTGATGATGACGAATTGCGCGAAGTCTCTGTACAATTCGGTGCAGATGTACCCTTTTGCATGTTACGCGGCTGCGCCTATGCCACAGGTATCGGTGAGGTGCTGCAACCCTTGCCACCCTTGCCATATATGCATATTGTACTGGCAAAGCCACCAATCATCGTATCTACAGAAGATGTCTTCCGGGCTTTCAACATTGAAAATATGGGCAAAAGACCGGATACCGAGCGCATAATCCATGGTATTCACAATCGCAGCCTGGATGATATATGCGGCGGCATGGCAAATGTGCTAGAAAGTGTAACCGCACAGCAATATCCCATCATACAAGAGCTAAAAACCTTCATGATGAACCACGGCGCAACAACTACCATGATGACAGGTTCTGGCCCCACGGTTTTCGGCATCTTTGCAGGACGCAAGGCCGCCGAAGCTGCAACTAAGGCCCTTAAAAGAACATATAGAGATTTTAACGATATCTATATGACACGTCCAATCAGTTATTGAACCATATGGAAGCTTTTACAGCCCAAGGAGGGAACCATGAAAAGGACTATTTCAAAAATCACCACAATTCTACTTGCCGCGATATTTGTTATCGGCAACAGCGCGACCACCCACGCCGCCTTCCGCGATATCGGACCAAACCAGGCATGGGCGCGAGACGCTATACAGGCCGTTACACAGGCGGGCATCATGTCGCCGGATTTGCAAGGTAATTTCAACCCCGCAGACCCGGTTAGCAAATTCGATACCGTGCGTATACTAGCCCGCATGTCCGGTTTTAATCACGATGCCCTAACTCCGCAAGAAACCGCATACCACAATGCTGTTTTTGAGGCGCGCAGAGGCATAATTGAGGCCGTTTCCAGCCGTTTTGACACCTGGAATTCTGCCACCGACCGTGATATCGCATATCTGCTATATTCCGGAGTTCTTATTCCATCCGATTTGCAAAACTTCATTATAATGCACGAGGGCCAAGAGCGTCTGCGTGCTCTATCTCGTGAAGAGGCCGCGGTATTTATGGTTCGCTTTATGGGCCGCACCCAAGAGGCTCTACGCACCGTCAATGTACCCGTTTTTCGTGATGATAATTTGATAGCGCCTGGCGCAAGGCCACATGTGTATTTTCTGCGCCACCTTGGCATTATGAACGGCGATGGCTCCGGCAATGTAAATCCGCGCGGCATAGCCACCAGGGCGGCAATGGCCGTATTAATACATTCTGTGATAGAAGAGATGCAATCAGCCCAGCCGGGTCATCCGTCATCAACTGCTCCTGCAGTAAACTTTGAGACCATGACGGGAACCATAGCCAACACCTTCCCATCCTTCCGCTCCATACTAACCACATCACAAAATAATGCGCATAACAACCGCATATTCCCAATAGCACCAACGGCAATAATCACAATGAATGGCCTTAATGCCAACTTTGCTGATCTGGCCGCTAATATGAATTTTACCGCAACAATACATAATGGTGATATTGTATCTATAAATGTACAAACAGCAAATGCACCAACACAAACACAGTCGGGACAAAACCAGCAGCCAGGGCCGACACCAACGCCATTGCCAGGCCAAACACAACCGGCAGCTGGCGAACGCCAAATTTTGGATGGTACTGTGTCACGCGTAAATCAAGCGGCAAACAGCATTGGCATAGAAATACGCATGCTTAACCCACGCGGCGAAATTATAACAACCGTGCGTGATGTTACCATTGCACCAAACGCAACAATCACAAGGAGCGGCAATAGCATAGACCGCAGCAGCATTGTGGTGGGCGACCTTGTAGTAGCCACAGTATATGGCAACCAAGCTCGCAGCCTGGAGCTGGAAGAGCGCGTGCGCCAAGTTTCTGGCACTATTAACGAGAAAAATTTCAGCGCAAATTCGCTGTTCCCTGTGCTTGTGGTGCGCGATGCTGCCGGCAACAATCACAGCTTTGAAACCACACCAGAAAGCGTGATATACCGCGCAGGTACAGGTAATATCCCACCGCGTTCGCTGCGCATAGGCGATGAGATTAGCCTAACGGCAGAATTTGGCCGCGTAACCACAGCCAATGCCCGCGGCGAAACATCCGTGGTAGATGTGTATATCCGCGATATCTTTATTTCATACCGCGAACAAAGTCATGTTGTAGTATCGGAGCAACTTTCCGGCACGCCGGACAGACGTCACCTGATAATAGATGGCGCAATTGATGTATATTCCCTGACCGTGGGCTCCCGCGTGCGCCTGTGGTTAGATTCGCAGGAAGTATCTAACATATCATTACTAACCCCAACTCATGCAGGCAGCTTTGCGGGTCATGTGACGCATATTACACACAACCAATTTTCGGTGCGCGATGCCCATTTCAATACCCGCACATTTGCACATGACGGCAACACCATATTCTTCAACTCCGTTACAGGTATGCCTGTGAATGTGGGTGAGCTTTTCCCGGGTATGCGCGTGCAGGTGGTGGCAGACCCAATGCAAAATAATCGTGTGATGTCGGTTACAATATTGACAAACTAGGGAGCGTTTACAATTGTCATATCTTGGGAGGAGCTCATGAAAGCAAGATTTTTGATATTACTGCTTTTGATTGCCTTAATATCAGCGGCCTGCGGCTCTTCGGATGAAGCATACAGAGCAGACGCATATCTGCCGACTGACGAAACTATATATTCACCAATCCCCGAGCCCATACCTTTCCAGGCAACATCCACAGCTATACAGCATTTTGGCTTTGCAAGCACCGCCCAATCATTGGACAGGCAGTATTTTTTCATAATTGACGATTATGCAGCCAATTCAGCTCTATTGTCCGATTGGGAGCAAATTATCAGTAAAATCAGCGAATTGATTGACTTTCAAACCATCCCGCTGGAAATCTACTTCTACGACGATGCATCCGAATTTCAGCGATTCGATAATGGCCGCAATATTTTCATTAACCCATATAGTACCAACAGCATCGGGCAGCTTCCAAGCCGCCTAAATGATGCCCGGCTACCAATATGGCTGTATGCTGGACTGGAGGCTGTTGCTAGGTTGTATATTGGGCTTGAAGCTCAAAATCTGGATTTTCAAGGACTTGACAGTGTGTCAATGGCAGATTTTGGTGATATCAGCTTCATTCCAGCCACATGGAACACTGATGAGCATATACAAGCAATAGCAACCGCCCACAATTTTGTGTCATATTTAGCAGAAACTGGCAATTTAGAAGAGTTGGCGCTGCTATATTCTGCACAAGAGACATATCTCGCAAACAGGCTGGCAGCACGGCTATACTATGAATTCACAGGCAATCTCATGGATACCACACTTAGATTGCACTTTAACGGCAACCTATCCTTCGTAGGCCAAGAACCCAGAAATGTGGCATATAACTACAGAATATCCGCTCATACCAACTTCGGCAATTACCACTTTCTATTCTTGCCGCATTCCGATACCCTGGGTATATACGCAATCCGTAGTTACGTGAAGTACTTTGACAATATTACGCAATTTGTCAAGAACTTCTTTGCGAATTTTACAGATTTTACCCAATTTGACTTTGACTCCATAGACACATTTATAATCTACGACGGTAGCACGCTATCTCCTGTAGACGCAAACCTCGTTGACAATTGGATACGGATGTTCAACCTTGGTGCTTTCCCACCATCAGCCTTTGCCCATGAAATCACACATTTCATATCATTTTGGTCACAGGGTAACCGTTTGGGAGCCATAGAATTTGAAGAAGGCCTGGCAATGGCTATGGAAAGATATCACGATATCTATGATAGATTTGGCCATGGCAAAGGCTATCAGTGGAAAATAGAGAACCGGCGATTTATATTTGGGTCATATATTGACGCACTGCGCGAAATATTTGGCGATGCAGATGTCGCAGATGTCGCTTGGAACTCTTTGATGACAGATTTTGACTCCATTGGCCTGGCGCATATGATGGCGTACAACTGGCTGCACAACAGAAATTACGAAGCGCGAGCAGCCCAACTTGGCGCAGAGATTGCAGAAATAGGTACACACCCCACCGCAGGCTCTTTCGTGCTGTACCTAATAGAAAATTATGGTGCGCAAAGCTATATGCGCGTACATCTGGGGCAAGATAGTTTTGAAAGTATCTATGGCACCACAATATACGAAATGATTGCAAGATGGCGAATTTTTTTGGATGAATTCATTCTCACATTGAGGTGAATACAATGGACAGAAGAAGACAACATGTTAGACCGCCTGTGCGACGGCCGGCACAAACAACATCACGGCAGCCCATTAGGCGTCCGGCACAAAGGCCACCTGTTATGGCAAGGCGAAAACACAGACGCAGAAGAAAACCCCGCAGGGACTGGACCCTGGCTATCCTGGATTTTTTTGCCAATATTGGCAGAGGGATAAGGCGGGGTTATTTATGGTTCAGATCCACGCGCTATTTTGGCATTGTTTCGTCATTTATGGTCATATTTTTCATCATATCTGTATCAGTACTGGTGCTTTTTGTTGCCACACGCCCAAATGCACTGGAAATACAGCTGGACGACGCATCCATCGGTGCTGTACGCATGGATGGCGGCCGGCAGGTAACGCTGGAATACATCACGCGCCACGCTATCGCCCGCATAGAAACCCAGCTAGGCAGCCACATCAACCTTATCAGCGATGTGCAGGCAAGGCCCATTCGCATTAGTTCGGGCAATGCAGTATATACCTTCGACAATCTGGTGACGGCAATGGTAGATGCCTTGGACTACTATATTTGGGGCGCAACCATTATTGTAGACGGCAACGAGGCTGCTATGCTGCCATCTCTTGCGGTTGCAGAGACCTTGCTATCCGATATAGCTAGCAGTTTGCGCCCTGGCGGCGGGGCAATGTCCTTTCATAATGTATTTGCAGAAAATGTCGAGATTGTACAAGGTTATGTATCCAATTCGGAGCTGATGACAGCGGATGCAGCCCGTACAACGCTAACAACTCCACGCGAAGTTCCCGGCATACATATTGTGCGCAGCGGCGACACATTTTGGGGCATAGAGCAGGCCACAGGCATGAGTATTAACGATTTGATTGAGGCTAACCCTGATGTTAACCCTTCATCATTACAGGTGGGGCAGCGCATTGTAGTGGTTCGTAATGTGGCGGTTTTGACATTGCACGAGTAGATTCTTAACATTTTCTTCACATTTCGGAATAGAAATTTAATGAAAAAAGACTTGAAATTTTTATACTTGTGTGATATGATTGTAATCGCAATGTAATCTGGATGAAACAGAGTACATAATCCTTATGTTTTGTCCATAAAATTAAGAAAGACATTCATTTAGGAGGTAGAAAATTTATGACAAAAAGAATCTTTGCGTTGCTATCCATACTTATCGTTTCGATACTTGTGATGGCAGCTTGCGGCGGTAATAATGACCCCGCACCGGCAGACCCAACGCCAACACCAGCCACACAGGCAGAAGCTACGCCAACACCAACACCAGAAGCTCCACCGGCTGAAGCAGTTGGACGCACACATCTTAATGTAGTTACATCTAACCTTGCGGTTTCTATGGACCCAGTTAGAAGTAATGACAGTGCATCTGCACAAGTTAACGTGCAAATCTATGACAGACTTTTCGGTATGGACTACGACACATTTGAAATTTTGCCACAGCTTGCTGTCGCTTGGAGTGTGCCAGACCCACAAACCGTAGAAGTTGAGCTGCGCCAAGGTGTTGTTTTCCACAATGGCCAACCAATGACAGCTCGCGATGTACAATGGTCTCTTGAGCGTGCCGGTGCATCTCCGCACATGGCTGCTGTAACCAGCCCAATTGACACAGTTACCGTTGTTGATGAATTTAACGTAATTATCCACCTCGAAGTTCCTTTTGCTCCAATCCTTCGTCACCTTGCCCATTCCGGTACTGCTATTGTACCTTATGGCATGGAAGAAGAAGAGCTTGCTGAGCATCCAATCGGCACAGGCCCATGGATGTTTGAAAGCCTTGTTATCGGCGACAGACTTGAACTTGTTAGAAATGACAATTTCTGGGGCACATTGCCACTTATCGAGTCTATCACAATGAGAATTGTTCCTGATTCTTCTGGCCGTCTTTTGGCTGTAGAAACAGGCGAAGCAGATTTGGCTCTTGGCCTTCTTCCACCGGATGCCGGCCCAGCTGAATTGTTTGACAACGTGGTTTTGAACCGCAGACCAAATCTTTCTACAACATATGTTGGTTTTAACACAGTAACATATCCGTTTGACAACCCATTGGTTCGTCGTGCGGTTAACCACGCTATCAATACACAAGCCATCGTAGATGTTGTTCTTCATGGTGTTGGCGCTCCTGCTCAAGGCCCAATTGCAGACATCGTTTGGGGCTTCTACCCAATTGGCGGTCTTGATTTCAACCTTGACACAGCAAGAGCTTTGATGGCAGAAGCTGGCTATCCTGATGGCCTTCCAAATCCAGTTGATATCTGGTGGAATGTACCGAACATGGTTCGTTCTGACATCTCTGATATCGTACAACATGCTCTTCGTGAAATTGGTATTGATGTAAATGTACATGGTCTTGAGTGGGCTACAATCCTTGAAGACCTTGAAGATCCAGGCACTGGCTGGGATATGTTCGTAATGGGTTGGGTGTCTCTTACAGGCGATGCCGACTACGGCCTGTTCCCACTGTTCCACAGCTCTATGTATGGTGGTGCTGGTAACCGTACATTCTTCTCTACACCAGAGCTTGATGACCTTCTTGAGCGTGGTCGTAGCGAGCTGGATGACAATGCTCGTCTTGCTATCTACCGTGAAGCTCTTGAAATCATCCGTGATGAGTCTCCATGGATATTCATCAACCAAGGCGAAGAGCTGCATGCTGCTTCTCCAGACCTGCGCGGTTTCATCGTTAATCCGGGCGGTCATCAAAACTTCTCAAGAATCTGGTTTGATTAATATATAGCCGGAATAATCTTGAGTAGCATTTAACAGACCTAGTTTCAATAGGGGCGACAATGCAGTTTGTCGTCCCTATTTTGGGATTATGGGATATATTAGCCACATGTAGGGGCGGCACTCTATAAGTTTTAATCACGCCAAAACCCTGGCCCGCCCGCTGTTGGCAAATGACAATTAGACAAAAAGAGGGTGACTTTGTGCATATATACATTCTTAAGCGGCTATTGATGCTAATACCGGTACTTGTTGGTGTTATTTTCATCATGTTTACGCTTAGCTTTATAACACCTGGCGACCCTGCCCGCATAATTTTGGGCGAGGCCGCACCGCCGGAAGCTGTGGCGGAATTACGATTGCAAATGAGGCTGGACGAACCTTTTCTTGTTCAGTTTTTCAACTATCTGTTCAATATCGTACAGCTTGATTTCGGTGAATCTTACCAAACCAATCGCGACGTATTTACCGAGCTATGGGCGCGCTTTCCTAATACCATACAGCTAGCCGCAATGAGTGCGCTGTTGGCACTGATTGCGGGCATACCGCTAGGTATTATCTCTGCCACGAGACAGTATACGATTTTTGATGCCGGAGCCAACTTTACCGGCCTTTTGGCTGCATCTATACCTAACTTCTGGCTGGGAATGATGCTGATTATCTTCTTTTCCGTCACATTGCGAATACTGCCGCCCTCGGGCTTTGATACCGTACGACATTGGATATTGCCCACCATCACCATAGGCATGTCCTCGGCGGGAACCATCATGCGTTTTACGCGCTCTTCTATGCTGGAAGTAATTCGCCAAGACTACATCCGTACAGCCAAGGCCAAAGGCCAAAGGCCAGGTAAAATCATATTCCGTCACGCGCTTAAAAATGCTCTAATACCTGTGATAACAGTTACCGGCTTACAATTCGGCTTCCTTTTGAGCGGAGCCGCTATAACCGAGACAATTTTTGCTATACCAGGCTTAGGAGCATATGTCATAAGCTCTATCAACATGCGTGACTGGCCTGTTGTTATAGGTGGCGTTTTGCTGTCCGCCATCGCGTTTTCAATTGTTAATCTGTTTGTGGATGTACTATACGCTTTCGTTGACCCGCGCATACGCGCACAATATAAATAAAGGGGGAGAAGAATATGGAGCAAGTGCAACAAGTACGCAAAAAAAAGCGCAGCCAGTTCTTCGATATCTGGAAGCGTTTTAGAAGAAACCCGCTTGCAATGGCGGGTCTTACGGTCATCATCCTTTTGGCGTTGTTAGCTTTGTTTGCCGATATTTTGGCTCCCGGTGATGCAATTAATCCAGGATATGATATGCAAAATCTAATGCGGGCTTTCCAATTGCCGTCTTCTGAGCATATTTTTGGTACAGACCATCTGGGCCGCGACCAGTTTAACAGAATCGCTCATGGTGCCAGAATCACCTTGCAGGTAGGTTTCATCGTTGTTGGTATATCCATGACGGCAGGTGTAGCTCTTGGTGCCATCGCTGGTTTCTATGGCGGCATCTCCGATAACATTATCATGCGTATTGTCGATATCATTTTGGCTGTTCCTACAGTTTTGCTGGCCATTTCTATTTCGGCAGCTCTAGGGCCCAGCCTTACCAATGTAATGATTGCGGTGGGTATAGGTTCTATCCCGGGATTTGCGCGGCAGGCGCGGGCCCAGGTTCTCACAATAAAAGAGCAAGAATTTGTGGAGGCTGCACGTTCTTGCGGCGCAGGCGACGCCCGCATAATCGGCCGCCATATCCTGCCAAACTGCATGGCTCCTATTATCGTAGAGGCTACAATGGGCATGGCAGGCGCTATTGGTGCTGCAGCCGCCCTGTCCTTCCTTGGTCTTGGCCTGCAATCGCCAACACCAGAATGGGGTGCAATGCTTTCTGATGGTCGCCGCTTTATGCTGCTTGGCCATTGGCATATGACGGTATTCCCGGGTCTTGCAATTGCGCTTATCATCTTCTCTATAAATCTAATGGGCGATGGCCTGCGCGATGCTTTTGACCCGAAACTGCGCTCTGCCAGCGTATCTAAGAAGAAATTTAGACGTATGCAGTTGGCGAAAGTAAATGCAAATAGCAGCAGCAGTAATGGAGGTGAGCGTTAATGGCTAATGATACTGGAAAATTGCTTAATATCAGCGATTTGAGCATACATTTCTTTGTTGAGAGCGGTACGGTTCATGCCGTTAACGACCTTAACTTTACGCTGGAGCCTGGCGAGACCATTGGTCTCGTAGGAGAAACCGGTGCCGGCAAAACTACAACGGCGCTGGGCATAATGCAGCTGGTACAAACACCTCCAGGGCTTGTAGTAGATGGAAAAATTGAATTTGAAGGCCGCAACCTGCTAGACATCAGTGAAGCTGAAATGCGCAAGGTGCGCGGCTCAAAAATATCCATGATTTTTCAAGACCCAATGACAAGCCTTAATCCTGTTATACCTGTGCGCGACCAAATTGCCGAGGTTATCCTCCTGCATGAAAATTTGACGGCGCAACAGGCTATTTTCAAAGCCGAAGAAATGCTGGATAAGGTTGGAATACGTAAAGAGCGTTCCCGCGATTATCCACATCAATTCTCCGGCGGTATGCGCCAGCGCGTGGGTATAGCCATCGCTCTTGCGTGTAATCCTACGCTGCTAATTGCTGATGAACCAACAACGGCATTGGATGTTACCATCCAGGCGCAAGTTCTGGAGCTGATGAAGGACCTTAAAGTCGAGTTCAATACAGCTATGATTATGATTACTCATGACCTTGGCATTGTAGCGGAAATATGCGACAAGGTTGCCATCATGTACGCTGGTAGCGTGGTAGAAACAGCCGAAAAGTACGAACTTTTCAAAAATCCAAAACATCCATATACAATCGGTCTTTTCAATTCCATTCCGGATATCGAAAAGGATGAGGAGAAGCTAAAACCCATCAAGGGCCTTATGCCAGACCCAATGAATTTGCCGTCAGGTTGCCCATTCCATCCTCGTTGCGACCACGCACAGCCCGTATGTGCCCAAGTTGTTCCGAAAAATACCGAGGTGGCGCAGGGTCATGTTGTGCGTTGCCTAATGTATGAAAGCGAGCATAGCTCGAAATTTAAAGGGGAAGGGGTGTGATGGCATGTCTGTATTGCTCGAAGTTAAAGATTTGAAAAAGTATTTCAAGACAAAACGCGGCCCCTTGCACGCTGTGGATGGCATCAACTTCAAAATAAACAAAGGCGAGACCCTTGGACTTGTGGGAGAATCCGGCTGCGGAAAATCTACCACGGGGCGTGTTGTGTTGAAATTGATAGAAGCAACAGGCGGCGAGGTTATCTTTAACGGCGAAAATGTGCTGGAATATAACAAATCGCAAACACGAAAATTCCGCGAAAATGCGCAATTTGTTTTCCAGGATCCTTTTGCCTCGCTCAACCCGCGTATGTCTGTATCCGAAATCATTGCAGAGCCGCTTAAAATCAATAAAAAAGCGGACAGCAAGCACGATTTGCAAAAGCGCGTGCGTGAGTTAATGGAAATAGTGGGCCTGGCGGAAGCATTAGAAAATGTATATCCGCATGAGTTGGACGGCGGCCGCCGCCAGCGTATTGGTATTGCCCGCTCTTTGGCGTTAAACCCGCAATTTATTGTGCAGGACGAGCCTGTATCCGCGCTGGATGTTTCTATCCAAGCACAGGTTCTAAATCTGCTGGACGAGCTGCAAAAGGAGCTGGGCCTCACATATCTGTTTATTTCCCATGACCTTGGCGTTATCAAGCATGTTAGTGATAATATAGCGGTTATGTATCTGGGCAAAATCGTAGAAATGTCTGACTATAAGACTATGTTCTCTGACCCGCAGCATCCATATACCAAGGCTCTACTTTCGGCCATCCCAATTCCTAACCCGGAAATCAAGCGTGAGCGCATAATTTTGGAAGGCGATGTGCCAAGCCCAATTATGCCGCCACCGGGATGCCGCTTCTACGGCAGATGCTTTGCCCGCATGGACGAGTGCAAGGACATAGACCCAGAGCTTACAGAAATCTATCCAGGCAAGTTTGTGGCCTGCCACCTATGCAAAAAGCAAGATGGATAAGAAGAATAAAGCAGCAGGTGCCCTCAAGATTTTGGGCACCTCTGCTGGTTTTTTTATAATAGTCGCATTAGGAACCATCATCTATGGATTCTTTGCCTATGGCCGCTTTTGGCCTGCGCACATATTCAATGTAAATATGCTAATTGGTGCTTTTCTCATCTTAACTGGCATAATCATTTTCGCTTTCCCTGCGCGCATCAAAAAAGGCCCCCTGGTGGACCATAGCACCATTGGCCAACTGCGCATGGAAGCTCGCGAAAAAAAGCGCATCACGGCATATAATCTGATATATGTGGGCATCAGCAACATCTGCATCACCATAATAGCACAATATATTTTAAGTCTGCTGTGGCATTGATTACAGCAGACTTTTTCTTGTTGCAGCCGTATCTATATACGGAGGTGGTCATTATGATAAAACAAATTTCATTGCGCTTTGCAAAATATCTAGCCATTTCGTTAGCAATTTTTTTCACAGTCACCATTTTGGCCCTTCTCTTTGCTTATATCAGGTTGGGCTTTCCGTGGCCAATATATGTATTCAGTGCTAACTTTGCCATCGGCGTAATAATCGCCTTTATCGGCGTGGCAGCACTTTATGGACCAGCTAGACAAGTCTGGACTACAGATATGAGATTGTACGACCAAGCTTATTTTGTGCGCGAAAAAGCTATCAAAGGTGACAACGGTGCCACAAAATATTTCGTCATTGGCCTGGGTCTGCTCGCAATAACTGCGCTTGCACAATATCTGTTAGGCATAATATGGTAAAGAATGTGTCAAGATGACAAAACAAATTTTACGCAAATTTGCAAAATACCCACTTAATATCGGCAATCATTTTCGCCATAGTAGCTATTTTAGCTATGGACTTTGCCTTTTTCACGCTAAGCTAGGCTATTTCACACCAATTTATGTTTTAACCACCAATTTCATTGTCGGAGGCCTAGCCGTATTTATGGTCTGCGGTAGCTAATGTCGCCACATGTAAGAACCGGCAGCAGTAGAAGTGAAAGATATTTTATCTTGAGGAGCGCCAAAAACTAATGAAGGCCACCAGCGCGAAGAGTCTGCAATATTAAAATTTGTCTATGTGGGCATAGGAATTTATAGCAATCACAGTCCTTGTACAATATACACCGGAGTTTTTAGTTTTGAGATAGGGGGATTAGCATGGCAAAGCGATTTCTCAGATATTTTGGAATTGCTATCGCGATTACAACGGCAGTAGCTGTTGTCGTTGCATTATTTAGCCTGGTCACGCAGGGTCAGCCCACAATCAACCATATTTTCATCGCCAATTTCATCGTAGGCGGTATAGTTATTTGCGTGGGGATATTTCAAGTATTATATTCACCCACGGCAGTGCGCGGCGGACTTGTAAATAGCCGCCAACATCAGTCGCAGGATTTCCAAACACAACAAATGCTGGCTGCCCACAAAACCAGCGGTGATGGGCAAGCCGCCGCCAAATACGTATTTATCGGCATCTGCATAATCGCAATCACTGCTCTTGTACAGTGTGCTTTGGTCGGTCTTCATATTCTTTAGATAGGAGTGGTCGAAATGACAAAACGTATTTTGCTCAACACAATCAAATGTCTGTTAATATCGGTCTCCATAATCACAGTAATTATGGCTTTCGCCCTAATTTACGCATTCATCACGGCTGCCCCCTTACCACTGAATCATATTTTCATTACCAACTTCATCATCGGCGGCATAATTGCCGTTTTGGGTATAATTTCCGTGGCAGAACCCGGTAGTTTAGCATATAAACCTCAGAACCGACAACCAAATTTTCAGGATTTTCAAAAACATACAGCGTTAACAGCTAACAAAAGTGGTGGCGATAGCAAAAATAGCGCCAAATTCATTTTTATCGGCATATATGTTATCGCAATCACAGCTCTGGCACAATTTATTATAAGTTGATTTGGTAAAGGAGGGAATTGAAATGTCAAAACGTATTCTGCTCGGCGCATCGAAATGCTTATTATCATCCGCTGTAATAATCACGATTGTAGTGGTTTTTGCTCTGATTTACGCCTTTGCAACGGCTGCTCCCCTGCCGTTAGACCACATTTTCAGAGCCAACTTCATCATCGGCGGCATAATCGTCTGTCTTGGCATATTTTCTGTGCCGTATTCACCTATATCAACGCAAGGTGCCCTAAAATATTTCCGCCATGCCCGACATCCACAGGGGCCAGAGCCAGATTTTCATGTAAGCAAAACACATGCAGCACACAAAACCAACGGCAACATCAAAAATGCTGCTGTATTCTTATTCACCGGCATCAGCATAATTGCATTTACCGTGCTAGGGCAATTCATAATTCTCTAAACGCAACACAACTCAAAAGGAGCGACCATCGGCCGCTCCTTTTTTATATTCCTTTAGCTTTCAGCTTGCACTTCTTCCTCTTCTTTCTTCTCTACAGCACCTTTCAACTTGCCCAAAATATCAATGCCAGTAAGAGCCTCAACTGTTGAAGGCAGTGTGGCTATGATATCAGTGACATATCCCGAAACCTTGGATGCGCCGCCGCCAGAGCCATTTCCACTGTCGATAACAACGATTTTTTCGGTTTTGGAAAGTGGGTCGGCAACATTCTTAGCAATTTCTGGTAGACGCTCTATAATCATCTGTGTAACAGCCGCGTCGTTGTATTGCTTAAAGGCTTCGGCCTTTTTCATCATAGATTCGGCTTCGGCACTGCCGCGCTCGCGGATAATTTCAACTTCCGCCATACCCTGCAATCGCTTGGATTCAGCCAGCGAAGCACCTTCAGTGCGAATAGATTCGGCACGGGCCTGCGCGTTCATAATCTCGCGATATTTCGCCACATCCGCCTCTTTCTCCAGGCGATATTTTTCGGCATTAGCCTGTTTGATAACCGTTGCATCAAGCTCTTTTTCTCTGCGCAAGGCTTCTTGTTCTGCCAGCTCAATTTCTTTTTGCTTGCGGATAATTTCGACCTGCATATTGGTTTCTGTAACTTCTTTTTTCACCTTGTTGGATTCGATTTCATACGCCAAATCCGCAACGGCTTTGGATGTTTCCTGCTCTTTGCGGTATGCCTGTACTTTCAGCTCTTTGTCTTTCATAGCTTCGGCAACCTGTGTTTGTGCCCTCAGATGTGCCTCTTCGCCAAGTCTGCTGGCCTCTGCCGTACGAATCTTGGTTTCTTTCGCAGCTTCGGCTTCGGCAATTTGAGCGTCACGCTTTACTTCGGATATACGCTTTTTACCAAGCGCGGCCAAATAGCCGTTGTTGTCAGAAATATCGCGGATTGTAAAGGTTTTGATTTCAAGACCCATTTCCAGCAAATCCTGCGCAGCATTGCCCTGTATTTCGCTGGCAAATTTTTCGCGGTCTCTGTAAATTTCTTCCACCGTCATTTTGGAGATAATCTCACGCAGCTTGCCTTCGAGTACATCCTTTGCAATGCCTTCAATCACATTGATGGTGCGCGTTTCGCTGCCCGCATTAAACTGCTCCACCGCCGCCAAAATAGACTCTTTATCCGATTTTACCTTGATGATGGCCACACCATCGGCCGTAATCGCCACGCCTTGCGATGTCATAGCGCCATCGCCGCCCGTGCGCACCTCAATTTTCATATTTTCAAGAGAGATTTTGTCCGTTCTCTCAAAAATAGGAAGAACCATGCCGCCGCCGCCGGATATCACGCGCTTTTTCAAGCCCGTAACAACCATCGCCTTGTCTTGCGGCACACGTTTCCACAACGACAGCAGGATGACAAGAAACAGCACCGCCACGCCCACAATCAGCACAATGATGAAAATAGTGCCGGCATTAACACCGTCTAACATAATTCATACCTCCATTTATTATTTGCGTTTTTAGTTTTTGTTAATTTTTTGCGAGACAAACGCAACGAATGTTTCAACGGTGCGTTTGGTGAATCAAAAAGTTTACAAAAACTAAAACGCTATGTTTTCTCACGCACATGATAAGTATTTTTCTCAATATACACAATTTCTACCACGGTATTTCGCTCAATGGGGTTGCCATCCTCGCTCTTGGCAGGACCGGACATAATTTTATCGTCATAGGTATAGCTAATCTTGCCAAATCCTCCCTGCGGTATGGCTTCTGCTACCTTTGCTGTCGCTCCAATGATACTTTGGCGCTCATGGGCGCTGGTATTTTGCAGGCGATTAAGCGGTATCATTATAAACCGGAAAATAAGCCACGAAAGCCCCAGGCCACCCACTGCCGCAATGCCTATTACCATCCACGCCACGGGAAACATCGGTAAAAATATCAGTCCTAAGCCGCCAAACACCGTAAGGAAAAAGGCGATAAGAATAGGTTTAAACGGAGACACAGATGCTACATCAACATCCATCAGACCGCCAATTTGACCTAACAGTGCAGACACCACCACAAACCCCGCTCCCACACCAAGGCAAATGAAAAAAATCACGTTTAATGCCATAGTCTTTTCCTCCTTAATTTTTATTAATTATATCCATTAAAGAGTACGAAAAAGTCGCGAAAAAGTCTTACTCTTTCTATTTTAACACAAAATGATTGACATCGCAAACGAAAAATTATATTATGAAATTATCAAAAAGAAATTCATAGTGTTGTGTTCAAAATTAAAGGAGTTGGTAGTATAAAAGCAAAATTAGTTGGCCTCATTGGGCTTTTGCTAGTGCTTTTGCTGCTATTTTCCGCATGTAACGGACGTATCTATGTTAGCCCGCCGGGATTTATGGAGCTAATGGAAAGCTTTGACGAAATTTCTGCAACCGGACGTTCTTTTTCATACACAAATTGGTTCGGCGTTGAAATTGACTTAGAATTTGTTGGCAACATTGAAGACCTTTCAAACATTCCCGCCATAAGGGACGCCATAGGAGAATACCTTCGCAGCGATATTTTTAACGAATTTCTTGATACCGAGACATCCGGGGGCTTGCTAAGAGATAATCGAGACCGCGACCATGTAACACTGAAATTCTGGCAAGAGTCAAATGGCAGACATCGCATTGTGGAATTTTTCTCCAGAACTAATTCAAATTTTCATAACTGGGAAGCGCTGTCCGAGCCAACTACAAACAGCAGATTAAATGATTTCTTTGAAAAGCACTACACCACAATCTTGAATATGCGATGGCAGATGGAGTTTGTGAAAAACGGGGTAGCAATTACCATAAGCCCCTGTGTTGACCGGGCATACCACCAGCAAAGTATCAATCCGAATGTGCTCTCCGAAGAACTTTTGCACCTATTTGATGAAACGAAACCCAACCTGCACGATTTTGTAAACGGCGAACTTAACGCTTTCTTGGAAAACCTTAATTGGCTTGATATACGTAGCGGCTTTACCGTGACATTTCAAGCAGACTTATCCGATGTGCCTTGCGGTCATTTTTGGGTAACTGGTTATACAATACTTGACACAGTGGCTTTTAAGAGATTTGGTGAAGGCTCCTGGGTTTATTTGGAGGAATATGAATCTTTATGGGAAATTATAGCTTACTAACCGACTTTTACCAACTAACCATGATGCAAGGGTATTTCAAGGCCGGCATTGGCAATCGCCGCGCCGTTTTTGATATGTTCTACCGCGAAAATCCCACGGGCAGCGGCTTTGCCATCATGGCCGGGTTAGAACAATTAATTGACTACATCGAAAACCTGCGTTTTACAAGCGATGACCTGGAGTATTTGCGTAGCCAAGACATATTTTCGGACGATTTTATAGAATATCTGCGCGATTTTCGCTTCACAGGCGACATATGCGCCATCCCCGAAGGTTCCGTGGTATTTCCTAATGAGCCGCTATGCACCGTAACCGGCCCGATAATTGAGGCCCAGTTGATAGAGACCGCACTGCTAAATATTCTCAACCATCAATGCCTGATAGCCACAAAATCTGCCCGCGTATGCCATGCCGCAGGCCCCGATAGCGACATGGTGCTGGAATTTGGTGCGCGCCGCGCCCAAGGCCCCGATGCTGCTATATATGGTGCGCGCGCCGCTGTTATTGGTGGCTGCTCGGCAACATCCAATGTGTTAGCAGGCAAATTGTTCGATATTCCGGTCAAAGGTACCCACGCCCACAGCTGGGTTATGTCCTTTGACACCGAATATGAGGCTTTTACAGCCTATGCTGCGGCCTTTCCCGGTCGCTGTACGCTTCTGGTGGACACATATGACACGCTGGGCAGTGGCGTACCCAATGCCATACGTATTTTTGACGAAATGCGCAAATCTGGTAAGTCTTTGGGCTATTACGGCATACGTCTGGATTCCGGCGACTTTGCATATCTTTCCAAGGAATCTCGAAAAATGCTGGATGCCTCAGGTCATCCGGATGCAAAAATTACCGCCTCATGCGACCTTGATGAGTACCTGATACAATCGTTAAAATTACAGGGTGCAAGGATAGATAATTGGGGCGTTGGCACCAGTTTGATAACCTCCAAGGATTGCCCGGCCTTTGGCGGCGTGTACAAGCTCGTGGCTGTAGAATCCGATGACGGTGCCATGCTACCCAAAATCAAGCTATCCGAAAACCCCGAAAAAGTCACTGTTCCGGGTAGCAAGAAAATCTACCGTATATACGATGTCACAAACCACAAAGTCAAAGCAGACCTAATAACAATGTCAACCGAGACCGTGGACGAAACCAAAAAATTAACCCTTTTCGACCCGCGCGCACCCTGGAAAAAGATGCACCTTGCCCCCGGCGAATATTATACCCGCGAGCTTTTGGTGCCGATAATTAAAAACGGTCGCAGCGTCTATGCTTCCCCATCTGTGATGGATATACGCGCCCACAGCATCCGTGAGCAAAACAGCCTGTGGGATGAGCATCGCCGCTTAACCAATCCGCATATGATGCCGGTAGATTTGTCGCAAGGTCTGTATGACCTGTGGCAGAAAATGATTTATGATGCTCGTAATGGGCATTGATGCTGAGATTAAACTGAAAGAATTTGTTGACAAATGGCGATTTTTATGGTATGATTATCTGTAATAAAGTAACAGGAGTAACTTTTGACACAGGAGGTGTCGCTATGAGCAATATGGTCGTCAGAACAAACATTCTTGCAATGAATTCGCACCGTAACATGGGGATTGTTGGGAATCAACAGGCTAATGCCTCTGCACGGCTTAGCTCTGGTTTTCGTATAAATTCTGCGGCAGATGATGCCGCAGGCCTCGGTATTTCTGAAAATATGAGGTCTCAAATACGTAGTTTAAATCAGGCATCTCGCAATACTCAGGATGCCATTTCGTTAATACAAACAGCGGAAGGTGCCCTTGGCTCTATAGCCGATATGATTGTACGTATTCGAGAGCTTAATGTACAGGGCGCAAACGAAACCAATACCCAAGAAGACAGATACCGCATTGCCGAAGAGGTTTTCCAAATATCGCGCGAAATCCGCGATATGGAAGGGCGTGTCCAGTTTAACGGCATTAACATACTGGACACCAGGGAAGCTAACGACCGCGGTATGGATGGCTTGCATTTTCAGGTCGGCGCAAATTCTAGCCAAATGATTGCAATTAGCCTTAATCTTGATTCATTTGACTTTCCATACGACACGGATTTGTTTTCTTTGCCTTTCATATTGTCCAGTATGCTAAACCATACCGGGCTTGCCTTGCAGGGTGCCGCAGGTAATAATCCTTTGTCTTCGCCGCCAAGCAGTTTTAACTATTCCGGTGATAATGACCGCACACATGCCACGCATCATCAAGGCGGAGGTTTATTGGATTTTGGACCTGGCCACCCTCAACAGAATCGAAACATACACGACAGGTCACAAACGGAATGGATAACAGCAATGATTTCAAATGTAGATGGTGCCTTTCATTCCGTTACCGCCATTCGCGGCGGTCTAGGTGCTTTGCAAAACCGTCTGGAATTTACCATGCAGAACCTGAATACATCAAGCGAAAATCTATCCAGCGCCAACAGCCGCATACGAGATGCAGATATGGCAAGAGAAATGATGAGGCTAACACAGGCCAATGTGTTGCAACAGGCCGCCACAGCAATGCTTTCCCAGGGCAATCAGGCACCGCAGTCCATATTGCAACTGCTAGCGTAAAATACTATAGACTCATAAAAGCGACCGTAATCGGTCGCTTTTTAAAGTATATCCAAATCAAGGAGAACTATGAAGCTAATATACGGTACAACAAACAAAAGCAAAATCGAATTCATGCAGCGGCGCGTGGAGCATCTAGGGATTGAGATTTTAAGTCTAACAGATGTATCTGCCCCAAAATTACATATTGAAGAAAATGGCAGCAGCCCATTGGAAAATGCCAGAATCAAGACTCTGGCGTACTATGACACACTAAAAATGCCTCTGTTTTCTGCCGATAGCGGCCTGTATATAGATGGCCTGGACGATGCAAGGCAGCCGGGCATAAATGTGCGCGGCCCCGGCGACCACATGAACGATGACGAGGCTTTGGTTCATTATTCCGCCTTAGCAGAGGAAATGGGTGGCCATATGGTGGCGCGATACAAAAATGCCATCTGCCTGATTTTAGGCGATGGCCAAGTGCATGAATATATGGGTGATGATATAGCATCAAAGCCTTTTCTGCTGGTGTCGAAGCCGCACAGAATCCGCAAAGAGGGCTTTCCGCTGGATAGTCTATCCGTACATATTGAAAGCGGCGAATATTTCTATGATATGGAAGATGGGTGGAAATATGGAAAAAGCGACGATGGTTTCGCCGCCTTCTTCGCAAGGACATTGAAAATATGAAAACTAATTACCCTATCATACTGCCTCTCAATATCAGCAATGACAGTCCTTTCAGATTCCGAAACCGCTAAATTTAACCTTGCAAATCCACGAGAAATAAGATACAATAAGTATAGAAAAGTCGTTTTAGGAGGAAAAATGAGAATTGTTGACGTTAAGCACAATTTGAAAGAACTGTATAAACAACTAGAACCACTTGTAACCGAGAAAACCTCAACATCTTCTGGTTCTAACCGCACATACCACACAATACAAAATTGGTCACAAATTCACAATGCTTTGGTAGAGTTGAAAAAATACGAATTTATTAAGGACAAGGTTGAGCTCATATTAAAAACAGAAGTAGCCTTCCAAGCTTCGAAAGAACTAACTCTTGAGCGAAACTTTTACGCAAGATTTATAGAACGACTACTCGAAGTAAAGGACATACTACTTACATCAATTGAGATTATTTCAGAATTTTTTCAGGATGATGATGCCAACCAAATTAATGTTAAGCTTCCAGAAGATTTGTCGTTGCAAGGCTTTATTGAAGTGATGGAAGAATTGCACTACATTACAAGCACTTGTCAGGTAATTAAAGATGCAAACGATAAGCAAGACACAGTAATTCGCAGAGTGGACTCGGGGTCAATTTGGCTAATCTTAAGTGCAAACCCTCAGGCTATAGCAGTTATAGGTAGCTTGGCTATAGTAGCATACGGGGCTTTCAAAATGTATGTTGGTTTACGCAAAAGTTTACTCGACTTACAAGTTCATCAATCTTTGGTACATAACATAAAGGCAACTGGTGAGGACTTAGAAAAGGTAAGGAGAGATTGGATTCATAATGCCATTAAAGATTCCATAGAGAATGGCGAATTTTTGCTAGGGGATAATGAGCACGAAAAACGTGACCAGCTTGCAAAAGCCGCCGATAAATTAGCAAGGCTTTATCTTAAAGGTATTGAAGTGCACGCCTCTTTAAAAGCACCAAAAGAAGCGGCATCATCTTTTCCCGTCTATGATGAGCCACTAAAGCTAGCAGCGAAAACTTTGGAGTTAGCAGCAAAAGATGATGATTGATATAACTAAGGGGCCGGACTTAATGACTAGTACGCTCGCGCAGTAGTTCGACCAGTCTATCATGATTATTTACCGCTGGGTCATCAATCACTTGTTCCATCAGATATTGCAAATACTCACCAATTGCCGGTGACGGGCCAATGCCCAGCACACCCATCACATCCCGCCCGGTGATTGCCAAATCGGCTATCTTCACAGGTTCACCGGCGGTTATTATGTCTTCCAATATAGCTTTGGCTGCGTGAACATCTCGCAGTTTCTCGTGTTTCACTTTATCGCTTTTCGCCATATTGTCCGCAACTTGAAGGGTCAGCAAATCTCGCATATTATCTGGCCCAAGCTTGTTTAACCACCGCTTTATGGTGGTTCTTTTTGTGCCCAGATTTATATCGTGGTGTTTGATTATCGTTAACACGCGGTCTGTGGTATGGTTGTCAAAACGCCAGTGTTCCAGAGCTTTAGCCGCTATTTTGGCAGATACGGCTTCGTGGCCGTAGAAATGATGTCTACCCCCATCATCGGTAGTTCTTGTATGTAGCTTTCCTGTGTCGTGATACAGCGCTGCCACGCGCAGGGCAGCATCGGGTGGTGTATTGCGCAGTACATGTAGCGTGTGGTCGTATACATCGTAGCAATGATATGGGCTGTGCTGTTCAAAGTCTTCAAGCGCGGCAATTTCAGGGAATAGTGTGTCGGCACAGTCTGCAAAGAACATTTCTATGCGGTCAAAGTCGCTAGAAAGCAACATTTTCATAAATTCTGTACGAACGCGCTCTACGGCTATGTTGTGCAAGTTTTGGCGGCCCGCGATAGCCGCCTGGCGCACATCGGGCGCAAGGTAAAAGCCCAAAACAGCCGCAAAGCGATATGCGCGCATTATGCGCAGATAGTCTTCGGCAAAGCGGGCATCGGCATCGCCCACGCAACGTATCACGCGGGATTTTATGTCATCATGCCCGCCAAAATAGTCCACCAAGCCAGTTTCGTGATTATACGCCATGGCATTTATTGTAAAATCGCGGCGACACAAGTCTTCGCGCAGTTCATTTGTGAAGCTGACAGTATCGGGACGCCGTCCATCGCCATATTCGCCATCAATACGATATGTGGTCACCTCATAATATTTGCCTGCGGCATTAACACTCACAGTGCCATGACGCTCGCCAATATCAATCATCTTGCGACCCGCAAATACGGCCTTTATCTCATCCGGCCGCGCATTGGTAGTAATATCCCAGTCCTCGGCTGCACGCCCCATCAGGCAGTCGCGCACGCAGCCGCCCACCACATAGGCATCAAAGCCGTGCGTGGCAAGCTTTTTGATTATATCGGCGGCACCTGTTGGTATGTTAATTTTCATGATATCATCCTTTGCGAAATTTCTTTGCAAAATGCGACATATTGTGATACAATCCTATCGAGCAATTCGTATCCGTAATTTGGTAGATGTATTCTCCAAACGGAAATAACCGCCCTCCGACCAAGATAAGCGGTTATTAATTTACCAACTATCTAGGGCGTGTTTACACTAATGGGCTGCACGAATTTGCGAGATGGTTTTTCGTCAGCCAAGGAAGCGAATTTCGCCGTGTGCCCAAAGGCACACAAGAATGAGCTGACGAAGGATGGCGAAAAT
>Ga0131853_10000975_pt1 | contig 51837 bp, 52 predicted proteins | sample TergutLab28metaG_FD_92764 | JGI IMG/M metagenome (GOLD analysis project Ga0131853, IMG submission 92764) | Labiotermes labralis P1 segment gut microbial communities from Petit-Saut dam, French Guiana - Lab288 P1 (version 2) (version 2) | ecosystem: Host-associated > Arthropoda: Insects >...
CTGGGGGCGTGCCCCCTGCCCCCCTTAAGCGGCCTTTTTGGTTACTTTTTTGGTCGTGGAAAAAAGTAACTCGGGGGCTTGGGGGCGAAGCGCCCCATTTCATTTCCATCGGAGATTCCGATAAAAGGCCCTTAAAGGCCCGAAAGGCAAGGACATCGGAAATTCCGATCAAAAGCCCGAAAGGCAGAACCATAGGATATCCCGACCTAAAACCCCATAACCCCCGAAAGCAAACAAAAACAATCGCCAACAAAACATAAATCACCTACGAAAGGGCGTTAACAAATGTTTGAAAACCTCTCCCAAGCCACCGATTTCTGCCGAGAGAACGAGATCGAAATGATCGACTTTATGATGGTCGATATCGGCGGGCGGTGGCGGCACCTGACCATCCCGGCCGGGCGGCTGGACGAAAAGACAATGAAATACGGCATCGGCTTTGACGGCTCAAACTACGGCTTTGCCCCGGTCGAAAAGAGCGACATGGTCTTTATCCCCGACCTTGGCAGCGCATATATGGACGCCTTTGCCGAAGTACCCACCCTTTGCATGATCGGCGACATTTTTGTGATCGACCTGCCCCACAACCGCCGGTTTGACCAAGACCCGCGGGCAGTTGCCTTTCACGCCCAGGATTACATGAAGAACAGCGGGATTGCCGACGAGATGATCATTGGCCCCGAGTTCGAGTTTTATGTCTTTGACCAGATCGGCTATAAAGTTTTGCCCCACCAGTCAGGTTTTCAGCTGGACGCCGAGCAGGCCGCCTGGAACACCGGCGTCGGCCCGCACAACTTAGGCTATAAGACACCCACCAAAGGCGGCTATCACATCACCCCGCCCCAGGATCGGCTGAGCGGTTTCCGCTCAAGAGTAGCCATCCAGATGGAAAAACAGGGGATACCGGTCAAATATCACCACCATGAGGTGGGTGGCCCCGGTCAACTGGAAATTGAAGTCGAGTTCGGTACCATGCTTGAGATGGCCGACAAAACCATGATGACCAAACACCTGATTAAGAACGCCGCCGCCGCTGAAAACCGGACAGCTACATTTATGCCCAAGCCGATCTTTGGCGAAGCCGGCAGCGGGATGCACGTACATATCCAGCTTTTCAAGGATGGTGCGCCCCTCTTTTACGACGAGAAAGGCTACGCGCAGCTCAGCGAGACGGCGCTTCACTTTATCGGTGGTCTGCTCGCCCACGCGCCCGCTCTCTGCGCCTTTACAAACCCGAGTACAAATTCGTACAAGCGCTTGATTCCCGGCTTTGAAGCGCCTGTTACCATCGGGTACGCGACCTCAAACCGCAGCAGTGTTATCCGCATCCCCGCTTACGCCAAACATCCGAAAAACAAGCGGTTTGAACTTCGCTCGCCGGACGGTACCTGCAACCCTTACTACGCTTACGCGGCCATCCTGATGGCCGGATTGGACGGGGTGCAAAAGAAGACCGACCCGCAGGCGGCCGGCTACGGGCCTTTCGATTTCAACCTTTTTGACCTTTCTCCCGATGAGCAAAAAGCAATCAAGCAGCTCCCGCGCAATTTGGACGAAGCCCTTGACGCACTGGAGGCCGACCACGCGTTTTTGGCGGCGGGAGGGGTCTTCCCTCTGCGGCTGATCGAGACCTGGGTGAGCGGCAAACGCGCCGAGGCCGCCCGCTGCAACCAGCTGCCCCAGCCGGTCGAGTTTGAGATGTATTATGACCTTTAAAATTGTCAATCGCACATTGTGGTTGACAAAACGCACACTCTTGCATATAATATGAAAGGGTTGAGGGAGTCGGCCCAACCCGGCACCATAGCCAAGGGGTAAGGCAGAGGTCTGCAAAACCTTTATTCCCCAGTTCAAATCTGGGTGGTGCCTCCATAAGAAAACCGCTTAACTAAAGCATAGTTAGGCGGTTTATGCTTTGTGTCAATTAATGTCAAAAAAGGATTTAGCGCACAAGGGGTCAAAAAAGAGAACGACTCGCCATGAGCCGCTCTCAGATTGATCAAGTATTGCTTTGTTGTAACGATTTGAATAGGGCGCAATAAATAGCGTCAATTTTCAACTGTTTCAAACTGAGACGCCGAATCTCAGTACACCTCGAAAAAACATCTGAATCCGGTGGCGCTGACATTAACAACTGCGTAATCTGATCATCGGTCAACCGATTTTTGAAAAGCTGGCGCAATTCTTTTTTTGTCTTGCCGCTTCGCTCTTTCGATCCAGTGAGAATCTGGTCGGCGCTGAAAAAGTCTCGGTTTGCGGTTAGCGAATCCGCGTGGGAATAAATCGCTTGGTTATCCATTTTTCGTCACTCATAATCTTCAAAGTCTGATAGACTTCTGTCGGGTGCTGGGTTGTTGAACGCATCGCAAACGTGCTGTGCGTTCGCCAATAACCCGGCATAAGTGCAATTTCGCATACAATCGCCATCGACTAAATAATTCTCAACGCGCATCTCGCCTACGTGCCAAACTGGAAAAGGCAACATTCGCGGGGGAGCAGGCCGACTTTGCTCTAGTCGCCCTAATCTCGTTAATAGGTTTCTCAAACAATCACCTCCTATGTCTTCCGCTATCGCCCAGAATCGCCTGAAACGGCCTCTAGAACTTCAATTCGCTCGACGATTTCAGCCTGTGCAACAACCCGATATGCCGTGTCAAGAATCGTTTTTGCGGCATTTAAACGCACTTGCGGTGGTATGTTTTCGTCAGACATTAAGTCGTCAATAGTCCTTGTGGCCGCGCTAATTCTCGATTGCAGATAGTCGCTAGCCTCATTTACGGCTTGCCGCTTACGTTGCTTGTATTCCGCTGAAAAATCGGGGTCGCGTAGCCAGTTGAACGCCGTGGTTTCGGGTATACCCACGCTGGCCGCCGCCTGCTTTACTGTTGGGTTTGTGAGCAAAGCCGACAAGAGTAGTTCGCGCTTGGAATTTTTCAAGACGGTCACTCCTCTCTCGGTGTAAAAATATTGATTGCCATCGGGGTATAAGCGTTATCAGAGATCAGTTTCGAGATGCTTTCAAGCGTTTTGGTGTCATGCCGTTGCAACTTCTGTGGCGAAAAGCGGCGGCTTCGGGCGCATATGCACTTGATCAGGTTATTGCGATACTTGCGACGTTCCACAATTGATCTGTTCATTTCCCAGTCCCCCTAATGCCAGCCGGTTAATTTTTGAGCTTCGCGAATCAGAAAGCTGCTGGCACTGTTTTTTGAGCATGTGGGCAAAATGTTCCGTGTCACGTGGCTAAAACGTTTTCCGTGTAGCAGACCATCCAGAGCAACTTTGTGCGTATATGGTCGCAGCGTTTCGAGTTCTGCAATAATGCCCTCGCGCGCTTTGATCTCTGTCGCGCGCAGTTCACCGACCTTCGTCAACAACTCTTCGGCCAGACTTCGGATTTCCTCTATACGGGGTTGATTTTCAGCTTGGATTTCAAGAATTGTTTTATCGATGGCGCCATACAAGTCGAAATCGCCTACACCCAATTTCAAACACTCACGGCGGCCTTTCAGCCTCATTATGTGTGCATCGAGTGCCTTTTGCTCGGCCTCAAGCGTGGGTTTGCGCTGTGAATCTGCAAACGAGATTGAGTCGGTTGCTTTTTTCAGAGAATTCTCGAGTTTGTTTTTCTGCTCCGAACACTTTTGGAGTTCAAGGTCGATTTCGTCAAATTTCAGTTGGCAACTTTCGATCAAGTTTTGGACTGTATTTTTAATCATTTTGTTCATCCTCTCTGATTCTGTGCGTACCCGGTCAAATACTGTTCGATCTCGTTTTTTGCCTGCTCAAAACCATAGCAGACGATTGCCCGGTAGCCCGCCGCTGATAGGGCTGTAAGCCACTCCCGCTGATTCTCCTGCACCCTGCCGCCCTCGGCTTTTAATTCGATGAACAACCCGTGAAAACACCCGATAGGGGCTGCTATGAAGACGTCAGGCACACCGGCGCGGACACCCTGCGCTTTGAGGTGTGCGCCCTCGATTTTACCACCCGCACGAGAGCCACCGTTGGGAATCGCGAACATCAGCCGCAAAGCTGGGTGCCTGCCCTCATTGTGCCGTGCCCAGCTGAATAACGCCGACTGTTCACTGGCCTCATTCTGGCGGCGCTTAGCGGGTTGTTTGCCTAATGTCTTGCAATCGTTGGGTGTGGGATGCCCGGTTAGCAATCCATAAAATTCCATCGCTTGCCGTGAGTCGCGTTGCTTAAGCATAAATCATCCTTCTGCTCAGGATATTATTTGGCTCTTACTGAAAAAAGCCTTTTACAATGCGGTTAGTTCAGTGGAAGCCAAATAGAATTTTGAGCAAGATTGGCTTCTACTGGAGCGGGGGCAAAAGCGGCCCGCTTATTTGCGCAGACGCCAATTCCTGCCCGTGTCGCGGTCAATGAACATACAAAACTCCCGTGTACGCTCATATATCCTGCTCCCCACCGCCTCATCGAATGAGAGCAACTCGTCAACGCTCCACTCGCTGGAAAGGACTGTGACAAGCTGCCGGTTGATATATCGGTGGTTGAGTAGCTCGAACGCGATGTTCACGTCAGCGGGCGTCGGTGACTTTCCTGCGCCGGACTTGAATAAATCGTCTACGTACAATACCCCCACGGTTTTGAGCGGGTTTATCCGCTGCGCATACTCCACATCATCATTGACGGAGGGTTTCAGCGCGACAACCTCATCACGCCATAGCATATAGCGGGCGGCTTTTCCCGCTCGAAGAAAATTACCCACAATCGCAGCGCAAAGATGCGTTTTGCCAGCCCCTACCTGGCCACCAACGTAAAACCAACTACCGTTGGCGCCGGCTTCGGACACGAAAAGCTCGGCCAGCTTTTTCATGTGCCGTTGCCACGGCTCCGGCGTCTGGAAGCTATCGAGCGTGCAGCTATTCAAGAGGTCGGCCAACCCGCTATTGCTGATACGGCGCATTTCGGCGCGGATTTCGGCACATAAGCATTGCCCTGCGACGATCTCTCCATCGCGAACAAAATATATCAGCCCGCGATTGAGGCATTTTGAGCAGGCATGACCGGTCAGTTTACCCGGCTCACTGTTTAGGCGTTCGCAATCGCGCTGGAGGCGTTCATCAGATGACAGCGCCATATTTTGGTCGATGTGTAGCTGTATCTCCGGCGGCATTGGTGGGAGTCGGAACGATGTCCTTATGTATTGCATTGTTACTTGCCTCCCATGTAATGATTTTTTGTTTCCAGTTTCTGACTTTATTACCCTTGCTGTCTACCCAGCCAGAGGTGTTAAAGTAATCATAAAAGCGAACCGGATCAACATTGCTACCCCGCGCTTGGCAATAAACCCTAACCTCGTCGAGCGTTGGTGGCGTAAATTTTGGGCTTGCTTTCTTGGGCGCGTCTGCGCCAGATAGCTTTTCTACTCTGCTCTTATCTTCTCTACTCTTCTCTACCTGTGTGACGGCCGCGTGACGCGAATTATCGTCATGCGTGACGGTTGCGTGATGCTGTTGCTTTTGCCGGTCACGATAGGATTTTGACCGCTCGCGGTCTTGTTCGCGCTTGCGTTCGCGGCCATCCACGAGGCGTCCGGCGTAATCGCCCCAGTCGTGAATTATATAGCCGTCATCAACCTTGTCGATAAAGTCTGCCCTGTGCAAAGCGCCGACGAAAACCGCAGCCTCGCCGTCCCATCCGGCGAGTATAGCGATTTCCTCGTCGTTGAGCGCGGAGAGACTGCCGTCTGAAGCGTAATTGAGCGCACCCCACCAAAAAATGTGCAAATGCCCTATGGCCTGCGCGGGTGAGATGTCGCAATATCGCGCGAGGCGGCCTGTTTTGGGGTGGTGCCGGAGCGTTTGGCAGCTTTTAATCCAAGCCAAATTTTCTCACCGTCCTCGAAGGAAAATCTGACAACAACGTGTGCCGGAGGTATTGCAGTAGCGGGCAATGGTGGTTTTGACCTCGGCGAAAAGGTTCACGGCTTCACCTGCCGAATCTGCCCAGCTGCCGATGGTTCTTGGCATGTTTGTTTATCGCCATTCAACAGGAACACTCGGACATTCTCGTCAGCGACAAGCGCTTTGCGTCCGCACATAACCACTTTAAGCTGCCCGCCCGCTATCCAACGGCGTACCGCGTGAAGCGCAACATTGTACCGCTGTGCGACCTCTCTTGCGGTCAGCATTTCCACCGGCGCGGTCATTCTGGAACCCTTTCGGCCTGTTTGGCGGTCTGTTGCTCTTGCAACTTGCGCTCGGCACGTTTACGCCAATAAGCTTTGTTGTGTTGCCGCACCTTGTCGTGGCTGTTCGCGCGCCAGCTTCGGAAATATTCGCGACGTTCACTTTCGATTGCTTGATTTAAGTTTTCATCCAAAACAATTCCTCCCATCTGTTGACTTTCGTTTTCGCTTGTGTTAAAATTGAATCGACAAGTAACGGTTCAATTTTGCATAGTGTACCATAGAAAGCATAAAATAACGCGAAACTTGACAAACTATGAATATTATTGAATTTTTATAGTGATAATTCAATTTTGTGAAAGTGGTGAAAAGATGGCCGGTAACGCTACGAAGAAAAGCAAGCACAAAGCGCGTGACATAGCAAAAGAGGCTACCCGGGATGTATTCTCGCAACGATTAAATGATTCGCTTTTGGCTGGAAACGAGCTCTATGTAATGTCTGGCAAGGAGCTGGCAAAAAAGATAGGTGTATCGGAGGGAATCGTTAGTCATTACAAGACAGGGAAAAACTCCCCCTCTTTTGACAAGCTGAAAGATATCGCTGGCGCGTTGAATGTATCGGCTGATTTTCTGCTTGGTCTGTCCCCATATAAAAATGACACATCGCGCGGTGATCAGGAAGAGAATATCGCCTCTATGTTCCAATATCTCGCCGACTTCGCGGACAATGATCGTGCGAAATTTCTTACATCTATGTGCACATTGTTGGAATATATCAGCCGCGTTAACTGTCGTGACACGAAAAAACGCTTGATAAACAATATAAGCGAGATGTTGTCAGCTTGCGCTGAATTCGCTCTAAAAGGTCAATCGCTGGCAAGTGCAAGTGGGAGCATATATGAACCGTTCGACTATTTGAAATTCACAGAATTCGGCGAACGGGCAAACAAAGCATTATCCGCATATAAGGAGCGCACGATACAGTTGACAGCACAGCTGAAGGCGGTAAAACAGGCTATGGACAGAGAGCTTGAAGGTCGGCAATTATGCAAAAGGACGGGTGTTGATAATGGCGAACATTCGGAAAATTGAGGGCAAAACCGGCACTAGCTACAGAATCACAGTCAGCGAGGGGCGCGACATTTCCGGGCGACAAGTGCGGCATTACAAAACCTACACCCCAGCCCCAGGCACGGCGCAGCGGCTGGTTAGCAAAGAACTCAACCGTCTAGCCATTGAGTTCGAAAAGGCCATAGAGCAGGGTCTGACCGTTGACAGCAACATAAAGTTCGCGGTCTACGCTGAACGCTGGCTCGCTATGAACGAAAAGCGATTTGCACCGATAACCTATGCACGGTACAAGTCTTTGCTCGTGAGAATCAACCAAGGTTTGGGGCAATGAAGCTTGGCAAGATCACTGCCATGCACCTTGAGGAATTTTACAAGAACCTCGCCGAAGTGATCAGCGAAACAACCGGCAGGCCACTAAGCCCACAGACGATAAAGCACCATCATCGCTGCATTAGTGCGACTTTAGCCGATGCCACCAAAAAGCAGGTAATATCGCGCAATGTGGCTAGTCGTGAGTTTTTGGATGCGCCAGCTACGCCAAAAAAAGAACCCGCTCATCTCGACGATGAACAGGCGCGACAATTTGTTGGGCTATTGCTTTGCGAGGATGATTTAAGGAAAAAGGCGGCGTTTTCGCTCTTGCTACTTTCGGGTTGCTGCATTGGTGAGCTGACCGGGCTGGAGTGGACTGACATTGATTTTGAGCGGCAAACCATATCAATCCGGCGCAGTGGTCAATATATCAGTGGGCGCGGCGTGTTCACCAAAACCCCTAAAAATGATACATCTGCCCGGACTATTAAGCTACCAGCTACAGCGTTCACCATTCTGCACGAATACCGCCGGTGGTACAGCGAACAGCGGTTGATGCTCGGCAGCAAGTGGGAAAATTCGAATCGCCTGTTCATCAACACATACGGCGCACCGATAACGCCGAACATAATAAACAGATGGTTTGACAGCTTCATCAAGACGCACAGCCTGCCCCGGATTACTCCGCACGGGCTGCGGCACACAAATTTGACACTGCTAATCAGCAATGGTATAGACCTACGGACAGTTGTGCACAAGGCCGGGCATTCACGTACAAGCACTACAAGTGATATTTACGCCCATGCGATTCAATCAGCAGACGAGCGGGCAAGTCAAGTGCTGGACAGCGTCCTTGTGGGCAACGGTGTAGGGTAGCCCGCCAATATTATTCACCTGTAAGGAGTTTGCCAGATTGTTTGGCAAGCTTCTTTTCGTCTGACCTTACTCGTCGCTCCAACTTCTTTATGTCCTCGGCCGGAGGTAGACTTTCCGGTTTTATCCCGCGTTGCCCAAGCATTTCGCGAACGCTGGTATTGTTTTGAATATGTTCACTTGTGATCGGCGGTTCGCCATGTAGGTCTTTTTGCTCAACGTTATAGTTGGTCATTTCGGTGGCAAGGTTCTTAGCGGCGATGGTCACTGCGGGTAAGTAATCGGCAAGCGGCCGTCCTTTTCCTGCGCCTAGCCGGGCTTTCATGTCTTCGGTGTCATATCCCCCAAACAGAGCTTTGTCGCCTTTAGACCGGATTCTGCCAAAGCCGTCGCCATCGACACCGCGCTCGTAAATGTTTTGCGATAAGCGCTTTTCGGATTCTTTGAGTTTTTCCCGCGCGTCCATGCGGGCAATGAGGCTCAACCTGTCTTCAAGAAGTTCCTGCTTTCGCGTTTGCAAAGCGAAATAGCTTTGCGCAAAAGCGATTTCTTCCTTTTTGGGATCACCATTTTGGGCGATGAGATAGCAAGCGTAGCGTGTGAGCATGTATTCTGTGATGATTTTTTCCGCCGTTTTAGGCATTTCTATCGTTTTACCGACATCAGTAAAATGATGCGAAACCTCATTGCCAGCGGATTCACAGGACACCATTGCCTTATGTACGGCGTTCTCGAAGTTCTGCCACTTCGCATAGCCAAGCACAGTCTGCAAATCTCTGGCAAACCAGAATTCAATGCCGTCCTCGGTTTTGTGAGCGATATCGTCAAATGAAGCCTTTAGCCGTGCGATCAGTTGCTTTTCCACGCACTCACCACCTTGTAGAGATTGTATGCCGATTATAGCACAAGACCAAAACGCAATCAAGGCACAGCAGATGCCGCCCTATTGTTCTGGCGCTCGATTTCTTGGCGCACATTTAGCGCACAACACTACGAATGTGCGCTAAATTTCACAAAATGACACAACGCGTCAACTCTCAAAAAACCGCATAACATAAGCATTCGCGGAACGCGGCGAAACACCACAAAACGCAATATACAGCACTGCAAAACCTTTATTCCCCAGTTCAAATCTGGGTGGTGCCTCCAAATAGTGAAACCGCTTAACTAAGGTTTAGTTAGGCGGTTTTTTTACATCAAACTGCATCGGTGACTTCAAGGGGCGTGTGCGAAGCAAAAAGAAATGATGACTTAATTACGCTATCGATAAATAAGCATTGTCATTTTAGTAGATAATGGGTATACTTATTAGCAAGTAAAACGCCCGCCGTATGGCGAGATACAAGCGTGAGGTGTCACTATGTCGTGTACCATATACATTGACGAATCTGGCGATCTTGGTGCTAACCGTGGGACGAAATGGTTTGTTTTAACTGCCGTAATTGTTGATGCAAGCGATGAGCCGAATATAAGAAACAAACTAAAGGCCATTAAAAGCAAGCTAAATCTTCAAGCTATCCATTTCAGAAACGTGAAAGACTTCAACAAACGCTCGTATATTGTCAATGAGCTGGCAGGAGAGCATTTCCAAATGGCCAACATCCTATTTGACACAAATCAATATGATAAAAACAGGATGCAGACGGAGCGAATAGCCTACAATTACATATGCAGATATTTGCTGGAGCGTGTTTCTTGGCTGTTGCGAGATACCAACAGAAGAGGGAAAATAGTGTTATCCAGCAGAGGCACATCAAAAGATGGTGAATTGGTAGGGTATATTCGCGACAAACTGCTCCCCTATCCCGATAACCAGATAGTTGACGTGTTTTCTGGCGTAGAGTGCAAGCAAGCATCTGTATGGGATATGCTTCAACTGGCCGATGTGTGTGCTACATCAATGTTTTACTCGCACGAAATCAATGGGTATGGTTTTATTACGCCATGTTTTCTATATAGGCTTCGCGAGAAACTATATCGACGCGATGGAAAACTTATTAAGTATGGGTTGAAGTATTTCAAGGATAACATGAAACCACCTAAAGATAATCTCAAAAACCATAAAGTTTGTGAAAACAAAAAAGAAACCCCCAGCGCGACTGCCACATGATTTCTCATGCTGGTACAATACCCTCGCGTTCTCTGGCGACGTTCCTATCTGCATTATAGCAGGTATATATCATGTTGTCAACAACGAGCCGCCACAGCCAGTATAGCGCACACGAAAAATTTCACTTGCAAACCCACTAACCCTATAGTATAATAGGTTATAAACGAACCCGGCCGCACACATGCTACTAAATACAAGGTGGTTTCCGTTATGCTCATCTCAACAAAAGGGCGGTATGCCTTGCGTGTTTTGGTTGACATCGCTGAGAATAATAAAGAGGGCTACACCCCGCTTAAAGAAATCGCCAACCGGCAGGGGCTGAGCGAAAAATACCTTGAGAACATCATCCCGGTGCTCATTCGCAACGATTTTCTGGTTGGGTTGCGCGGAAAGGGCGGCGGCTACAAGCTGACCCGCCCACCCGAAACCTACACGGTGGGCAGTGTGCTCAAGCTGGTCGAAGGCGGGCTTTCGGCGGTCTCCTGCCTGGAGGTGGATGCCCAGTCCTGCGAGCGGGCGGCCTCTTGCCGGACCATGCCGATGTGGCAAAAACTACAGGACAAGCTGGATGATTTTTTTGAGGGAATCACGATTGCCGACCTCTGTCAGGATGGGCAGGAAAGCGGCGACGCTTGACACATCCACGCGCTGGGATTATAATGGCCACAAACATACCGGAAAGGTTGGTTTTGGATGAATCACCTCTATCAATTTCGAAACCGGGCTGCACACCTCAAGCGAATGTGACGCTTCGGGTTTAGAATATAAGATCACAACATCGAGTAAGGTGAGGAGAATATTATGTCTGATAAAAACTATCGCTTTGAAACACTACAGGTACACGCGGGGCAGGAACAGCCGGACCCGGCTACCGACGCGCGCGCCGTGCCGATTTACGCCACAACTTCTTATGTCTTTAAAGACAGCGCCACCGCGGCCGGGCGGTTTGATCTTTCACAGCCGGGCAACATCTATACACGGATTATGAACCCAACCAGCGACGTCTTCGAAAAACGGATGGCCGCGCTTGAGGGCGGGGTCGGCGCACTCGCTTTGGCTTCGGGCTCTTCGGCGGTCACTTACGCGGTGCAGAACATCGCGCTGGCCGGGGATCACATCGTGGCGGCCTCCAATCTTTACGGCGGAACTTACAGCCTGTTTTCGAACACCCTCAAAGAACAGGGGATTGCCTGCACATATGTTGACCAGAGCGACCCCGCTAACTTTGAAAAAGCAATCAAACCGAACACCAAACTGCTCTTTTGCGAAACGCTGGGCAACCCCAATTCGGATATCACAGACTTAAAAGCAGTCGCCGACATCGCCCATAAACACGGGATTCCCCTGGTGGTGGACGCGACGTTCACAAGCCCGTATCTGCTCCGCCCCATTGAATACGGCGCGGATGTGGTCGTACACTCGGCCACCAAGTTCATCGGCGGCCACGGAACAGCCATGGGCGGGGTGGTCGTTGACGGCGGCAACTTCGACTGGGCCCAAAACGACAAGTTCCCCGGCCTTTCGAAATCCAACCCGGCTTACCACGGCGCGGTATTTACCGAAGTAGCGGGCAAAGCGGCCTACATCATCAAAATGCGCACAACCCTCTTGCGGGATCAGGGTGCCTGCGCTTCGCCGTTCAACTCGTTCCTGCTATTACAAGGGCTTGAGACCCTATCCCTGCGGGTAGAGCGGCATGTTAAGAACGCGCTGAAAGTCATCAAATATCTGGTTGACCACCCCAAAGTTGAGCGGGTCAATCACCCATCCCTGGCGGGTGGGCGGCAAAAGGAATTGTATGATGAGTATTTCAAATGGGGTGCGGGCAGCATCTTCTCGTTTGAGATCAAAGGCGGAAAAGCCGCGGCGCAAAAATTTGCCGAAAGCCTGGAACTTTTCTCACTGCTCGCGAATGTAGCGGATGTGAAATCGCTGGTCGTTCACCCGGCCTCTACCACACACTCCCAGCTCAGTGACGATGAGCTGGCCGCCAGCGGAATCAAACCGACCACCATCCGCCTGTCAATCGGAACCGAGCATATCGACGACATCATCGCCGACCTTGCGCACGGGTTTGACTGCGTTAACTAAGAACCTGTGGTCAATAACGAGAAGTGCACACGAGCCGAAGCGATTTTTTCGCCAGGCAAGGAAATTTCCCGCAGGAATACTTTGTGTATTCCAAGGGAAATTGACGAAGCATATCGGAAAAATCGCCGGATCGGGGGCGTTTTGAGTATTATCCACAGGTTCTCAAGAAAGAAGCGATAATCATGATGAACATTTACGCCGACAACGCGGCCACCACAAAGGTAAGCGAGGCCGCGATCAACGCCATGACCGCCTGTATGAAAGATAGCTACGGCAACCCGTCCTCCCTGCACAGCGAGGGGCAGAAAGCGGCCAAAGTTCTGCTGGAAGCCAGACAAAAGATGGCCGCCCGCCTGGGCTGTGACCCCAAAGAGGTCTTCTTTACATCCGGGGGGACAGAAGCCGACAATCAGGCGCTGTTTTCAGCCGCCGCCCTCGGCAAGAAAAAGGGCAAAACCCACATCGTCTCGACCGCGATCGAGCATCACGCGATCAGCCACACCCTGGACAAACTGGCAAAACAGGGGTTTGAAGTCACCCTGCTGCCTGTCCCCGAAAACGGCGTGGTCGAACCGGAGACGCTGAAAGCGGCCCTGCGGGAAGACACCTGCCTTTGCAGCATTATGTTTGCCAACAACGAGATCGGCACAATCCAGCCGGTGGAGGAGATCGGCAAGCTCTGCCGTGAGCGGGGGATACTCTTTCACACGGATGCGGTGGCCGCCGCCGGTTACCTGCCGATTGATCTCGGGGTGCTGCCGATTGATTTGTTGTCGCTGTCTGCCCACAAGTTCCACGGGCCGAAAGGGGCTGGCCTGCTCTATGCCCGCAAAGGCATCAAAGTGCAAAGTATGCTTGAGGGCGGCTCTCAGGAAAGCGGCAAGCGCGCGGGCACCGAAAACTTACCCGGCATTGTTGGGATGGCCGCCGCCTTTGAAGAAGCGTGCGGCGAGATGGCCGAAAACGCCGCCGGACTCAAGGCTTTGCAAGATCAACTGATTGCAGGGCTTGAGAAAATCCCCCACGCACTGCTCAGCGGAGATCGAAACCGCCGCCTGCCCGGGAACGTCCACTTCTGCTTTGAGGGGATCGAGGGCGAGAGCCTGCTTCTGCTCTGCGACCAAAAAGGGATACGCGCCTCCTCCGGATCGGCCTGTACGTCGGGCGCGCTTGAGCCCAGCCACGTACTGCTGGCCATCGGCCGAAGCCACGAGATTGCGCACGGTTCACTCAGGCTTACCCTCAGCCACCAAAATACCGAAGAAGAAGTAAGCTACATGATCGAAGCGATCAGCGAGGTGGTCACAAAGCTTCGGCAGTTCTCACCCGTCTGGAAAGACCTGGAGGAAGGAAAGAAAAAACATGCTATATAGCCAAGAGACAATGGACCACTTTTTGAACCCGCGCAATGTCGGGAGCATCCCGGACGCCAACGGTGTGGCCGAAGTCGGGAACACGACTTGCGGCGACGTTATGCGCATCTATTTGAAAGTCGAAGACGACGTGGTACAGGACGCAAAGTTCGAGACCTTTGGCTGTGCTTCGGCCATTGCCACCAGTTCGATGACCACCGAGCTGATCAAGGGCAAGCCGGTTACAGACGCGCTCAAGCTGACCAACAAAGAAGTGGTCAACAAACTGGGCGGACTGCCCGCCAACAAACTGCACTGTTCGGTTCTGGCCGAGGAAGTGCTTAAAGCGGCGGTGGCCGACTACTACCAGCGCAGCGGCGCGGATGTGTTGAGCACCGAGCTATAATTTACAATCACAATAGATGGGAATTGCCGGTAATGCCGGCAGTTCCCATCTGTTTGCAAAGGACAGATTATGATGAACCGCACACTAGGCCGCTTTATCGACCGCTTTTTGCGCAACTCGTTTTGCTTTGAGCTTGCGTCTGTTGTCGCCTATTTGTTCTTTTCCCTGGTCTTTGCGGCAGCGGGGATCCCAGCTGTATTTCTGTTGAGGCTGGTGGTGGTTCGCTGGTGGGAGGCCCCGGCCTTTGCGGCAATCTTCTCGCTTGCGCTCTTTTTGGCCTTTTGCGTCTTTTTGGTGAGCGCCGTGCTCTTTGTCGGCAGCGTCGAGCGGATTCTTTCACTGGGCATTAAGCCGGGGGCGTATCCGGTCGGCTCGCTGATCTTTTTCCGCTGGCTGGTGCTGTCCGGCCTGCATCTTTGGATGATCCATCTGGTGCTGCCTTTCTGGCGGGGGACAAACTGGATCAAGATATACCTGCGCATTGCCGGGGCAAAAGTCGGGCGGGAATCGTTCCTCAACACCAGCCACTTTTATGACCCATACCTGCTCACCATCGGGGATGGGGTGATTATCGGCGGCGAGACTTTTGTCAGCTGTCATCTGTTCGAAGCCGGCCATTTGATCATCTCGCCAATCACAATCGCGGACGGCACACTGGTTGGCGCGAGCAGTTACTTAACGCCCGGCACTAAGACAGGTGTGAACAGCCATGTCGGCATGTACACCTACCTGCGCCGGAATACAGAAATGCGGGATGGCGAGATACGCATGACCCCGCCGGGAATGACCATCCGCCAGTACCGGAGCTTCCTGCGCGAAAAAAAGCGGGAAAAGTCACTTGCCTAGCTGCCGGATGTCCTCGATTCGCGCACAACTTCCGCGCTTTTGTCTAAATGTATAATTATTACGTGATTGTAACTTGACTAATTCGGCGTGTCGCGCTTATAATAGGTAACTGATAGAGAGTGTGCGAAATTTTATGCAAAGGATCGTGATACTTAATGAATAAAACACACAGACTGGTTGGCTTGTTGCTGGCGGTTATACTGGTTCTGGCCGCCTGCGGCGGGGCGCAGACCTCTGCCCCTACGCCTGCCCCCACAGCGGACGCACCGGCAGCGGGTGACGCGCCCGCCCCGGACGCCGGTGATGAACCCGCTTTTGAAATCGGCGCGATCAACATGGTCGAACACCCCGCGCTCGAGGCCGCTTTCGCCGGATTTCTGCAAGCGCTCGAAGACGAGGGCATCAACTTTACCGTCGACTACCAGAACGCGCAGGGTGACGCGGCTACCCTGACCACCATTGCCCAGCGCTTTGTCAACAACAATGTTGACCTGATTTTGGCCATCACCACCCCCGGCGCACAGGCAATGGCCTCCGAGACCGAAGATATCCCGATTGTGGGTACGGCCATCACCGACTATGTGGTCGCCCGCTTGGTTGAAAGCAACGAAGCCCCCGGCACAAACATCACCGGCGCTTCAGACATGAACCCGATTCAGGCGCAGATCGAATTGATGCTTGAGTTCTTGCCCGATATGCAAACCATTGGGATCATGTGGTCCTCCAACGAGCCTAACTCGGTTCACCAGGCTGAGATCGCCCAACAAGTCGCCCAATCGCTTGGCTTGAATGTTGAGGTTGCCACAGTCACCACAACCGTTGACGTACCCCAGGTTGCCCTGTCTCTGGCGGGTCGGTCGGATGCGATTTATGTCCCCACCGACAACACGATCGCCAACGCGATGGCCGCGATGGCCGGTGTATCACTGGAATCGGGTACCCCCGTCTTCGCCGGCGAAGAGAACATGACACGGGGCGGCGGCGTTGCCACCTTGAGCGTGAACTACTTTGACCTGGGCCATCAGTCGGGCGTTATGGCCGCACAAATTCTGCGCGGCGAGGGCGTTCCGGCCACCATGCCCATCCAGTTCGCGCAGGGCTATAACTATGTCGTTAACGCCGAGATGGTTGAAGCCCTCGGACTGGAAGTGCCCAGCCGCCTGCTTTCTTACCTCTGGCACCCGGACGAAACGGCCGAGTGAGGATAATCACTTGTCGGTTGACAAGCTGACAACCAATCGCGTACAATAGGAACATCCCTTCGCGGTCAGCCGATTGCGGAGGGGTGTCACTGTTTGAGGAGTTGATCTGACACATGCTTATCCTGCAAGGGGCGCTTTCGCTGGGGCTTCTCTGGTCTCTGATGACCATCGGGGTCTTTCTGACCTACCGGATTTTAGAAATGCCCGACCTGTCGGTAGAGGGGACAATCATCCTGGGCGCGAGCATGGCGGCCAGCATGATCGCCGCGGACGGCGACCCCATGATCGCGACACTGGCGGCTGCCGGCGTCGGCTGCCTGGGCGGCCTTGTCACCGGAATCTTACACACCAAGTTTAAAATCCCGCCCATCCTTGCCGGTATCCTGACCATGATCGGCTCTTATTCGGTTGTCATAAGAATTTTGGGGACGTCGAACGTATCCCTTTTGCGGATTCGCACCATCTTCTCACCCTTGGTGGATATCGGTCTAACCAACCGCAACGCAGTTATCGCATTTGGCGGCGCGGTTGTACTGGGGATCGGGATATTGCTCTTTTGGTTTTTTTCGACCGAGCTTGGCAGCGCCATCCGCGCGACCGGCAACAATCGCCAGATGGTCAAGGCACAGGGCGTAAACACCGACGGGATGATCATCCTCTGCCTGATGATCTCCAACGGGCTGGTCGGCCTTTCGGGGGCGCTGATTGCCCAGGATCAGGGCTTCGCCTCAGTGGATATGGGCGCGGGTACAATCGTGATCGGCCTGGCCTCGGTCATCATTGCCGAAGTGCTTTTCCGGGTACGCAGTTTTTGGGGCCGCTTAATCTCGCTGGTTGCGGGCGCGATCATCTACCGGCTGATCATCGCTCTGGTACTTGAAATGGGGATGGCGCCCACCGATCTGCGGCTCTTTCAGGCCATTACGGTGGCCGTTGCCCTCACCCTCCCGATCATTCGGGAACGGCTGGGCAAGCTGACCAAACGCATCGGAAAGGGGGCCTAGCGGATGCTTGTCATCGAAAATTTAAACAAAACATTCAACCCGGGCACCCCAATCGAGAACCATGTGCTGCACGGCGTCGGGCTGACGCTGGCCAAGGGCGATTACGTCACCTTAATTGGCGGGAACGGCGCGGGCAAAAGCACCCTGCTCAGCAGCGTGGCCGGTACATTTCTGCCCGACACCGGCAAAATTTCGATTGACGGGGTCGATGTGACCCACCTGTCCGAACACAAGCGGGCGGTTTACCTTGGCCGGGTATTTCAAGACCCGATGATGGGTTCAGCCGCCAATATGAGCATCGAAGAGAACCTCGCGCTGGCCTACCGCCGGGGGCAAAAGCGGGGACTGCGCTGGTTTATCACCGAAAAAGAGCGGATACTCTACCGCGAAAAGCTCTCTATCCTTGAGTTGGGGCTTGAAAACCGGCTGGCCGACAAGGTCGGGCTGCTTTCCGGCGGCCAGCGCCAGGCGCTTACCCTGATTATGGCCACCCTCAAAGAGCCGAAAGTTCTATTGCTGGATGAGCACACCGCCGCGCTTGATCCCAAAACCGCGCCCAAAGTGCTCGAAATAGGCAGCCGGATTATCGACAAGTACGGCCTGACCACCATGATGGTTACCCACAACATGAAAGACGCCATCCGCCAGGGCAACCGGCTGATCATGATGAGCAGCGGCAGGATTGTCCTGGATATCAGCGGGGCGGAAAAGAGCGCGCTGACCGTTAAAGACCTGATCGCGAAGTTCAGCCTTGTCAGCGGCGAAGAGTTCAGCGGCGACCAGGCTTTGTTGGGTTAAGTAAAATTGATGCGTTCCCTCTATTGACAACTGCTTGCAATAGAGTATAATGTTTATTGAGGACAAGAGTACGCATCACGTTTCTGCCTGCGCAATGTGGCAGAGCGGCAGCTGGTTTTTGGTGCTCAATTATATCGTGCTCGCATGGTGTAATTTAGTATACAGAGTACATTTGTACTGAAGGCGCAATTCTATTTATGGAGGCTGAAAACATGCAAAAGTTTTTTCATTGTAAACACTGCGGCAACATCGTAGGGGCGATCGGAAAGATGCGCGCACCGATTTCTTGCTGCGGCGAAAAGATGGCCGAGCTTGTGCCAAACACAGTCGAGGCGGCTACCGAGAAACATCTGCCCGCGGTCACCGTTTCGGGCGACAAAGTAAGCGTAACCGTTGGCAGCGTCGAGCACCCGATGACCGAAGAACACTATATCGGCTTTATCTACCTTGAGACTGAAAATGGCGGCCAGCGCAAATTCCTTGTGGTCGGCGGCCCGCCCAAAGCTGAGTTTGCTTTGACCGGCGACAAGCCGGTCGCTGTCTACGCTTACTGCAACCTGCACGGAATGTGGAAGACCGAGCTATAGTGAACAAACGCAAAAAACAGACGCAAGGATGGGTCGATTTTTAAGCTCGTTGACTATGTATAACGCAAAATAAAAACATGTCGCTGCCTTTATTGGCGGCGACATGTTTTTGTCTTTATCAGCGGTCAGTTATGCATCTTGTTTCTCGATGCTAAAGCCGATGATTTGATCGACAAATATAATCATCTGCTCAGTCCTGATTGACTCTTGACCGTGTTTGTTGTAGATGACCACGTTTCTTGCGTTGATGACCTGGGCATCTATTCCATGTTTGTTGTTAAAAGCGGCGGACAGGTCAATGGTAAAGGCGGTGGGGTCGTCGGTAATGGCAAAGAACGCGTCCTCGTCGGCGAGCGGTTCGATGTCGCAGACAGTTCTGCCAATCGCGGTGTAAAAGACAACGCGCAGATTCGCGTTGCACTCCCTCTTCGCTTTGAGCAAGAGCTCACCCAGCCCGGACAATGCCGCACATTGAGCCAAAATGTTGTTGTTCATGAGAAACTCCTTTGCGTTCATTCTTACGCTTTTTACACAGTATACAGCATCCAAAACAAGAAATCAAGCCCGGCGCATTCCGGGCGGTTTACATCACCTTTAATATTGACATGCGAAAGTGTTTGCGATATAATTTTCTCATTGCATACAAAGCCATTTATACGAGCATAGATCATTGACAAACACACCTGGCACCTGTATTTGTATGCGAACGCCAAACCGGTTTGCCTGGGTTGGCGTTTGTATTTCTCAAAGTTTGCGCAAAGGGGCTGGAATCATGGCGGTTTTTACATGGTCAGACGACTACAACTCCGGCTTTGAAAAAGTCGACGAACAGCACAAAGCATTGTTCGAAATGATCAACGACTTTGCCGCGCAGGGCGGCGAAGGCCTGTCCAACAGCAAAATCAGTGCCTTTTTGTTCGAGTTAAACTCCGCTGCCACAGACCATTTCCTGACAGAAGAGGAAATCATGTTAAGCCATGTTTACCCGCTGCTTGAACACCACAAAGACGCCCACAGAAACATAAAAGAGGCTCTGATCGAAGTCAGGAGCGAAATCAGCCGAAAAGCGGTAAAAAACCCCTTTATGAGCGTGATGGAAATTTGCACCGGTTGGCTGAATGATCATATCTTACAAGAAGATGTGTACTTTTTCAACTACTGCCGCAACCGCAAATACAACCTTGGGCGGCACTTTGTCGGCCGCAAATGCGAAATTCTTGCCATGGACAACGAATTCTTAACAGCCGGCAAAATCTCACGGGTTGATATGGACAACGTGGTCATCAACAACCTTTCAAGGGCGCAGATAAACGTTGACCTAAACGATATAGTTAAGGTTTCCTCACTTTCAGATAAGCAGGAAAGCCAGACCTTTATCGCAAAGGTGTTTTTCTCACAGGCGGGCGTTATCAAGCTGTTTAACGCAACGATTATTCAAACCGAAAACAACCGCACCGCTTTTCGCGTCCCGGTCAAGATTGAGGCCGTGCTAACGCTGAGCAATGACCGGTTCCCTGTACTTATTCGGGATATCAGCCAGGCCGGCCTGCGCATTGAAACAACCGCCGACTTCGAAGTCGGGGGCTCGGGCAAAGTTGTGTTTACCTTACAAGACAGAGTGTTAGAAATTCCCTGTGAGGTTTTGCGGTCTATCAAGCGGGTGGGCGCCACCAACACGTTCGCGCTTAAATTCCCGCCCCTTGGCCGTATAGAAGCCGAAACGGTCACCGCCTTTGTCCTTAACAAACAGGCCCAGGCCCGGCGAAAAAAAATTTAATGGACGCCCCGCCTTTACAGCAAAGGCGGGGTGGTCTGTTTTGACACGCTCCGCGCTTGCAAAATCGCGGGTTTGTGCTATACTGAGATATAGTCAACACACTTAAAGATCGCCCCATCTTTCGGCCTTTTTTCCGCCCTGCTGCGTCCTCCTCCTCGGCGGGCGTCAGCCCGCCTTCGTCGTCGCCCTTGCATGGCGAAAAAAATCCTCGCCAATCTTGGGTCGATTTTCAAGCGCGTCGACTACAAAAATTGCGGATTATAGCGGAGGCTGACCATGAACATACTGCACGACATCGGATCGGATCGGATCACACCCGAAGACTTTATAGCGGTCATAGAAATCGAAAAAGGAAGCAAAAAGAAATACGAGCTGGACAAACAAACCGGGCTGCTGATTATGGACAGGATTCTCTATACATCCACCCACTACCCGGCCAACTACGGTTTTATCCCGCGCACACTCTCGGAGGACGGCGACCCGCTGGATGTTCTTGTCCTCTGCTCTGAGCCGATTGACCCGCTGGTCATGGTTCGGTGTTACCCGATTGGGGTTATCACCATGATCGACGGCGGGCTAAATGATGAAAAGATTATCGGAATCCCGTTTGGGGACCCGACCTATAACCCATACCGCACCATCGAGGCTATACCAAACCACATTTTCACCGAGATGCAGCATTTTTTCAGGGTCTACAAAGAACTGGAGCAAAAGCAGACCGCGGTCAACGAAGTCGAGGGCAGGGTGGCCGCTGTCCGTGTCATTGAAGAGTGCATCAAGCGCTACACAGAAAAAGAATCCAAAAAAAGGGAACTTCAAACCATGTGAGAACCGGCCTGACAAACACAGCCGCCGCCCAATAAACTTGGGTCGGCGGCTGTGTCTTCGGCGCTACTCGCTTGAATATTGTTTAACAATCTGGTTTGCGCCTGTGGCTGCCCAGCCGCTGACAATTCCCTTGGTCGCGGCGGTTAAAAGATTGTCCGTCTGAATAAAGTCAGGGAAGAAATAAAAACAGACAATGCCTTGTATAAGGCCAAAGATCCCGCATATAACCGGCAGATGTTTGCTTGAGAGCGGGGTGAACACTTTAAGCGACTGTGCGAAAAGCAAACACAATACGGTAATGGCGGGTATTGCGGTAATGATTTCAAACAAAGAGTTCATCACATTCACCTCGGTTATAGTCGTTTCGCCTCAAAATCAACCCGGCAATTGCGAGGTTTTTTCATCAGGTAAGGCCGACGCCCGCGAACGGCGGCAGCCAGGCCCGGTGGAAAAAGGCCGCGAAGGCGAGTTGATTTTGGAGTGGAACGACTACGAATGATAAGGAAAGGCGGGCAAAAAGAGCGCCGGCGCCTCTTTCTGCCCGTCTTTCCTTATCACTTTTTGCCCGTGTGGCTTTTGAGCCATCTTAAAAGATTTCCTTCTTGATCTTAAAGACCAGCCGCAAGATTGGGCCGAGGAACCTGGGGCTTTTGAGGACTACGATTTTCATGAGGACACCTCCGGTTGTTCGAGCGTGTGATCGGTGTGAATATGTAGGGCAGCGGGCAAACATCGCCGGCAGCAGGGCTAACGCGGGCGATTGGGCAAAACAAAGCGCATAGGAAATCAGCAGCAGAGGCCGGGGCGGATACTCCCCGGTTATTTGCGGGATGTCAGCCCGCAGTAAATCAGCATGACGGCCGCAAGCAGAAGCGCGAACCGTGGCGAGAAGACCATAGCCGCGATCAGCCCGACCCCAAAAGCGATCATAAGCAGCGGGAACTCCCTGCGCGGCGGTGAGCGCCCTCGTCTATTCCCCATCCTGTACACCTCCCGCCATTTGTTTATTATACGTACACACCCGGATTTGTGTTACCGCCGGTGTCCATGCGCCGGCGCAAAGTTCGCGCTTGTGGCTGTGTGCGGTTTTGTGCCGTGAATTTTATGTTGGTCTTGAAAAAAGTACAAAATAATGACATAATACAATGTAGTAAAAAGATGTCCGAACAAGAAAGGACGCGAAATAGTTATGAACGCCGAAATTTTATGTGTTGGAACCGAACTGCTGCTCGGGGACATTGTAAATACAAACGCCGCTTACCTCAGCCGGGAACTGGCCGCGCTGGGGATCGGCTGCTACTACCAGAGCGTGGTGGGCGACAACGCCCAGCGCCTGCGCGAAAGCGTCTCACTCGCCTTTAGCCGGGCGGATATGGTGATCACAACCGGCGGGCTTGGCCCGACCTACGACGACATTACAAAAGAAGTTGTGGCCGAGTACTTCGGCCTGGAAATGGAACTCCATCAGCCGTCGCTCGACCACATACACGACATCTTTACAAAAATTGGCCGCCCCTGCACCAAGAACAACGAAAAACAGGCATACCTGCCCAAAGGCGCAACCGTGCTGGACAACGAGCGGGGCACCGCCCCCGGCATCGCAATTGAGGCAGGCGGCAAGGTCGCCGTCATGCTGCCCGGCCCGCCAAGCGAGATGAAAGCCATGTTTGAGGGCAAGGTAAAGCCGTTCTTACAGGCGAAAACCGACCGGGTGCTCCGCTCACATACCATCCACCTGTTTGGGGTCGGGGAATCAAGTGTTGAAAGCCAGCTGCACGACGCGATGGTCGAGCGCACCAACCCGACCATTGCCCCTTACGCAAAAATGGGGGAAGTGCAGCTGCGGGTGACCGCCTCCGCCAAAGACGAAGCCGAGGCCGAAACGCTGATACAGCCGGTGATCGACGAGATTACCGCGCTCTTCCCCGACAACGTCTACGGGGTGGATGTCGAGAATTTGCAGACCGCGCTGGCCAGGCGGCTGTTTGAAAAAGAAATGACCATCGCCATCGCCGAAAGCTGTACCGGCGGGATGATCGCCGCCCGGCTGACCGAAATACCCGGCATTTCCAAATCGCTGGCCGGCGGGGTGGTCAGCTACTCGGACGAAAGCAAAATGAAGCTGTTGGGCGTAAGCGAAGACACCCTGTCTGCGCACGGCGCGGTTTCACCCGAGACGGCCCTTGAGATGGCGAAAGGTGTCAAAGAGAAATTGGGTGTGCAGGTCGGCCTTTCGGTCACCGGAATCGCTGGACCGGACGGCGGTACACCGGAAAAACCGGTAGGGCTTTGTTACATCGCCTGTGTTGGGTCGTGGGGCGAAGAAGTATCCGAAATGCGCCTGAGCCGCGGTATGCGCGATGAGCGCGAATTTATCCGCAATTACACCTGCCTGAACGCAATGAACATGGCGTTAAAGCTGATTTAAGCCGACGAAAACGACCGGCCACCGCTTTGTGCAGTGGCCGGTCGTTCGCTTTGCGTCAAAATCAGCCCGGCAGCTGCGAAGATTTTTTCACCGGGCAGGCGGAGAGCGAGATAAGGCTGGCGCCCGCGAGCGGCGGCAACGCGGTCCGGCGGAAGAAAGACCGCAAGGGCGGGCTGATTTTGGATTTTGGAGTAGGTTTACTCGATCTCCATGGCGAGCGCGCGAACCGGTGAGCCGTCCGCTCCCGCAATGCCCAGCGGAAAGGCGGCCAGTACAAGGTTTTCAAAGTCAACCGCATCCAGCCCGCGCAGGTTTTCGCCGATGATCATCCGGCTTTCAAAAAACAGATGGTGTACCGGGAACGCGGCTGTACCGGGTCCATCCACAGTCAGGGTGTCGATGCAGAAAAAGCGGACTCCGCGCCCGACAATAAATTTAGCCAGCTCGGCCGACAGATAGGGGTGATGAAAAAACTTTTCGGTACCGGCATACTTATCCCAGCCGGTCCGGATGATCAGGATTTTATCGGCGGTGATTTTATCTTGGAAATCCGCGATGTCGGCCAAGGTGATCGCCTCGTCTTCGCCTTTGCCCGGTACCGGGATGAGCAGTGCCTCGCCGAAAAAGCGGTCAAGCCCGATCTGATCGATGGTCTCACCCGTACTTAAAAAGTGGTAGGGCGCGTCCACATGTGTCCCGGTATGGCTGCCGAGAACCAGGCGCGAGAGGTTGTAGCCATCCCGCTCAATGGTGGCCGCGGCTTCGATGTTCGGCGCGGGGTCGCCGGGGTAGATTGGGGTATCTTTGGCCAGCGGCCAGGAAAGGTCGATGCAGCGCTTGACTTTGAACATGTCGCGTGCTCCTTTCTGTCGCAAAAACAAGTAGGCGCGCCGACCTGATATAGTCAGCGCGCTACAAATATCTCAGCCTGATTAGAACGAGCTGATTAGAACGGGTGGCCCTCGGCTTCCGGCTCGCCGGAAACTTCTTCTTCGGGGGCGGAGGTGTAGTACTCAAGGTCATCCGGGTCGTCAAACAGAAAATCGTCGTCATCGTCGTACAGGTAGCTGCTGCGGTTTTTAAAGTACGCGGCCAGGGCAATGACCACGCCAACGGCGGCTACCGACAACGCGACAAGGGCCAAAAACGATTGTTTCTTCATTTTGGTGGTTCCTTTCCTTTGATGTATTTCCAGTACAAGCTTTCACACTATCATTATAGCGGCAAAACAGGCAAAGTACAATATAAGAATTCCCATTTTACCAAATTTCATACTTTTTTATACCTATAGCCAATTAAATACACGAATAGATTTGTGAGGATTTTTCTCGTGCCGCAAGAAGGACGACAAAGCGGCGCGAAAAAAAGACCGCAATGATATCGTGAAGTTAGCTGGCTACTGGTATTAATAGCGGGAACGGGCATGGATGCCGGTCGGCGCTTACAAGAACCGCATGGTGAGGGCGGTCCGGGTGGTGTCGGCCAGCTCAAACCGGCTGCCATCTTCGGAAAAGGTCCCGGCCAGCTCGACGATCCGGGCGATCGGCTGTCCGGAATCGGCCATCAGCCTGGCCCCGTTTTGACGGCGGATATAATCGGAAAAAGTAAAATCGGTATCCAAAAGATTGATGACGGTCTCAAAAATCCGATCGATGAGCGTGCTGTTGACAATGTCGATTCGCTGATCAATGATGGCCGCAACCAGCTGGGCGGTCATGCTGGCCCGCCCGAGCTCACCCTCCGGGTAGCCGGTATGCCGGATGAGGGCGGCCACCTGACGGCCGTCCAGCAGCTGAGGCCCGGCGTTTAGCGTAACGGCCAGATCCCCGTCGGCCAGGGTGATCGGCTCGCTTAGTTCGAACGCGACGCTGCCGACTGCGGCGGCGGCTGTCACAAACCCGGAAAGGCTGACCCGCGCAAAGCGGTCAATCGGGATGTTCAGGCAGGCCGCGAGTGCGTCGCGGGTATAAACCGCCCCGCCAAGGCGGAAAGCATCGGCCAGTGTCTCCTCCCGTCCGGCCGAAACAATCACAGTCTGAGGCGGAAATGCGGCCACACCGACCACACCGCCAACCGGGTCAAACCGCAGGAGTACGAAAGTATCCGCCGGTGTATTCATCCGCTCCGACCCAAAGACGAGCAGGGTGAGTGAATCCGTTTCGCTGGGCTGGTAAACCTCAGCCGGTTGGAGCAGCGAGACCGGTGCGGCTGTGTTCCCGCCGGTCGGCGCGCCGCTGAGCATCATGTAAAAAAACAGGACAAAAACCAAAGACGCCGCGCCAAAGCTCAACGCGAAATATTTTGCCCTATAACCCAAATCGCCGCCCATACACTTTCCCCCAGTCTATAGGGAGAGTGTTGGCGGGAAATGGCGGGCTCAAACAGTTGACAGTTGACAATTGACAGTTGACAGTTATGGTGTCCACAAGCGAACATTATTTTAATCAATCGCAAAGCGATACATTCACTGTCAACTGTCAACTGTCAACTGAAACACCTCCCCCGCCAGCGCGAACGCTGACTTTTGGCTGGCCAGGATGGGTAGGTTATGCTCATCCGCTTTTACGGCGGCGACAGGGTCAAGCGGCCTGCCGTCAGCCAGAATGACGCATCCCGCGTTTGTCTGTACCCCCACCGCGACCACGTTTGGATGGCCGTGAATGGTAACCCAAATATTGCCGTGCTCCAGCCGGGTGAGCGCGTGGCTGAGCAGGTCGCCGATATAGCAGCCATTTACCGGCTGGTTCAGCCCGCCTTTTCCGGTCAGGCAGGCGAGATGCAAGTGAGCGGCCAGTTCCCCGGCGGTCATGCCTGTGCCTCCGCTTTGATCTTGGATTTTACGGGTATTTGCGCGACCAATACCGCCGTGAGAATCAGCCCGCAGCCAATCAGCTCCCGCCCGGTGAGAATCTGCCCGAGAAGGATCCAGCCGGCGGTGGTAGCCACAACCGTCTCAGAGCTGAAGATGATGGCGGCGACGGTTGGGTCGGCCGTCTTCAGCGCTTTCATTTGCAGGATAAAGGCCACACCGCTTGAGAGGACACCGGTGTATAAAATAAAAGGCAGGCCGGTGATCAGGCCGGCGGGGGATGGGGCTTCGAAAATAAACGCCAGAATCAGCGAGATGGCCGAGACCACGTAAAATTGAACACAGGCCAGTGCGAAAATATTGTGTTTGGGTGAGTAGTGCTTGATCACAAGAATCTGCGCGGCAAAACCAACCCCGGAAAGAAAAGGCAGTATATCCCTGGGCGCGAAGTCGACCCCGCCCGAAAGGGTGAGGAAGTACATCCCGGCGACGGCGATGGACATCCCGGCCCAGACAAAGACCGGCGGGCGTCTCTTAAAGAGCAAAAGGCTTGCGATCGGCACCATAATCACATACAGCGAGATGATAAAGCTGGCCTTGGCCACCGGGGTAAACATCAGCGCAAACTGCATGAGGTTGATGGCCAGACAGAGCACCCCGCCGCAGATCACCCCGGCCTTTAAGGTCGCTTTGTCGAATTTGGAGGCAAAAACCGCCTTGTCCGCAAGCGCCTGACGGCGGGTAAAGACATACAAAGACCCCAGCGCAATGCTGCCGCCAAGAAAAAACCGGGCGGCATTAAAAGCAAACGGGGTGAGATGCCCGAGTGCAGCGCTTTGGGCGGTTACGCCCACACCCCAGATGATTGCGGCGCTCAGCAGCATCAAGTTGCAGGCAATTCCCGTTTTCGCGGCGGGGGCGGTGATATTCGCGTTTGACATAGGTTTTCCACGACCTGTTCGCTAAGTTTGTTGTCAGTACCATTATACAGGCTGGTGGGAGAAAAAACAACAACACGCACAAAACCTGCACTTGACAGCCTGCGCGACTTTTGCTAAAATACATTACAAAGCTGAGATGGAGAGAAAAATATCCTCAGCCGACAGCCCCTTGTGGGCGTCAGAGAGCTTGCGGGCGGTGAAAGCAAGTGTCGGCGGATATAGAATATACACTCCGGAGCTGGCGTTTTGAACGGCGCGCGCGCTGAGTAGGGACGTCCGGAAGCCCTCCGTTACAAGGGTAGGAATTGTCGGATTCCGTGAAAGTGGCGGCTCTGCCCCAGCAGGCCGCAACCAAGGTGGTACCGCGGGAGAACCTCTCGTCCTTGGGCAAGCATTCGCTTTGCCTGTGGACGGGTTTTTGCTTTTCATGGGCAGGAAAAGGACAGCACAACAAAAGGAGAAATGAGCAATGGCAACCGTAAAATTTCGCTCGGGCGAGCGCATTCCGCTGGAAATGCACAGGGCCAGAATGGTGCAAAAGATCTCCCTGCTGCCGGTAGACGAGCGGCTGGCGAAGATCAGAGAGGCCGGGTTCAACACCTTCCTGCTCAAAAACCGCGATGTGTTTCTGGATATGTTGACCGACTCGGGAACAAATGTTATGAGCGACAATCAGTTTGCCGCCATGTTCCAGGCAGACGACAGCTACGCCGGGTCTGAGACTTTCTTTCGACTTGAGAAAGTTCTGGTCGACCTGTTCGGCAAAAAACACTTCCTGCCCGCCCACCAGGGCCGCGCGTGTGAGCACATCATCGCGCGGACTTTGGTCAAACCGGACAGCACCGCCATCATGAACTACCACTTTACCACCACCAAAGCCCACATCACCCTGATGGGCGGCAAGGTAGAAGAAATCATCGGCGACGAGGGGATGAAAGTCCAGAGCAAACTGCCCTTCAAAGGCAACGTAGACATCGACAAGCTCAAAGAAGCGATTGCGCGGCTGGGCAAAGACAACATCTCTTTTGTCCGCATCGAGGCGGGCACAAATCTGGTCGGCGGCCAGCCGGTCTCGATGGCCAACATGCGCGAAGTGACCGGCATCTGCAAAGCCGCCGGAATCAAAACGGTCTTTGACGCCAGCCTTTTGGCCGACAACCTTTACTTCATCAAATCTCGCGAGAAAGAGTTCGAGAAAATCGACATCATTGACATCACACGCGAGATCGGCTCGATGATGGACGTCATCTACTTCTCGGCCAGAAAGCTGGGTTCTTCGCGCGGGGGCGGGATATTGACCTCCAACGAAGAAATGTTTAGCAGAATGCGCGAACTGGTGCCGCTTTACGAAGGCTTTTTGACCTACGGCGGGATGTCGGTGCGCGATATGGAAGCCACCGCCGTCGGCCTGATCGAGACGCTGGATATGGATGTAATCAGCCAGACGCCCATTTTTGTTGAAGCGCTTTGCAATGAGATGCAGGCCAAAGGTGTGCCGGTCGTCACCCCGCCCGGCGGGCTTGGCTGCCACGTGGATGCCGCCGCTTTCTGTGACCACATCGATCAGGAAGAGTACCCGGCCGGCGCATTGGCCGCCGCCCTGTTTATCGCCAGCGGCGTGCGCGGGATGGAGCGCGGGACACTGAGTGAACAGCGCAACCCGGATGGCAGCGAACAGCTGGCCGAGATGGAACTGGTCCGGCTGGCATTGCCGCGCAGGGTTTACACACTCTCGCAGATCAAGTTTGTGGCCGACCGGTTTGCCTGGCTGTACGAAAACCGCAAGATGATCGGCGGGCTCAGGTTCACCGACGAGCCCAAACTGCTCCGGTTCTTTATCGGCCGCCTGGACGCGATCGGCGACTGGCCGGAAAAACTGGCCAAACAGTTTGAAGAAGACTTCGGCGAGAGCTTATAACAACAAAAAGATGGAGCGCAACCCGCGCTCCATCTTTTTTGTATTGCGAAATTATTCAGCGGCTTCTTCACTTTCTTCGTCGTCCGCTTCTTCTTCCTCTTCCTCAGTCGCCGCAGGGGCTGCAACTTCGGGTACTTCGGCTGCTGCTTCTATAGCAGGCCCGGCCACGCCGCCGTCGCCAACCACGATTCTGTAAAGGGAAAGGCCGGTGATGCCGGGTGTACGGGTGACGAGCTCGACTGTGCCGTTTTCAACACCTGTTACAAAGAAATCTATGTACGGTACGCCGTCTGCGTCAACTCTCGCGATGTTCCAGGTTTGGATATCCCAAGTTTGGCCGTCGCGGAGAAGGCTGTTTTCATAGCTGATGAACTCGCCGCCGCCCATAATGGTGAAACCAACCGGATAGCTCGCGCCCACGGTCAAACCAACCTGGGGCAGGCGAAGCGCGGTTGTGCCGCCTACTTCAACGGTGAAAGTGCCGCCAAAAACTTGAACCGCGTCAGGGTCAGCGTGATAAGCTTCGGGGTAAAGCAGGGCGGGCATTTCGGCGCGATTGCGCATACCGCGTGCATCGTCCGGTCTTACGTTGTCCGAATAAGTCAGCGGAGCCCAAACATCAGGCGCGCCCTCGGGCAGAATGGGGGCAGAGATGGCAACGATACCGGCCGCAACCGTGTCGACTACCACAGGCGTTACGTCTTCTTCTTCGGCAAGTGCTTCTGCCAATGCTGCACGCGCTTCATCAAGAACTTGCTGTGCGCTTGCCTGCGCTTCATCCGCCAGCGCAAGGGCTTCTCTAAACGCCGCTTCCAGGTCTGTCTCTGCCACTGCGACTACACTCATCGAAAAAACCATAACCACTGCCAGGACCATCGCGAGAATTTTTTTGCTCATTTACATTGTCGCTCCTTCCAAAATATGATCTCTTTGTAACCGCGGGCGCGTTCCCCGCTTTTGACCGGGCAAGACAAGGCTGTTTCGCCAAACTGCGGCAAAACTCTGCCTTTATCGTTGCTATACTTGTAATTATAACGTATAATGGAAATGATTACAAGTGGAAGTTGATAAACCTGATCAACTCAGTTAAGACAAGCATAACGGCAAAAGGAGCATTCTGAAAGTGATCTCTTTACTGAACAAATTTTTAGCGGGTGAATTGCTGCGTATGACAACCACCCCCGCCCCGACAGAGCCGGCCAAAACCCGGACTTACTATGTAAACGCTTTTAGGTGCAAGATCAAATCAAACGGGCAGGATGCCTGTATCATCGGCCTGTTTGACTCGAACGAGTGGGCGGGGCTGCCCGGGCTTGCCAAAAATCTGGCCGGAGAATATTACCTTGGCGCCAAGCTGATCGCGTACTACCAGGTCAAAACGCATCCGCTGACCGTAAATTTTTACGACCGGTGCGGCGGTGTCAAAATCTGTGGCAAGCGCCAGGAGCGTGTGCCTATCCTCTCGCGCTACAAAGAAAAGCGGCTGGAAGCCGAAAGTGAACAGGAGGCGATTCAAATGTTTACAAACTTTCAGTTTGACTAAGGGCCTGTACTCATAACGCAAAGCACCGTCTTGGCGGGTCCTTTTCTACCCGCCTGCGTCAGCCTTTCTTGGAACGCATTGGGTATTCCTGCAAAAAGATTCCTTAATGGGCGAAAAATCCCCCGCCAATCCGGCACTTTTCGTTTATGAATAGATTCTAAGATAAGCGGCCAGATGGTGGAAAGACATCCACTGTAGGGATAAAATATCGCAACCTTTTTTACAGTTACGCACAATATGTCGAGCAATAAATACAGAAAATCAATTTTAAATTATATAAAATAAATAAAATTTATCAGCAAGGTTTGTTCTATACACAATTTGGAACGCGCGGCTCGTTGAACTTTGTCATGTGTTTATGTTACAATACGCTTGTGTGTTCAAGACCCCGATCAGGCAAGGCGGTGGTGTGCGTTGTTGGATGACCTTTCGCTACATATCCTCGACATCGCACAGAATGGCATTGCCGCCGGGGCGGGGCGGATCGAGATCACACTGGCTGAAAACGCCGCGGAAAAAACGCTGACCCTGACAGTTGGTGACAATGGCGGAGGGGCGGCTGTACCCGAGCGTTTATATGACCCTTTTTACACCACTCGCACCGAGCGCATAGTCGGCTTGGGAATCCCGTTTTTGGCGCAGGCGGCCGAGCTGACCGGCGGCCGGGTGACCATTCGATCAGCCCCCGGCAAAGGGATGACGGTCACCGCGCTCTTTCACACAGACCAAATCGACATGCCCCCGGAAGGCGAAATCAGCGAGAGCGTCACGCTGCTGGCTGCACTGAACCCGGCAGTTGAGGTTAGATATACCCGACAGACATAACCAGCGTTCACTATTCAATTCCTATTTTCCAGCAATTAACAGGGAGGGAAGTTCAATTATGAAGTCAGTAGAGGAACTAAACGCCATTCGTGAAAAATTTAGCGAGGGCAAAGAAATCCGCAACGACAAGCACGAAGGCATCAAAGTACTTGTCAACATGGGTACATGCGGGATCGCGGCCGGGGGCAGGGAAGTGGTAGCCGCCATCGTTCGCGAAATTTCCGCCTGTAAACTGGACGCACAGGTCATTCAGATCGCCCAGGACAACTGTGCAGACGCCCCGCGCTTTGAAGTGCATCTGCCGGGCAAAGAGGCAAGCGTCCACACAAAAATGACGCCGGAAGCAGCCGCGGAAATAATCCGCAATCTTGTTAAATAATTCACGGGAGGATAAAGCGCAGATGGAAAGATCACATGTGTTGGTTTGTGCCGGTACCGGCTGTGTTTCGTCGGGTGCGGCGTCTGTTGTCAAGGCGCTGAAGTCGGCCATTGACAAACATGGCCTGAAAGAAGAGGTCAAAGTAATCGAAACCGGGTGCTTCGGCCTTTGTGCCCTTGGCCCGATCATGATCGTTTACCCTGAGGGGACATTTTACTCGATGGTTGAGCCCCAAAACATCGACAAAATAGTGGAAGAACACCTGCTCAAAGGCCGGATTGTCACCGACCTGGTTTATCAGGAAACAGTCTGCCCGGACGGAAAAGTCACCGCGCTCGACGACACCGGGTTCTACAAAAAGCAGATGCGCGTTTGCCTGCGCAACTGCGGGGTGATCGACCCGGAAGACATCAACGAGTACATAGCTTTTGACGGCTACCAGGCGCTGGCCAAAGCGGTCACCGAAATGTCCCCCGAACAAGTCATTGAAACCGTCAAGGATTCAGGGCTGCGCGGGCGGGGCGGGGCAGGCTTCTCGACCGGGATGAAGTGGAGCTTTGCCGCCGCACAGCCGCCCGGACAAAAATACGTTGTCTGCAACGCGGACGAAGGCGACCCCGGCGCGTTCATGGACCGCTCGGTGCTGGAGGGCGACCCCCACGCAGTCATTGAAGCGATGGCCATTGCCGCCTACGCAGTCGGGGCGGACAAGGGTTATGTCTATGTGCGCGCCGAGTATCCGATCGCGGTTAACCGCCTGGATATCGCGATCAAACAGGCCAAAGAGGCCGGTGTGCTGGGTGAGAACATCTTTAACTCAGGCTTTAATTTCGACCTTGAGTATCGCCTGGGCGCGGGCGCGTTCGTCTGCGGCGAAGAGACTGCCCTGCTCACTTCCATTGAAGGCAACCGGGGTGAGCCCCGCCCCCGCCCGCCTTTCCCGGCGGTCAAAGGCTTGTTCGGAAAACCCACTGTGCTCAACAACGTTGAGACTTACGCGCTGGTCCCCCGGATCATCCTGCTGGGTTCTGACTGGTTTAAATCGATCGGCACCGAGACTTCGAAGGGCACAAAAGTCTTCGCGCTGGGCGGTAAGATTACAAACATCGGCCTGGTTGAAGTCCCGATGGGGACAACCCTGCGCGAGATTGTCGAAGAAATCGGCGGCGGTATCCCGGACGGAAAGAGCTTTAAAGCGGCGCAGACCGGCGGCCCTTCCGGCGGATGTATCCCGGCCAAACACCTGGATGTACCCATCGACTTTGAGAGCCTGAAACAAATCGGCTCGATGATGGGTTCAGGCGGGCTGATCGTTATGGACGAAGACAGCTGTATGGTCGACATCGCGCGGTTCTTCTTAGACTTTACGGTGGATGAAAGCTGCGGCAAGTGCGTTCCCTGCCGGATCGGCACCAAGCGCCTGCTTGAGATGCTTGACCGCTTTACCCAAGGCAAAGGCCAGCCCGGTGACATCGAAAAAATGCAAGACCTCTGCCACTACATCATCGCAAATTCGCTTTGTGCGCTTGGCCAGACCGCGCCCAACCCGGTGCTCTCCACGCTCGCTTACTTCCGGGAAGAGTACGAAGCGCACATCAACGACAAAAAATGCCCGGCCGGCGTCTGCGTCGACCTGCTAAACTTTGTTGTCTTAGAAGACAAGTGCATCGGCTGTACCCTTTGCAAAAAAGTCTGCCCGGTCAACTGTATTGCCGGCGAAGTCAAGCAAAAGCACGTCATCGACACAGAAAAGTGCATCAAGTGTGGCGCGTGTATCGAGAAGTGTAAATTTAAAGCCATAATCAAGAAATAGCGAAGGGGTTGAGACGCGATTATGAATAAGAGTATAGATACAGTCAATATCAAAATTAACGGCATAGCGATCAGCGTGCCGAAAGAATTTACCATACTTGAGGCCGCGCGTGCGGCCCACATCGAAATCCCCACTCTTTGTTACCTCAAAGAGATCAACGAGATCGGCGCCTGCCGAATCTGTGTGGTCGAGGTCAAAGGCGCAAAGACCCCCTTTGTGGCCGCCTGTGTCTACCCGGTTTCTGAGGGGATGGAAGTGCTCACCAACACACAAGCGGTGCAGGACGCCCGGCGGATCACCCTTGAGCTGATCCTCTCCGACCATGAGCGCAAATGCCTTTCCTGCATCCGTTCAAGCAACTGTGAGCTTCAGCGGCTTTGCTGGCTGTTCGGGGTGGACAATGAAGTCGCGTTTGAGGGCGAAGTGATTGAAACCGAGCCGGACGACTCAGCTGTGCATATGGTGCGCAGCGACAACAAGTGCATCCTTTGCCGCCGGTGTGTGGCTGTTTGTAAAGAGCAGCAGAGCGTCGGGGTAATCGGCACAAACGAGCGCGGGTTTAAAACCCGGGTGGGCTGTGCGTTTGACCTCAACCTGGATCAGGTTGCCTGTGTCAGCTGCGGGCAGTGCATCGTTGTTTGCCCGACCGCCGCCATCCACGAAAAAGACCAAACCCAAGAAGTCTGGAACGCGCTCAACGACCCGAACAAATATGTGATCGCCCAAACCGCGCCGTCCATTCGCGCGACCATCGGCGAGGACTTTGGTATGCCGATCGGAACCGACGCCACCGGCAAGATGGCCGCGGCGCTCCGCCGGCTGGGCTTTGACGGCGTTTACGACACCGACTTCGCCGCCGACCTGACCGTCATGGAAGAGGCCAGTGAGCTGCTTGAGCGGCTTGAAAGCGGCAAAAACCTGCCCCTGATCACTTCCTGCTCACCCGGCTGGGTCAAGTACTGCGAGCATTATCATCCCGAATATATCCCCAATCTGTCTACCTGTAAATCTCCCCAACAGATGTTCGGGGCGGTGGCCAAGACCTGGTACGCCGAGAAGAAGGGGATCAAACCCGAGGACATCTTTGTGGTCGGCGTCATGCCCTGCACCGCCAAGAAATTCGAAGTCTCGCGGGATGACGAAGAAGCCGTGTCCGGGGTTCCCGACTGTGACGTTGCGCTGACCACCCGCGAGCTTTCCCGGATGATCAAGCGTGCCGGCCTTGATTTCGCCAATCTGCCGGATGAAAACTTTGACGTGCTGTTGGGGGAATCGACCGGCGCGGGCACAATCTTCGGGGCAAGCGGCGGCGTTATGGAAGCCGCTCTGCGCACCGCCGTTGAGTGGGCGACCGGCAAAGAGTCGCCGTCCGTCGACTTTACCGAAGTCCGCGGGATGGAGGGCGTAAAAGAAGCGACCTACCGGATCGGTGACATTACGCTCAACGTAGCGGTGGCCTCCGGCCTGCGCAACGCGGAGGAGATGCTCAAGCGGGTGCGCTCCGGCCATAAAGATTATCACTTTATCGAGATTATGGGCTGCCCGGGCGGGTGCATCAACGGCGGCGGCCAGCCGGTACAGATGGCACATGTCCGCAACTTCACCGACCTCAAGAAGCTTCGTGCCCAGGTCCTTTACAACGCGGACCGGAAGATGCAGCGCCGCAAGGCCCACGCCAACCCGACCATCAAAAAAGTCTACGAAGAGTATTTTGGCAAGCCGGGCAGCGAAAAGGCCCACCACGCCCTGCACACCAGCTACCAAAAACGCGACCACTTCTAAACTTCATTAATTATCGCAAGGCGCCGCCAAGGCCGGAAAATCCCCGGAAACTTGGCGGCGTTCCCTTTGTTTTTGCCCGCCACCCCAAATGTTCGCCGACAAGGGATTGGCGCCAAATGAATCCCCGCGCATAGTATGATAGTGTCGTTTCGCTTCAAAACCGGCCCGGCATTTGTAAGGATTTTTTTCGCAGGGCAAAGTTGGGGACCAAGGTGGGCTGACGCCCATCAAAGAGGAGAACGCGGCCCGGTGGAAAAAAGATCGCAAAGGGCGGGTTGGTTTTGGGGCGGAACGGCTATGGTGTCGGCCGGCCGGGCAGGGAGAAAAGATCACAAAGCCGCTGTGCGCGTGCGCCCTGTTACAGCAATGGCCCGATATGGATCGCGCTTCATCCAATAAGGGGTGCTGGCGGGGCGGGGCGGTCGATACGGCCCTTTAACAGCCCGCCCTGCGGCAGAGGCGCTCCATAAAATAAGAACCTGTGGTCAATAACGAGAAATGCACACGAGCCGAAGCGATTTTTTTGCTGTGCGAGGAAATTTCCCGCAGGAATACTTTGTGTATTCCAAGGGGAATTGACGAAGGATAGCGGAAAAATCGCCGGATCGGGGGCGTTTTGAGTATTGTCCACAGGTTCTAAATGCCGGGCAAAGAAAGACACCTTCTTTGCCCGGCATTTTATTGTGGCTTTGGCTGTGCGGTCTTAGGTATCCAGTATCCGGTTAATCTTGACGTCGGCGAACTTCGGGTCGCTGAGCAGATTGATGTAAAGGGCCGATTTGCTTAAGCTGCCCAACATCCGCAGCAGCGGGCGGGCCGGGTCTGCCGTGTGATTGCGAACGACCAGACAGCGCACTTTTGAAGAAAGCTCAACGCTGACACCGGTCGGGTAAAGCGCGATGATCCGTTTAAACCCGGCAACCAGTTCGGGGTCGTACATCTTGCCCGCATTGCTTTCAATAAACGCCATCGCGTCCGGCGGGTACATGGCCGGACGGTAAGGCCGGCGGGAAACCAGCGCGTCATATGCTTCGGTGATCGCCAAAATCCGGCCGAGCAGCGAGATTTTGTTTCCCTTTAGTTTGTTGGGATAACCGGTGCCGTCATAGTTTTCGTGGTTTTGAAAGATGCCGACACAGGCGTCAATCGAAAGGTCAAAATTGGCGCGCAAAAACTTAAAGCCGGTTTCGGTATTTTCCTGGATGATGGCTCGCTCGTCTTCGGTCAGCCTGCCCGGTTTTTGTAAAATTTCCTTGGGAATAAATACATCCCCAATGTCATGGAGCAAAGCGGCCACACCCAGCTCGTGCAAGTCGAGCCCCGAGGATCTCATCTCGATTCCAAGCAAGAGAGATAGCGCCAGGACATTGGCCGCGTGGTAATAGTGGTAGCTGTCAAAAGGCTTGGAATCAACCAGGTCAACCATTCGGTGGCGGGAGCTGATGATTTCCTCAATGGCTGGCAGTACGACGTCCTGGTGAATTTCGCGCGCGACCCGGTGAATGATCTGGCCGGAGGACGAGCCGTTTTCAGCGCTTTGAAAGACAGTTCTGGCCGCCCTGATCGCCCGGATCCGCAAATCCCCGGAGAGGATGTCGGCAGCCTGTTCCCCGTCGGAGAGGCTGTCTTGAATATACGCGCCCGAAAAGCCCAGTATGCTCAATCGGTTGATATAAGCGCCGGTCAGTGTGGTGCCGCGGCCCATGAGCACGTCAAGCGAGCCCCCATAGATGGTGCGGGCCAAAATCATTCCAGCTTCTAAGTTGGGAACAGAAATATAACGCATAGATTTCACCTGTTTATTTTGGCGGCCAGCCTGTTCAGCGCGAGTCGGTTGTGGTATACTTAGATTATACGCCCAAGCTACAAACTTGTCAATTTATATCAAAACCCAAATGGCGGCGGGAGCTTTGGAAAATACAACGGCCGAAGGGGGGAATTGCCATGCCGCAAACACAATACGCCGACGCGCCCGGGCCTCTGCGTGATTTTTTATTTTATATGCGCACCATTCGCGAGCGTTCCCCGCGCACAGTTCACGCTTATTACATTGACCTGCGCACGTTTCTGCGCTTTTTGAAGATGCGCGCCGGCGGCCAAACGCAAAACCCGGAAAACATCTCAATCGCCGATATCACTGTCGAGACGCTTTCCCGCGTTACATTGGCTGATGTCTACGAGTTTTTAAACTACGCCGCCACCGAGCGCGAAAACACCGCGAAAACCCGCGCCAGAAAAGCCAGCAGCCTGCGGGTGTTCTTCAACTACTTAACCGTTAAAGAAAAAGTCCTCAGCGAAAACCCGGTCAAAAATCTTGAGCTGCCCTCCGCCAAAAAGAGTTTGCCCCGGCATCTGACCCTGGAAGAGAGCATCGAGCTGATGACTTCGGTTAACACAAAGTTTTACCGGCGCGACTTTTGCATCCTCACTCTCTTTCTCAACTGCGGGGTTCGTTTGAGTGAGCTGGTCGGCATCAACCTTACCGACATTCGCGAAAACAAAGTCCGCATTCTCGGAAAAGGGAACAAAGAGCGGATCGTTTACCTGAACGAGGCTTGTCAGATCGCGTTAAAAGAATACCGGGATGAGCGCGCTCAGATGGCGGGAGCGGCCAAAGTGAACGCGCTGTTTTTATCTTCGCGCGGAACAAGAATCACTCCGCGCCGGGTTGAACAGATTGTGGCTGACTGCCTGAAAGCCGCCGGGCTGGATGGCCAGGGATATTCACCCCATAAACTCAGGCACACTGCCGCGACCCTGCTCTATCAACACGGAAAAGTTGACATCCGCGTGCTCAAAGAGATTTTAGGCCACGCAAATCTGGCCACAACCGAGCTTTACACCCACGTTTCGAACAAACAAATCGAGAGCGCCGCCGACCAAAGCCCGCTCGCGAACATAAAAATGGACAAGAAATACAAGAAACGAAAAGTCGAAGAATAACCGAAAGCAAATAAAGACAAAATTCTATTTGCTTTTTGCGCGGGAATGATGTAATATACTTATTAATCATTGATTATTTGGAGGAGAAACATAATGGCACGAGGAGTAGCGCGCAGTTTGGATTCTAAGATCGAAACATTAAGAGAAAAACTCGCAAAAAAACAAGCGGAAGTCGCTGAAATCAAAGCGCAAATCAAAGAACTTGAAATGGCAAAACAATCTGATTTGCTGAGCAAAGTAAGCGAAGTCGCCGCCAAAAAAGGCGTATCGGTTGAAGAGCTTTTAAACGCCGCGGTAAAGTAAGGCTTGTGTACAAAAAGAAGCGGAAGGTAAATTCCGCTTCTTTTTTTGCGTGAAAATCTATTCGCGGCCGTCGATAATATTCATTTCTTCCGGGTTCATAGTGACCGGAAAACCGGCGGCTTGCAGCTCAAGCTTTGACAGCCGCAGCCAATGGCCGAATGTGCCGGGGTAGTCTCCGGCCGGGTCCATTGAGGCTGCCCGCCCGCCGCCGGGCAGCTGCGCGGCGGCGGGTATCAAAACATGCCGGGCCGCCCAGTAGTCGAGGGCGACCGGGTCGGTACTCGCCGCGATCAGATTCATCTGTCTGGCGGTTGAGTACGGGCTGGCCGGACCGCGCTCGACCGCGATCCAGATCATATCGAGAATATTCAGGGTGGGCATTCTGGTCTGCGCCATCTGCGTGCCCATCCCGCCGGTACCGACGCTGTGATGTGCCCGCGCGCTTGTCAAAAAGTCGGAGGGCGTGCCCATATAATTTTTGACCGCACCGGTCACCTGAAAGATAAAATGAGATTTTAATACAGGCATGTTGATCACTTTGAGCGCGTCGCTGTCATAGCGGGCGGAATCGGAATCCCAAATGCCCTCTCGAAAACTGACGTGCGTGCCGAACTCGGTGGTGAACTTGGGGTAAGTGATCTCAAGCCCTGTCGCGCGGATTTCGTCCTCAACGACAAAGCCGTCGGTGTAGTCGCCCTCGCTGAACTGCCCCACCCGCACCCGGGTGAACGTATCCCAAAGCACACCGGTCACACGATGCCCCTGGCCGGCGAAGTCGTTGATTACCACCGTGGCCGACTGGCTTTGATCGACCGCGTTGTTGTTTGTCCAGCTCAGACTGCCGCCGCTGCCCGCACTGCCGAACTGCCCCTGGCCGTTGTCGGCCACAATCACTTCGCCGGTAAAGCCGTCCGGGTGCGCGACAATCGCGCCGATCACCAGGCGGATCAGGTCGGTGTTGGTACCGCCCCGCTCATCCCACTGACAGTTGATTTTGAGGATGATCACATCATCCGCGCCAAAAAGCCCCCAAGGTATCGCTTGCGTCCGGTAAAACGGCTGGCCGTGCATTTCCATCGCGTGGATTAGCCGCTCGACCCCGTCGTCTACCCCAGTGGTTGGTTCAACAAAGATTTGGGAGACGCCGGGAGTCCCGACAGTTACCTCGGAGAGAAACTCCCGTTCCGGTTCGGGCGCATCCGGCTGCCGGTGTGTTTCCGGTAGTGCTGTAGGTTCGGCCTCCGGTGGCGGGGCTGGAATTTGAGATGTGCAGCCGGACACAACCAGCGCGAACGCCAAAATTATGACTGCGAATTTGTGTCTCATAGCGTCTCCTTTCAAAGTCGCCAGTTCTTGTCAAATACGAACATAGCGGTTTTTCCGAACTGCTTTGTGATTTTTGTGTAGCTGGAAAGGCGATAAACAAAGCCGCTTACGGTTGACTACCCTCCACAATACGTGCTGCTTCGTTATGCAGCTCCATGCAAAAGGCGTCCATGAACCACCAGTTGCAATACGTGCCGCTGCAACATTTCATCAAAAGTTGACACGGCATCGTCTATCATACCCTGATAGTAAGTCTTTGCTTCTTCGGAAATATTAGGCGCCTTCAACATCACCTCGCACCCCCTGACCTCTTCATCTTGCGCCTGTTTTATGAGGCTATCAGGAATTTTCGATTTGATTCTTTGTTGGATGCCGACGGATAGCATTTTGAACAATATTTGCAGATTGTGACCTACCTTCTTGCTTTTGATTTTTTTGATTACTTCTTCCCTTTTGCTGATATCGGCTTCATGGATTATTATTGCTTTCATATACAGTTCGCAAGCAAACGCAACATTAACGACATATGGGAGCACACTAATGTCCGGCTCTGCATTGTTGTCCTTGTTCTCATAGTAGTTTTTCCATGCATTGCAAAATGCGTCCGCGCCTTTTGCAATATGTTTGTAATCAAGCGGCATGTCAATTCGCCTCCTAGTTGCATTGGAGTTGTATCAAAAGTAAACTGTTCCTTAGACAACGCATTTCGTGCTTGTTTAAGGAACAACTGGCTCGACTAACCGGGCAAGAACTCGGCCAGCAAGCCGGCCAGCACTGCGAACCCGATCGAATAAGCGAGGTAAACCGCGAACATCCGGCCGCCCAGGATCATCTTGACCGCGCTTAAGTTGTTGACCTTGGTGGCCGGGCCGGCCAGCATGAACGCAAGCGCGTCGCCCCGGCCCATCCCCGCGTGCAGCCAGGCGTTCAGCAGGGGGATTGTACCACCCCCGCAGGCGTAGAGCGGGATAGACAGCGTGGTCGCGAACAACACCCCAAGCCCACGCCGGCCGCCGAACATCCCATATATCCATTCAGGCGGGATGTAGCGGTCAAGCAGTGCGGTCAGGGTAACCCCAAACAGAAGGTAAGGGGCGGTGATTTTGATTGCCTTAAACAAATCGGGTAGAAGCCGCTTTTTGACAGCATTGTCACTTGTTTCAAAGCGCCCGATTAAAAACAATGGTTTGTCCCGCCAAAAGATGCGAACGAGCAGGCCGGCCAGCAAGCCCCCGGCAAAAGCGGCGCAAAGGCGGATTAGCATAAGCTCCCGGCCTAAAACGGCGGTGAGCAGCAGTAAGTTCGGATTGAGCGCGACGGATGAGATCATAAACGCGCAGAGCAGGTGGTTTGGCAGACCCTTTTTGCCCAGCGCGGCGATAACCGGTACTGTCCCGAACATGCAAAGCGGGGAGGCGATTCCCAGCGCGGCGGCGACAGCTGTCTGCCAAAGCCCAAGCCCGCGGGAAGAAAGCGCGGCTACCTGCCCGGTGATTGAGCGGGAAAGATAAACGCTGACAAGTGACCCGGCCAGCAGCCCCGAAATCCAGTAAGGGCCGATCAGCCGGAGCTGAAAGAGTATTCCACCGGCAATCATGTAAACTTCGTGCATCATGTAACCAGTATAGCACACGCACATATGTACACGCAATAAATAACGAGAGCGCACCCGGCCGGGAACGCTCTCGTTTTGCTATTTTTTGTCATCCCCGGGGCGCTGGCGGCCGGCCGACTGCTTTTTGGCATTGCGCCCCTCGCCGTCCGGGCCGCTTCTTGCCATGGTGAGGCCGCCTTTTGCCTTTTCTTCCCGCACCTGTTTGGGGTCCAGTTGACTGTCCTTGGCCATTGCGCATCATCCTCCCTTGTCCTAGGGGATTAGAATGCGCAGGATGACAGGGTTTTATGCTTTCTTTGCCGCCCGCAGGTCAAGCATCACTTTTTTAAAGGTGACACACAGTTCGTTGGCTATGGCGTAGTCGCCCCGGCGCAGAGACTTTTCACCGGCCGGCATCAGGAGCGCGCCGCTCGATGTCTTGTCGGCCGCGCGGGCAATCACATCCTGGAGTTCGTCCATGGTCTGGTAAGGCATCTCGAAACCGGCGTGCAGTGCCAGCTCTTTGACCTGGGCAAGGTTATCCCAATCAATCAGGCAGGGGGCCGCCGGGTTGACCGGCCGGGTCTGGCCGTCCGCGCCGGTGTAACTGCCGTAAGTTTCGGCAAATGTGGAGGCCGGGAAGATGACGTCGGCTTTCTTGGCCGCTTCGGTCATATGCAGGTCCTGCACAGCAAGGAAGTCCAGGCCGTCCAGCCCGCTGCCGGTCACTTCTTCACCGAAAATAAACAGCCCGCGAACCTCTTTGGCCGCGATGGCCGCCAGCAGTTCACTGCCCGGCTTGACGCCCAGATCAACCAGCCCCTGCGAGTTTGCGCCCGGCAAAAGCTGGAGGACGCCCCGCCGCGGCTTGTCGTTGTGCCCGCTGAGCAGGGCCATGTCGCCGACCAGCCTGCCCGCGCCGGCTGAGGTGAAGTTCTTTTCGTAGACAAAGACGGCTCTGGGGGCTTTCGCGATCATCTCAGCGGCTTTTCTGGCCCCTTCGCTGACCGTTACACCCTTAAGGGAGGCAACCAGCTCATCGTAGCCCGCAATCTTTTTGCCGGATTCACTTTCGGCCAGCGCCTTGACCATCTCTTCGAGCAGGTCGAGCTCGCCGTTCGGGTCAAGAGTGAGTGTAGCGATGTTGTCCAGCAGGCTCTCATCAGAGGCGAGCAGGATCAGTTTAGCCCCCCGCGCGACCGCCTTGCGAATCCGCATGGTGGCTACCCCGTGGTTTTTGAACAATGTCTCAGGCGAAAGGACGACGATCAGGTCGGTGTTGTCCATCTCATCCAGAGTGACGGTGGAGGCGTCCCGGTCCAGCACATCACCAAGCCCGCCTTTAACCATCCCCAGCGAGAAGACGTTCTGCGTGCCCAGCGCCTTGTTTGCGTACTCTTTAATCAGGAAGGCCTCTTCGTTGGTGTACCGCTCAGAGATGGCGACGGCCACGCAGTCATCCCCGTATTGGGTTTGCAGGCTTTGCAGCCCTTTGTTGGCGAAGACGATGGCGTTGTCATAGCTGACCGCTTTCATTGAGTCACCCTCTTTGACAACAGGCAGGACCAGGCGCGGCTTCTTCATGATCTCGCCAAAGCCGAACCGGCCTTTTGCGCAAAGCAGGCCGTTCCTGCCCCCGGCCGGCAGGCTGCGGGTGATCAGATGGCCTTTGGATGCCAGTTTTGTTCCACAACCGACCGAGCAGAACGAGCAGGTGGTCGGGGTCAAGCTTTCTTCCAGCGGAACTTGTTTTTGAATCATCATGGTTTCGGTCAGCGCGCCGGTCGGGCAGGCGTGTACACACTGGCCGCAAGAAACACAGTTGGTCTCCTGAAGCGGGGTGAGCAGCGCGGGCGCGACTTTGGCGTCAAATCCGCGGTCTACAAAACCGAGGGCGGTTGCGCCGACCACTTCGTCACAGATGCGCACACAAAGGCCGCAGAGGATGCATTTATCCGAATTGGGGTGAATGAACGGGTGGTCGCCCTTTTTGGGGGTGGATTTGGCGATTCCGAACTTGGCGGGGTCAAGGTCAAAGCGATCGGCCAGCGCGATCAGCTTACACTCAAAGAAGTCGTGACAGCCGCACTCCAGACAGCGCGCACCCTCGGCTTTTGCCTCTTTTACGCCCAACCCCAGGTTGACTTCGAGGAAGTCTTTCCGGCGGATAGCTGGTGACCGGTGAGGCATCTTGACCCGGGCGGCTTTGTCTTTGTGCGCGAAGTCTTCAGCTGTCTTCTCGTCTTTGACCAGATAGGGCTGGCGGCGGGTGAGGGTTTCGCCGTACAGGTAGCGCTCGACCATTTCTACGCAGTTCTTAGCTTCGCCGATGGCGGCGATCGCGATGTCCGCGCCGTTGTTTGTGACATCCCCGACCGCGAACACGCCGTCAGAGCTGGTCAAAAAGCTGGTCTGGTCGGCCACGATTGTGCTCCACTTGGTGGCTTCCAGTTCCTCAAAACCGGAAAGGTCGGGCTTTTGGCCGATGGCGACCATGATCGAATCGACTTCGATGGTTTCTTCTTTTCCGGCAACCGGCACAGGCCTGCGCCGGCCGGAGGCATCCGGCTCGCCCAGTTCCATAATTTGCAGACGGACGGCCTTGACTTTGCCGTTTTCACCGAGCACTTCGATCGGGTTGGTCAGGTTTTTGAAGATGACGCCCTCTTCTTCGGCTTCGATGATTTCGATTTCCTGCGCGGGCATTTCGTTGCGGGTGCGGCGGTAGATGTTGTAAACTTCGCTCGCACCCAGGCGGACGGCTGTCCGGCAGGCGTCCATAGCGGTGTTGCCGCCGCCGACCACCGCGACTTTGCGGCCGGTGAATACGGGGTTGTTCATGGCCACGTCGCGCAGGAAGTCGATCCCGCCGAAAACGCCATCCAGTTCTTCACCCGGACAGCCGAGCGGGGTGCTGGTCCAAGCGCCGACAGCCACGATCACCGCGTCGTATGTATTCTTGAGGTACTCAAGGGTGAGGTCGCGGCCGACTTTGATGTTGCCGACAAACTTTACACCCATCTTTTCAATCGCGTCGATTTCGGCGTCCAATACTTTTTTGGGCAGCCGGTATTCGGGGATCCCGTAGCGCAGCATACCGCCCATCTGGGGCATCGCGTCGTAAACGGCGATTTCATGCCCCTTTGCCCGCAGGAAGTAAGCGGCGGTCAGCCCGCCCGGGCCCGCGCCCACGATGGCGATGCTCTTGCCGGTTTCGGGCGCGACGGCTGTGGTGTAAAGCTCACCCCGGGCCATATCCAAATCGCCGACAAACTGCTTTAAAAAAGCAATGGAGACCGGCTCCTCAACCAGCTCGCGGCGGCAGGCGTCCTCACAGGGGTGGGGGCAGACCCGCCCGATGGAGGCGGGCAGCGGGATTTTATCTTTGATCAGCTTGACTGCTTCGCCAAACTCGCCGTTGGCGATCAGCCCGACATAACCCTGACAGTCGGTCTGTGCCGGGCAGGCCAGCTTACAGGGGGCGACACAATCGCCGGCGTGGTCGCTCATCAGCAATTCAAGCGCGGCTTTGCGGTTTTTAAGTACGCGCTCGGTGGCTGTTTTGACGACCATTCCATTGGCCGCGAAAGTCGAACAGGCCCTGAGCATTTTCGGGCTGCCCTCGACTTCGACCAGACAAATGCCGCAGGAAGCGAACAGCTCGACCCGCTCATCGTGACAAAGGGTGGGGATTTCAATCCCGTGGGCGCCGGCAATATCCAAGATGGTCTGGCCCTCAAAGCCAACCGCCTCAATGCCGTCTATATTCAATCGGATTTCACTCATAATGGCGCAATTCCTCCGTTTCTTTTAATTAACAATGTACAATTAACAATGAACAATGGATGTATCGCTTCGCGATGATTTTAAATTAAGTCCGCGCAGCGGACACCACAATTGTTAACTGTTATTTGTTAATTGTTAATTGATCTTAGTCAACACTCACCGCGTCAAATTTACAGACTTCTTTGCACTTGCCGCACTTTACGCAGTCTGCCTGTACGATTTCGTGTTTTTCTTTGACTTTGCCGGTGATGCAGTCTGACGGGCATTTTTTCTTGCAGAGCGTACAGCCGATGCACTTGTCGTTGATCGTGAAAGTGAGCAGCGGCTTACAGCTTTTGGCTGTGCACTTTTTGCGCAGGATATGATCGTCGTACTCTTCCCTGAAATAGCGGATGGTGGTCAGCACCGGATTGGGTGAAGTCTGACCCAGGCCGCAAAGGGAGGCCTCTTTGACCTGAACGGCCAGGTCGCTGAGCAGTTCAACGTCGCCCTCTTTGCCATCCCCCGCGCAGATGCGCTCAAGCACTTCGAGCATTCTGCGGTTGCCAATCCGGCAGTGGGTACACTTGCCGCAGCTTTCTTTGCAGGTAAAGTCGAGGAAGAACCGGGCCATGTCGACCATGCAGGTGGTCTCGTCCATGACGACCATACCGCCGCTGCCCATGATCGCGCCGGTTGCGCCCAAAGTTTTGTAGTCGATCATGGTGTCTTCAAGCGCGGCCGGGATACATCCGCCGGAAGGCCCGCCCATCTGCACGGCTTTGAACGCTTTGCCGCCTTTGATGCCGCCGCCGACCCCGTAGACAACATCCTTGATGGTTTTGCCCATCGGGATTTCGATCAGGCCGCCCTTTGCGATTTTTCCGGTCAGGGCGAATACTTTTGTGCCTTTTGAGTTTTCTGTGCCAAGAGCGGAAAACGCTTCGCCGCCCTCGCGCAGAATCCAGGGGACGTTCGCGTAAGTCTCAACGTTGTTGATGTTGCTGGGTTTTTGCCAGAACCCTTTTTGCGCCGGGAAAGGCGGCTTGAGCCGGGGCATCCCCCGCTCGCCCTCAAGGGAGGCGATCAGCGCGGTTTCTTCACCGCAGACAAACGCGCCCGCGCCCGCTTTGATCCGCATGTCAAAGCTGAAATTTGAACCGAAGATGTTTTTGCCCAGCATCCCTTTTTCGCGCGCTTGGGTGAGTGCGTGCTCAAGGCGGGTGATGGCCAGCGGATACTCGGCGCGCACATAAACCACGCCCTCATCCGAGCCGATGGCCCTGGCGGCGATCATCATCCCCTCAATCAGCGCGTGCGGGTCGCCCTCAATGACCGCGCGGTCCATAAACGCGCCGGGGTCGCCCTCGTCCGCGTTGCAGATGACGTATTTTTTGCCGTCCGGGCCCGGCCTTGCGTCTTTTGCGGCTTTCCATTTAAACCAGGTGGGGAACCCCGCACCGCCCCGCCCGCTCAGGCCGGAGACCTTGATCACATCGATGACCTGATCGGGGCTTAGCTGGGTGATGCACTTTTTAGCCGCTTCGTACCCCTGACGGGCTATGTACTCATCGATGTTTTCAGGGTCGATGATCCCGCAGTTGACCAGCGCGATCCTGTGTTGGGAGTCGAGTGCGTCCAAATCTTCTTTTTTGATCGCGTACTTGTCGGCTTCGTTTGTCTCGCCGCGCGAAAGCTTTAAGATTTCGCGCGCCGCTGTTTCGTCGACGTTGACAAAGATTTGCATCTTGCCATCATCCCCGATGACGTTGACGATCGGCTCAAGATAACACATTCCGATACAGCCGGTTACGATGGGCGATGCGCTTTCCTGCTCAAGCAGGCTAAAGATCTCGCCGGCGCCCGCGGCGATTCCGCAGCTGCCTTTACCAACGGTTACTTTCATTGTGCGCCTTCCTCCTGCTCAAGTTTTTTAAGGACGTCGACCACGCTTTCTTTGGTCAGGTTGCCGTAAAACTTCTGGCCGATCATAATAACCGGGGCAAGGCTGCAACAGCCCAGACAGGCCACATTGTTGTAAGTAAACAGGCCGTTTTCGGTGATTTCGCCCTCTTCTACCTGTAAGTGGTCGCGGATGGCCTCTTCGATGTCGGCCGACCCATTCACGTGACAGGCCGTGCCCTGACAGAGCAGAATCAGGTTTTTCCCGATCGGCTTTGTCCGGAACTGGGTGTAAAAAGTGACCACGCCCATCACTTTGGCCGGCTGGATGCCGGTGCGGTGGGCGATGTAAGCCAAAAGGTCAAAGGGCAGATATCCATACAGGTCCTGCGCTTTTTGCAGGATGGGGATCAGCGTACCCGGCGACCCGGCGTACTTTTCAAAAGTCCCCTCCATCAAAGAGGGGTCAATGGTTGGGTCGGAGAACTGCCATACTTTTTTGTCTGTGCAACTACATCCCATATTTACCATACTCACTTTCTCGATTGATAACAGGCCGAGCGGTAAAAATACACCGCCGCCTGCTTGTCCGCTCATAGACAAGTATAACACTTTTAATCCGCGTTGAAAAGGGATTGTAAGTAATTTGACAATGTTAATTCTACCCGGTGTAAAAACCGCACAAGGTCTAAGCACACCGCGGACGCGCATACAGTTATAAAGGCAGAAAAACAATCAAACAGGCGAGGTGAACGATCATGTCAAAAGGCCGGAACCGCGCGCAGCAGCCGCAAAATGAGCCGAAACCGGGCGGGACTTTGCGCGAACTTTTTGACATCCCGCGGGCGGCTATTGGCGGCACACTTCAAATCGAGCTTTCGGGCAACACCGAGGCCATTGTGGCCGGATGCACCGGCATTTTGGAATACGATGAGAACGTCATCCGACTGGCCGGAAATAAGCTAAACGTAAAGTTTACCGGCCGCAGCCTTCAGCTGAAAGCGCTCGATCAAACCGGTGCGATTGTTGAGGGATACATAATGAGTGTGGAGTTTTTCAATTAACAATTAACAATGTACAATTAACAATGAATGTATCGCTACGCGATTTATTTAAAAAAGCGTCCGCGTAGCGGACACCACAATTGTTAGCAGCCTTCAGCTGAAAGCGCTCGATCAAACCGGTGCGATTGTTGAGGGATACATAATGAGTGTGGAGTTTTTCAATTAACAATTAACAATGTACAATTAACAATGAATGTGTCGCTACGCGATTTATTTAAAATAGCGTCCGCGTAGCGGACACCACAATTGTTAATTGTTAATTGTTAATTGTTAATTGTTAATTGTCGATTGAAAGGGGCTTGCGATTTGATCTTACTTCGCTTATTCCGCGGCCTGCGGGGTTTTGTCCGCTTTAGTGCCACGGGGGTGTTCGTTGAGCGGTTCCTCAATCTTGTGGCGCGGCAGCGGATCCCGATCTGGGAGGTGCGCCGCCGGGAGTATACCTTAACCGGGTGCGTGTCGGCTTCAGATTACCCGCGCCTGCGCCCGCTTGCCAAAAAGGCGGGAGTCAAGCTCAGGCTGGCCGAAAAGCGGGGAGCGCCGTTCAAAAAAAAGAAGCTGCGCGGGCGGCACGGGCTGCTGATCGGCCTGGCCGTCTTCTTTGTATTTCTGTTTTCGATGACCCGCTTTGTCTGGAGTATACATATAGAAGGCAACGAGACCATCCCGCAGGAAGCGATTCTGGACGCGCTCGAAGAGGTCGGCATCCGGCCGGGGGTCTTGCGTTCTAGTATGGATATCCGCGAGGCCGAGCGGCTGACCCTGCTCGCCATTCGCGAGATCGGCTGGATTGCCCTGAACCTGGACGGCTCGACCATCCACGTCATCGTCAACGAAGCGCTGCCCACCCCGCCGGTCATTGATCCGGGCAGCCCGTCCAACATTGTGGCGGCCAGGTCCGGACAACTGCTTGAGATGCGGGTGTATGCCGGCCAGCCCATGTTCACGGCCGGGGATGCCGTACTTGAGGGGGAAGTAATTGTCAGCGGGATTACCCAGGACAGTGTGGGCCAGAATCTTTTGCGCCACGCGCGGGCGGACGTCATCGCCCAGGTGAGCGAAGTGGTCGAAATCCGTGTGCCGCTCGACCAGACCCGGTACGAGCGGACCGGCCGCACCGCACGGCGGGGATATCTGCGCGTTTTCGGTTTTGAAGCGCCCATGTTTTTCCCCCGCGAAATCGAGCGCCCTTACATTATAGACCGAACCGAAACACCTTGGGCGGTGCTGGGGGTCGACCTGCCGGTCAGCCATCGCCGCGAATCTTATATATTAATGCAGGAGATCCCTTTCCGCTACACAGAGGAACAGGCGCGCGCGCGCGCACTTCGCGAACTGGAAACCGCCGAGCAAGCCAAGTTCGCCGCCGGCGAGATCATCCAGCGCACACTGACCGGCGGGCTGGCCGAGGATGTATTCATCCTGCGGGGCGAGTATATCGCTCATGTCAACATCGCGAAACCGCAAGCCATCTTAATGGGGGAAAGTGAAACAGTTGACAATTGACAATTGACAATTGACAATAAATGTATCGCTACGCGATGATTTTAAATCTGTCCGCGCAGCGGACTCCATGACTGTCACCTGTCCATTGTCAACTGAATCAAGGGGGTTCGAAAGATGATCACACGCATCTTTTCAAATTTGCGCTCGCCGCTGATTGCCGGGTTGGTTGCCCTGGCCGGGATCGGCCTGATCGCACAGCCGGCCGGGGTGACCCAGGGCATCCTGAGCGGTCTGCGGGTAAGCGGCCAGGTGTTGATTCCCGCCCTCTTTCCGTTTATGGCGCTTTCTACCTATATGGTGTTGACCGACAGTGCGCGGATTTTGTCCATCCCTCTGCGGCCGATTACCAAGTACCTGCTTCGCCTGCCAGGCGAGTGTGGGGCGGTGGTTTTGGCCGCTTTGATTGGCGGCTACCCGGTCGGAGCCAAGATGATATCCACCCTGCGCGCGCAAAACCGGCTGGACAACGCAACCTCTAAAAGGATGACGGCTTTCTGTTTTGGCACCAGCCCATCCTTTCTAATTGTGGCGGTGGGCGGCGGGATGCTGGCAGACAGGCGGGCAGGGGTCGCGCTGTTTATCGCGCAGATCATTGCGTCCCTGGCGGTGGGGCTCATCTTCTCGCGGGGTGTGGCCGTTCCCCGCGAACGGCGGGAACCGGCCAAGCTTGCAGCCGGTGAAAACGCCTTTGTCACGGCTGTGACCGGCGCGTCTTCGGCTATGTTGAATATGTGCGCGTTTGCTGTGCTTTTTTCCGGCCTGCTCTATATGGTGGGCGGCAGTGGGATATACCAGTGGCTGGTTGCGGCGGCCGGGATTGACCCGGCACTGGCCATCACTTTGCTGGCAGGACTTTTCGAAGTCACCTCCGGCAGTGTGCTGGCTGCCGAACTGGGTGGTATGCGCGGGGTTTTCCTGCTTGGCGTTTTCGCGTCCTGGGGCGGCCTTAGTGTGATCTTTCAGGTAGCCGCTATCCTGGGAGAGAGGATGCCCTGGCGGGCGTTTCTGTTTGGCAGAGCCATCCACGCGGGTTTGGCCGGCCTGCTCTCGCTGGCATTTTACAGCGCCCTGCCTGCCAGGGAAGTCGCCGTGATCGCACTCCCGGCAGTCAGACCTGTCCTGTCTGCCGGTGGATCGAACTGGCTGACCGCGCTTTGCCTGCTGGCAATGTGCGCTATGCTCACCACAAACACCGGCCGAAAATCCCCCTGACAGCCGGCCGCCTGTTATATATGGACAAGCCTTGGCGCAGGGTACAAAAGCGATCTGAAATGAAGAACGTATATCAGACATCGCGAAATAATGCGAAATAGCGCGAGATAACTAGTAAAACCTGCAAGATTGCGTTATAAATTGCACGAATGGCGAAAAAAAGCGGAAATAAATGCAAATAACCTATTGACACCTCGTCTTGCGTATGGTATCATTCTCTAGCTGTCTCTTTTACGGAACAGCACACTGCACCTTGAAAATTGAACAACATTGAAGCTTGAAACAAGCAAACCCTTGGAAATTTTTTTGGTATAAGTTTTAAGTAATTGCGAACGAAAAGCTAAGTGTGATTCGTGAGTGATGAGATTGA
>Ga0131853_10000976_pt1 | contig 51821 bp, 47 predicted proteins | sample TergutLab28metaG_FD_92764 | JGI IMG/M metagenome (GOLD analysis project Ga0131853, IMG submission 92764) | Labiotermes labralis P1 segment gut microbial communities from Petit-Saut dam, French Guiana - Lab288 P1 (version 2) (version 2) | ecosystem: Host-associated > Arthropoda: Insects >...
ATTGAACTTTGGATATAGGTGTTTTGGGTTATATCGGTATAGTTTGACCTAAGGAACACTCTCCCGAAGTTAGGTCCTTTCCTCCTGGGACACCCTGTATATATATATATATACACACACACATATATACACATACATACATACATACATAAACCCTGTCGGAAAATGAGTCAAATGACACACACACACACACACACACACACACACACACATATATATATATATATATATATATATATATATATATATATATACATACATACATACATATCTGTAAATTTAATGGTTATGTCAGTTTCCATCTTTTATGTGAGACGAGATGTTTTGAGACAATTATTAGGCCTACGTTCCGCGTAATTTGATGTATGAATTTTTATCTATAATTTCGAGTAGTTTTAGAGAAGAGAAATGTGGATAAATTGGCGTGACCTTTTAATATGTCGAGATGAGACACACCAGTCAATGTAGTGATTCCGAATAGATCGTAGAATCGTAGTCCGGTTAGTGGCAGAAGCAGACACTTAACCTCTTCTACACAATTTTTAGACCCGCTCTGGAATCCAGACTCCCTCCTGTCCCATGGCTACCGTGGCCATTTCACAGGGGATAAGACGACGGTGGCTTGAACCTGACCAGTCAGCTCCATCTAACTTGAAGTTACGAATGTGTGGAACTATTCTCACACTTCCCTATACGTCTTCAGGGCGTGGTGCTTAATGATCTGCAGGGAAATCTTTACTTTTAACTGTCCATATGCCTTTATGTCATTTAACGTATTCAATGAATAGGAATGTAATAATAGAAATAATTTAACCTTTCAAAACCTAATGGTTAATAGGTGTACAACTAGATTTAATGTTAAAAAATTCTAGATTATGCCCAATTTGTGGAATTCAGCGCGAATTGTTCCACTCCCTTCCTTAACCAATTCTCCTGGGATATGATCACTACCTGGTGATTTGTGTGTGTGTTTGTTTTTCGTTTCAATAGGCATGTCAACCTCAAAAGCAGTCGGCTCCGGTACTAGTGGTTCTGCTGTGTGTATTTCTGTCTGCCTAACATCATTATCCCCATGTACATTCAGTAGCTGAGAAAAATGGTTCCTCCGCCTAGCAAAATACTATGGAAGTCTGTAAACGAATCACCCTTCTTATTCTTTACTATATTAGTTCTTAGGCTGTTAACCCATCTTAAAGCCATTGATGCCCCTGTACAATTGTCTGACTTTTTTTGTCTTACTGTTAGTTTCAAGTTTATCAATTTTAACTTTCAGACATTCTTTTTTTCCTGAAATGTCTACTAGCTTCACTGCTTACATTGTTTAGACTACCTACATTGCTTTGGTTTGGATACTGTAACCACTGCACTTTAACCCGCTTCCTTTGATCTAAATAACATGATTATTCTTCATGAAACCATAGCTTATGCTGCTCAGTTCGTACAGATCTAGGTTCTTTTTAGCTGAGGTTTTGATATTCTCTTCATTGTGTTCCCAATAACTATTTTTATGTCCTCGCTAACATTTAAGTTCTGTACTAGTGTAAGGACTACTGCCACCGAGCGAAAACTCAATTGCAGTAAATAATAATAATAGCTGCAAACCTTTTGATATCTTAATATGATACTGTTTCCTGACCTTCTGCTCACTTAACTTCCTCAGATTAAATTTTTGAACATCAGACTTCTGTGCTTCTTGTTTACATGCTGCCAATCTTTCCCTAACTTTTACAACCACCAGATAGTGATCAGTAACTCTTTAACACAATCATTTACAGATTACAACCACTTAAAGTCGGCTTCACATTAAATCTGAAAAATGGTGTCTTATATTGAGAACGTGTTCTTCTGGGACATTGCGCGTCACTGGGTTTTTGTTGCCTCGAGTGTGGAGGCTGTGCCTCATCATCAATGGTGCAATGTCCACTACACAGTCTGGAAAGGTTGGGTAAGGAACAAAAAATGACGGACAGAGCACAATATGTCAGAAGCAGGCGTGCACCCAGGAATCGAAATAAAAACAAACACGGATTTTGTGGACATGATGATATCAATCGGTTACGTGATTTATACTTCAGCCAAAATCAGCCACTGAATTCGGTTAGTGACTATAACACTGGAATTTAAAAAAAAATAATAAAAACTTGGGAAGCCTTAGATAACCCTAAAAACCAAGAGGATTAGACCTTCATATTTGAATTACGTGAGTCATTGAACACACAGTTACATTTATACGTATATAGATGCAGTTGCAAGCAATATCATTTTCCACTTACATTTATGGCACAGTTTTTAATAACATAGTTCTTTAAATCAAATATAAATTATATATAGCCTCACGTTCAGCACCCCCATCCCCCCAACCCCCGTGACAGATTCTGGGTGCGCGCCTGGTCAAGAGAACAGACTTCCCAACCCCAGTGCCTCGAAAGCCTGAGAACAACACGAATACTATCTTACGTTATCAGCCTTGGTCAATATCGTATTATACATTAAACCTGTACTGACATTACTTAACAAATTTCGAGTTCGTAATGGTATACTTACTGAGTAAATTTACAAGTTCGCTGTTTCACCATGTTATATTCAATGCAACATCACGTTTATTACACTTACGTAGCACGCCATTTTATTCTTGATTTTTCACTGCACTGTCACTTTACTTCTTGTTCCATCTACGTACTGTTTTTAATTTAAATCGTATCGTTGCTGTCCATGCTTTGTAGATGTCGGATATTATGTCTTTTCTGCATTTTAGTTGTTACTCCTTCAATCCTGTGGTCACAATTTACTTTCACATCTTTGACCTTGTAAACTGCCATTTCTGTATCCCGATCCTTGGCCGTTCACTTAAAGACTTCTACGATTCTACTACGTAACGTTAAGTGTTATTTCATCGTCAGAGCCATGTGTTTGGTTTCCGGCATGGATCAGAGCTTCCCGGCATTCCCATTATCACAGATTATTAATCCATTATCGATCAATATATCGAACCGAATTGACGTAATTTTGTGTTCGTTATTTGTTAATGGTATATTTTTGCCCTGAATCAACATAACCTCCAAAATTTCTGCCCTGCACCTACACAACCGCCGAACTTTCTGTTCTGAACCTACATAACCTGCATAATTTCCTTAATTTTTTGCATATGACCGTATTTTTGAACTGATATTTACAAATGCAGAGAATATAGAGATAACAGTTTTTAAATGTTGTTTTAAACGCGGTGTAATTGATTTTACTTTGTAAATTAACATGATAAAGTTCTGCAGGTGGACTCCAATTTAATGGTCTGCAGCTGCTGGAGCCCAATAGAAATTCAAACTGTGCAGAAGTGGCCCAGTAAGCATCGACAAATCACAAGATCACTCGACAACATACAAGAACAGCAGGACCGTCAAATGTGTGAAAATAAATACATAATTTGAGGTTTTCCTGGCACTGCTGATAAAGATTACAGTCTTCTGGTATAAGATGCTGTGCTGAAAGGTAATTTGCTGTAAGCCATCAAACTAATATTTCTTATAATGTAATTAAGACCTTGAAGATGATACATATGTAGGTGTCAAAACATATTATGTCGATTGATTAAAATGACTACACTGCATAGAAGACTGTTGATTAATTTAATTACAGCCACATGATATGCCAAGAATAGAGATTTTCAAAGGCATTAACTGTGTACTAAGCAATTTAATTATAAATATTTGTTACATGGAATCGTAACATAAAAGCCATACCATAGTGTAACAGCATTAGGGCCATCCCATAAAGTAGTAAAGGTTAAGGTACACTCATTTTAACCTTGGCACCAGATGGAGAAGTGTGGGAAACTCTGCACTCCAGCCACTTTACTTTTGGTACTTGTTGAATAGGAGCACAAGTGGGTCTGAGAGCTGGTCCGGAGGGTTTAAGGAAGAGAAGAATCTACTGCCCCTTCCTGGAATCAAAATATGCTTCGCCACATGTTCAGTCCATGCCCTAGTCACTGTACCAACTGAGCCTGCCCGCTTCCACAGAAAGCATCATGAAGATGATATATGTCTAAGATTCACCAGCATCTGTACTGATGGCAAGGAACAGTTTCAGTGAATAATTTGTCACAACACTCTGCAGGTAATATAAAACCACATAAAATCCAATCATGTAGACCCAGCAAATAATCCTAGTATTTTGTTCCAACTACTTCACATTCTGTTCCCATATTTGTGTCCACGTATTTTGCCACTATTCACAGACCTGAAACTATTTAGAGGTATGGCTATTGCTGAATCATGTAGCCAACCTGTTTGACTGATCTACTGCAGGATCCCCCAAAATATCTCATCACTTCAGGGCAAAGAACATAACATTGTCTCACATACTGACAGGCCTATGAAATGAAGATAAAAGGTAATTTACTCTCTCTTCCAAACTTTAAAACATGATTCAGCCTTTCAGGCTTACAAAATATGCTTGGAGTTTTCATTTGAGCACTTCTTATCACTTGGGGAATGAGACAGTAAACAGAAGGAGCTTAAACACTTAGTAAGCACACACAAAATGTCACAGCATGTTTCTTAAAGAGGTACGAGCATAACAGCATAACTGAATATAGTGGTGGTTGGGGGGGAGCCAGTGGGGGAGAGAGTTTTGCTTCTTTCATTTGCATCAAGACTAATAAAAGTCAAAAGCGATTTCTCAGAATAGTCAATTGCAGTCAAAATTTGTACTGAGCTCAGTTATACCACTGTAACATTAAACTGTATTCATTGTACACTACAAAGTCAAAATCCTACAGAATTTGAGTAGCTGTAACGTAAATTTCGTGCCAATAAGTAAGACAAGATTTTAAAATCTCCATATTTTGAGAGAGGTGTAATGCAACATTCATCACAATCTAAAACACACCCACAAGCCCTTCTCAGGGCACTGGAACACACCACACACACTGGAACTCCAGGATATTTAGGGCCAACTGGACAACCCCATGCAAAACTGCTGTACAATTCTGAATGTTGCTTGAAATTAGCAGATCTCAAGGCCATACAAACACAACAAAAGAAACTCACATTTACTTCAAAATACGATAATATATTATCAACACACTTTATGTACAAATGTTTAAAAAGCACTCAACTTTCTTCTTTTGAAATGGAATTCCACTTAGTATGGTATATATACATATACATACATACATACATACATATGTAGCCTAAAATTGACAAAAGACAAAGTAAGCATATTTTAGGCTGGTTTGTGAGTAAGTTGTATTAATCAGTTATCCAACCCATTATGGGTAAACATTAAGAGGACCATATGCAAGATATGTAGCTAGAGTGCCATAGTTCACTCTTTTTAGAAACTGCTGCACACACCTGAGTGAGGGGCTCCCTCTTCCTGAGTTTGGTCCATATCACAATGTGTATATAGTATGACAACCACTGAGCCACGTGTTATACATCATCAGACTCTGCATAGATAGAATATAAACAAACTTCTTGTCCTACAGCACTGAACTACATATGTATTAGAGCATTTCAGAATCAACTCTCCAGGCTTCCTTGTTCATAATAGGCCCTGTTAGGTGCAAAGTGCAGGACAATAGATTTAAGATTATTTCTCTTTACAGCAGCAAAAAAATGTCTATTTAATGTCAAATTATAATATTATGTAATACTAAAAACCTGACACCTGTTTGCATATTTGGTGTCCAAGCAAACAAGAACTGCCACTGGCTCATTCCTTTCAACTTTTCAGAGCACAAAATAATTCAGAATCTTAAAAAGTTTATTGTACAGTATAAACCTCCACAAAAATACAATTTATATTGAATCCAAAATTCCCCCAACATCGTCATTTGTAACTGCCTGTTTCCTGAACCACAAAATGGCCAATAAACATTAATGGCTGTAACCCACACAGTTCCAATTTGATATCTTGTTTACTTTCACAAGACTGTAATCACCAGAATCCAAACCACAGACAGTTCTTCATACCCATAGGATAAACCTTCTGGATCATATGATTAAAATGAGATATGAGACAAGAGCAACTATCATCTAACTGTCCATAAAATAAACTAAAAATATTCATCAACTTTATTCATTATGAATACTTAACATTAAAGATCAGTGGTAAATCATTACGAACCACCTACTATAATACTAAGAAACTCTGTACTTTGCAACATATTGTATTTCTGTGTTTCATGTTATGCTCAAAGCAAATACCTATTCTTCCCCTATAATACATTTACTAATTAATCTTTATAACATGCATGGACTGTGCTCTCTGTGAAGCAAGAACTAACTGTTGTGTATATAGCTCAGATGTACGTCCGTCCTCAAAGGATTAAATTAGTAACAAACGCGCTCACTGAATATAATTTGCTGCTACACAACTAACACAATATGAGTAATGACAAATCATTAAATTAATTAAGAAATGTATATGCAAAGACAGAGACAAGTACAAAGATTTTTAAACATACACTTCTTGTATAATGCATAACACTACTTGTTGGGCTGTCCGACAGTTTGAACAGGCAGACGGACAGAATCACATTTACGAAGAGAATGAATTCAATAAAGTTTGTGCAATGTGAAATGCACTGAAATACAGTCTGTTGGGTCATTTGGTGAAAGAGAAATTAAAACCTGACAATGAGAAGAAACAGGCATGTGATCTGATGTTTCCATGGCAGTGAAGATTTCTTACGTTACAACAAAATGCAGCATGCTGGGAATTTACAGCCACCATATTCATAATACATTTACAAAGAACATAGTGGCAGTATATTTTCCTAAGCACTTGTGACCATCTACCAAAATGGATGGTGTGCTAATAATAATAATAATAATAATAATTTTAAAAAATCTTTTTGAAGCAACATCAAACTTCCATTACATATATATAAATAATGAAATAATGGTTGTCACAGCAGTTACACTTCAGACTGATGGGTTACTTATTCTTTCAAATGTATTTTTTATGAACATATTCATGGACACAGAACACTAAAGTTGGTAACACCTACATCCAAGCAGCTCAGAATAATTTTACATATTGAAATAGTTCACACAGCACCATGTCAGTACCATTACAATTAATGTACTAGGTAATGCTGCATCACAAATGAACATATCACCTGGAAACAGCCAAAACATATTTGAACACACATACATTTCACAGAATCCAGAGGTTTTTATGACACAAGGCTCAGTGGTTATTATCAACTCTCAAGCATAATGAATTAAGATCTATCAGTGTAAATTATGAATTAAAAAAATTGAAAAGGCAAACAGATAAAGAAACAGAGTACATGTAAAAAGTTGATTCATTGGCCTCCAGCCTGATATTAGCAGCTCCTCAAAGTGAGCAGAGTGAAACTGCTGGGCTCCCATTCAAACATTACATAAGGCATCAATGTGGCTGGACCAGAGGACATAAAAAACACTGTATTTAATTAGCATACAACAGGGTAGGTGGGGATATGGAGGGTACAAACAACTCCAGGATGTTCCCTTGTTCTCAAAAAAAAAATTATTTTAAGACTACATCTTAAAAGTCAGTATCTGCAGGTGAAAAACTAGAAGTATTACTTCATTTTTACAGGAGATATACATCAAATAAAAACTAAAATATAAACTCATTCTATATTTGCCTTCCTCCTGCAGTCTTGTGTTCATATATATATTTTTACTTTAGCACCAAAACAATTCAAAACTCAGGTGGTCTGCTCTGAATTATGAGTTTCTGGCAAGAGGCATGGTCCATGATCACAGTTGAGATATTTTTATATTTTGTGCTCGCATTTCTGCACAGAACTTGTAGCACTTCAAGAAACAGAGCTTTACTCTCCCTTAACTTCCCAGAATAAAAAATTGTAGAAAGCTCAGTCTTCACTTAACATCACACCCAAAAAATGCACAATGTCAATTTCAGAAACAAAATACAGTAACAGGCCAAATTAAGTCAATCATTCATTTGTCTTTTAAACAAAAAAGATAAAATAGTCCAGCATTAAACAATAATAATGATAATGTTTTACTTAACTTACTTAGCTGCACCAAAGCACTGTACAAGTCAATATACAAACTGAAGTCAATTTCAGCTTCACTGCCAACACAAGATGCCAGATAGAACACTTTATGTGATATAACTCTGCATAAAGAAGAGCATACTGTTGCACTGCTATTAATAAAAATATTATGACACTTCTTAAAATAAGAATTATCTTGTGTAGTGACTGGAGGTTGCTTTTAAAAGTAACATAAAATACTCAGTATAGTGGAAGTATGGCACTAATCCATATGAAAAATGCACTAGCTATGATTCAGGGTCAATCAGAGTTTATAACCCACTGATTTAGCTCTTAATGACACATGTGGCACAAACCTATTTATTTTAATCACTATATAAATATTATGTTATAATTCAGCCTGCATGAACTTCACTGAAGACCTTCCAAAAATATTTTCCATAATTAAAAATTTTCAACTATGCAAAATGCTTGTTTAATCCCATTAGAATTATATTTCCCTTACACACTCCACTTGTGACTAATATACCTAAATGGCATTTTAACACTTCAGAATGAATCAGCATGATGACTTGTCAAAAATTTCTATAAGTCTCCAGCTGGATTTACATATGACTGGTCATGAAATCATGCAACATGATATGCTTGAGTCAAATATTGTCCATTACCAGAGCACATGACATCTGGTAAGACCCCCCCTGTCACACTGAGGTCTGTGTTATTCCTGTTGGAACCCAGTTTCGCCGATGATTCAGTTTCTTCAGTTCAGAGGCCTCACATTCTGAATCATCCAGGTCACAAAGGTTAGCAGAGAGGTCACTGTTGCTGGTACAACCTCCAAGCAGCGAGGCTCTTTCTCCTAATACTGTAATGACAGAGCCGTCTTCATCATCACGGCGATGCCGTCGACTACTTGGGAACCCATATGGTTCCACATCGTCGTCATCATCATCATCCTCCTCAGACTCATTATTGCCACCGTTGGTCTCCGTTTCACTGTTGATATTGTAGCGTGGAAGGTAGGTGTTGGGATGACGCAAGTAGTTACCAGCCGAAGGGAAATGAAACTCCTGTTCCCCACCACTTTCCCCACCATCGAGGAGATTACTGTGATTCAGATGATGCAGAAGACTTGGGCTGCCACTTCCATCATCATACTCGGTACCACATTCTGAGTCACCAACATATTCTGATTCTTGATCTTCATTCAGGGTCTCGATATCTCGTGCTGGGTCAATGGGTCCAAGCACTGTGGTAAAGAAAAAAGTGCAAAAATAAATGAAGGCTCCAATCTTTTACCCATCAAAGCTAATATCTACCATATTAATGTGGCGCAACAATCATTTTGAAATAAGGACTACATTCTGAGTAATACAACGCCCCTCACCAGCTTGGAAGTGTTTGTTTACCTACATATAAGTCAACTCTTGTACTGTTCAAAATTTTATCATGGATAGAGTATCAGATTAATGTAAGTTTCAAGAATTCAGAATAGCTTACTGAGAAAAAGAGATCAGACAGCTGTGGCTTCACTTCATGGCAGGGACTAGGGTTTCTCTCTCCACCACCACATGCACTTGCAGACCTCTCAGACTCCCAAGTGGCATACCCAGGAACTTTGTATGGGGGGGGGGTTCAAAAAATTCAGTTGAGGACAGAGAGCATGGGGATCTGGAGGCAGTAGCCCCCTAGTCAGGGTTCTGGAGGCAGCTGTAATTTGGTACAAGAAATTTCATTTCAAATAGTAAAATTTTCTTAACTTTTGGTACTTTAAGACTATTTATGATGACAACCAATTTATTTGTCATTACTAATGTAAAACAATTGCGAACCTAGGTAGTTTTAGAATTTTACTGCCTCTTTTCTGAACATCTTGGGTTGTTGGTGTCCTAAATTCAGCAATTTTTAACAGTTTTCACAATCAGGTTGAGTTTGGCACAATTTTAGAGGGCCTTCAGAATTGCGGGGGGGGGGGGGGGGGGGTTTGAACCCCCCCCCCCGGTACACCCCTCCAACCCCCCACCCACTGCACAGTGAGGAATCTTTCTCCCAAAAGTGAAGTAAGTGGCCGTAGCATGAAGATGACCACACACTGCCATTAAGTGGTAAAGACAAGAATGTGAGGAGCTTCGTCTCCCCTTTCTTGTATATCTGCAGCAGCCAAGATATCATGGCTATGGGCTAGAAGATCCAAAGGTCGATTCCCAGTAGGGGCAAGACAGTTTTCTCTTCTCCAAAACACCCAAACCAGCCCTGGGACTCACCTGACCAGGAGATCAGTAGGGTATGTGGGAGTGGGGAGGGAACGTTCCATGGTAGTACACCAGCTAGGGTGTGAAGTTGATCACTCACCTGCACCTAACTCCATGGTTATGAATGAGTTGAGTTATACCTTCATTCCTCTTAAATGCCAAAATGGAATCCACAAGGACTTATATTTTTTTATCTTTTTTATGCAACTACACATCCACACTATGATGTTTTGAACAAAGAAAAGCTTCAAGGTTTTTATAACTTAAAAATGGAATATACATTAAAATTATCACCAACAGCACTCTATATAAAATCAATACAACTCAGTATGAAAAGGAAAAGACACATTAATAAAATTAGAAACATGACTTTTGTCACTTCATTAAGTCTGATACAGTGTTCATTTCTGAAAAAGTTCTCACGGTATAACAAAGATCTGTAGACATATTTTCTTTTATACCAAAATGCACACAAATATATCAATCAGTATGTAAATTATTAATTATTCATTTCTGAAAACGTTCTCATGGTATAACAAAGATCTGTAGACATATTTTCTTTTATACCAAAATGCACACAAATATATCAATCAGTATGTAAATTATTAATTATTACTAATTTAAAGCTCTTGCTAGCCTCATCAGACTGAAGCACTTACAGGAAATAAAGTGTCACCATTTCTTGCTGAAAGTTGCAGGCACTTACCTGGTGGGAGGGTCATATTGCCCTGATGTGTATTCGACTCATTACTTTCATTACTGTGGAAGCTTGAAGAGTCTGGCACCTCACTGCCCGGCACTTCAGTAATATTTGGGAGGGGGTTTTGACTGCGATTCACCCAGTCCGAACAATCCCAGTGGTAGCCTGAAATATCATAACATTTTGATTAGATCAGCATATTTTTAGGCAATGATTATATAACAGTCAATTTATTATACCAATAGTATACTCAACACTGTCCACTGATTGAAGGATATTTATTACACACAGCACTTTTGGAGTTCGTTCCACTACCAACTTCAAATCTGTCACGTGTGACACAGCAATCTGCTGTTTTACATTTCTTATTACTGATGTATTCACAGCAGAAGTCAGAATGAAACCCAGCATCTTCAGAGTATTAAACAAGTATGCTTAGTGGTCTAGAGATCAGAGCAGCTCTGTATTCAAAAGACCCTGGGAAGTCTCAGCTGCTTCTAGTTAAATCAACATAAAAACAATCACAATATTTCTCAGCACAACAATCATCATATGAGGACAGACATACAGCCTGAAATTTTGTGTATGTTAATTAGACCTCACACAATGGCCAATGCCGTACATAACAGGGGTATTAAATTTTTGGACATGTAATGGAACAGTATGCATAGGCTGCTTTAGATATTTCTCTCCACATTTTTTTTTTACCACAACTGTTGAGGTAACTATGATGACAGACTTTCACATTACGTAAAAAAGAAAGGTAAAGTGCACCCTTGTACAGGCACTGAGGCTTTGTACAGGCGGTACAGCCCATAGGGGGAGTAGAAGTATAGCTCTACTCTTTCTTTACCATGGCATTAGAAGGGGGTGAGAGGTCAGTGCCACGCCCCGGCCGCCCTTTATCCCCGGGAAAGACCCGGTACCCATTGCACAGGAGGCTGGGTGGGCCCCAGGGCCAGTCTGGATGGGTGTGGAAAATCTACTCTTTCTTGACATGGCACTAGGAGGGGGTGAGGGGTCAGCGTCATGCCCCGGCTGCTCTTTACCCCTGGGAAAGACCTGGTACCCATTGTACAGAAGGCTGGGTGGGCCCCAGGGCCAGTCTGGTTCACATTATGCACCCTTGTATAAATTGTAAGTATAGGCAGGATTTTTAAACAAAGGCATATAAATGGAGCAGTGGTATGGCTCAACTCATTCTTAATCTGAGTACTTGAGGGAGGTGCGCTGTCAACTTCATACACCACCCACTTTACGCCTGAAGGAATAGTTCCCTGTAACCACTGCATAGTAGGCTGGGTGGGCATCAGAGCCAGACAGGAAATTTTGGAGAGGAGAAAATCTCTTGTCCCTGCTGGCATAATTAAGTCAATAAATGTTGTTATTTTACACTAAGGTCTAACTCAAGTTTCAAATATGTTTCACTGAATATCCACCACATTACAAAAAGTCTGGACTAAAAGTTGCACCTGTTTACATGTCGATATTTAATGTGTGTGTATGAATGTATGGAAGAGTTAGAACAAATTATTCTACTATATGCAAGTTACACTAACTGTAAATACCTGGCATTCTGCAATGCTTTCACAGCCATGCTATTAACTGCTCTAAAAATTAATCACAAAAACCATGCTCCAACTCAAAATAAAATGGAATCAGATTACCCACTGCACAATATTTACCTCCTACAAGACGAGGATCATCATCCAGAGAACTGGTGGAGGTGACCGAAGAGCCCCCTGCCTGCAAAGTCCCTCGACCCAGTCTTCCAGTCGGTAGGATCATTCCTCTCAACGACAAATCTGTAACCACTGGACGTTTCAAGTCTGAAACAGTGTAACATCCATTTGGTTTCTGAAAATCAGTTATAATGTTTCTGTCATCATGTCAGTAAATAAGTGTCCTACCAATCTACTGCACATTAGTCTGTCCAGAATGTCTCACACTGGGTACAAATGAAAAATAATATAAATAATATTCTGAATTTACATGAAAGGAAGAATACAATAGAATAGAACAGAATAGAATGGAACGGAATAGAATAGAATACAAGACCGACAGGCAAAATAGTGACCTGTGCACTTCAATCATACTTGATTTTTTGTTCAGCACTTATGGTCATGCACTTAGCAGCCCCACACTTTGAACAAAGTGCAATATCCTGTTAACAGAGATTTCCTAGAAGTCATCTGAATGTTAATACAGCCAAAACCTCATGGTCACAAAGAACAAGTGAGGACATTTCAGATGCCTGTTTGCATCTGCCACACTCAAGACTGTTTACCAGATCCAGCTTTTGTAGATGTTCTTTTTGTGTGACAGTGTCCTGTTTCATAGCTGAAATCTACTCAAGTTAGGTAATTCTGCAGCTATTTTAGCAGAAGATCTTTTAAGAAAGCCCTTAGCTTTAGTGGAGAAAAGCAGTGTACAGAAAAACTTTGTTACAAATTGCTCCTCTGGCTTTTTTAACTTTACAACTTCACCTTTATGTCTTCCTGGTGAATTATGGTTCTTATTCATATAATATCAAGCGCATACTGAATGATGTACTTACAAAATATTGCCTGAACAGACTCAAAATATATGACACAACAGAAAATGAAGAAGAAAAACTGTGTACGGGCCTGTGTGTGCGTTTTGATAGCCGAGAAAAAAAATGCCATTGATGAACAAATGACATGAACACACAGTTTCATTTATGCAAATGACAATGTACAGTGTCCTGCACATCATGCGCCTGATGTTATTACGCCAGCAACTACTGCACTACTGTGTTGTAAATCGAAGTACAGCCACAGCATGTTTATCACGAGTCACTTTCACATGAAATTCTTTCTCGAAAACATCCCTGTTGAAATCAACATATAACTTGGATTTACCGGGTTGTAGATCTTTACAATAAAAGAAACACGAATTCCACCTGACATCATCCAACAGGCAATTTAAAGTGACCTTCTCCCAAATTTCAATCTCCATTAATACCAGTGCAGAGGACTTATTTTATTTCTCCCTTACACTTACATGCATTTGAATATAATTAACAATGTATTAACAAAATATAATCATTAACAATGTATTATGCACACATCAACTTACCTTAATTAAATACAGATGTGCTAAAATCTGCTAGGAGCACATTCTTAGCACAGATTATTAACGACAAAAACTAAAGATAATAAAAAATAGTATGGATTAGTGAAAGCACTACCATGTATGCTGTGTAGGCTGAAGCAGGTGGGTGACACTTTACTTACCATTCTTGATCTTATTGGAGTCAGTATAGGTACCCATGTGATTGAGGTCAGTAGTGTTGTCAGCCCAGGAAGGTTTGTGGATGCTGTCCGAGTCGCTGGTGGCTGAGGTGGGAGGGGGTAAGGATGAAGAAGTAGGTGGTACAATGGGAGAGCTCCTGTTTAAATTACGTAGGTAGTCAGGGGGAACATTCTCAAGCTCGTCGCCTGCTGAGCCATAGCTCCGCAAAGTGTCGAGATTGTTGAGCACTGCTGCAGCAGAATGGCTGTAGGCGGTGGGCTCGTTGTTGGAGCTAGGGGTGTAGGAAGCAGGGCGGGGCGGACACTGGGGGGGGACCTGCAAACAAAAAAAGACAAAACAACACTCAGAGAAAAACCAAACCAAATCATAAAATGAGCAGAATGATAAGAAATACTAATCAGCAAAAAAGAGAGAACATAACATACTGTCAGAAGTGATAGCATGCAGTAATCTTCCAGAAGTATGAGAGAGGAATGGGATGTAATGAACATGTCGTGTCACATTTTATACAATGCCATTTATCACATGCATATCATACACTAGTTTAATAGATTCTGTTGCAGTTTAAAATTAAAACAAAACAAAGGTAGAATTATGTAAAGGCTCTTCCCCACCTAAGCAGAAGAATATATCGGAATACAGCTGTTTTGTTGTTCATAGCACTCGCAACAGCAACTACAGTATTATGGCTGCCTATCGCTGCTTATTCATTTGTATCAGCCCTGCTATACAATCATTTACATTTTCAGAAGGGCAGAAACGTAAATTTAAATAGACGAAATGTTGGAACAGTGGTAAAACAATATTCTTGTCACTGACATACAACTTTCTATCCCCTCTCTATCCCCTCTTCCTCTTCCATAGCTATCACTGGTTACAACCCTTGCAACCTTCCTACATAACTGACATATTTCCTTCTCTCAGCCACTGCAGCATCCACCTTAATGAAATTCAGTCACACTGAAGACAGAAGCAGTATGTTCCTCTGAAACACAGTACTTGAATTTACCTTTTGGCGCCACAATTATTTTTTTAATTTTAGCACATCCTGTATATAAAATGTGAATAATACAGGAACCAAATCAGTTAGAATTATGAAACAAACTGCATTTTGAAGAGAAAAAAATGGAGAGTATATACCATGTTTAAAGTATTCAGTACCTATATTTGTTGAATAAATATATAAAATGCAAGTTTAGAGGTTAGCGGTGCGGTATGACCCCTATATGGGTCGTTAGGCGTCAAAGGGGTAATAACCCAGAAGATCATAATCTGAATAACTTTCCAATGGCTGAGATCTTTGCTCTTCTGGGATGTTATAAGGCACAGATTGGTAGTAATTATAGTGTTTTGGGATGAACGATTGGTCCCTTCTTCAAGATTCAAGCAGTCTGAGAAGAATGGTTGTATTTTAAAAACTTGATGTAAATAACCAAAATTACTAGTACTCATGAACGATCATGTCAGAGCACACACCCCTCTTCACGATGCACGTGAAAATATTTAACAGCATATAATATGGCTTGGCATTTTATTTGCTGTATAGAGTACAGCTACATGTCTCTGGATTTGTATGGTTCCCATTTGGTTCCACCACTTTTGTATTTACCCCAGCTTGGACTTTTTAATTACTAATAATGAACTGAGAAACAAAGCTGCGATGTGAGATCTGAGGTTCTGACGGTGGTGTTCAGATGGCTTTAACTTAATAACCACAATGTACATGTAGATACAATTTAAAACAAGACAGGAAATGTACATATAATATAAAATTAAGGCGTGTTCGTGAAACCACTGCTGCAGCGGAAAAACAGTAAATATTACATATTCTGAGTGTGTGTTCATAGCCTTATGTATCCAGCATGAAATACAAATGCACCATATTGGCACTTATGGCCTCTCTGGCTCTACAAAAATCTTTCACATTATCTCATAAATGGCATGATTTTGAAACAACATTATTAAACATAAAATGTGTGTTTTGACTTCCTCTACAACTTTTTTCTGAACCATTTCTCATTCTAAGAAGAATTAAGTAAGATGTGATCATAAATATATATTGGTATTCAAGTAGGGTCCCCATTTTTCTTGTCCGATTTTAATGAATCTTTAATATTCTTGGCAGATTTTCAAAAAAATACCCAAATATCAAATTTCATGAAACCTGTGGGGGCCGAGATGTTTTGTGCAGAGAGACAGACAGAAATGATGAAGCTAGTAGTCACTTTTTTGCTTCTTTGCGAATGTGCCCTAAAAGCCAGTTCACAGTAATAGAGTGTGGAGACTAGCTTCCATTGCCTTGCAATAAATCCAAATGTCATTGGTGTTTTGCTCTAACTATTCAAATAAGTGTGAAAGCCAAAGTATGAAAGGATGAGGTGCAGTAAAATAAAAAACATAATGCCACAAGAATCATACTCTTCATGACTAAGAAATGGCAATAAAAGACTTTTAATTTTAATATATATGTACCATACGTTATAGAAAGTCTTTAATGATACCACTCAGTGTTTTCTACATAGATGTATCTGTGACACTCATGGACATATAATGAGACTATCACTTACTGAAATGTGCTGGGCATGTGGCGTGTATGGGTGAGGAGAGGGGGTGTATATGGTTTTGGTGGGGAAACCGGAGGGAAAGAGACCACTGGGGAGACCTAGGTGTAGATGGGTGGATAATATTAGGATGGATCTCCAGGAAGTGGGATGTGGGTATATGGACTGGATTGAGCTGGCCCAGGATAGAGACAGGTGGCGGACGCTTGTGAGTGCGGTAATGAACTTTCGGGTTCCATGAAATGCAGGGAATTTCTTGACTAGCTGCAAACCAGTTAGCTTCTCAAGAAGGACTCTGCACCATGGAGTAAGTAAGTAAGTTAAGTATCACTTATTGAAGCAGAGCAGAATATTCTTCAAGCCCTCAGTTGAAAATCTGAATTCTCATGCATTCATTCATTCATTCATTCATTCATTCATACATATATACAAACGTACATACATACATACATCCAAACATACACACACACACAATCTGGAATACTGGTCACAAATTTTAAATTTGATCTTACACGAGACAGAAAAAATGAAATTAGTTATTTAGCAGTTAACTTTTCTTAAAAACATACTGTATTTACCCAAATGCAAGATGATTCTAATCTAAGACAACTCCCAAGTAAAACATGTCTGCCAAGGGAAAATGTACTTATTCAAATCTATTACAACCACCCAAAAATAAAATGTCTGCTAATAAAAATTATTTTACTATTAATGTCAAGCATTTAATACACAAAGCATGTCAGACTCTGTCTACCTTTACCAGTCAGTGTCACTGTCTCCATCAGCACAGTCAGTGCCTTCATCCTCCTCACTCTCACTCCTAATATTCCCACCCTCTTCACTGCCATTCCACAACTTATCATAATCAGTCTCATCCAATGTGCTGGATAAACAGCACTTCCTAAAACCCTTCATAATCACTTCAAATTAGATGCACTGCCATGCCATTATGACCTATATTGTGTAAATAATACATTTATATTTCTCTGTTTATAATTAACTTGAACCCACGAAATTTCACAATTTTCTCCACAGATGTGGATGTTAAAAATTTTAAATACATTGTGTTCTGGATTTTTATGTAGTGTCTGCGGTCTGATCAATCTGAGTTCATAGCTCTTTTTGTGGGTTTTAATTTGTGGATTGATCCAAGTGTATGTTTGAGGCTTGTAGTAAATTTTAAATTTTCCAATAGCCATTTTTCTGTTCCTGTGGGGTCCAGTAACTGAGAATAGCTTAATCTGTGAGGTCCACCAAGTTAGATGCTTCTTTGCCTCATAATGGAACCATCCTGAGATTCCAAACCATTATGCGTCTTTAAAAAATCAGATGATCAACAGAGCCAATAAAAAGAACAATCTGTCAGTTAGCTTTAGTCATGCTCCATTCTCTCTTTTGTTGACACATGATGATTTGGTGATGCAGGCTGTCACTTGGATCCCTATGGTCCATTCAGAGCAACCCATTTGGCATGGTCCGGTTCAGTGATTCATAAGCCAATTTAAGGTGCTCTCACACATATAAGCACCAAATTTAAGGGAAAAACATTGTCTTGCATTTGAGTAAATGTGGTAACTTTTATCCCACTTATGACTGATACTGTCTCAGAGATGTGGTCAGCTGCTATGTCCAAACAGCACTAACACTTTCTCTCAGACAGTTTGAAGTTTGATCTACGATTATGTTAATATTTCATCTTCAACAGATTGCAACCTAGTGCTCTTCCAGGCATCTCCCTCACCAAAAAAAAGTACTGTATTTACAAATACACACCAAAGAAAATCTAAAAATAAGATAACACTGCAAGAGAAGCCAGCAGCTTTCCACCAAAATACATCTGCAAGGGCACAAAGAATGCCTTTCAAAAAAGCCTTCAACAAAATATCATCACAGGCACACCTCCCACACTGAATCAGATTTTTCCAGTGCCACTGACAAGGCAATACAATGAATTGGTAAGATTAGAGGTAATGAGTACATTAAAAAACCTTCTGGATCTGCTGCTTTCAGATTTTCAAATACTCTGCCATGCTGCTTCCTGTCCACAAGTGGTTTTACCATAGGACAACTGGGAATGTCATCCACAGCTCGAAAAGTCACCAAATCACTGCATCAAACAGCTGTATGGTTATAACCCACAGAAAGTATGCTATCAAACCTCCAACATGACACACAGTTACCTCTTTCTTCTTCCACAGTTCCTTGCAAGTTTACATTATGCATCTAGCAGTTGCCTCTACATACTACCAAAGAATTCTTAAACATGGCTTTGTGTCTTTATTGGTTGCTTCTAAGCGTGCCTCCTGCATTTAAACTTCGAGTAGAAATAAATTATTTTAAGGATATTAACTACATTTTACTATTTCAGAATAGAGTCCACAGTGAAACTTCTACATAAGACACCACAAATCTTCATGCTTCATAAAAACAAGAACAAATTTCCTTAACAGCTCAATAACTACTGCCCGACTGTGAAAACCTCTGAACTAGGAGTTTTCTACTTACTGCTAAAAGGCAAACTAATAAAACATTAATATGAGAAAAATATTTATCATTCTCCTTCCACCTACTTGTAGAAACATATGGTAATTAATTTTGTTATAATAAAATTTAAACTTAAACTTCTGTTTCATTTTCAGACAGCTCTCTTTAAAGTTATGAACTGAAACTTACATTCATCTGCAGCATTAACTGTACCTCCATGTCATAACACGTGTCCATGCTTCAGTATGTATGTGCATTTGTTTCAAAATAATATAACAAAATCTGAGTAACATTAAAATTCACACATGGTGTGGCATGTGTTGCAATGTACCAATAAAAAGAAAGGAAACAAGTGAAGTTCAGGTGACAACCTGGATCTTTACATCATTCTGAATGAAAACAACAAGAAGAAAGACTGCACAGTGTCAAGCACTCTATATGTCCAGGAAGTCCACACTTAAATGCATATAGAAATACAATGTAAAATATTATATACAATAATTAAGCCAGCTGCAGGCATACATATCATGCACATAAAAATACCAGCTTATGACACAGCATGCACATATGCATGTGTACCAACTGAAAGTTCACAAGATACATTCATGTATGTATAGATGTTAATGAAATACAATAAACTAATCTCACATGCAATTAAACTACTGAATTACTGTTCATTTGTACAGACCAAAATCACAACTCTTTATGAATACAATTCTAATTTTATCAAGAATGTAGCAAACAGCTGTAAAATTGTGACAGAACCATACCTGACTGACTTCCAGATTGCTCAACTTAGAACCACGCTTGAACTCGTTGTCATTTGGGCGTGCTGAGTTCAGCATGATGTCTTTCCGGGTTTCATTGTTGATATTGTTGGCCCTCTCACGTGAACGTTTCACACGAAAGCGACGGTACATCACAAAGAAGAAGACCAAAAGACACAGGATAACGACAGCCACTATGATGCCCACGACCTCTTCCCATGTCACACTGTAGATGCTCGATGTGATAGGTGTTGAATACAGTGGATTTGAACAGTGAAGTCCTGTCACATTGGGAGGGCACAGACATCTGCAGAAACAAGGGAAAAATGTTTACAACAATCCCTGTTACTGTGACAAGATTCCAATCCTAATTCCTTCCACAAAAAGCAAACAGAGTTTGACTTACTGACCAACTAATGGATGGCAAACTTACTGCAATTATTTTCAAGCCTTAAAAAAAAAAATATTATATATATATATATATCCTTGTTACATTGTATAATTGCACAGGTTGTGAATAATACAAGAACTGCATGTGTACGTACCGGTACGTGCCAGGTTCATTGATGCAGGTGCCACCATTATTGCAAGGAGAAGCTTCACACTCATTCATATCCACAGTGCACAGCTCTCCTGTAAAGCCTCGACATTTGCAGATAGGTCCAACATCACCTTCTTCACAGACTCCACCATGGCGACAAGGATTGGGAATACAATAACGTCCAAATTCACAACGCTTTCCTACCAACTGAGGTGGACATTCACAAGAGAAATCACCACTTGCTGCCTGGCATGTTCCTCCATAAAGACATGGTGAAGATGCACAAGGATCAGTGTCTAGCTCACACAACGTTCCAGAAAATCGGGCATGACATTGGCATTCAAATGCATCACCTCCAATATCTACACAAGTTCCACCATTCAAACAAGGCTGTGATCCACAGACTCCAAGAGGAACAAGTACCGTCGCAGGATCACAACTGAATTCCACATTGGCGAAACGACGCAACACTGCAACACTATTTGCACCACTCATATGTAACGGCACTGACACCCTTGCAACACGAACATCATCCATACAACCACGGAAACCTCGCTGAACATCCTCAAAGCCCAGTATTGTTGGGTGTTGTCGAACTTCGGCACCCAGGTACAGGTCGTCTGACTGAAGGTTCAATATGTCGTTGACTCCAGGAGCAGAGCCATGGGCAACATGTCTCCCATCGACAGTGACTCGAGCCCCATTATTCTCCCGATCCAGGCGTATCTCATGCCACTGCCCATCACTCACATACATGCTGCTCACACGCACCATTCCCTCACCACTTCCCAACTCATACCGATACTGCACCACACCATTCACAATCTGTAACAAAAACATACTTTATAGATTTCAATTTACTTCATACATGGTTAATAGGATACGACAGTGTGTCCTCCTACTCAAAATCAATCCTAAGCAGTGAATCTTGTGTACCATTACAAGAACACACTGTGAAATACGTTGCAAACCAAATTTCAACTGGAAACCTCAGTACCTGTGCAACCCAACACTATCTATGGACTAAACTGCGTGGCCACTGAAACTGGTTTATTCTTCTGGGAATGTGGAATTATGTAGAATAAGCTTAAGAACATTACAGCAGTCATTAAACAAGCACAACACCGACTATCATTATACACCAAATGAAAAAAAGGTACTGAACATTTAGTGACACAAGTTTGCAACAGTAAGAATCAATGTCAGTTTTTCTGCAAATATTTCCTTTCCCTTCCACTTCACAAAGGAAAAGTAAATATGTGGAATATAAAAACTTCACTGAGGTTCAGAGACCAAATTAAACTGTAGGCACATCTATGGACCATCATACTTTTCAAACATCTCACCACTTGGAAGTAACAGAGTCTGCTGCAGAGGAGAAGGGGGATATGGTGTGGAAGGGAGAAGAGGAGGGATGGAGATGACGACGACAATGGTGAGGATGATGATGATGATAATGATACTGATGTGAATGAGTATGAATGACAGGAACTTCTGGTTCTGTTATATCAAACTTCTTAATCTCTGTCCACCAAGCACAGTAACAGTATATGGCATAATAAGAACTGGCACACAGAACCTGGGGCTCAAACAAGGCCTGCCATTTAATGAAGAGTAAATGAACACCTAATAAAATTCTTTCACATTCAAAGTCAGAAGACACTAAAATTTCATTAAATGCTCAGAATATTCCTATACATGGACAAAACATTGTGTATCAAAGCCCCGGGTCTCCAGTCCAACAAAGAGCAGTAAACATCTAATACTGCAAGATGTTTGGAGACAGCCTTCTACATTCTCATATTTTATGTTTTAACACTTCACTTATATTTTAATTTTTTTCTGAATATTTTTAGTAATACTTTACATCAATTGATTGTTACATAAAGCTAATGTATGTATGTTTACCATTTACCAACATATGATACAAATCTTGTGTCTTTATAATATTATAGTTCTCTGATGATGGCTACAATAGGTAACGAAAACACGTAGGAGTGTAAAAACTAGCTTCATGTAGTGGTTGGTAATAAAAGTTGTGTATGAAAGACAACTGCACGAAATGTGGATAAAATTAAATATATGGAAAACATAATTTATCTATTGTATTATAAAAAATTAAATACCAAAAATTCAAGGTAATTGTACAGATTTAATAGTCACAGCATTAGTACCTCTAGGACATTATAATCAACTTTCCCAGCTGCATACATCAGATTTCCTGTGGGCTGAACAGTACGGATTCGGAGCGATAAATTAAGCTGGTCCTCAAGTGTCTTCTTCACAAGAGACTTGTCAACACGGTACTGAGCATAACTCTTGCCAGTGAAGGACACTGGGTTGCGAGGTATATAGCATGACTCATCATGACATTTAGAAATGTCAATGTCACATACTGTCCCTGCAAATCCTTCAGGACATTGACAGGAGTAGCCCTGATGTGAAGCATCAGGTATGCACACTTTGAATGTTGGACAAGGCTGGCGGGCACATTCATTTACAATGATCTCACACCTATCTCCTGTAACAAAATGATAGCAACATCACCATTAACCTTAAGTTCAACATTTATCCACTACACGCAACAAAACAGCAGAAGTGTCAAGCAACAGAACAAAGTACACTCATCCCATACTCATGAATATCAGATCTGTGTACCACCTGCTTGTATCAATGGGCACACAAAAAATGTTATCACATATTACTTGTAGGTACATGAACAAAACCTGCCCATACACACACATATTAACAAACCTGTTTCTATCTATAAATGTAACTGTTTAAGTAAAGTAAGTTAGCTTTAGTATACACAGCAAGGTCAACAAAAAAATTAATTGTGGGTTGTTTGACTGTTCATCTTCCTCATGAAATAAAGTGAAATGCCAACATGATGCAACTAGGTAATTTTATTGATGTATTCTTAGCTCGTCATGTTTCGGGTACATACGCCCATCATCAGGAGCATTAGATGTTGAGTTGCAGCATAGGGTTTTCTGCACCAAGTCTTTGGATGGGTGGTGGTCTTGAGAGCTGTTGCGTAGGTCATGTGTACGGTGCGGATGGTGCCATCTGCACCATACACATGACCTATGCAGCAGCTCTCAAGACAACCGCCCATCCAAACACTCGGTGCAGAAAACCATACGGTGCAACTCAACATCTAATGCTCCTGATGATGGGCGTATGTACCCGAAACATGACGAGCTAAGAATACATCAATAAAATTACCTAGTTGCATCAAGTTGGCATTTCACTTTATTTCAAAATAAATTGTGTTTCTTATTACAGTCTATTACAATTAATCTGTTCTAAATAGGAGATATCAGTTAATTTTAAGTTATTTGTATGTGAATACAGCATGTAGAATAGAACAGAACAGAATAAAATGGCATACAAAAGGGTAGGTAACGTAGTGACCCATGAACTTCGAATGATACCAATCTTTTGTGCAGCCGTTAAGTTCATGCATTCAGCAACCCTGCACTTTGAGCAAAGTGGAATATCCTGCTGACAGAGATGTTCTCAAAGTTACCTAGTTTCACAAAATGTTGACCCAGGTGCCTAAATCTAAGTGTGCCTATGACCTCACAGTCACAAAAGACATGTGAAATGGATCACGTAACCGTGTGCTATTTCCACACTAAATTACTATTCAATAAGGCTTTCTCACTAAGAATACAAATCACGTGGCACTGAATTACATTACGTTGATAGCTTTGCCAGTATGTTAATAGGCTCTGGGACAGATGCCTGAAGAACAATGTTTTGATGCCTGATAGAGCAAGGGGTTTTCCTCTTCTCAAAAGTGGCTGGGGGAGGGGAGGGGAAGAGGCAGGTTACCCACCCTCCTAAGTAATGGGGGTTTGAAGCTCTTCACCCAGGACCAAAATGGTGGGAGGAAAAACCTGACAACTCACCTCTGTCTAGTGCAAAGGTTAAGAATCTCTAGAGTCATACCACCACTCCTTATACTGTCTTCAAGGTGTGGTGTTCAGTTAAGCACACAGACAAATTCACTTCTAATTTTACTCATGAGGAATATTTCCCTGAGTCATTATTATTGGAATTTGCAGCACAGACTTTCAGAACACAATCAATTGCTAAGTACAGAAAAAAGTGTACCTTTATTTTACTATAATTGCATGGCTTTGTAAATTGTTATGCTAGCATCATACATACTATATCACTAGCTTGCATGTATCAGGGTAGAAACACAATTGGTCACCTCTTTTGAACATGGCAATGAGTCTGTGGGTTCCACAGAGCACAGAGAATTCTTTGAATAGATGAAAACCTATTAGCTGCTCAGGAAGGACACTGCCCTTATAATTAGTTAGTTATTTATTTACTCCAATGCAAGACAAGATTTTTTCCTTAATTTTGGTGCTCAAACACATAAGTTCATCTTAAATTTACATATAAAGAGGTGAACTGGACTGTGCCAAACCGGATTGCTCTGAACTAGACCATGCAAAGCCAAACCAAGGACTGCATCACCAAGTCATCATGTGAGGTCTGCGCTCTTCTGGGACATAACGCAGTAAAGAGTGGTAATTCCTTACTGACGTTTAGGGACAACTTATTTGTCCCATCTTCAAGGGTCAAAATATCCAAGACAGAACAGAGCACAACTGAGGTTAACTGCATCGAATTCCTCTTTTGGGACTTTGTCCATTGTCTAATTTTTTAAAGAAGCACATTGTTTCAGAAGCTGGCTCTGTTTCTGTTTTCAGGCAAAGCAGCACCTAACCTGGTGGACGCTTGAGATCAAGCTATTCCCAGTCACTGGACACCACCAAAACAGCAACTTATAATATGCACCACAGGATGGATCTAGTCCAAGGGCAGTAAGAGGAAAATGGCTATTGAAAAACTAAAAATTGACTACAAGGCTCAAAAATAAAACCTGGACCAATCCGCAAATTAAAAACCTTACAAAGAGCCATGAACTCAGACTGATCAGACCACAGACATGACACAAATTCCAGAACACGAGTATTTAAATTCTTAATGCTACTAACACCACCAGTGAAGAAAATCATAGATCTTCATGGGTTCTAGTAAGTTTATAAACCAAGAAATATAAATGTATTATTTAGTCAATGTGGATCATAACAGCGTGGCAGCACATCCTACCAGAAGTGAATGTGAAGGGTTTTAAGAAGTGCTGAATATCCAATGCGATGGATGAGAATGATGATGATGATGATGATGATATGTTGTAGAATGGCAGTGAAGAGGATGGTAATGTTAGGAGTGAGTGTGAGGAATATAAAGACACAGACTGTGAAGATGGAGACAGTAACACTGACTGGTAAAGGCAGATAGAATCTGACATGCTAACAGTAAACAATTTTTTTCTTAGAAGACATTTTATTTTTGGGGACTTGTCTTAGATTCAGATAGATATATTTTACCTTAGCAGACATGACTTTTGGGGGATCGTCTTAGATTTAGAGTCATCTAGCATTCAGGTAAATATGGTAGATAGATAGATTACCTGCATATCCCTCCTTGCAGTCACACACTATACGATGCTGATGTCGTGGTGACACAAAACTAGTCACATCTGTAGCAATGGGTGTAGCAGCAGTGGTGGTGTTAAGTACAATATGGTCCCTACATTCACCATATGTACAATACTTAGCAGTACATTTGTCACGAACAATCTCTTCAACAATAAGTCCAGTCGACTGTTCCAGAGCCTCCAGATGCTGTGTGAGCGCTTTACGAATGGCATCAGCTGAATGAAAGCTTAAACTTGGTGCCATAGGTTGTTGAGGTTTTCTCACCGCGAACAAAACATCCAGACCACGAATAGTTATCTGTCGTTTGGGTCTGATTTTCCCAAGTGATGACTGTCCACTTGGCTGGACACTGATGATGACCACGTCTTTGACACGTGCCCCTAGGGCATTCCTCACTGCCCTAATGAAACCCTTACGATGACTCAGGACAAACTCTGAAGGGCTCACATCCCGGAAGCGTATAATGACTGCATGGTGTAGCATTTCTTCTGATACTAATTCAACTGAGACTTTAATAATGCTGTGGGTTATGAACTTGCCATCTGAGACAGTAACATTAACATGATATTCGCCAACATCCAAACGAGGCAGGGCAACTAGAGTACCGTCAGTTCGATCTATTTCAAACAGTTCAGATGCTGGGTTCAGTACAACACTACTAGCACTGCCAGTTGCTGTGTCAGCCAACCCAAATACCAGTGTATCATACTGATCCTGATCAGAAGCATGGATCTTCCCTACGATGCCCCCAGGAAACTCATCTAAGTACGAGTTCACCAATATCTCCAATGGTGTTACTATAGGGGGATACTGTGATTCTTCAATAATCTGCAAACATACAGGACAAATCATAATCACTAAAAGCAACCTCTTACTCATTCACACACTGAACATTAATTTGTATGATACTTAATCTTTTCATGCCAGTCTCTACAGATTTATGCATTAGAGTAAATAAAGAGTTTACATAGTAAAGTATTCCAGGATATTACAAAATGTCAACATAGTGTAACATCCAAGAAGACTTAAATCTTCAAAAACACCAATGTGCAAACCTTTCAAGTCATGCAATTATTTAATTCCAGTTTACCAGACATACACACTACAGTAATATTAATTCAGTTTTTACCTTGACAACCACATATGTATCAGAGTACAACGGAGGCGTTCCATTGTCAAATACTCGAATGTGTAACAAGTAATTTTCTTTGAACTTGTGGTTGAATCTCGTTGCAGTTCGCAAAATTCCATCCTGTTCCAACCGGAATGCACCACCTTCATTTCCCGAACGGATATCAAAAGTATATGGGGCAGCATTTGGAGATGTATCAGCATCTGTTACTAAAAACTTAAGCACAGTGAAGCCCAGGGGTTTGTCTTCCTGTAAGATGAATAATACACCGATATATTACAATGACCACTCATCAGATTCATGTATGACATTCATGATGCCATTAGATATCTAATGAATGGAAATTAATGAAAATTATGACAGAGGAAAATATTATCTGCTATAACAACAGTCAGTTTGTAGTGACTGTTAACTGAAATATCACATTTCAAATTTGAATGTTAAATATATATATATATATATATACTGTTTACCCACCTGAACAATGGCACTGTAGTTGGACTGAGTGAACAGAGGTGGGTTATCGTTGGCATCAGATATCTCAATATTGACCATCACAAAACTTGAAAGAACAGGGATGCCGCTGTCACGAGCATGAACTTCCAAAACATAGCTTGAAACCTGTCACAGAATTAGACACCTGATATATATTTCTGTAACAGTAATGTTCAAGAATTATCATAACAGATCGTTTTCATATTGACATCTTCATTCTTATGGTATATCACACTCCATCAATGACAACAAACACCCAATGACAAGAGCACAATATCACAGAAAAACAAAGATCAACAAACATCTGGTGATGGAGTGCAATATCCCCAGAGAACAATGGCCTTGATTAAAAAGCTTCAAGATGTAGCACTGAAGTTAAAGAAAGAATAGGGCTATACCACTAATTCGCCTGTGAGCTGTCATGGCCTGTTCTAGGATGCACCTTGCCTTATCCTTTTACAATTCTTCAAAATCATGAGGTTTGTCATCCCCGTTGTGTTCTATGAAATAACTAATGTACAGTGTGTGTACTCGTCTAACACAACTATATTTATCGGTAGAATATAAAGTATTTTCTACATAAGGTACAACTACATGTTTTGGCACTTCAAAAGCCTGAACGCTCACAAAACTTCATGTTGTCATGGTGGTGGAGGTTGTGACAGTCTCCTGGGTCATGACACCATGAAGTCTGGTAGGTGGGTAGCAATATTTTGGTGGAACATACAGTCACCAACTACAGAGCAGAAGATTGGAGGCAGCAGGTTCTTTCACAATGTTGGTAATCAAACACCAGACTTCATGATGCCAATTCAGAGCAACAATATGTAATCAAATGTAATTCTAAAGAATATTCACTATCTCTCTGTACGTAATTCCCATGGACTTTACGTGTACACATTAATTGTATGTATCACAAAATCATGAATTATATTCCTTGGAATGTTCTTGAAAATTATACATACAACAAATCCAGAAGATTACTGACAACTCAGAAAACAGAACACCTTCAACCACTAACAGTCCAAAAGTTCTAGATTAAGGTAGGTTTAATTCAAATCTTGCATGACTTGATTTTACAAACAAATGCCCTTCAAACTTCTTCCATTTCTTGAAATGACCATCACAGTAACATTTCTTATGTGGTACAATAAGAAATGTAACATACCATTTCTCGATCCAGGTTTCCAGCAACTGCGATGTAACCAGTTTGCTCATCAATAGAAAACTGTTTATGGCGATCTCCTCTTGCAATAGAATATGATACTCTCCCATTAACATTACTATCAAGGTCATGTGCCAAAACCTGGAATTCATAATGTAATTTAACCCTTACATCTTTATTGTTGCACCATGCATTTTGTAGTTTATTTAAGTAACACACCAACAATTGCACACACACACACACACACACACACATATATATATATATATATATATATAGAGTCTTTAATAATCTAAAATTTATGCTAAAATACTTAAAACACTCCTACATGTTTCAATCATACGATCATCCTCAGGGAGCATACTTTGTTCCTTGCTAAAGTTACTGTAACTGTAACTTTAGCAAGGAACAAAGTATGCTCCCTGAGGATGATCATATGATCAAAACATGTAGGAGCGTTTTAACTGTTTTAATTTAAATTTTAGATTGTTAAAGACTATATATGTGCAATTGTTGGTGTGTTACTTAAATAACCCTTACATATTTGCAAACACAGTGTATTGATAAAATTATATGTTTCTTTTAAATGCCCCCTTCTTTAATGTCAACACTAAAAATGAGAGCTTGCATAACTCAGTACAGTAACTAGGATAAAGGCAAAATGTCCGAGGAGTAATGGTTCGATTCTCAGAAGGGAAAATACTTTTATCCCTTCTCCAACACAACCAGAGTTGCTCTAGGGCCTACCCAGCCTCTAACTCTTTGGGTACCAGGGAACTCTTTCCCCAGGGTGAAAGCAGCTGGGACATTAAGCTGACCACTGACCCAATATAGCATTAAGGGTGAAAATGGGTGGGGCTGAACCTCCATTCTCCATACACCTTTGTGTCACGCAAAGGGACAACTTCAATTTCAACACATTAAGTATGGCAAGATATGATGCCAGTAGCTCAGTAGCCTCAGGTCCACCCTGTAATTGACCACCCATAAACACTCATACAGAGAGTTCAAATCCCACTTATGCCATGGACACATGATTTTTTTATTTTGTGTTATCCTGTACAGATACAGGCCATGTGATAGCCCAACCATCCATCCAAGAATGCCTACTGATTATCTACAAGATCCATCCACAGTTTCACAAGTCTTTTACTAATTAGAACAAGGCAGAGGGTCTGACCAGTCTAACAGGAGAGACCCAAGGATGAGAAGCACCAAACAGCAAGACACATTTAAGATTTTGCTATATTTTTTCTGTGTCATCTAAGAAATGTACATAATTTAAAATATATCCTTAAATTCTAGAAGTCTCTCCTAAATTCAGAATGGCATAATCAGTCTAAGTATGACCAATATTTCCTCAGTCTCTTCATGCTTAACAAGGAAAACTACCACTCCTATTGACAGTAGCCTACATTTTAAACAATGGAAAACAGGCAAAAGTCACACAATCTTGCAGCTTCTCAGGTTGAATTCATTTTTTTAGTACATTCATTATTTTGTAATTAAATCTGGAAACATTACTTCAAAGTAATCATACCTTACTCAGAGTTTGCAGACAGCTAAAAGTCAGAACTGTCCACACATCTCTAATGAAAAGCACAAGAAACACACATACATACATACATACATACATACATACATACACACACACACACACACACACACACACACACACACACACACACACACACACACAAACACAACGAGAAAGCCATGTAATCTGAGAACCATTACAAGGAACAAAAACCTGTTTGGTAGCACAATCAATACTTCCTTTATGGGTTATAAAATTCACTTGCTACAGAACAAGTTTTTGTGCATCTTCACCTGCAGTATCTTGTCTCCTATCTGGGCGTCCTCCCTAATACGAGCACTGTACGATGCTTGGTTGAAGACTGGAGCATTATCATTACTATCTGTGACTGAGATGTTAACAGTGGCATGGTTACTCAGAGGAGGAGCTCCTCCATCAACAGCCTGAACTGTGAGGAAGTAGTCCTTAGCACGCTCATAGTCTAACTGTTCTGCTATGCTTATTACACCTGAAACATAAAGTAACTCTTTAGTTATCCTTCAAATATTTCACAAATAGATCATCAACTGAAATACATTATTTCATCTGCACCTGTTTTGTTTCAAAACAGAAGTGAATGAAATATCTACAATGTAGCCGTTCTAACCAAATTGAGAGACCTGTAATTTCAAATGGAAGAAAGTACTGAATGAAATAATTAAATAAGGACATTATTTATGTTATTATATTATGACACAAGTTATTAAAAATACTATTTCACAAATAGATCATCAACTGAAATACATTATTTCATCTGCACCTGTTTTGTTTCAAAACAGAAGTGAATGAAATATCTACAATGTAGCCATTCTAACCAAATTGAGAGACCTGTAATTTCAAATGGAAGAAAGTACTGAATGAAATAATTAAATAAGGACATTATTTATGTTATTATATTATGACACAAGTTATTAAAAATACTGAATTTAAGAAGTACAATGCACAATAACAGTACGATTTATTTGAATGGACAGAATATATGCAAAATAATTCCAGCAGAAATATATTTTTTAAAAACTACTCTACATAGATTTATATGCATCATGCACCAACAAATATACAATCCATAACTGAAGTATAATAAATACCAATATACATAGAAACGAATTATTTTTACACAGCTCAATGTCACTGGAAACATTCTAAATATCCCCAGTTATGTATGACACTAATATCTGTAACAAAATTTGCAACTTCAACGTGTCTAAAGTAATTTTACTGTCCTAATCACAATATGTGACACCAGAAACACCTAAATGTGAACCACTGACACACATGACACAAGTGGCCTGCAAACAATTTTGGTTGGGATGTCAGTCACAGGAGAAAATAACATTCAAGGGTTTTTTCACATGAACGGTGGTGTACCACATTAGATATTACTGCCCCAAAATTTATATTAACTTTTAGTCAACTGGCATGCTGAAAACATTTTAAAATTTTTGTCCTTTAAGAGTCAGAAATATGTGGAATAAATGTATCATTCATCTAACCAACCAATTCCATGGAGCACAGTCCTTCTTGAGATGCAACTAGTTCCTCAGCTAGTCAAGATATTCTCTGCATTTTATAGAACCCACAGTTTCATCACCATGTTCACAAAAGCCTACCATTTGTCCCTATCCTCAGCCAGATAAATCCAGTCCATGCTCTCCCAACTAAGTTCTTTAAGATCCATTTTACTACTATCCTCCAACTGATGCCTAGATCTTCAAAGTGGTCTCTTTCCTACAGGTTTCCCCACCAACACACTGCAGGCATCTCTCCTCTCCTATGTGTGCCACATGCTCTGCCCATCTTCTAGATATGATCAGGCAGATAATCATGATGTTCCTCATTGTGTAGTCTCCTCCACTTCCCCATTACCTCACCCCTCTCATGCCAAAGTATCTTCCTCCACACCCCATTCTTGAAAACCTCTACCCTATATCCTTCCCCAACTATGAAAGCCCACATTTTACATCCACATAAAACAACAGGAAAAATTAAAGTTCTGTATATTTAATCTTTATATGTTTCAAAAGCAAACAGGTAGACACACGAGTTAGGACTGACAGGTAGCAGTTATTCCCTGGGTTCAACAGGCTCTTAATTTTTTCATGAATGAAATTTTGTTTTTTTTAGCGCTGTTCCCAAATTTTTCAACTTTTCCACATTTTCAAAGGAGTAGTTACCTATCTTTATGTTCCAATTTTGTCCCATATCCTGTTCACAAGACATAAACAAATATTTAGATTTATCTGCATTTACTTTCAGACCAACCTCCTTACCAGCAACTAACAAAGCTTCTCTGTATTTTTCATAGTAAGTAGTACATTTTCACCCAATAATTTAACACCATCACAACAGACCAGAAGATGAATATATCCCATTAAATTTCAAGCCCTCCTAGTTTGCTTGTCCCTTCCTAATAGCATATTATACAGCTCAGTTGAAAAGCAATGGTAACGAAGCTTCTCCGCGTTTCAGACTCTTCTCAACCAGAAATGTAACAGACAAATATTTGCCTGTCTGAAGGAGATCACATTTCACTGTTCATAGACATTAATTTACACTTGCAATTTCAACACATGTTCTCTTCATGAGTTATGCCACCAATGTATGTACACGGTGTTCAACTTAAAAGTGGACCGTTAACTAAGCCATGAATATATCATGTCAGATGCTATTTATAATGGTTCTGCTGGTATGACATTATACTACTACAGGTGCAGAAGTTGGCAAGACTGTTGCAGGAGAGGGGAGAATCGGTCTTGGCCATCTGTATCAGTTGAATCAGTTGACAGTGAGTGCTGGTGTTTGAACAACGCAATTTTTACGCTTTCATAATGTGGTTAACAGTGGAAGAACGTGTATTTACTTTGGAAAGTTATTTAAAAACGATGTCTTACGTCCACTGTAGACAAAGTTTTTTTGGAAAATTTGGAAGGCAAGCGCCAGTGAAAAGTGCTATTGCGAAAATGATTTAAAAATTCTGTAAAACAGGTTCACTTTTGGACAAGAGTCGTAATCGGCAGGCGTCAGTGCATTGAAATGAATGGACATCATTTCCGACACTTACTGTAAATTCAGGTTAGTTGTGTAATATAACATGTTGTAAATCTTAGTAAATAAATTACTTATATGAAAATATGGTCCATTTTTAAGTTGAACACCCTGTATAAATACCATATGTCCCCAAATGTAAGACAACCCATCATAAAAACACCCTCCTTTTAATATTCAATCCTCAGAAAAATACCTACATGTACTGAATGTTCTTGACTTCATGTGCAATTACAAGGTGACCCATCTTCAATTTTCAGATAACAAATTAAAAATTCTCATCTTATATGCAGGTAAATACAGTAAGCACTTCCTCAACTAATAAACAGCATAAAATGTACCTGACTTAGGATGAATCTGGAATTTCTTGTGTTCGTTCCCACCAACAATGGAATATGTGACTTCGGCATTCACACCAGTATCCTTAGATGTTGCCAAGACTCTAACAATTTCTGTGCCAACTGCGTCTATCTCAGGTACAACAGCATAATAGTACTTGGACGCAAACTCCGGTGGGTTATCATTAATATCTAAGACAAGCACAGTGACAGCAGCTGTCTGAAACAACTGGGGTGTTCCTTGATCTGTTGCCTTTACTGTGAGGTTATATGCTGCCCTCGTCTCACGGTCCAGAGGTTTAGCCAATGTAATGATACCACTGTCCGATGCTATCTTGAAGTGACCATCAGCAGAGTCCACAAAAGAATACTTGATCTTGCGATTAATACCTGCAAAAGGTACCCAAATGAAGCAAAGTCAGTCTTAACACTGAAGGATTCGGCTTTGGGAATATTCTCTATGTAAAGCACACAAGCCTATTGCAACTAACTGTAACATGCCACAACTTTGTCAGTTTAGAACAAACATGCCACAATAGATATGCAGACAACCCTTGTTGAGAGTGCTTGATCAATTCCCAAAACTCTGAGCATTCAGTGCAAGCAATTTACCCATACAACTTAAGGCAAATAAACACCAATCATTAATACAGTTCACCATTTGTTCCAGATAATCACACATGTGCACACATATAAACACAAGCAAAAGGTTTATTTGAAATTCAGAGGTAAAAAATGAATTAAAAATGACAAAAAAATGCATATGTCAACATTCCCAAGACCAAGAATTGATAAGATTTCAAGACCACAGATTTACAGGCTTCTTAGAGTACCACAAAGATAAGTCAAACGCTATAAACCTGTACTTCTGCTGACATCAATTTTACAATACTGTAAGCATCATAGCAAAACTTGCTCAGTTTTGTGGGAAGCTGAGTACCATATAGGTAAAGGTAAATCAGTCCCGTTACAGGCCCAGAGTGGCCCAGAGGGTTCCAGGAAGTGGAGGTTCCCAGATTACGTGACAAAAGCACAGGATGGTGGTAGGTTGTTAGCCTTAAGCACCGGCCGCCTTTACCCCCAGGAAATGCTCCTGGTACTCATTTCTGTTAGAGGCTGAGTTGACCCCAGGGCCACAGTGTGATCGGAAGGATTTTATGTCAATGAAAAATCCAATGACACTAGCTGGGATCGAACCAGTGACCTTCCGATTTGTAGCATAGCACTTTAACCACTGTGCTACCGCAGTCCCCGTACCATATAGAAATGAGAATTATAGTGAAAAAGTGTTACATGTAACAACATTAAGCAAGGGTTGCCTGTAACCATAAAGTGTTTCCCTTTGGCGTGTTGTAAATGTGTAACAGCACATGATATACCGTGTAGCAAGGCCAGATACATTAGTAATTCTCAGGTGGGAAGGGTCAATGACACATGCCAAAAAAATGTTTTCATATGCATGAGTCTCCTAGAGACAGACAGACAGACAGATAGGTAAACAGAAATGGTTGAACACATAGGAAGAAAGAATAAGGGATAATGAGAGAGAAAGGGACTGTTGTTTTGTATGTGCATGTGTGTCTGTATGCATGCCCCCACTATACTCCAGCTACACATGTAACACTGTTTCAGTTTTGTCTCTCTGTACACACAATTGACTGCATGGAGCTATAGAAAGTTATAAAGAGCATTCCTTTCATCCAAACCACAACAGAATAATACAGGATTCCTAACATGAACCTTCGCTGTCAAAAAAAGTGACAAATGGACCACCGAACATTTCAATTTAGTACTCTGAATTTCCCAGTGCTACCTGATTCATCAAAGATTACAGGCTTCTGGAATGTAATGCCACATAGATTGGTACAGATGCAACATTTTGAAGAAATTTTGCTTAAAAAACAATGGTACATATCTACCAAACTATATGATGTCATATCCCAGAAGACCTTAATGTGACATATGACACACAGTGGTACTTAACAACAATGGACATCATAGTTTAAGAGTAGTAAAATGTGCAAACACATCACAGCACACTGATAATAAATTTTAAAATAAAATGATATTGAATGAAGTAATTTAAGTAAACATGATGGAAAATTAGTTATGGCAGAGCACCTTCTAGAAGAAGGGCTTGAAAAGAGAAAATGGAATTATCAAACGGAGAAAGCAGTACTCCACCAGCACATATAAATTATATGAATACATTCTTTGTAAATATGCCTCCATTTATGGTCATGGTATCCATTCCTTTCACAACTAAATAAATTCTTTATTTCCCCCATCTTATCTATGCTGTGCTTCTATAACAGAAATGACCGTTAAGAAGTTGTAACTTAGAACCACAAAAAATCTACTGGTAAAAATGTTAATGAAAACTGGGTGTATACATTACCTTTTCCTTTGTACATTATAAAATAATCCAAGAATCAAGACACAAAAAAAAAAACTTAAAGTAAAAGGTTCCATGATTGTGAAATAACACAAATATATTATATTTCCTTTCACTTTCCTCACTTTGTTCTGCTTTTATGACACACACACAAGCAGTACAGAATTCCTGACACAGTGGCATATACAAGCAATCCATGATCAAAAGTTGATGATTAAACACATTCAGGAGAAGCCACAATAATCCAAAAGTAACAGTAGTCATTTTTCAATTTTTAAGCAAGACATCCCCATCATGTTTTAATACACTAATAAATAAAACAATACCAAACACAACTTTAATTAATTATCAGTTTTAAATCATTAACAGCGACACGTTTTGGCTTTAAAAAAGACATTTTCAGGCCAATTGTGTATCAAGGAAGGAACATACCTGTCACAATGTCATACATATTGAACGAGATCTTGTGCGGTGTATTATATGCATGGATGAACACTGCTCACTGTTGTGCACTGTTCCTGTGTGCGCTGCATGAGTGCTGCCAGCCTACTCCAGTAGGCTTGCAGCATTCATACAGCGCATGGAACAACAGTACACAACAGTCAGCAGCGTTCACACATACACATACTACACCGCATGCTACAGAAAAACAACTTCTATGTATATATCTACCAACATCATATATGGTGTGAAGTTATACTGTGAATTATATATACAACATAATCATATTTTAAACACACAACAAACCAACCAGTACTTACACATGTACACCAAAAATATAACTACCACAATAATATATACAGTACCTGATTATAGTAACACACTTCCTATTACCTTGTAAATATAACAAATACTACCGTATATTCTCGATTCTAATCCGCACCCTTTTTACAGTTTCAGAGGGCTAAAAAATCAGATGCGGATTAGAATCACGTGTGGATTAGATTCGTGGTCATGAGCTGGATTTTGGAAAAATGATAAGAGCCACTGTACATGCCGTAAGAACAATACAATATAATAATTTATTATTTTATTTATTATTATATTATTACATATTGTATAATATTTATAATTTATTATTCATCAGACTTGCCGTCACTCATAACTAAATCGTTATCCGTCACCCAGTCACTATCATCACCTGTGGTGCGTTTGTACCGCCGGCAGTTAAATGGCCATTTCACACATGGCACGTTAGTCAGATAACGGTTAAAGCATTGGTAACATCCAATATTATTCAATCAGTATGCTTTGTAGGCAAGGGGCATTTGAAGGAAAGGTGCGGATTAGATTCAAGAATATACGGTATGTTGTTGCAGATTACATCATAATAAATTCTGCAGGGAGACATACTTACACTGCCCATTAATCTCCAAATCTGCTGCTAGCCTACATCAAAACAGCTCCAAAAGGCTGTCAACATACTACACGGTATTTAATAAATTTTAAAGTTCATTGTGTTAACAGATTTTATTACAGCTTCAAATCTTATTTTAATATAATACCCCTTACAGTTTAATGTAAAATGAGATCTTGTTCAATATTTATGGCACTGTCATGTATATGTTCCTTCCTTGACCACAATCAGCCTGAAGATGGCTTTTTGGAAAGAGAGAGAGAGAAAAAAAAGCTGGAACATATCGCTGTTAATTATTTCAAAAGATAATTAATTAAAGTTGTGTATAGACTCTGTTTACTTTGTTTTATTTATAAGAGTAGTCCGTTGCATATTTCCAACTAAGAAGGAGTTACAACTAGCTCCAGATGTGACAAGGATTTCTAAATTTGGGAAGCTAATAATCAGCAATAATGAACCATGGGACAGATCAGATTTACAGAACCATGCTTTGTGGAGCATCTAGTTCTCTTTTAAAGACAGCAAGAATTTGCTTAGGAAAAGATGCTGTCCATTTTCAGCAACTACCATAACAAGAGTTTATTCATTTGTACTTAGCACTAGCCTATGGTCACTGTACACAACTCAGTTTCTTGTACTGGGTAAATATTTGTTTCACTGTTTAGTGGCAAGCAATGCGACCTCCACACTCTACAGTCCAAAGGTCATTACTGCCTTAGTAGAAATTGTATGTTTTTATATTTATAAGCCCTTATTCATGATTGCTCTGCCTATTATCAATTAAATATTCAACAATTAGATACAAATGATCAATAAACAGAGTAATAAAGTGTTGTATGCTCAGCTCACCTATATCACGATCGGAGGCATGGACTTTGGTAACCAAGATCCCAAACTGGTCAGCTTCAGGCAGTATGAATAGAAACGAAGGTGTGAGGAGTATCCAAAATCACAAAATGTTTCCCTATAATGTTCATGATACAGAATATGTAATAAAATAGTAGAGGTAACTTACCAATGTCTCGGTCAGTAGCATGGACCTTAGTTACAAGGCTGCCAACCTGGACATCTTCAGGTAAGGTAGCACTGTAGGAGTTAAGAGAGAAGCGTGGAGCATTGTCATTGAGATCAGAGACAAGAAGTTCAAGTTGTGACGAACATTCCCACCCTGGCTTGTCACGGTCTTGGACATGTGCTGTCAGTTGAAATTTGGATTGCTGCTCACGGTCTAGTGGACGCACAGTCTTCAGGTGCCCTGTTTCACACAAGAAAATAATATGTATGGTCAAAACAAAGACTAAGAATTCTCATCTCTTCATTTGGAGTCTCTGCACCTTGTCCTTATACAAATGTTACAAAGGCCACACTTTTCAGTTAACAATAACCAATAACTATGGATTATAAAAGCCAGATGCCATATTTACCCAAATATAAGACAACAGCACCTGAAAAAATTGGGGAGGTGGGGGGCACCTTATAATTATGCACAAAGTGATACATTTTTTTGTATCAGTATTTTCCAGAAAACTGAAGACTGTGAAGGTGGGGTTGTCTTATTTTCAAGTAAGTATGGCACTAACGCATAAAAATAAAAACCTCTAAAGCAGCAGTCTGTCCCCACACAGTACCCAAGATATCTGATACAATTTACAGTGAAGGTAATGTATGTATGGAACACACAAAAACTGGTTACGACACACATCTATATTGTTTGTAACTTCCAACTTGTCAAAACAGGCTCATTTTAAGAGAAAGCTTTCTTATGATTTCACTACAGTAATTACATACTTTCTATATTTGTACCCATATCTCAAAAAAACAGCAAAATGAGGAAATCCAAATGCAGTGTACAGCAGGGTTAGATATTAATCAACCACATGTCGTAATTTATAGTACACATATTCAGAATATATATATATATATATATTTTCCATACTTTCCACATATGCTTGTTGTAATTCTAAACTTTGCTGGTGTTGATTTTCATTTACTGCCGACTCAAATTTATTATTGTAATAGTATTCATGCAACACGAAGAAATAAACTGTTCTACCTTGCATTTCACTAATGTTCACACAAGCATAAAATGTTTAAATGAAAGTGTTGTAAGAACATGATCTGAACTGTGTGCAAAGCCCTTTCAAAAGAATTTTTTTAGAACATTTATAATGCATTATCACATGTAATGGTGGAGATCTTGCACCTATCGCAGTCTTACCTGTCTTTTCAATGTCTTTATAATGGCCTGATGTTGGCTTAATGAGCTGAATCACACAGCCTATTTTGTAATTTTTTCAATTCAATTTATTGCACATGCTCATAAACCCATACAAGGAGAAACCTTGTGGACATAGGACATGTCATATAAAATTAGTATGCAGTAATTAAACCAACATCATCATATTAACATATAAAAATATGATATGTACACAGCGAATAAAACAATATGACAAATCAATTGTTACAGCATTATTTACCTATTCTAGATTATCATATATGAACTAAAATACAATAATATGTTAGAACTTACATAGGTAATAAAATAAATTATTACAACAAGCCAAAAACTATTTTAAAAGATTTCCTTGACTAAAATACTCATCAAGAATATGGAAGGATTGAGAATGAAGAAAAAAGCTCAAGGCCAGTCTAAATTGTTTAGCATTATGACCTAACTTTTTAACCTACAAAGGAAGGCCATTAAAAAGCCTAATACCAAAACAGTAGGCCCCCTTCTGATAGGATGTCAAAATTGGAATGCAGTTGATAAAGTTCAAAACTACACCTCCTGTTAATATCATGAATATGAGAAATAGTATTATTTAATTCTAAATTATTTACAACAAACAACAAGAAAGAAAATATATAATGAGACTGTAATGTTAAGATTTTTAGATTCTGAAATCATGCTTGGTATGTTGTGTAATTTCAAAATCATAACTCATTATTTACCAACTAGCTACCAACAATCACATATAAATTTTACAATTCTTATTGTGAAATAAAATAATTTTAAAATTGTGGGATACCACAAAAAACAAGGACATGAAGATATGTTGCATATTGCATTTTTAATGACTATGCATTGTACCCTGATGACAACAAATCTATAGACCAAAATATGTCGCTTCTGAATGATGAAAACAGTTGTGTTAGTCTGATCACTTAATGTCATTTTGAATTTACAAAACACACTGGGATGAATTCTATCAAGTTAACAATAACTCTGTTAAGAAACAAAAATTTCTGTACAGCATATTTTCTTCTCACATGGATGGAAATTTCAGCTTGTTCACTCTCTGAATGTTTTCTAAAGGTATATACCTGCTGCCTTGTCAAGAGTAAAATGATCAGCTCCTTCTCCAGTAAGGTAGAAACGTAGGTTTGCATTTGGTTCCTCATCTATATCTGTTGCTAGCACAGTAAGCACATAACTGCCTGGATTAACACCTTCAGAGAGAATTTCCCGGTAGCGATACCGCAGGCAGTAAGGAGGATTATCTGTAATCACCACACATTTACAAAATATGTCCACTGTCTGATTACCAAAACTGGATGACTGACATGCATTCGAATAATTTGTTATTAATCATTAAATAACTCACTCTGATAACACAACACAAAAGGTTCAACACACCTAACCATACTACATTTAAACTTTAAATGACCTATGTTCATGCATGCAAATGCAATGGGGGGGGGGATAAATTCATTTTATGTGTTTGGGCAACAAGAAAGTTTACTGCATTTTTAAAACATTCTGTGTTAATATCTGTTCTATATTGCACAGAATGCTGTTCACTTCATAATTTTATCTTTTTTTGTTCAAATAATACATTCTTTGGAAACAACATTCAACATTTTAAATAACAACCCTGGTCAGTTAAAGGTTAATTAATGGACTCCACGTTGTGCACTCTAATCCAGGTCACACGATTCTCTTTAAAAATCTGTTTTTTTTTTTTTTTAATATTAGCTCACACATTTTACTCAGCCTCAATGAAGAGATTTTATCTGAAATATTCTATGTACGTCTTGCAACTATATGAAAATTGCATGTCTACACCACTTTAAATCAAATGTGCCAACCACTGTATAAGACACGCATACACTATGAATTTCTTTCTCATGAGTTGTCTTGTCACCATTATGTCAAACACGCTTAGTTTTCTTATGTTGCCATATACCTATTCCTATATATTTGCAATTTACCTTCTCCTTTCACAATGAGAAACACAATTTCACAAACCTACACAACATGGAATAAAACAACATTACTTACCATTTGCATCCAGAATGTCAATGGTAACTTTTGTAGTAGCAATAAACTTCCCATCAGTAGCTGTGACATCCAGGACATAATTGTTTACACTTTCTCGATCCAGATGCTTTGCTACATACACTTCACCAGTCTGACGAATCTGGAATTGTGACTGAGGGTCACCACCAGTGATGTAGAAATCAACTGGTGACACAAGATCTACATCACGATCCTTCGTGTCTAGAGTCACAACAACAGTTCCTGGCAGCGCATCCTCATTCACTGGGGAAAGAATACGCATAAATCATCCCAGTCAGATGGTAGTTATAAATGATAAAGATAAAAAAGGGCACTCAAACATACAATACAAAAAACTACCAAAGGCAGTCTTCATCGTTGCACCGTGCATTTCGTAGAGTCATTTAATTAGCACACCAACTAATGCACATACATAAAACCTTTATACATTAAAACATTTAAAATCGCTCCAACATGTTTCGATCCTAAGATCATCCTCAGAGAGCTACACTGCTCCTTGCTAAAGTCACATTTTTAAAAACACTCACTGATTAATTTCCTCATATTAACTTGGTGCTGTGGCAGCATGTAGTATTGTGTAAGTCGTAAGCTGCTGAGAGTGCGCCTGACTATGGGTGTGTGTCGTGTGTTATGCTGTGTCAGTCTCACGCAACATAACACACGACACACACCCATAGTCAGACGCACTCTCAGCAGCGTACGACTTACACAATACGACATGCTGCCACAGCACCAAGTTAATATGAGGAAATTAATCAGTGAGTGTTTTTAAAAATGTGACTTTAGCAAGGAACAGTGTAGGTCCCTGAAGATGATTTTAGGATTGAAACATGTTGGAGCGATTTTATATGTTTTAATGTAAAAATTTTATGTATGTCCATTAGTTGGTGTGCTAATTAAATACCAAAGGCAGTGTCTGAAGTTTATTAGCATATTTAAACTGAACTTCCTTGCACCTTTACATGACTCCTGCATTAAATAATACCAGTTACTTTGAAGCCGTCAGTAACAAAGTGCTCATAACATTGAACTTTCACGACTCTTTTCCTTCTTCAGTGAGTACTGCAATGGCACTTACCTGCAGCAAGGTAGGGCCGATTTGTAAAAACTGGCGGATTATCATTGTAGTCCTTGAGTTTAATATAGACACTTGTGCGAGCGAAGTGTTTTGGATTGCCATTGTCAGTGGCTACCACTTGGAACACAAATTCTGACTGGTGTTCCTTATCTAACTGCACTAATGTGGTAATCCAACCAGTATAGGCATCTACTGCAAACACGTTTGCTAGTTCACCGATGTCTGATCCAAATGCATAACGCACTTCTCCATTGCTTCCTTGGTCACGGTCATGTGCAACCACTGCAACACATGCAGATTATATGTTTATATCTCATGATAATGAACATTTCTTTGTATTAACATATTCAAACCTCGGTAGATGTTGTATACTATGATACATCATCCGACCGTTTGCATCAGTACACACTGTAATAAATATGGTGTAAACTACTATAATGTGCAGTCTACTCAACAGATTCTGTCCAAATTATCAGTACTGAGATAAGCACTACAGACTTTGTGTTTTTGGAAGTGATATACTTTGAACAACACTCATTTTGTAAGCCCAAGCTGCCTCCTCTTAGAAAACAAAATGCTCTGAAACATGAGGCAATTTTTGTTTCTTGTAAAGTTACTTTTCCATTGTCTCTATGCAACTGACTGAGATAAATAGGCAATTCTAGAAGCGGCTGTTTAAACATGAAGTATCATAAAAATAATTTTAGTATCATATTCAACAGTTCTGAAGCTATAAAACAAAACAAATGATAGTATTAATACATTGTTCTTTTTTTTTTTAATTCAGACCTTTACCAACAATGCATTGTTCTGTCCCCTTGCAAACAAACAAAGGCACATTTAAACTTATTGTAATGCATGGAAGGAGAGGAATTGGTTAACATTTGGTTTGTGTTTGAAATTTTGGATCTTGCAGTGAATTTTGGTTAGTTTATATGTATAACCTGTACTTTGTAAATTGGCATGAAGGAAATTTTAAATTTGCAGTCAAGACACAAATTTACTTGAGTAATTGCACACTATAGCAACAGGCACACTGCGCATGCAACATTCCTCAGCAACAGCACATTCCTTTTATGTAGGCATATGCTGTTGCTAACTGAAATTTAAAATGCTGAGTTATAGATTTTGTGAACTCATGTACCCAGCTGTAAGACCGAGAGGCAGTATCTTTGCAATCCAACCTTAAACGCGAAGAGACAGAAAGATCACAGTGCTCTGGGCAAGGCCTTGAGATAAGCCTTCTACCTCAGATTTTTCTATTCAAACCAGGTGAGCAGTGTATGGTTCATCAATAACTCAGATGACAAAGAAAATGATTGAGAAGTGTTTTATTAGTTGTTTTACATTTTCCAAATTTAGGTAAAATGAGAAAATTGAATTTACATGAATGATCTGCCTTTATATTGTTAAGTCAATATGTAGTGAGAAGGAATTCAGTTCCGTAGACTTTGTTTGTTCTTGTATGTAGACACACAGACTATTTTAGAGAATATACATATATATTTTGCTAGAAAGTTGTAACCCTTGTCTGTCTGAGATCCGTTGGGATGTAAGCTGTAGCAAAGAATCAAACAAAATCCTTTCCCAAGTAATTCCTTGAATGAGTTATTTTATTATGAGAGTACTGACAAAATTTAGCGAGAATTTGACGTACAGAATGTTTGGACAAATTAATACTTACTATGGTTTAGTGAATGTGAAATTATGACAACAGTTTGAATAATAATGTTGACGGAATTATTTTAAGACATGTATATTACATGCTGAATGAAACAGAAACCGTTTCTCAGGAACCTATGTAGAATCCAACTTCTGACCGGTGGCAGCAAATTTAGATTTTACATTGATATAGCAAGAGTAGAATTATTGAAATTTTGCAAAATACATACTGCCTGTTTGGGCTAACATATTCATAAACTTTGCCATCACTTAACCGGCGCTACAAATTGGTGGCATCAGTGGGTTCACAACCTCCGTAGTCAGTACATTATTTTAACATGTGTCAAGTAACAGACTTCTAACCTGAATTTTATTTAGGCACAACCACCAATGCTCATACACACATAAATATACATATGTACATACACACCCACCCACCCACCCACACACACACACATACAAACAAGCAAACAAACATATTCGCAGTAAAATTCCAATGCACAAGAAAAATAATATTTATTGTTGTTTTCATGTGAGTTAGTAACAAAGAACTGCCCTCTTTTAGGTTATTACATATCAAGTAACCCAGAAGAGTGACATTCTCACCTACTTCAATGTGAAAGCCTGAAATCACAGAGAATAACAAAATTGGCAATCCCAAACAACAAAGACAGAGATCATTCCTCAGTTATGAAAGTTTTCCTCTGTCCAGAAGTAACAGAAAACATTTTGTACAAATGTGTAAAGTCTTCCACAACACACACCAAATGTCAACTGCATTGCAGTCCTCTAGATTTAGACACAGTGTAGTACTGTCTCTAAAATGATGGCAGGAACCTACATGATTGTATGGCATCATAATTCAAAGATCACTATCTCAGATAAAGTCGTCACTAGACATGTCATGAAGACGTGGCAGAGTGGAGGTACAGCTCCCACTCATTCTTAATATTGACACTAGATGAGGCGAAAGGTCAGCTTTACCCCCGGCTGCTTTTTTCCTGGGGAAATAACCCCTAGTGCCCTCTCAACAGGGGTCTGGGTGGACTGCAGAGCCAGTCTTGATCCTCTGGATGAGATACAGATTTTGTCCCAGATGGGAATCAAATCATAATTCCTAGGACATCTACCCCATAGCCTTGTCACTACACAAAATTATCTACTGCTCCTGCTATAAGATAGTCATGAACTTAATTCTATAATGCCCTTCTCTTTGAGCCAGTACAGTTCAGTCAGCAAAATGTGATGCTAGGTCATCCTACCTGCCCAACCAGTACAATTATTTATTTATTTATTTATTTATTTAATTTATTCTTTTATTTATTATTGACATATTTCAATGTAAGCTATTAGTCACATCCCACTTGACTTGAGCTGTAAACACACTGTCATCAGGATGCTCCAAGCACAACATCCGGTTTTAATTTTCTCAGTGCAGTGCTGCAGGATGCCATATATTCATAAGCCCTCCACACTCTGTTTGATAACCAAGTTACAATTTATTCCGTGGGTAACCAAAATACCTCAGTATATCATCTGAGCATCCTCTTACAGGATACATCATGTATCATGTCTTACAGACTACCTACGCCACATATTTCGAAACTCCCGCATGATACTCCTCCTCCCAGGAAACACTGAATAAGACATTGTAACAAATTAATACCAATGACAGTATTGTAAAGCCAAATCACAGTAAGCATTAACCAGTGGCATTTGAGGATGAACACCCATTGTGTCCGTACAGTCAAGCAGTATTTCCTGTGATTTAATTACAACTAGACCCTGAGTTGTCCACTAATCTGTTCTATCAGAGGCACTAGAAGATTAGAATTATCTGCAACATTGTGCCATCCTCCGACTGGCATCAGTTATTCAACAGTCAGATCTGCACCAGGCAAGAAGACCACACTTATCACAAGGGTTAGAGTAAGATAACATTGGCTAAGTTAGTCATCGGCCATCATGAAGAGTTTATTACTCAGCATTTGTAAATACTGTTAATTATTTTCACTGGTACTTTCCAAGGGTCTCTATGGTTCCACCAACAACAAAAGCTTCTAGACTATTCAAAGCCCATTAACTTTCTACTTTCTACAATTATTGTTCAATTTTTAAATTTATTAAATAAGTTAAAATCTATTTTGATTTCAAAGCCATTATTGAGCTAATCTCCAGAATCCCTCAACCCAATCTGCCGTAACAGAACTAACTGGACAATGTAGCAATGAATGAGCATTTCCCCTCATTTTCACCATATCCAGAACTCTGAGATCCAATCAGCTTCTTCCCAGTGAATTCCAGGGGTATTTCTTGAAAGGGCAAAGCAGTCAAAGTGTGAAACTGATTTCCCTCTAATTCCCAGATTAATAATTCACATAATAAATAACAGAAAATAGAAATGTACCTTTCAGTATAGATGTTCCTTCCTCAACATTCTCAGCCAATGTAAGCCGATAAGGACTACTTTCAAATTCTGGAGCATGGTCATTCTCATCCAGGACCTTCAATGTGACTTCAGCAAGAGCAGTGAGAGGAGGACTAGAATCAGTCTCTGCAAGGACAGCTACCACATGTGAGTCACGCAGTTCACGGTCCAGGGTACGAGCCAAAGACAACTGCCCCTGAGCATCCACCGCAAAGAGTGGAGTCTCTTCACTTCCAGACACTAGCCGGTAATGAACTGACGTGTTTGTCACCATCTTCAGCTTTGTTATAACTGTCCCTATATAAAAAAAAGTTACAAAAACTGAAGTACAATTACGAGATAACATTATGTACTTTAAATTTCACTGAATGTGCATTGTGCTTCTCATAGCCATGTATTCTGTTCTGAGTCATTCTGTAGCAACTATTACACTGAAATTGTGGTCAGTAATGTAACCAGACTTCCTTTATGTTCTGTTGTTTTGCGTTATTTAGGTTACTGCTCTGAAAGTCACATTATTATGCTACTCAACAACCATTCAAGTGTCAAAAGACTGCTGTCTTCATGCATGTGATGCCATGTAGGATCATATACTACTCACAGACACTGCATCACACTTCACAAAATCTATGTCTTCATAGAAAATGCTACCATAATTCAAATCTAAGTATAATCCAGCAATTCAATTGACTAACCTGGAGGAGAACTCTCTGGAATAAAGAACTTGTCATCTTTGCGTTCAAACATAGGTGCAACATCCTGTGCCCCCATCACATACACATCCACTGGAACATTGCTGTAGAGGGGCGGTGAGCCCCGGTCTTGTGCACGGACAAAGAACTGGAAAACCTGGTTCTCTGTAAAACACACATCACTTCAAAATAAGCATCATAGTCTGTACAACCATAAAATGACCATGATTTTGGACAATTCCAATCATATGAAGTTTTTCATTCACAGTGCTTTTAGAAACAGGCTGAATTTCCTGAATACTTTGTTTCAAAAGACTAATGATTGTGGTGAATGTCCAAAACAATGATCATATTTACTGCAATTCAGTATCATAAGAAACAGGCAGAATTACAAATACACACAACCCTTTTCAACACGGAAAACTCTAATTCAAAATCATGCCATCATAGCGCAACATAGCAGTGCCCTTCTATAATATAAATTAATTCCAACATGTGTCAGGCCCTTGGACCATCATGGTCATGGTGTAACAAGGGACACTGATTACCTGTGTGTAGCTTAACATAAGCAGGGTCTGCCAAACCACCCACTGTGTGAAAGGATTTCTGTCCCTCAGTCCTCTCCTTTTTTACCCAGTCCCTCGAGACATGACAGCTTCCAAACTTTTATGAGAACTGGACATTTGAAAATTCAGTTTGACATTTATGATGCTGACAAATATACAATTTTATTAAGGTAAAGAAATGTGTGACTTTTGGCAATGTTGTGTGAGCTCTACTATCTCTTTAGCCTCAATGCCAGGTGGGAGTATGTGGTTAATGCCATGCCTTGGCTGCTTGACCAGTGGGAATGACCTGGCACCCACTGTATAAGAGGTTGGGTGGGTCCCAGGGCCAGTCTGGAGAGGCGTGGAAAATCTCGCCGCCACTGGGATTCAATCTCAAGATTGCCCTGCCCAACTACATCCCATAGCTTTCCATTAGTTCACTTCATAAGCATTTATCAGACTTCAATCAACAGTTATTAATTTTACCTCCCAAACCACTATTTAATGGGCTATTTGTCAACTATATTTTGGTAAGTGCCCACCTGGACACTAACTTCTGTTAAGTACTAGGCACATTCTAGGTCAGAGGTGAAATCTAAACAAATGACCGCAGCTGTATTACTATGCACACCTCAGGGACAGTAATCAGCAAATACAATGTACTGGTGTAATGATGACTGGCATGGTAAAAAAAAAAAAAAAAAAACAAACCCAATGTCATTTTGCCAACTCTCTTCAGAGCTCTTCAACTCTGCTGCAAGAAACCAGTATCTCACTGACAGTTCTTGAACATTCAGCATCTTTTTCAGTTCACAAACAGTAGTCGTAGTAGTAGTAAAGCATTAGGAACAATTAAGAAGGGATTTAGATCAGAACCTTCAGTTGCTCAGGTCACCCATCAGCCATACAGCTACAGAAGATCACACTAATGAGCATTGCACACAATTCTAAAGTGCTGGGAAAACCTGCTTTGATCTCTTGATGAGATCTGAACTTACCAGAAGACCTCCACAGAATAACTAATAGGCAAGAATAAATTTTAAATACTACTACTACTACTAATAATAATAATAATAAAATGGGGCACGGCCCACACTCTTCCCATTAGGCAATAATTTTTATGCAGTTAGCTCATCTTTCATCTTAGTTTGACCACTCAGGGTTCGAATCCCAGAAAGCCTTCCAACCAAAGTTGTTAATTGTGGTTGTTCTATATATTGTTTGTGTGTAAATGTGTACTGTACTGTACTACTGCCACCGGGTGTCAACCCAATTGCAGTTAAATATATCGATACAAATATCAATATCAAATAATAATAATAATATGTAAACTATGTTGATGTACTCACCCCAAGGCACTGCACTTTTGAGCAAAAAGATTCCACCTGTGTGTCGATTGATCCCAAACAGTTCTTTCACTCCAGAAGATTGATTCTCATAAATGGAATATTCAATCTCAGCTGCCATATCGTCATCAGCATCCACTGCTTTAATCTGTTTTGTGTACAAACACAGCAATAATGTTTGTAAATATAATTAACTTAATTTCATTTCTTATAAAAAAAATGTCATCTGTTTGTGGCACAAAAATATTTCTACAAACTGATGCATTTAGGTGAAGTTCAGTACCTGTCAGCCTTTCAGTTTGACCTAGTGTCTCAAATTACAAGAAAAATTCAAAAGACATTTACACCTTACGTGCCATGCACTAGTATGACAACACAATTGTTTTCCAAGTAAGTAATACAAGTACAGACAGCACAGTGTCATTCAGAATGGATGTGACAAAAACACTGAAGGCTGAAGTGTAGAAATCTCTGGACATGGCTTACAGAAAACGGACTGGCAATGCAGTAGATACCAGCAACTAGCAGAAACTATATCCCTTTTGTATACAAAATAAATACATGAACACCACAAAATTTCAACATAATATGGATAATGTTCACATGATTTTACAGGCAGTATCCATATATTTTAAATTCACCAAGCTCAGTTTTTCATGGGGTAAACTGAAAGCACAGTACATAAATAACTACCAAGTTTGAATTATAGGTGACGATAATGTTGTAAACATCCAATGGAATGCAAACTTCATGACCTACCTTAAGAAATCCTGAGTGTGTGGTAAGGTTGCCTGGAATAGTGGCTTTATATTCTCGAATCAGGAACTTTGGTGCATTGTCATTTTCATCAGCAACTTTCACTCTAACCATGATGAAACCAGATCTGCTCCCTCCATCAGTTGCCATCACAGGGACTTCATATAGTTTCTGGGTTTCACGATCCAGCTTCTTTTTTGTTATTATTGTTCCTGGAAAATGATACAACTTGTTTCAATGCCAGCAGAACTTAATTCATTTATATTTCAATTTCATATACTTTTCAAAGATCCAAACTCTGTCCAATGACAGTTGGATATGAAACATATCACAAAAAATGTACCTTAAGTTGTGTAACACAACATTGTCACTTACAAGTAAACAATCAAGGAATCAAGAAATGAATCGAAAAAAATAATAATAAAATAAAATGAAATTTATTTTTAAAACATTTTTGGCAAGTAGCAGCACAGTTTCAAAGAGATCTGCTCCCTTCACATTATTGAAAACAACATGGCATCATATCACACATCAATATGATCATCACACTCACTGCTGCATGAATCTAAAATTTCACACACTAGCAACTGTTTCTCAATTTTTAATTTGTTCTGTGCTCTTACTATGAAATTTCAATATCAAAAATAATGAAGTATTTAAAGGGTGAACAATTTTGATTCTTTACTTTTTATCATGTATCACATATGCATTTCACATCTGGAAGTGTATAAGAGAAACTCCAGTGCCATTTTCAGCAAACCTGACTCTCCTGCTACATAGACAAATGGCAAAATACAATCTTAGACCATATTATTCAAAAACTCTCACCCACTTACTTCAACTAAGAAATAATAGTTTAGACACCAAAAAAAATATAAGCAAAGAAAACACTTAATTGGTGTGGCCAAATTACCTGTTCTTTTATCTATTTCAAATATTTCCCTCAAAAGGTCAGATGGGATCGAGTACGTAACATCACCATAAATGCCGAAATCCTTATCACTGGCCATAACTTGAGTAACCAGAGTACCATGGGGTTGGTTTTCTACAACTTTCACATCAATCTGAAGTTGAGGGAAAACTGGATTGTTACGATTGGCTGGCAAGATCTCTATTTTCACCCGTGTGAAGCTGGTGTACACACCATCCGTAACTGAGACGTTCAGAACAGTGGTTGGTCTCTCTGCAAAGTTCTGCATGTTGATCAATGATATTATTCCTGCAACCAAGAAATTTTTTCCTGATTTGTCCACAGAGAAATAGAGAGAGAAGGGGGGTGGGAAAGGGAGAAGAGACAGAGATAAAGAGAGGGAGAGTAGATATAAATTTCATATTCAGTGACATACCCAGGAATTTTATTTGGGGGGGGGGGGGGGGGG
>Ga0131853_10000977_pt1 | contig 51818 bp, 50 predicted proteins | sample TergutLab28metaG_FD_92764 | JGI IMG/M metagenome (GOLD analysis project Ga0131853, IMG submission 92764) | Labiotermes labralis P1 segment gut microbial communities from Petit-Saut dam, French Guiana - Lab288 P1 (version 2) (version 2) | ecosystem: Host-associated > Arthropoda: Insects >...
CGAACGCCGCGAGGCGCTCCCCGGCTGGCTGCACTTCTACAATCACCACAGGTTCCACACCGCAATCGGCGCAGCACCCATCAGCAGACTCAACAACCTGCCTGAACATCACACCTAGGCCAGAAGGACTGGTGCGATGCGGATGCCCCGGCCGGGGCATCCGCATCATCGCGTTCCGCGGCCTAGCATCGGAGCATGCCCAAGACACCGCCGTCGGACATCGATGAGAGCCGCCTGCACACGGGCGAGCGCAAGCAGGTCGCGGTCGGCGCGCCCGCGGTCACGCACGCGCTGCAGATCTCGCTCGAGCAGATGGGCGTCGTGCGCAGCGCGCAGACGCTGCTGCGGGTCAACCAGAAGGACGGCTTCGACTGCCCCGGCTGCGCGTGGCCTGAGGGTGACAAGCGCCATGTGGCCGAGTTCTGCGAGAACGGCGCGAAGGCGGTCGCCGAGGAGGCGACGCTGCGCCGGGTCGGGCCGGCGTTCTTCGCCCGCTACTCGGTCGCCGAGCTCGCCGAGCACGACGACTTCTGGCTCGGCCAGCAGGGCCGGCTGACCCAGCCGATGATCCTCGACGAGGGCGCGACGCACTACCGGCAGCTGTCCTGGCCGGATGCGTTGCGCGAGGTGGCGGAGGCGCTGCGGCGGCTCCCCGAGCCCAACCGAGCCGTCTTCTACACCTCGGGCCGCACCTCCAACGAGGCGGCGTTCCTCTACCAGCTCCTGGTGCGCGGCCTCGGCACCAACAACCTGCCCGACTGCTCGAACATGTGCCATGAGTCGAGCGGCTCGGCGTTGACCGAGACCCTCGGCGTCGGCAAGGGCACCGTGTCGCTCGACGACATCCACACCGCCGAACTGCTCATCGTCGCGGGGCAGAACCCGGGTACCAACCACCCGCGCATGCTCTCCGCCCTCGAGAAGGCGAAGCAGAACGGCGCCCGCATCATCGCGGTGAACCCGCTGCCCGAGGCCGGGCTCATGCGCTTCGAGAACCCGCAGACGCCGCGCGGCGTGCTGCTCGGCGGCACCAAGCTGGCCGACCGCTTCGTGCAGATCCGCCTCGGCGGCGACCAGGCGCTCTTCCAGGCGCTCGGCAAGCATCTGCTCGAGGCCGAAGCCCGCGACGGGGGAGTGCTCGACCTCGAGTTCATCGAGGCGCACACGAGCGGCTTCTCGGAGTACACCCGCCAGCTCGAGACCGTCACATGGGCCGAGCTCGTCGAGGCGACGGGGGTGGCCGAGGCCGAGCTGCGGGCCGTCGGCGACGAAGTACGGGCATCGAACGCGACGATCGTCTGCTGGGCGATGGGGCTCACGCAGCACAAGCACGCGGTCGCGACGCTGCGCGACGTGGTGAGCGCGCTGCTGCTGCGCGGCAACGTCGGCAAACCGGGCGCGGGCGTCTGCCCCGTCCGCGGCCACTCGAACGTGCAGGGCGACCGCACCATGGGCATCTACGAACAGCCGTCGGATGCCTTCCTCGACGCGCTCGGCGCCGAGTTCGCCTTCGAGCCGCCGCGTGCGCACGGCTTCGACACCGTCGGGGCGATCCGCGCGATGCGCGACGGCGAGGTGGACGTCTTCATGGCGGTCGGCGGCAACTTCGCGTCCGCCACGCCCGACACCGCCGTCACCGAGGCGGCGCTGCGCAGCGTGGGGCTCACGGTGCAGGTCTCGACCAAGCTCAACCGCTCGCACCTCGTCACGGGGCGGCGTGCGCTCATCCTGCCGACGCTCGGTCGCACCGATCGCGACCGTCGCGCCGGGGGCGAGCAGCGCGTGACCGTCGAGGACTCGATGAGCGCCGTGCACGCCTCGCGCGGCCGGCTCGCACCGCCCGCGGAGGACCTGCCCAGCGAGGTCGCGATCCTCGCGCGCCTCGCGGAGCAGCTGTTCGGCGGTGCGGATGCCCTGCCGAACGCCCCGCGGGCGGACTGGGCCGCGCTCGAGGCCGACTACGCCGGCATCCGCGCCCACATCGCCCGCGTCGTTCCCGGCTTCGAGGGCTTCGAGTCGCGTATCGCGGGCGGCCGCACCTTCGTGCTGCCGAACGGCCCCCGCGATGCGCGCACCTTCGCGACTGCGACCGGCAAGGCCCGCTTCACGGCCAACCCGCTCGAATACCCGCGCATCCCGCAGGGGCGCCTGCTGCTGCAGACGCTGCGCTCGCACGACCAGTACAACACCACGGTCTACGGCGAGGACGACCGCTACCGCGGCATCTACTCCGGCCGTCGCGTCGTGCTCGTGAACGCCGACGACCTGCGCGAGCTCGGCTTCGCCGAGGGCGATGTGGTCGACCTCGTCTCCGAGTGGCGCGACGGAATCGAGCGCCGTGCCGAGGCCTTCCGGCTCGTGGCCTACAGCACGCCGCGCGGGAACGCGGCCGCCTACTACCCCGAGACGAACGTGCTCGTGCCCCTCGACTCGTTCGCGGACACGAGCCGCACGCCCACGTCGAAGTCGATCGTGGTCCGGCTCGAGCATCGCGCCGACGCCGCGGGACGCGCCTAGCATCGCCTCATGGGCCGCATCACCGCGCACCGACCGGTCACCCGCATCACGCTCGGGCAGGAGCCGCGTCGCCGCCCCGACGCACTCGCCGTCGAGGAGCCGCTCGAGATCCGCGTCGGCGGCCTGCCGCTCGCGATCACGATGCGCACGCCGGGCCACGACGTCGAGCTCGCCGCCGGCTTCCTCGTCTCGGAGGGCGTGATCGCGCGCGGCGAGGACTTCGGCTCGGCGATCCATTGCGGCGGCCCCGGCACGGGGGGCACCGAGAACACGTTCAACGTGCTCGACGTCGCGCTCGCCCCTGGCATGCCCGCGCCGACCCCCGACATGGCCCGCGCCGTCTACACGAGCAGCTCGTGCGGCATGTGCGGCAAGGCGTCCATCGAGGCGGTCGAGGTCGCGTCGCATCACGATCTGCGGGCGGATGCCACGCGCCTCGACGCCGCGCTGCTCGCCGGCTTTCCCGACACGCTGCGCGCCCACCAGGCCGTGTTCGAGAAGACGGGCGGCCTGCACGCCGCCGGCCTCTTCGACGCGGCGACCGGCGAGCTGCTGGTGCTGCGTGAGGACGTCGGCCGCCACAATGCGGTCGACAAAGTCGTCGGCTGGGCGGCGTTGAACCGCCGCCTGCCGCTCACCGGCACCGTGCTGATGGTCTCGGGCCGTGTGAGCTTCGAGCTCGCGCAGAAGGCCGTGCTGGCAGGCATCCCGATCCTCGCGGCGGTCTCCGCCCCGTCGTCGCTCGCGGTCGAGCTGGCGGTCGACAGGGGGCTGACCCTCGTCGGCTTCCTGCGCGGCGAGTCGATGAACGTCTACGCGGGCGTCGAGCGCATCGGGGTCGACGCGCCGCAACCCGTGTAGGGCGGGGTCAGGCGCGCGAGAACAGCTCCTGCAGCAGCCCCAGGTGCAGCTGCGCCTCGAGCGCGATCACCAGGTAGAGGCCGAGCGTGATGAGCGGGATCCACCCGCTGAGCAGCTCGCCGAGCCGCACGAGGGCGGCGCCGTAGCGCCCCTTCGCCATGTTGTGCAGCGTGACGGCGAGCCACATGGGGATCACGACGGCGTAGACGAGCGCGCACCAGGGGCACAGCGTGCCGATGGCGAAGATGCTCTCGGTCGACAGCCAGCCGATGAACACGATCGCGAACCAGTGGCCGGCGTTGAACGCGAGCCAGAACCAGTTCGGGAAGCGGACACGCCCGAGCAGGGCCGTGCCGAAGATCACCGGCGCGGGAAACGTCAGAAGCCCGAGCAGCGGGTTCGGGAAGCCGAACACGTGCCCCTGCCACGAGCCGATGTTCTTCCCGCACTGCAGCGAGGCCGTGATGGTGCAGCTGAGCGATGCGTGCGGGTTCGCGAGCAGGGCGAGGTCGTCGAGCGTGAGGGCGAACGAGGCGAGGATGCCGAGCGCACCCCCCACGATGAGCAGGATCGCCAGGGCGAGATGGCGGGGCCGGGCGGTGGCGTCAGGGGCGTCGGGAGCGTCGGACACAGGCCGAGTATGTCACGGCGCACCCCGTCCTCCCTCAGTGCTCGGACACGCCGTGCGATAATGGCTGCAGTGCCATCCCGCGAGGCGGACAGATGGCCGAACAGCAAGGTTTTCGCGTTCCTGTGAGAACGCGAGCAGGCGGGTCTAGGCGGCCCGTCGACTAAGGATTTCGGCGGCGAACACGCCGCCACGAGAGAGTTCCCGGGCCCTGGGATGCCTCGCCGCCCGGTACGAGGAGTGCACCAGAGATGGTGGAAAAAGATGAATACGTCGGTTCGCAGGATTCCAAGAAGCGCCGCGGAGGCCTTTTCGGCGGGTTGTTCGGCCGAGCCGACGCGCCGGAGCAGGCGGCTCGCGAAGTGACCCCCGAGCAGACCCCGGTCGCCCCTGAGGCGCCGGTCGCCGAGCCGCAGCAGGCAGCGGTCGAGCAGGCCCCCGAGGCCGCAGAGCAAGCTGAGCAGCACGTCGAGCCGGAGGTCGCTCCAGCGGCCGACGTCGACCACGAAGCGGTCGCGGCCGACCTGGACCACCCGCTCGCCCCGTCGCTGCCGGCGCCGCTCACGACCCCGATCCCCGTCGTCGGCACCCAGGGGGCCGCGTTCGGCCCGGTCTCGACGACCACCCTGCTGTTCCAGGCGCCCCCGGTGCTGCCGCAGGCCTTCGTGGACGACGAGGACGAGCAGGAGGCGGAGCAGCCCGGCCAGGGCGGCCGTCGCCGTCGCAGCCGCCGCGGAGGCCAGGCCTCCGACGAGCAGCAGGCGCCGCAGCAGCCGCGCGAGCGGCCGCAGAAGCGCGAGCCCGAGCTCATCACCGAGCCCCAGAAGGTCAAGGGCTCGACCCGCCTCGAGGCGAAGAAGCAGCGCCGCCGCGACGGCCGCGACGCCGGTCGCCGCCGCGCGGTGATCACCGAGGCCGAGTTCCTCGCCCGCCGCGAGGCCGTCGACCGTGCCATGGTCGTCCGCTCGAAGGGCGGTCGCATCCAGATCGGCGTCCTCGAGGACAAGGTGCTCGTCGAGCACTACGTCGCCAAGAGCCAGGAGGCGTCGCTCATCGGCAACGTCTACCTCGGCAAGGTGCAGAACGTGCTGCCCAGCATGGAGGCGGCGTTCGTCGACATCGGCCGCGGCCGCAACGCCGTGCTCTACTCGGGTGAGGTCGACTGGGAGGCCGCGCAGGCCGAGTCCGGCGAGAAGAACCAGCCCCGTCGCATCGAGCTCGCGCTCAAGCCGGGCGACAAGGTGCTCGTCCAGGTCACGAAGGACCCGGTGGGCCACAAGGGCGCCCGCCTCACGAGCCAGGTCTCGCTGCCGGGCCGCTACCTCGTCTACGTGCCGAACGGCTCGATGAACGGCATCAGCCGCAAGCTGCCCGACACCGAGCGCGCGCGTCTCAAGAAGATCCTCAAGGAGGTCCTGCCGGACAACGTCGGCGTCATCGTGCGCACGGCCGCCGAGGGGGCCACCGAGGAACAGCTGACGCTGGACGTCACGCGCCTCACCGCCCAGTGGGCCGAGATCCGCCAGGCCGTCGAGAAGGTCCAGGCGCCCGCCCTGCTGCACAGCGAGCCCGACCTCCTGATCAAGATCGTGCGGGATGTCTTCAACGAGGACTTCCAGAAGATGGTCATCCAGGGCGACGACGCGCGCTCGACGATCGAGCGCTACCTGAGCCAGGTCGCCCCCGACCTCCTCGACCGGGTCGAGGCCTACTCCGGCGACCGCGACGACGCCTTCGACGAGTTCCGCATCACGGAGCAGATCGAGAAGGCGCTCGACCGCAAGGTCTGGCTGCCCTCGGGCGGTTCGCTCATCATCGACCGCACCGAGGCCATGACGGTCATCGACGTCAACACGGGCAAGTTCGTGGGCTCCGGCGGCAACCTCGAAGAGACCGTGACCAAGAACAACCTCGAGGCCGCGGAGGAGATCGTCCGCCAGCTGCGTCTGCGCGACATCGGCGGCATCGTCGTCGTCGACTTCATCGACATGGTGCTCGAGTCGAACCGCGACCTGGTGCTGCGCCGCCTCGTCGAGTGCCTGAGCCGCGACCGCACGAAGCACCAGGTGGCCGAGGTCACCTCGCTCGGACTGGTGCAGATGACCCGCAAGAAGCTCGGCCTCGGCCTTCTCGAGACGTTCAGCGAGCAGTGCGAGGTCTGCGCGGGCCGCGGCATCATCGTGCACCACGACCCGGTCGTGAAGCACCGTGCGCAGCAGCCCGAGCGCGGCGAGCGCCGCCGCGGTCGCGGCGAGCGCGGCTCCGGCAGCACCGCTGCGCAGCAGTCGGGCAACGGGAACGGCGCGCACGCGCACGAGGGCACGCACCAGCTGACCGATGAGGCGCGCAGCAGCCTGGCGCGCATCGCGGCGAGCACTCTCGGACACCCCACGACCGGCCCGATCCCGGTGGTCGACGGCGAGGCCGGCTCCGCCGAACCCGTTGCCGAGTCGAACGACTCCGCACAGGATCAGCCGACGCGTTCGAGCAGCCGTCGCTCGCGTTCGCGTCGCGCCCGGGGCGGGGGAGCGGGGCAGGACGCCGGGCAGCAGCCCGCGGCATCCGTCATCGAGCTGCCCGAGACGCCCGCGCACGAGCCGCGTCGCGTCGACCGCGAGGCGGCCGCTCAGCTGCTCGATTCCGTGCTGGACGCCCTGCCGCCGGCCCCCGCGCCGGCGAAGGGACGCCGCAGCCGCCGCGTGACGACCACGGCGCTCACGGCCGACTCAGCGCCGGTCGACCCCGCGGACGCGTAATCCGCTGTCGCGCAGACGCTCGACGAGCTCGCGGAATCCCACCGGCTGTGCGCCGAGGGCCACGAGCTCGTCGTAGCGCGCTGCCGGCACGTCGTAGTGATCCAGATCGAACGCGCGGCGTGGCAAGCCCGCTTTCTCAGCGAAGGCGTGCAATTCTTGTAGAGACGCATCGCTGACGAGGTGCGACCACAGCGTGCCGTGCGCCGGCCACGCAGGGCGGTCGAGCAACACGGTCATGAGCGTCGAGCGTACCGGAGCACTCCTCGCGGAGCCGGTGCCGGTTTGACCGCGTGTGCCACCATCAAGTAACCTTGAGTGTTGGCGTGCGCTGGCTTACCCGCGCTTCTGCCCCGGTTTTCCCAGCCCGACGGACTTCGCGTCCGATGGCGGTTCACGCCGTCGCGGCCGGTGAGTCAACCAGTAATCAAGCATCGGAGCGGCTTCGCTCCCCGGAGAAGTAGGTACTGAAGTGGTTTTCGCAGTTGTGCGCGCCGGTGGTCGGCAGGAGAAGGTCGAGGTCGGCACCATCGTGACCCTCGACCGCATCAAGGCTGACGAGAACGGCACCGTGGAGCTCGCTCCGGTGCTTCTCGTCGACGGCGACAAGATCACCTCCGACGCCGAGGCCCTCGCCAAGGTGAAGGTGACCGCCGAGGTCCTCGGTGACCTCCGCGGCCCCAAGATCATCATCCAGAAGTACAAGAACAAGACCGGCTACCGTAAGCGCCAGGGCCACCGCCAGGAGCTCACGCGCGTCAAGGTCACCGGCATCAAGTAGTCCCGGAAGAGGCACAGACATGGCACACAAGAAGGGCGCAAGCTCCACTCGCAACGGCCGCGACTCGAACGCGCAGCGCCTCGGCGTGAAGCGCTTCGGCGGCGAGCAGGTCAACGCCGGCGAGATCATCGTCCGCCAGCGCGGCACCCACTTCCACCCCGGCGCGAACGTCGGCCGTGGCGGCGACGACACGCTGTTCGCACTGTCGGCCGGCGCCGTCGAGTTCGGCGTCAAGGGCCGCCGCAAGGTCGTCAACATCGTCGCGGCCGAGGCGTAAACAGCCGAATCGGTGAGATTCAATGGAGGGGCGGGCTTCGGCCCGCCCCTTCGTCATAGCTAGACAGCTACTAAGGAGCTTCGAATGGCGACGTTCGTCGACAACGTGACGCTGCACCTGCGCGCGGGTCACGGCGGCAACGGCTGCGTGAGCGTGCGCCGCGAGAAGTTCAAGCCGCTCGCGGGCCCCGACGGCGGCAACGGCGGCCACGGCGGCGACATCGTGCTCGTCGCCGACCCGCAGGTCACGACCCTGCTCGGCTACCACCGTCGCCCGCATCGCGCGAGCGACAACGGCGGCTTCGGCATGGGCGACATGCGCCACGGCGCACGCGGTGAGGACCTCGAGCTGCCGGTCCCCGTGGGCACCGTCGTCAAGGCCCCCGACGGCGAGCAGCTGATCGACCTCGACCAGCCGGGCATGCGCTTCGTCGCGGCCGCGGGCGGGGTCGGCGGTCTGGGCAACGCCTCACTCGCGAGCGTCAAGCGCAAGGCCCCGGGCTTCGCACTGCTCGGCACGCCCGGCTGGGAAGGCGACGTCGAGCTCGAGCTGAAGACGATGGCGGATGTCGCACTCGTCGGCTACCCGTCGGCGGGCAAGTCCTCGCTCGTCGCGGCCCTCTCGGCCGCCAAGCCCAAGATCGCCGACTACCCGTTCACGACGCTCACGCCCAACCTCGGCGTGGTCCAGGCGGGCGACTCGCGCTTCACGATCCCCGACGTGCCGGGCCTCATCGAGGGCGCGAGCGAGGGCAAGGGCCTCGGGCTCGAGTTCCTGCGCCACGTCGAGCGCTGCAGCGCCCTGCTGCACGTCCTCGACTGCGCGACGCTCGAGCCGGGCCGTGACCCGATCTCTGACCTCGACGTCATCCTCGGCGAGCTCGCCGCCTATCCGGTGCCCGAAGGCCAGATCCCCCTGCTCGAGCGACCGCAGCTCGTGGCGCTCAACAAGGTCGACGTGCCCGACGGCAAGGAGCTCGCGGACTTCGTGCGCGGCGAGCTCGAGGGCCGCGGCTATCGCGTCTTCGAGATCTCGACCGTGAGCCACGAGGGGCTGCGCCCCCTCTCGTTCGCACTCGCCGAGGTCGTCGACGCGGAGCGCGCCCGACTCGCGGCCGCTGTCGAGGCATCCCCCCGCATCGTCATGCGCCCGCGCGCCGTCGACGCCAAGCCGTTCACGATCCGTGTCGAGGGCGGCAGCGACGGCACCTACTACCGCATCCTCGGTGTCAAGCCCGAGACATGGGTCGCCCAGACCGACTTCAAGAACGACGAGGCCGTCGGCTTCCTGGCCGACCGCCTCGCGAAGCTCGGCGTCGAAGACGGCCTGTTCGAGGCCGGCGCAGTGGCCGGCGACACCGTGGTGATCGGCCCCGGCGACGGCGTCGTCTTCGACTGGGAGCCGACCCTGACCTCGACCGCCGAGCTCATCACCGCGCCGCGCGGCACCGACGAGCGCATCAACCAGAGCAACCGGGCCACACGCCGCGAGCGCCGCGAGCAGTACTACGACCGGATGGACGGCAAGGCCGCTGCGCGTGCCGAACTCGAGGCCGAGCGTGCGGCCGGGCTGTGGACCGAGGGCGCCGACACCGATTACGACGACGACTTCGAGGGTGACGAGGATTAGCGATCGCAGTGTGGTGACCGACGCCAGGCGCATCGTCGTGAAGGTCGGCTCGTCTTCGATCAGCGGTGCGAACGCCTGGCAGATCGCTCCGCTCGTGCTGGCGCTCGCCTCGGCGCACCGCCGCGGCGTCGAGGTCGTGCTCGTCTCGTCCGGCGCGATCGCGACCGGCATCCCGTTCCTGGAGCTCGACTCGCGCCCCGCCGACCTCGCGACGCAGCAGGCCGCCGCGGCCGTCGGCCAGAGCGTGCTCGTGCACCGCTACCAGGCCGCCCTCGACCCGTACGGCATCGTCGCGGGCCAGGTGCTGCTGACGGCCGGCGACATCGACGACCCGACGCACCGTTCCAATGCGCAGCGCGCGATGGAACGGCTGCTGCAGCTGCGCATCCTGCCGATCGTCAACGAGAACGACACCGTCGCCACGCAGGAGATCCGCTTCGGTGACAACGATCGCCTCGCTGGCCTCGTCGCGCGCCTGATCGACGCCGACCTGCTGGTGCTGCTCTCGGACGTCGATGCGCTGTACACGAAGCCGCCGCACCTCGACGGCGCGGAGAAGATCGAGTACGTGGCGCTCGGCGATCGGCTCGCGGGCGTCGAGATCGGCTCGATCGGGAGTGCCGGCGTCGGAACGGGCGGAGCGCAGACGAAGGTCTCCGCCGCACGCCACGCCGCCGAGTCGGGCACGGCCGTGATCCTGACCTCGACGGCCCTGGTGGCGGATGCCTTGACCGGGGCGCCCGTCGGCACGTTCTTCGAATCGGCCCGAAAGTAGACTGGGCGGCATGACGCTCGTCGAGAACGCGCCCGTGCCCGCCGACTCCTTCGACGCCGCGGCCTTCTACGGCGTGCTCCGCGCGAGCAAGGACGCCGCGCGCTCCCTCGTGACGGCGACCGCCGCGGCGAAGGACGCCGCCCTCGAAGCCGTCGCCGTCGCCCTGCTCGCCAACGTGGGCGAGATCGTCGCAGCGAACGCGGAGGACCTGGAACGCGGCCGTCAGCACGGCTTGAGCGCCGGCCTGCTCGACCGTCTGGCCCTGACCGAGTCGCGGGTCGCCGCCCTCGCCGACGCCGTGCGCGACATCATCGCCATCGCGGACCCGGTGGGGGAGTCCGTGCGGGGCAAGACCCTGCCGAATGGTGTGCACCTCGAGCAGGTGCGCGTGCCCTTCGGCGTCGTGGGCGCCATCTACGAGGCGCGGCCGAATGTGACCGTGGACATCGCCGCCCTCGCACTCAAGAGCGGCAACGCCGCCGTGCTGCGCGGAGGCTCGGCCGCCGAGCGCACCAACGCGGTGCTCGTACGGCTGATCCAGGGGGCTCTCGCCGCGAGCGGCCTGCCCGCGGCATCCGTCGCCACCATCGACGAGTTCGGCCGCGCCGGCGCCTCCGAGCTGATGCGGGCGCGCGGCTACGTCGACCTGCTCGTGCCGCGCGGCAGCGCCCAGCTCATCGAGACCGTCGTCACCGAGTCCACCGTGCCGGTCATCGAGACGGGTGCGGGCGTCGTGCACATCGTGCTCGACGCGAGTGCGCGCACGGACTGGGCGGTCGAGATCGTCCGCAATGCGAAGGTGCAGCGGCCGAGCGTGTGCAACGCCGTCGAGACGATCCTCGTGCACGCGGCCGCCGCAGAGCGGCTGCTGCCGCCCGTGCTCACGGCCCTGCGGGAGTCCGGTGTGACGCTGCACGCGGACGAGCGAGCCAGGGCGATCTTCCCCGACGCCGTTCCCGCCACCGAGGAGGACTGGGCGACCGAGTACATGAGCCTCGACCTCGCCGTGCGCGTCGTCGACGATCTGGACGACGCGATCGCGCACATCCGGCGCTACTCGACCCACCACACGGAGTCGATCGTCACGAACGACCTCGGCAACGCCGACCGGTTCCTGGCCGAGGTCGATTCCGCGGTGGTCATGGTGAACGCATCGACCCGCTTCACCGACGGGGCCGAGTTCGGTTTCGGCGCGGAGGTCGGCATCTCGACTCAGAAGCTGCACGCCCGCGGGCCGATGGGCCTGCCCGAGTTGACCAGCACCAAGTGGTTGGTGCGCGGTTCCGGCCAGATCCGCCGATAGACTGACGCGGACGTCTTCCCGTCGAAAGGAACCCACAAGCAATGCTGCACACCGCCGCCCTCGCCGCGTTCGAATACACCGAGCGCCCGCTGCCCGTTCCGGCCATCGTGTACGGCATCATCGCGGCGATCGTCTTCGTGTTCCTCGGCATCGTGACCTGGAGCTACAAGGATGTCGCGCGGCGTCACAACGCGCCCCACGACCCCGAGGCCACGCAGCACGCGACCTCGACCGGTTCGGAGACCCACGGCAGCGGCCACCACGGCGGCCACCACTAAGCGCTCGCACTCCGTCTGACGCACATGGTCGTGCCTCAAGCCGGTCGGCGCCGCATCGGCGTCATGGGCGGCACCTTCGACCCGATCCATCACGGCCACCTGGTCGCGGCGAGCGAGGTCGCGCAGTCCTTCGGGCTCGACGAGGTCGTGTTCGTCCCGACCGGCGAGCCGTGGCAGAAGGGCCCGGTGTCGCTGGCCGAGCACCGCTACCTGATGACGGTCATCGCGACGGCGTCGAACCCGCGGTTCACGGTGAGCCGGGTCGACATCGATCGCCCGGGCCCGACCTACACGATCGACACGCTCAAGGACCTGAAGGACCAGCACCCCGACGACGAGCTGTACTTCATCTCGGGGGCCGATGCGATCGCCCAGATCCTGACCTGGCACGACGCCGACAAGCTCTGGGAGCTCGCTCACTTCGTCGCTGTGAGTCGTCCGGGACATGAACTGAGCATTACGGGTTTACCCAAGGGCGACGTAAGCTTGTTGGAGGTTCCGGCATTGGCGATCTCTTCAACGGATTGTCGTAGTCGGGTGAGCAGGGGCTTCCCCGTCTGGTATCTCGTTCCCGACGGCGTCGTCCAGTACATCTCCAAGCACCATCTTTATCGGAGCGTGGCATGACGTTGAGGCAGGATCAGCAGCAGCCGCTGACTCGCCGACAGCTGCGCGAAATGGAACGCGCAGCACAAGAGGCCCCGACCGAGACCGGTGAGCAGCAGGTTCCGCCCGTCGCCCTGCCGTTCGCCGCGGCCCCGGTTGTCGCCGTTCCCGCGCCGGTCGAGGAAGCGCCGCTTCCTCCCGCCCCCGAGGCGCCGGCCGCCGCGCAGCAGGCCGCGCCCGTCGTTCCGCTCACGCGGCGTCAGCTTCGCGAGCTGCAGCAGACGGAAGAGAACCGGCAGGCCCCCATCACCGAGGCGCCGGTCGAAGCGGAGCCGTTGACGCGTGCTCCGGCCGCCCCGGTCGCTGCCGCACCGATCACCGAGGTGCCGATCTCCGCACTGCCTCTGCCTGTGGCATCCGCCCCGGTCGCCGCGCCCATCTCCGAGGCGCCGGTTCCCGCGGCGCAGGCCGCGCAGCCCGCGACGCCTGAGGTGATCGACGAGGCACCGCTCACCACGAACACCGGCCAGGTGCGCGCCTATCAGCCGCCGACCGGGCACTGGTCGCTCGGTGCGAGCGAGAGCTTCGACGACGTCGTCTCCGCGGGTGTCGAAGACGCCCACCTGCGGTCGATCGACTCCACGGGCTCGGCCACGGGCAGCATGCTCGTCGTTCCCGTGGTCCCGTCGGCCGCCGACATGACCGGGCCGCTCAATGCGACCGGTGAGATCCTCCTCACCGGCTCGATCGACCTTCCGCGCGGCCTCGGCTCGACCGGCCAGGTCGAGGGCCATTTCGACGGCAGCGACATCGACCGCATGCTTGACCAGCACGACCGCGACACGCGGCCCGACTCGGGCGTCGCCCCGGTCGCCGCAACGCGCGCCATCTCCACGCACGCGCCGAGCGCCGCGCCGAACATCGTGCCGCCCAAGAAGACCAGTCACAAGGTCGGCGCCGTGGTCGGCTCCGTCATCGGCGGAGTCGCGCTGCTCGGCGTCGCGGGCGTGGTCGTGGCCGGCGTCGTCTTCCACGCTTTCTGACCCTAAGGACATCACTGCATGACGGCTTCCGCGCACGCCCGAGAGTTGCTCCAGCAGGCAGCAGTCGCTGCCGACTCGAAGGCCGGCGAGGACCTCGTCGCGCTCGACGTCAGCGGGCCGCTTCCGTTCACCGACGTGTTCCTGCTCGTCTCGGGCAATTCGGAGCGCAACGTGGTCGCCATCGCCGACGGCGTCGAGGACGCACTGCTCGAAGCGGGCACGAAGCTGCTGCGACGCGAGGGCAAGGAAGGCGGCCGCTGGGTGCTGCTCGATTTCGGCGACCTCGTCGTGCACGTCTTCCACCAGGAGGATCGGCAGTACTACGCGCTCGAGCGTCTGTGGCGTGACTGCCCTGTCGTGGCCTTCGAACTGCCCGACGCGGTGGAGACGGCTCGGCGCTGATCACGTGCGGTTCTGACACGCGCGGGCGATGCGGCTCGATTTCTCTTGGGCCTGGGCCGTGTTGTAGGCTGAATGAGTTGCCGCGAGAGCGAATCGAGCGGAAGCAGCATCTGAATACGGGTCTGTGGCGCAGCTGGTAGCGCACCTGCATGGCATGCAGGGGGTCAGGGGTTCGAGTCCCCTCAGATCCACAAAATGAGAGCCCCGGGCCATCGGCCCGGGGCTCTTTTCGAATGGAGCGCCTCAGCGCCGGAACAGGCTGCCGCCCGCCCTCAGACGGGAGAGCGCGTCGATCGTCGCCGCGAGGATCAGCACGCCGCCCGCGATGACGTTGTTGAGGCCCGACGGCAGGTTGAGCAGGCCGAGGCCGTTCGTGATCACGGCGATGACGAGCGCGCCGACCGCCGCGTGCACGAGCTTGCCGCGACCGCCGAACAGGCTGACCCCGCCGACCACGGCCGCCGCGACGCCCGAGAGCACGATGTCCTTGCCGGCGGTCGCATCGATCGAGCCGACCCGCGCCGCACTGAACAGCCCCGAGCCGACGGCGAGGAACGAGCAGATCACGAAGACGAGGAAGCGGATCAGGACGACGTTGACGCCCGAGCGTCGTGCGGCTTCGGCGTTGCCGCCGACGGCGTAGACGTAGCGGCCGAACTTGGTGCGGTCGAGCACGAAGGTGCCGAGCCAGAGCACGGTGAGCACGACCGGGACCACGATCGGCACGCCCTGGATCGCGATGATCGAGCTCGACCGGTTCTGGTTGAGCAGCAGAACGGCGATGCCGCCGAGCACGAGGAGCGCGCCCGACTTGATCCAGACGAGCGCCATCGGACCGTTCGGAACCTCGGCTGCCGTGCGGCGGCTGCGATCCCACAGCGAGGTCGCGAGAGACAGGGCGACGAAGATCGCGAGCATGAGCCAGCCGCCCCAGACGGGCAGGTTGTTGTTCATGATCGCGAGGATCGCCGGTGTCTGGATCTGGTAGTTGCCGCCCGTGCCGATGATGATCAGCTCGAGGCCCTGGAAGCCGAGGAACAGGCCCAGGGTGACGACGAAGGACGGGATCCCGATGCGCGCGACGAAGAACCCGATGAACGCGCCGATCGCGAGGCCCGCCGCGAAGGCGATCAGCAGCGCCAGGAACCACGGCACTTTCGCGACGTCCGTCAGGACGACCCAGATGCACATCGTGAGGCCGCCCGTGACACCGGCCGACAGGTCGATCTCGCCGAGCAGGATGACGAAGACCAGAGCCATGCCGAGCATGACGAGTTCCGCCGCCTGCGTGAGCAGGTTCGCGAAGTTGCGCTCGGTGAGGAAGTACGGGCTGAGGAAGGTGAACAGCAGGCTCAGCACGACGAATCCGGCGACGGCCGGAAGCGCGCCCATCTCGCCCTGTCGCAGCCGGGATCCCCAGGCGCGGAACTGATCGGCGACACCGCCCTCTTGCCCGCTGCCGATCAGGTCGTTCTGGGGCTCGGGAATGAGCGCCGTCGTGTTCGGGGTGTTGGCGGTCATGCGCCGGCTCCGCTCGGGGTGTAGGTCTTGCTGCCGGTGATGTAGCCGATGACGTCGTCATAGGTCGTCTGGGCGATCGGGACCTCGGCGACCATCGTGCCGAGATAGAGGACGCTCACATAGTCGGCGACCTTGAACACGTCCTGCAGGTTGTGGCTGATGATCACGACGGCGACGCCCTGCGCGGCCAGGCGCTGCACGAGGTTCAGCACCTGCTCGGTCTGCGCGACGCCCAGCGCAGCGGTCGGCTCGTCGAGGATGACGACCTTCGCCTTCTTCAGCACCGCACGCGCGATGGCCACGGTCTGGCGCTGGCCGCCCGAGAGGGAGGCGACCTTCTGACGCACCGACTTCACCGTGCGGACGTTGAGCGAGCGCAGCACCTCGGAGCTCTGCCGCTCCATGCGCCCTTCGTCGAAGGTGCCGGCCACCGTCTCCTCGCGGCCGAGGAACATGTTCTGCACGATGTCGAGGTTGTCGCAGAGCGCGAGGTCCTGATAGACGACCTCGATTCCCAAGCGGGATGCGTCGCGCGGATGGGTCAGCTCGACGGGCTCCCCGTCGAAGCGCACCTCGCCGCCGTCATACGGCTGCACGCCGGCGAGGCCCTTGATCAGCGTCGACTTGCCGGCGCCGTTGTCGCCGACGAGCGCCGTGACCTTGCCCGGATAGGCGCGGAACTCGATGCCGCGCAGCACGTTGACCGGGCCGAAGCTCTTGGTGACCCCCGTCAGTTCGATGATGGGAGCGTCCATGGAGGAGTCCTCTCTTCACACCGGCCACGCCGGCATCGAGGTGCGGTCAGCACCCGTGATGGGTGGGGAGAGGTCGCGCCTCGGCACGGCCCCTCCCCATTTCGATGAACGGACTAGTGGACGCCGAACTTCGTGCACGCGGCCGCGACGGCGCCGGTGCAGATGTCGGAGGCGGTCGCGTCGCCCGCGTCGATGACCTTCTGCACGTCGGCGGCCTTCACGAGGACCGGGGTGACCGTGAAGAACGGAGTGCCGTCTGCGAGCTTCTGCGGGGCGACAGGCTTCTTGCCCTGCAGCAGCTGGATCGCGAGGTCGCTCGCGGCCTTCGCCTCATCCGGCACATGCTTCCAGACGGTGCAGGTCTGCTTGCCGAGCAAGATGTTCTGCAGACCGGCGGTGGAGGCATCCTGACCCGTCACCGGAACCGTGAGGTGGTTCTTGTCGAGGACCGAGATGACGCCGGCGGCGTTGGTGTCGTTGGCGACCCACACCGCGTCGACCTTGCCGCCCAGGGCGGTCAGGGCCTGCTCGAAGTTGGTCGCCGACTTGGCGCCGTCCCAGACCCCCGGCGGCTCCTTGGCCGGCTTGATGCCGGCTGCCGACATCACGCTCACGGCGCCGTCGTGGAACATCTTCGCGTTGCCGTCCGTCGGGTCGCCGCCCATGTAGACCACGGTCGCGGTCGCCGGGTTCTTGTTCTCCGCCTTGAGCGCGTCGACGAGGCACTGGCCCTGCAGCGCGCCGACCTTGGTGTTGTCGAACGAGACGTAGTAGTCGGCGCCGGCGATCGGGCGGTCGTAGGCGATGACCGGAATGCCCTGCGCCTTGGCCTTCGCCGCGACCGAGACGGCCGCGCCGTTGTAGTCGACCAGCAGCATGACGCCGCAGCCTTCGGACATCTGCTGGGCGGCGAGGGTCGCGTACTTGCTCGTGTCGCCCTGCGCGTTCTGGATGTTGGCCTTGAAGCCGGCCGCCTCGAGCGCCTTCTTCAGGTCGGGGCGGTCCATGTTCTCCCACCGGGGCGACGATGCCGCGTCGGGGAGCATGACACAGGCCGTCGTTGACTTAGCCGTCGTTTTGCCGGAGTTGCTCCCGCCCCCGCCGTTCGAGCAGCCCGCCAGCACCAGTGCTGCAGCGGATGCCAGAACAGCCAGCGAGATCATTGAGCTGCGCTTCACGTCGCGCTCTCCTTCGATTGCTGTGTGAGCGAGTCGCCTCGCTACCGCCTCGTCATTGAGTCGGCATGTGAATCATGCACCATGCCGCAAGCTCCTGCACAGGAAAAAACAAAGCCTTTGTGCATCGATTTCGAAACTCGTGTCGCACGGCGACGACGCGTCGGCTCAGTACCAGTTCGGCGTGTGCGACATCTCGAACGACCACGCCGCGCACGGCGATCCGTAGGAGGTGCTGATGTAGTTGAGCCCCCAGTTGATCTGGGTGCGGTAGTTCGTCATCCAGTCGCTGCCGTAGGTCGCCATCTTCTGGCCCGGCCACGCCTGCGGGATGCCGTAGGCCGCGCTCGACACGTTGTAGGCGTTGACCCGCCAGCCCGACTCATGGGTCCACAGGTCCAGCAGGCACTGGTACTGCGAGGAGCCCCACCCGTAGGCGCTCATGCGCGTGCTGGCGTAGGCCTGCGCGGCGGCCGGGTCGGGCGTGATGCTGCGCGCGACCTGGTAGAGGTACGACGAGTTGCCCTGGGCTGCGCGCTGGCGGGCGAGCGCGGCGAGGTACGCGGTGTGCTCGGCGTCCAACTGCTGCAGCTTGCTGCTCTCGCTCTTCAGCTGAGCCATCTCGGCATAGCCGGTGGCGCTCGCCTTCTGCGACGCGGCGACGGCGCTGTCGGCGGCGGCCTGCGCGGCCTGAGCTTCTTTGAGGGCGCTCTGCGCGGCGGCGGCGGCATTCGCCTGAGCCTTCTGCGCGGCGGTCGCCTGCGCGGAGAGCGCGACCGCGACGTTCGCCTGCTGGCTCGCGCTCGACTGCAGACCGGCGGCGAGGTCGGTCAGCCGGCTCATCGCGCTCAGCTGGCCGAGCAGCTGGGCTGCATCGCCCTGACTCAGGAGGAGCTGGGTCGTGAGGCCGCTGTTGCCGCCGGCGAGGTAGAGCTGCGACGCGATCGAGCCGAACCGCCGATCGGCCTCGCTCGCAGCGCGCTTGGCCGCGTTCGCCTGCGACCGCAGCGACGTGGCCTTCGCCGTGGCCAGTTGAAGCGCCTGTTCTGCCTTGGCGTAGTCGTTCTGCTTCTCGAGTGCGGCAGCCGAGGCCACGACGGCACCCGACTGGGCCTGTCGCACCATCCCCTGCAGCTTGACGTACTCGCGCTGTGAGGCGGCGGCGTTCTTCTTTGCCTGCTCGACCTGAGCCTTGGTCGGCCACTTCGGCGTGGCGGCATCGGCGGGCACCAGACCGACGCCCGACACCAGCAGCGCCGCGACGGCGGCGACGGCCGCGATGGTCATTCTCGAGATTCGCATACGGCGCCCACGATAGGCCGGACGTGGCGCGGCGGCCGGGCATGCGACGGGCGTGGCGCGATTCGCGACCACCCCCGCATGGGGGACGTGGCTCGCCCGGGTGTTTGACTGGTGGCATGAAGCAGGGCGTCGTGCTCGTCGTGGCGATCCTCGCGTCGTTCGTCGCGTTCCTCGACGGCACGGTCGTGAACGTCGCGCTGCCGGCGATCGCGCGCGATCTGGGCGGCGGTCTGACGCTGCAGCAATGGGTGGTGGATGCCTACCTGATCACCCTCGGCGCGCTGATCCTCGTCGCCGGGTCGCTCTCGGATCTGTTCAGCCGCACTCGCGTGCTCATGACCGGCCTCGTCGGCTTCGGCGCCGCCTCGGTGCTGTGCGCCCTGGCGCCGAGCGCGGCCGTGCTGGTCGCGGCGCGCGCAGCGCAGGGCGTCGCGGGCGCGCTGCTCGTTCCGAGCTCGCTCGCGCTGATCATCTCGGCCTTCGAAGGCGAGGCCCAGTCGAAGGCCATCGGCCGGTGGACGGCGTGGACGAGCCTCGCGATGCTCGTCGGGCCCTTCCTCGGCGGTCTGCTCGTCGAGACGCTCTCGTGGCGCTGGGTGTTCGCGATCAATGTCGCGCCGATCGTCGTGACCTGTGCTCTGCTCGCCCGACTGCCGCGGGCGCAGGGCAGAGCCGGCGCACGCGTGGACGTGCCGGGGGCCGTGCTCGGCGCGCTCGGTCTCGGCGGTGTCGTGTTCGCCCTGATCGAGCAGGGGCAGCGGGGCTGGGCCGACCCCGTGGTGCTGGGCTCCGCCGCGGTCGGGGTGGCCGCCGGCATCCTCTTCATCGTCGTGGAGAGGCGCACCGCACAGCCGATGCTGCCGCTGCGGATCTTCCGGGCACACGACTTCGCCATCGGCAATCTCGCGACGATCGCGATCTATGCCGCGCTCTCGCTCGGGCCGCTCATGGTCGGCCTGTATCTGCAGCAGGTCGCGCGCGTCCCGGCGGCGCTCGCGGGCCTCGCGCTGGTGCCGACGACGCTCATGCCCCTGTTCTTCGCGAGCCGCTTCGGCACGCTGGCCGGCAAGGTCGGCGCCCGGTGGTTCATGACCGTCGGGCCGCTCATCGCGGCCGGCGGGTTCCTGACGATGCTGTTGATCCGCGACCCGTTCGTGTACTGGTGGCAGCTGCTGCCCGGCCTCGTGCTGCTCGGCGTTGGCGTGGCCGTGACGGTCGCGCCGCTCACCGCGGCCGTCCTGGGCGCGATCCCTGCGGCCGAAGCCGGCATCGCCTCGGCGATCAACAACGCCGTGGCGCGCGTCGCCGGCCTCGTCGCGGTGGCCGTCGCCGGTCTGATCGTGGGCGCGCAACTGGACCTCGACGGGCTGCGGCGCGTCATCGTGGTCGAGGCGGCGCTGCTGATGATCGGGGCGGCGATCTCGGGCTTCGGGATCCGCGACGAGTTCCTGCGCGGCCCCGCGACGGCCCGGGCGAGCACTGGGTCGGGCCTCGCTGGGGGAGCTACATCGCCTCCTCGCCGGTGATCTCCTCGCGGATCCGGCGCAGGTCCTCGAGCAGCGAACCGATCAGGATCCAGTGCTGCGGGTCCGGGCTGGCGACCGTGATCGGCGCCGTGAGCGCCGGCGGTTCGGCGGCCGCGGATGCGTCGTCGGCCGGGGCCTGATGATCGAGCCGCTGCAAGCGCAGGTCGTGCGCCGCGCGCCGGGTCTCCTCCGCGAGGGCGGTGACCGTCGGCTCGTCGACGAGCTCGGGGGAGAACCGGTCGTGCAGCGTGCGGGTCATGGCGAGCGTGCGCGTCGTGAGGCGCGCGAGGCGCGCACGCAGCTGGATCGCCTCGTCGAGGCCCGGCTGGTGCCTGCCGCGCTGCGGGTTGATGGAGAGCGATTCGTCGGCCGACGTGAGAGCGGCATCCGCCTTCGCGCCCATCGGGATCAGCAGGCGCGACAGCAGCAGGAGCTCCTCGAGCGCCTGGGGCGTCTGCGCGCGCGTGAGCGCGAGCGCGATGGCGTCGATGCGGTCGGCGGTCTCGGCGAGCAGTGCGTCGACCGCGCGCCGCGCCGGCTCGACCGAGATCGGCGGGACCACGAAGATGTTGACCGCGACGCCGATCGCCGCGCCGACGACCGTCTCGATGATGCGATCAGCGGCGTAGCCCGGTGTGCTCATGCCGATCGAGAGGACGAGCATCGCGCTGATCGGCACCTGCACCGAGGTGGTGGGCGTGAGGCGGAACAGCCAGGCGAGGCCGATCGCGATGACGATCGCGGCCAGCACGATCCAGTAGCCGCCGCCGAACACGATGCCGACCACATACGCGACGAGCACGCCGGCGACGACGCCGAGACTGCGCTCGATCGCCCGCGCGAGGGTCTGGTTGAGGCTCGGCTGCACGACGAGGAGCGCCGCGATGGCCGCGAAGGTCGGCAGCTCGCCGCGGATGAGCGCGCCCGCCACGAGCCACGCAGCGACGGTCGCGAGCGCCGTCTTGCCGGTCTGCAGCAGCGGGATGCGGGCCGAGGCGCGGAACGCGACGAGATAGCGCACGCGCTCTACGCTAGCGAGCCGCGCACGAAGGCGGCATGGCGAGCGGCCGCCGCGGCGACCTCGCCCGGGTCGGGCGCGGATGCCGCGGCGAACGGCTCGACGTCGACCCCGGAGTCCGTTGCGCGCCACGTGCCGACCGTGCGGCCTGCCGTCACGACGACAGGCAGGAAGCGGCCGTTGGCCGTCGGCGCAACGCGCGCCGCATGCTCCGGGGCGAGCGCGAGGTCGCGGTGTCGGTAGCCGAGCAGGTACTCGTCGAAGCCGGGGAGCAGGATCACGCCGGGGGCGGGCGGCAGGGCATCCTGCTCGTCGATGAAATAGGTCATGCCCGCGTGCTCGACGCCGCGCGCGCCGGCCGCCTGCACGCCGCGCCGCGCCCAGCTCAGCGGGATGCCCGCCCACCAGGCGAGATCCGCGGCGGTCGCCGCGCCGTGACCGGCGAGGTAGCGGGCCGCGAGCCGGGCGAGCGCCTCGTCGCGGTCGAGCGACGGCGCGGGCGGCACCCGCTCGTCGAGCAGGGCGAGCCGCTGTGAGGCGCCGTCGGCGCGGCCCCAGACCAGGGTCCCCGTGATCGCGAGGGCGTAGATCACCTGATAGCCCCGGCCCCCGGTCATGTCGACCCCGGCCGCCGTGAGGCCCGCCGCGAGCTCGGCACGGCTCGCGGCGCGGCCGCCCTCGAGCAGGTCGACTGCGGCGGTGCGGGCCGTGTCGAGCAGCGCGTCGGTGACGCCCCACTGCGAGCGGATGCGCGCGGTGGCGGACCACTGGCGCTCACCGGTCAGCGCGAGCAGCCAGCGCAGATCATCGCGCGCGACGAGCTGCAGGGTGCCGCGCAGGGGCCAGTGGCGGGTGAGGATGCCGGTGTCCAGGGCATCCGTCACATCACGATCGACCGCGCCGGGGGAGCGCACCCCGAGCGCCCACCGCGCCGCGGGCAGGTCCTGCGCCTGCACGGCGAGCAGCCGCGCGGCCGCCGCAACGACATCGGGGGCGCCTGCGCTCAGCGACTGCGCCCGCAGCCGCCTGCGCAGCAGGTCAGACGCGCTTGCCCTCGTCATGATGACCGCCGACGAAGCCGAGGTCGCGCAATTGGCGGTAGAGACTCATGCCGTCCGGGCCGTAGACCCAGGGCACACCGGTGTTCTGGCCCGGGCGCTCGGTCTTGCGGCCGCCGGCGAGCACCGCCTCGGTCACGTACAGCTGCCGGATCGCCACGGCGGCGACGCTCTCGGGGTGCTGCGCGACGAAGTTGCCGTAGATCGCCTCGTCGTGCTGACCGTCGTCGCCGAACAGCAGCCACTTGACGTCGGGGAACTCGGCGGCGAGGCGCTCGAGGTTCTCCTCCTTGTGCACGCGGCCGCTGCGGAAGAAGCGGTCGTGGGTGGGCCCCCAGTCGGTCAGCAGCATGGGGCCCGAGGGGTAGAGGTTGCGGGTCAGGAAGCGCTTCAGGGTCGGGGCCACGTTCCAGGCGCCCGTCGACAGGTAGATGAACGGGGAGCGGCGGTGCTCCGAGCGGATGCGCTCGTAGAGCACGGCCATGCCGGGGGTGGGCACGCGGGCGTGCTCGTCGAGGACGAAGCTGTTCCAGGCGGCGAGCATCGGGCGGGGGAGCCAGGTGACCATCACGGTGTCGTCGATGTCGCTGACGACCCCGAAGCGGACCTCCGGGCCGATGATCAGCACGCTCGCCGTCGTCGCCGATTCCGAGCCCTCGGGTCGGAGCTGGAACTCGTGGCGGCCGGGGGCGAGCCTGACCGGCAGCACCTCGTCGATCACCCCGCCGCGATCGGGGTGCAGCACGTGCTCCTCACCGCCGATGGTCGCGATCACGGGCACGTCGCTGATCGGCACGCTCGTGAAGCTGCGCCACCCGCGGACGCTCTCTTCCCGTTTGCGGTACTGCGTGCCCACGCGGCTGCCCGGCTTGGGGTCCTTCGCGAGCACCGTGCGCGCGAGGATGCGCACCCAGTCGGTGCCGCCGTAGCCGGCGTAGGGGATGACGGTGGAGAGATAGCCGTGCTTGCGGGCGCGCCTCGCGCGCATGCGATTGATCGCGTCGTCGAGTCGCGCGGCGCTGTGCTTGGCCGCCGGTCCGGCTGGAGTGGACATCGCTGAAGAGTCTGGCATGGACCGGGCTCGCGCCGGTCGACACCGCCCGCGTCGCCACCCCCTCCGAGCGACGACGGTCTAGGCTTCTCAGCGCAGGAGACACCGAAGGGGATTTCATTTCCGTGGCCATTCACGATCTCGCCAAAGACCCTGAGCGTTCACTTGCAGCGCTCGTGCGAACTGAACCGATTCAGGAACGGAGCGCGGCCCGGGTCGACGCGCTGCTCGACGCGGCGGCCATCGTCGTGGACGAGACGGGCTTCGACCGGCTGACGACGGCGATGGTCGCAGAGCGCGCCGACGCCTCGATCGGCACCGTCTACCGCTATTTCCCCGACCGCATCGCCCTGCTCCAGGGCCTGCGCGAGCGCGCCATCGGACGGTTCCGCGTCGCGGTCGTCGCACACCTCGAGCGCGGCAATCCGAGCACGTGGATCGATGCCGTCGACCACGTGATCGACGCGTATGTCTCGATGTACCGCACCGAGCCCGGTTTTCGCATCGTGCGCTTCGTCGACGACGAGCGCGGGAACACCTCGGACGGGGAGTCCGAGGCCTTCGCGGTCACTCTCGCCCAGGTGCTGTCGACGGACTTCGGTCTGCCGACCGGGGACGAGTTCGTGTTCCGACTCGGCATCGCGGTCGAGATCGGCGACGCGCTCGTCAGCCGTGCGTTCCTGAACTCCGCCGAGGGCGACGAGCGCTACATCGACGAGGCCCGCGCCGTCGTCGCGGCGTATCTCGCGCGTCATTACTCGTAATCGAGCGCCTGGCAGGTTTTCGCTTGTTGCGGATTCTGTTGCCGGTGTCAGTGGTCCGTGGTCTGCTTGATCGGTGATCGAATTCCGAGACGTCACCAAGACCTTCCCCGACGGCACGGTCGCGGTCGCCGGGCTCGACCTGGCGATCCCGCCCCGTCAGGTGACGGTCTTCGTGGGGTCGTCCGGCAGCGGTAAGACGACCATCCTGCGCATGATCAACCGCATGGTCGACCCCACGAGCGGCCGGGTGCTGATCGACGGGGTCGACATCGGCTCCCGCGAGCCCGTCGCCCTGCGCCGATCCATCGGCTATGTCATGCAGAACTCGGGGCTGCTGCCGCACCGCACGGTTCTCGACAACATCGCCACCGTTCCCGTGCTGCGCGGCGAGAAGAAGAGGGATGCCAGAGCGCGCGCCCGTGAGCTGATGACGGTCGTCGGGCTCGACGGGTCGCTCGCCGACCGCTACCCGGCGCAGCTCTCCGGCGGCCAGCAGCAGCGTGTCGGCGTCGCGCGCGGGCTGGCCGTCGACCCCAATATCCTGCTGATGGACGAGCCGTTCGGCGCCGTGGACCCGCTCGTTCGCGCCGAGCTGCAGACCGAGTTGAAGCGCCTGCAGAGCGAGCTCGACAAGACGGTCGTCTTCGTGACCCATGACATCGACGAGGCGTTCCTGCTCGGCGATCAGGTCGTGCTGTTCAAACCGGGCGGCCTCGTCGGCCAGGTGGGCACCCCGGCCGAGCTGCTCGAGAACCCGGCCGACGACTTCGTCGCGGGCTTCATCGAGGCAGGCCGCCCGCGGAGCATCCTGCGGTGACCTGGCTCGCAGGCAATTGGCCGCAGCTCGTCGACTACGGGCTCGCGCACGTGCTGCTGAGCATTCCGCCGATCATCGTCGGGTTCCTGCTGTCGCTGCCGTTCGGGTGGCTCGCCAACAGGTACCGGGTGTCGCGCGGCGTGCTGCTGACGCTCGGCGGCATCCTCTACGCCATTCCGTCCTTGCCGCTCTTCGTGCTGCTGCCTTCGCTGATCGGCACGAAGATCCTCGACCCGCTCAACGTCGAGGTCGCCCTCACGATCTACGCGTTCGCGCTGATGCTGCGCACGACCGCCGACGGGCTCGCCTCGGTCGGCGGCGACGTCAAGCTGTCGGCCACGGCCGTGGGCTACGGGGCCTTCCGGCGGTTCGTCGGGGTCGAGCTGCCGCTCGCCGGGCCCGTGCTGCTCGCCGGCATCCGCGTGGTCTCGGTGAGCACGGTCTCGCTCGTCACCATCGGCTCGGTCATCGGCGTCAACAGCCTCGGCTTCTTCTTCCTCGACGGCTACCAGCGCTCGTTCTTCACCGAGGTGTGGGTCGGCATCGGGGGCACACTGCTCATCGCGCTCGTCTTCGATGCGCTGCTCGTGCTCGCGGGTCGCGCGCTCATGCCGTGGACCCGCACGCGACGCGGGGCGCTCACCGCGGCGTACGGGCGTGCGCAGAGCAGGTGGGCGGTGCTGCGATGAACTCCTACACCGCTGCGTTCGCCTGGCTGTTCTCGGGCAAGAACTGGGCCGGCCCCACGGGCATCGGCCAGCGCCTGGTCGAACATCTCGGCTACAGCGCGCTGACCCTGCTCATCGCGATCGTCATCGCCGTGCCGCTCGGGCTGTACATCGGCCACACGGGCCGCGGCCGCGCCGTCGTCGTGCCGTTCACGGGGGCGCTGCGCGCGCTCCCGACCCTCGGCCTCGTGATCCTGCTGGCGCTGTGGCTCGGCTTCGGGCTCACGCCGCCGCTCATCGCGCTCGTGATCCTCGCCATCCCGCCCGTTCTCGCCGGCGCGTACTCGGGCATCGAGTCCGTCGACCGCGAGACGGTGGACGCCGCGCGCTCCATCGGCTTCACGGGCTGGGGCGCGCTCTGGCAGGTCGAGGTGCCGCTCGCGCTGCCGCTCATCGTCGGCGGCGTCCGCTCGGCCGTGCTGCAGGTCGTCGCGACGTGGACCGTCGCGGCGTATCTTCCGCTCGGCGGGCTGGGTCGCTTTCTTTACGACGGATTACCCGTTCGGGATTACGCCGAGATGCTCGGTGGTTCGATCGTGGTGATCGCGCTCGCGCTCGCCCTCGACGGGGCCTTCGCGCTCGTACAGCGGGCGGTCACACCCCGCGGCGTCGTCGCGGGCCGTGTCTCCGACATCCGCACCTCCACGCAATCACCTGACCGAAAGGAACGCACATGGCTCGCACCAGAGGCATGATCGCCGCCGCCGGAACACTGGCACTCGCCGCTTTGGCCCTCACCGCGTGCTCTTCAGGGAACCCGCTCGCGACCGGCGGCAGCACGTCCGGCGCCAAGGCCCCGGCCGGCTCCATCACCGTGGGCTCCGCGGCGTTCCCCGAGTCGGAGATCCTGGCGTACATCTACGCCGATGCGCTCACCGACGCCGGCGTGAAGGCGACCGTCAAGCCGAACATCGGCCAGCGCGATGTCTACATCGCGGCCCTGAAGGACGGGTCGATCGACCTCGTACCCGAGTACACGGGCAACCTGCTGCAGTACTTCGACCAGTCGCAGAATCCGCAGGGGGCGGATGCCGTCTACGCGGCGCTGCAGAAGGCGACACCGGCCGGCTTCGAGGTGCTCGACCAGGCGCCCGGTTCCGACGCCGACTCGTACAACGTCACCAAGAAGTTCAGCGAGGACAACCACATCACGAGCCTGTCCGACCTGGCGGGCTACAAGGGGTCCCTCAAGGTCGGCGCCAACTCCGAGTTCGGAACGCGGCCGTACGGCATCCCCGGCCTGAAGTCCGACTACGGCGTCACCGCGACGCTGGTCGCGATCGCCGACAGCGGCGGCCCCAACACGCAGAAGGCGCTGCAGGACGGCACCGTGCAGCTGGCGGACATCTACTCGACCGACCCGTCGATCAAGGCGGACGGCTTCGTGACGCTCTCCGATCCGAAGAACATGATCCTGGCGCAGAACGTCGTGCCGCTGATCAACTCGTCCAAGGCGTCCGCGAAGGTCAAGGACACGCTCAACAAGGTCTCGACCAAGATCACGACCGACGCGCTGATCGACATCAACACGAAGAGTGCGGTGGACAAGGAGTCGGCCGACGCGATCGCCTCGGCCTGGGTCAAGGCGAACGGGTTCTAGGCGACAACCCTCCGCTCCACCCGCGGCCCGCTCTCTGCCCCGGCCATCGCCGGCCAGCAGGGGGCGGGCCGCACTCGGGTACCCTGGAGATTCGGTGCCGAGTGCACCGGGCCCCCTTGAGCACGGAAGACAGGACACACGTGGCAGACGAGCAGACGGCCATGCGCGCGGACGACGAAGAGCGCGAGGCGCGCTACGACTTTGCCGCCATCCAGGACAAGTGGGGGCCCGTCTGGGAAGCGCTCCAGCCCTTCGCCACCGACGACCCTGCGGACAAGCGCCCCCGCAAGTACGTGCTCGACATGTTCCCCTACCCGTCGGGCGACCTGCACATGGGCCACGCCGAGGCGTTCGGCTTCGGCGACATCGTCGCCCGTTACTGGCGCCAGCAGGGCTTCAACGTGCTGCACCCGATCGGGTGGGACAGTTTCGGGCTGCCCGCCGAGAACGCGGCCATCAAGCGCGGCATCGACCCCCGCGGGTGGACGTACGACAACATCGCGCAGCAGAAGGCGAGCTTCAAGATCTACGCGCCCAGCTTCGACTGGTCGCGCGAGCTGCACACGAGCGACCCCGAGTACTACAAGTGGAACCAGTGGCTGTTCCTCAAGCTGTACGAGAAGGGCCTCGCCTACCGCAAGGACGGCAGCGTCAACTGGTGCCCGAACGACCAGACCGTGCTCGCGAACGAGCAGGTCATCGACGGGCGCTGCGAGCGCTGCGGCTTCGAGGTCACCAAGAAGAAGCTCACGCAGTGGTATTTCCGCGTCACCGACTACGCCGACCGTCTGCTCGATGACCTGAACCAGCTCGAGGGCGCATGGCCGGGTCGTGTGCTCACCATGCAGCGCAACTGGATCGGCCGGTCCATCGGCGCCGACGTGAACTTCACGATCGAGGGGCGCGACGAGCCGGTGACGGTGTACACGACCCGTCCGGACACCCTGTACGGCGTGACCTTCATGGTCGTCGCCCCCGACAGCGAGCTCGCCGCCGAGCTGGCCGCGGGGGCATCCGCCGAAGTCCAGGCCGAGTTCGCGGCCTACCTCGAGAAGGTGCGCGGCGCGAGCGAGATCGAACGGCTCGCGACCGACCGCCCGAAGACCGGCGTGTTCCTCGGCCGGCATGCGAAGAACCCGCTGACCGGTGAGCGCATCCCGATCTGGTCGGCTGACTACGTGCTGGCCGAGTACGGCCACGGCGCGATCATGGCGGTTCCGGCGCACGACCAGCGCGACCTCGACTTCGCCCGCAAGTTCGACCTGCCCGTCAAGGTCGTCATCGACGTCAACGCACCGGTCACCGGCGCGATCCCCGTCATCACGGCGGATGCCGAGCCCGAAGACCTGCCGCCCGTGCTGCCCGACCCCGCCGCCACCGGCGAGGCGCTGAGCGGGCCCGGCCGCCTCGTGAACTCGGGGCCGTTCGACGGCCTGAGCAAGAACACGGCGATCGCGAAGGTCACCGACGCGCTGGCGGCATCCGGCATCGGCGGCACCGCACGCAATTACCGCCTGCGCGACTGGCTCATCTCGCGCCAGCGCTATTGGGGCACGCCGATCCCGATCATCCACTGCGAGGCGTGCGGTGAGGTGCCCGTTCCCGAGGACCAGCTGCCTGTGCGCCTGCCGGACGCCGCGGGCCTCGATCTGCGCCCGAAGGGCTCGAGCCCGCTCGGCGCCGCCGAGGACTGGGTCAACGTCAGCTGCCCGACGTGCGGCGGCCCGGCGCGTCGCGACAGCGACACCATGGACACCTTCGTCGACTCCTCGTGGTACTTCCTGCGCTACCTGTCGGCGACCGATGACACGAAGGCCTTCGACCCCGCCGAAGCGGCCAAGTGGGCGCCGGTCGACCAGTACGTCGGTGGCGTCGAGCACGCGATCCTGCACCTGCTGTACTCGCGCTTCATCACCAAGGTGCTGTTCGACCTCGGTCTGATCGACTTCACCGAGCCGTTCATGTCGCTGCTGAACCAGGGCCAGGTGCTCATGGACGGCTCGGCGATGAGCAAGAGCAAGGGCAACCTCGTCGAGTTCGCCTCGCAGCTCAAGGAGTACGGCGCCGACGCGCTGCGCGTCACCATGGCGTTCGCCGGCCCGCCCGAGGACGACATCGACTGGGCGGATGTCTCGGCCACGGGCTCGACGAAGTTCCTCGCCCGTGCGTGGCGCGTCGCCCGCGACGTGACCTCGGCGCCTGACGTGATCTGGAAGGACGGCGACGCCGCGCTCCGCCGCCAGACGCACCGCTTCCTGGCGGACGCACCGAGCCTCGTCGAGGCGTTCAAGTTCAACGTCGTCGTCGCGCGCCTGATCGAGCTCGTGAACGCGACCCGCAAGGCGATCGACTCGGGCCCCGGCGCGGCCGACCCCGCGGTGCGTGAGGCGGCCGAGACGGTGGCGCTCGCGCTCAACCTGTTCGCGCCGTACACCGCCGAGGACATGTGGTCGATGCTCGGCTACGAGGCGACGGTCGCGAACGCGCAGTGGCGCAAGCCCGACCGCACGCTGCTCGTCGAGGACAGCGTCACGGCGATCATCCAGGTCAACGGCAAGGTGCGCGACAAGTTCGAGGTGCCGGCCAAGATCTCGGGCGAGGAGCTCGAGTCGTTGGCTCGGGCCTCGGCCGCCGTCAGCCGCGCGATCGGTGAACAGCAGATCGTCAACGTCATCGTGCGTGCGCCGAAGCTGGTCAACATCGCGACCAAGCCCTGATCGGTTTCCGCCGCGGGGGTCTTCCCCAGCACAGGTGAGCGGGCCGCGCATCCATCCCCGGATCGGATGCGCGGCCCGCTTCCGCATGTGCCGTGCTTCGTAGCCTCGGCGGGTGAGATCAGACGAGGGCAGGGGCAGGCCGCCGAGCGCGGACGAGCGCGTCGCCCCCGAGGTCGTCGAACCCGCGGCGCTCGAACCCGATGCACTGCTGGCCGACTCGGCGCGGCGCCCGGGCTCGCGATGGCGGGTCGGTGTGGGTGCGGCGGTCGTGCTGCTCGTGGTCGGCGTCGGGGTGGCGGTCGTCGCGGGGCTCTTCTCCGGCGGCGGGGGAGTCGAGGCGGTCACGGCGCTGCCGACCTCGCCCGTCGGAGTCGCCGTGACGGGCGCACCGACGCCGTCGACTGCGGCAGTCGTGGTGCACGTGCTCGGGCTCGTGAAACGCCCGGGCGTGTACGAGCTCCCCGCTGGTGCGCGGGTGATCGACGCGATCGGCGCCGCAGGCGGGTTCGCCCCAGGGGCCGATCAGGGCGGTCTCAACCTCGCGCAGGTGATCTCGGACGGCGTCCAGGTGGTCGTGCCGAAGCCGGGTGAGGTCGCCGCAGCCCCGAGCGCGGGCGCGCCTGCGGGCACGGGCGGTGCGGCATCCGCCCCCGCCGGCGGCACGATCGACCTCAACACGGCGACCCTCGAACAGCTCGAGACGCTGCCGCGGATCGGCCCGGCCCTCGCCCAGCGCATCCTCGACTGGCGCGCGCAGCACGGCAGATTCGCGTCGGTCGCCGATCTGAAGAACGTCGCCGGCATCGGCGACAAGATCTTCACCGACCTCGAGGGCTCGGTGAGCGCCGGATGAAGCCCGGCGGCGTCGACCTGCGCCTCGCGTTCCCCGCTCTCGGCGGGTGGGCGGCGGCGGCTCTGCTGCTGGCCCGCCCCGGTGCCGGGTGGTGGTGCGCGGCCGGCGCCGCGACAGCGATCGCGGGTTGTCTGCTGGCCGCAGGTCGCATGCGGCGCGTCTGGGCCGGGCTCGCCGTGTTGACCTTCACGGCCGTGGGCGTCGCCGGGGCGGCGACGGCGCTGGCAGGAACAGCGCGGCACCCCGCCGACCTCGATCGGCTCGCTTCCGGTCATGTGGTCGCGATCGACGCGACAGTCGCGAGCACGACGAGCGGCGTTGCAGGCGGCCGATTCGGCAGCGGGGGCCGCGTGACCTTCCACGTCACGGCCGAGCGCGTGTCCGTGGGGAATGAGCGGATCGCGGGCCGGATGCCCGGGGTGGTCTATGCGGCCGAGCGCCGGCGCGAGCCGCGCATCGGCGAGCGTGTGCGCCTCACCGGCACCGTGGAGACCGCGCCCCCGGAGGACGACATCGCCTTCACGCTGCTCTCGGGCGACTGGACGCTCGAGGCCGGCGCACCGCCGTGGCTGGCTTGGGCGAACGGGCTTCGAGCGGATTTCGGGTCCGCCGCGGCGCGGCTGCCGGGCGACGGGGGCGCGCTGCTGCCCGGCCTGTCGATCGGCGACGACTCGCGGGTCCCCGCCGATCTCGACACCGCGATGAAGCAGTCGTCGCTGAGCCACCTGACCGCGGTGTCGGGCGCGAACTGCGCGGTCATCATCGCGGGGCTGCTCGCCCTCGCGGCGGCAGCGGGCCTGCCGCGGCGATGGCGGATCTCTTTCGCGCTGACCGGCCTGGCCGGCTTCGTGGTGCTGGTCACGCCGGGGGCGAGCGTGCTGCGCGCCGCGGTGATGGCATCCGTCGTCGTCCTCGGCACCGCGCTCGGGCGCCCCGGGCGTGCGCTGCCCGCGCTGTGCCTGGCGGTGCTCATCCTGGTGCTGCAGGACCCGTGGATGTCGCGGAACTACGGCTTCATCCTGTCGGTGCTCGCGACCGCGGCACTGCTGCTGCTCGCGCCGCCGCTGGAGGAGAGGCTGGGGCGATGGATGCCGCGCTGGCTCGCGCTCGGCCTGTCGGTGCCGCTCGCGGCGCAGCTCGCGTGCCAGCCCGTGCTCGTCCTGCTCAATCCGACCGTTCCGCTCTACGGGGTGGTCGCCAACGTCCTCGCCGAGCCGGCGGCGCCGGCCGCGACCGTCATCGGATTGATCGGGTGTTTGATCCTTCCGGTGTCCGGCGCGCTCGCGGCGCCGCTGCTGTGGTGCGCATGGGTGCCCTCGGCCTGGATCGCCGGCATCGCGCGGACTTCGGTCGGCCTTCCGGGAAGCGCCGTGCCCTGGCCGGGCGGTGCGGCGGGCTTCGCTCTGGCCGCTGTCCTGACCGGCGGGGTGGTGGTGATCGTGGCGCGCCCCGCGACGGTGCGCGGGCGCGTCGTGCGCGGGGCTCTGGGCGCGGCATCCGCGCTGCTCCTGGTCGTCGCAACGGCGCTGCAGGCCGGCCCCGCCATCGCGACGCGGGCGGAGATGCCGCGCGACTGGGTGGTCGGCATGTGCGACATCGGTCAGGGCGACGCGATCGTCATCCACGATTCCGGCCTGTACGGCCTCATCGACACGGGCCCCGACCCGAAGCTGTTGACGGCGTGCCTGCACAGGCTCGGAATCCGTCGTGTCTCCTTCCTGCTGCTCACGCACTACGACCTCGACCACGTCGGCGGCCTCGACGCCGTCGCCGGAATCACCCGGCTCGCGCTGATCGACCCCGCGCACAACCCGGGGGACGTGTTCGACGCTGACGAGCTCCGCAGGGGCGGGGCGCAGGTGCACGTCGCGACGCGCGGCGATGAGGGCGATTTCGGCACGATGCGCTGGAAGGTCCTGTGGCCCGACGGCCGTCACCCCGAGCTCACCACCAGCAACCAGCAGGGCGTCGGGCTCGAGATCGACGGCCGCGGCATCCGCATGCTGTTCCTCGCCGACCTCGACCAGAAGGCACAGGACGCGATGATCGCCGACGGCCTGCTGCCGCACTACGACGTGGTCAAGGTCGCGCACCACGGCACGGCCGACACCAGCACGCATCTCGACGCGCTCGTGCAACCGACCCTCGGGCTGATCTCGTGCGGTCTCGGCAACAGCTACGGGCACCCGACTGCGACCGCGCTGACCCTGCTGCGCGATGCGGGAGGCCGGGTGGCGCGCACCGATCTCGAGGGCATGGTGCTCGTCACGGTGCGCGGGGGCCGTCTTGGCATGTGGACGGAGAAGCATCCGACGGAGGCCGCGCTGTGGACACCGGCGAAGAGATGACGACGCCGGCGGATGAGTCGGCGGGGGAGGGATGTCGGTGACCGCCGGTAGGCTGAAAGCCCGAGGAGGACGAGTGGCAGCACCTGCGCGCGGCGGCGCGAGAACCGCGTTGAAGAGCGCGATCCCGCAGATTCCGTGGAGCGCGGCGAGGCCCGCACCGATCGTCCTCGTGACCGGGCCCGAGACGGTGCTCGCCGAACGCGCGATCCGTGCTCTGCGCGAGCAGCTCAAGGCCGCCGACCCGAGCCTCGAGGTGAGCGACATCGACGCCGGGTCGTATGCGCCCGGCGAGCTGATCACTCTCGCGAGCCCGTCGCTGTTCGGTGAGCCGCGCCTGATCCGCGTCACCGGGGTCGAGAAGGCGACCGACGCCTTCATCGCCGATGCGCTCGACTACCTCGCGGTGCCCGACGACGGCACGACCGTCGTCCTGCGGCACGGCGGCGGCATGCGCGGCAAGAAGCTGCTCGACGAGATCCGCGCGGGCCGCGGCGGCGGCGTCGAGGTGGTCTGCGCCGAGCTCAAGCGCGATTCCGACAAGTACGACTTCGCGCGCGACGAGTTCAAGCGCGCCGGCAAGCGCATCACGGGCGGAGCGCTGCGCGCGGTCGTCTCCGCCTTCGCGGACGACCTGGCCGAGCTGGCATCCGCCTGCCAGCAGCTCATCAGCGACAGCGCCGCCGAGATCGACGAGAAGATCGTCGACAACTACTACGGCGGCCGCGTCGAGGTGAACGCGTTCGCCGTGGCGGACGCTGCGATCGCCGGCCGCTACGGCGAGGCGCTCGTGACGCTCCGCCACGCGCTCGCCAGCGGGGCCGACCCGGTGCCGATGGTCGCCGCGTTCGCCAGCAAGGTCCGCACCATGGCGAAGCTCAAGGGCTCTCGCGGCGCCGACGGCCAGCTCGCGAGCCAGTTCGGGCTGTCGCCGTGGCAGGTCAAGCGCGCTCGGGAAGATCTGCAGGGTTGGGACGAGCCGGGGCTCGTCATGGCGATCCAGGCGCTCGCGGCCGCCGACTCCGAGGTCAAGGGCGGAAGCCGCGACGCGGTGTTCGCGCTCGAGCGGCTCGTGCGGACGATCGCGGCGAAGGGGCGCGTCGCCCGGTAGGGCACCCACCGGGAACCGGATCCGCTTCAGGGGAGCCGGATCCGGCTCCCGACGCGCGGATCCGGCTCCCGGTGGGCGCGGCGGAAATGCAGGAAGCCCCTCCGCCGAGCGGAGGGGCTTCCTGGAAAGCGGATGCTTAGAGCGCGTTGACCAGCTTGGCCAGGCCCGACTTGCGGTTGGCGGCCTGGTTCTTGTGGATGACGCCCTTGCTCACGGCCTTGTCGAGCTTCTTCGACGCGGCCTTGAGGGCGGCGGCGGCCTTCTCGGCGTCGCCGGCGGCGACAGCGGTGCGGGTCGCGCGAACGAGGGTCTTGAGCTCGCTCTTGACGGCCTTGTTGCGGTCCTCGGCCTTGCGGTTGGTCTTGATGCGCTTGAGCTGCGACTTGATGTTTGCCACTGGTGTGTGTTCTTTCGATTGGAACGGACTGTTGAAAGCCGCCTGGAGGTAGAGGGGCTCCGGCCGCGTTTCGCACACGTGTGGGACGCGTGCGCAAGTCGAACCACCATGCTACCAGAACGGGGCTGATGGCCGGGCCGCGTGCGCGCCCCTCGGCGGCGTCCCGGGGCGCCGATGAGGTTCCTCGCACCGGACTTCTGCGAGAATCTTCCTCGACATGTCACCACGAGCCACGAAGGCCCTCGAGCCCGCAGCGACCGACCCGGCCCGCATCCGCAATTTCTGCATCATCGCGCACATCGACCACGGCAAATCGACCCTGGCCGACCGCATGCTGCAGCTGACGGGCATCGTGCAGGAGCGCGACATGCGCGCGCAGTACCTCGACCGCATGGACATCGAGCGCGAGCGCGGCATCACGATCAAGAGCCAGGCCGTGCGCATGCCGTGGGCGTCCGACGGCGAGACCTACGCGCTCAACATGATCGACACCCCCGGCCACGTCGACTTCACCTACGAGGTCAGCCGCAGCCTCGCGGCGTGCGAGGGCGCGATCCTGCTCGTCGACGCGGCGCAGGGCATCGAGGCGCAGACCCTCGCCAACCTCTACCTCGCGCTCGAGAACGACCTCGAGATCATCCCGGTGCTCAACAAGATCGACCTTCCGGCGGCCGATCCCGAGAAGTACGCCGCCGAGCTCGCGAACCTCATCGGCGGCCGCCCCGAGGACGTGCTGCGGGTCTCGGGCAAGACGGGCATGGGGGTGGATGCCCTGCTGGACCGCGTGGTCGAACGCATCCCCGCGCCCAAGGGCGACGCGACGGCCCCGGCCCGCGCCATGATCTTCGACTCGGTCTACGACGCCTACCGCGGCGTCGTCACCTACATCCGCATGGTCGACGGCAAGCTCACGCCGCGCCAGCGCATCCAGATGATGTCGACGCGCGCGACCCACGAGCTGCTCGAGATCGGCGTGAGCTCGCCCGAGCCGACCCCGTCGAAGGGCCTCGGCGTCGGCGAGGTGGGCTACCTCATCACCGGTGTGAAGGACGTGCGCCAGTCGAAGGTCGGCGACACCGTCACGGACAGCGTGAAGCCGGCATCCGAGCCGCTCGCCGGCTACACCGACCCGAAGCCCATGGTCTTCTCGGGCCTCTACCCGATCGACGCGAGCGACTACCCCGAGCTGCGCGAGGCGCTCGACAAGCTGAAGCTGTCAGATGCCGCGCTCAACTACGAGCCCGAGACCTCGGTCGCGCTCGGCTTCGGCTTCCGCTGCGGCTTCCTCGGCCTGCTGCACCTCGAGATCGTCACCGAGCGCCTCGAGCGCGAGTTCGGCCTCGACATCATCACGACAGCGCCGAGCGTGGTCTACGAGGTGACGACCGAAGACAAGAAGACGGTCACCGTCACGAACCCCTCCGAGTTCCCGACCGGCAAGATCGACTCCGTGCGCGAGCCTGTCGTGCGCGCCGCGATCCTCGCGCCGAAGGACTACGTCGGCACGATCATGGAGCTGTGCCAGAGCCGCCGCGGCACGCTCATCGGCATGGACTACTTGAGCGAGGACCGCGTCGAGATCAAGTACTTCATGCCGCTCGGCGAGATCGTGTTCGACTTCTTCGACAACCTGAAGAGCCGCACGCAGGGCTACGCGAGCCTCGACTACGAGCCCGCCGGCGACCAGGAGGCCGACCTCGTGAAGGTCGACATCCTGCTGCAGGGCGAGCAGGTCGACGCGTTCAGCGCGATCGTGCACCGCGACAAGGCATACGCCTACGGCGTGCTCATGACGGGCCGACTGCGCGAGCTGATCCCGCGCCAGCAGTTCGAGGTGCCCGTGCAGGCCGCGATCGGTGCGCGCATCATCGCCCGCGAGTCGATCAGGGCGATCCGCAAGGATGTCCTCGCGAAGTGCTACGGCGGTGACATCACCCGTAAGCGCAAGCTGCTCGAGAAGCAGAAGGAGGGCAAGAAGCGCATGAAGATGGTCGGCCGGGTCGAGGTGCCGCAGGAAGCCTTCATCGCCGCGCTCTCGGGGGACACCGAGCGCAAGGAGAAGGACAAGTGAGCGCGGCGCGCCGTCAGCGTGAAGGGGCTGCAGAGCACCCCGTCACCTACGGCGCCATCGGCGCCACCCAGGCCGTCGACCTGCTGCAGTACCCGCCGCAGGGCTACAAGCCGCTCGAGCGCACCGTGCGGCTCGGCTCCGGCGAGGAGCGCTGGGAGACGTCGAAGTCGTCCCTGCTGTCGTGGGGCGTGCAGCGCGGCGCGGGCCTGCAGGTCATCGACATCGACCTCGGCACGGGGGAGCAGTACGCCGGCATCCGTTTTCACGAGGACGGCACCCCCGCGGGCATGCGCAACGCGGCCGGCACCGAGGCCGTCTACAACGAGGCGGGCGAGCCGCTCATCGCGAACGGCATGTCGGCCGTGCTCCGCACCAAGATCGGGCCGTTCACCGTCGACGCGCCGGTGCGCGTCGTCTACGTCATCGACGACCAGAAGCGCGTCGGCTTCGCCTACGGCACGCTGCACGGGCACCCCGAGAGCGGCGAGGAGGCGTTCATCCTCGAGCACCGCGACGACGACTCGGTCTGGCTGACCGTCCGCAGCTTCTCGCGGCCGGCCTCGTTCGGCTGGCGCCTGCTGGCGCCGTTCGCGAGCAGCGTGCGCAAGGGCGTGACGGCGAAGTACCTGCGCGCGCTGCACCCGATCAACGCGGCCTGACCGTGCCCTCCTCGCTCCCGCTCGGCGACCCGGCGCCCGAGGACGGGCTGCTGCCCGCCCAGGCATCCGCCCACGCCGCGCAGCGCGATCTCGGCGTCTACCTGCACGTTCCGTTCTGCCGCGTGCGCTGCGGCTACTGCGACTTCAACACCTACACGGCGACCGAGCTGCGCGGCGTGAAGCAGAGCGACTACGCCGACCAGGCGATCGCGGAGGTCGGCTTCGCGGCGCGGGCGCTCGAGGCATCCGGCCTGCCGGCCCGCCGGGTCGCGACGGTCTTCTTCGGGGGCGGCACCCCGACGCTGCTGCCGGCGGGCGACCTCGGGCGCATGCTGGGCGCGGTGCGCGACGCGTGGGGCCTCGCCCCGGGCGCCGAGGTCACGACCGAGGCGAACCCCGACTCGGTCGACGCCGACGACCTCATGGCGCTCGCCGACGCCGGTTTCACGCGCGTGAGCTTCGGCATGCAGTCGGCGGTGCCGCACGTGCTCGCGACGCTCGAGCGCACCCACGACCCCGCGCGCGTGCCGCTCGTCGTGCAGTGGGCGCGGGATGCCGGGCTCGACGTCAGCCTCGACCTGATCTACGGCACGCCGGGGGAGAGCCTCGACGACTGGCGCCGCTCGCTCGACGCCGCGCTCGCCTGTGCCCCCGACCATCTCAGCGCGTACGCCCTCATCGTCGAGGACGGCACGAAGCTCGCCCGGCAGATCCGCCGCGGCGAGGTCGCCGAGCCCGATGACGATCTGACCGCCGACATGTACGAGCTGGCGGATGCCGCGCTCGAGGCAGCCGGCTACGGCTGGTACGAGGTGTCGAACTGGGCGACCTCGCCCGAGCACCGCTCGCGCCACAACCTGTCGTACTGGCGCGGCGCCGACTGGTGGGGCGTCGGCCCCGGCGCGCACAGCCACGTCGGCGGGGTGCGCTGGTGGAACGTCAAGCACCCGGCCGCGTATGCGCAGCGGGTGCTCGCCGGCGTCTCGCCGGCCGCGGGGCGCGAGACGCTCGATGCCGAGACCCAGCGGGTCGAGGACGTGCTGCTCGGGGTGCGCATCAGCGACGGGCTGCCGATCGCCGAGCTCGGCGCGGAGGCGCGGCGCGAGGTCGCGGCCCTGATCGCCGACGGGCTGATCGACGGCGCGGCGGCCGTGCGCGGCGACATCCGCCTCACCCTCCGCGGGCGCCTGCTCGCCGACGCCGTGGTGCGCCGACTGACCTGAGGCGGCCGCGACCCCCGGCCTACTTGAAGAACTTGATCGACAGCGGGTAGGTGTAGGGCTCGCCGCGGTTGGCCGCGAGCGCGCCCATGATGCTGAAGACGATGTTGAGGACGATGATCGCGATGATCAGGGGCACGCCGATGATCGACAGGATGACCGTCGCGGTCAGGATCCAGGCGACGATCTCGGCGATGATCAGGGTGATCTGGAAGTTGAGCGTCGAGGTGACGTGACCGCGGATGAACGGGCCGCGGTCCTTCCAGATGATGTACATCACGACCGCGGCGATCAGCCCCGTGAAGAGACCAGCGGAGATGACGTTGATGCCGCCCGCGATCACATGCGTCAGCACCGACCACTGGCGCTCCTCACGGGCGTTCATCGGCTCCGCTGGGGGCGGTGTGTACGACATGGGGTGCGACCTCCTGGCAATAGGTTGGAGCCAGAGTAGCCGCGCTACTATTGGCACTCATAGATGACGAGTGCCAGTCGCGTGAGGGAGGCGTCACCGGGATGGTTTCTGAGCGTGGTCTGGCCGTGCTCCGCGCGATCGTGCAGGACTATGTGTCGACGCGCGAGCCCGTCGGCTCGAAGAGCATCGTCGACAAGCACGCGTTCGGCGTCTCGGCCGCGACGATTCGCAACGACATGGCTCTCCTCGAGGACGAAGAGCTGATCGCCGCTCCGCACACCTCGTCGGGGCGTGTGCCGACCGACAAGGGCTATCGCGTCTTCGTCGACCAGCTCGCCGACGTGCGCCCGCTCTCCTCGGCGCAGCGGCACGCGATCGAGCTTTTCCTCGGGGCGTCCGTCGACCTCGACGACGTCCTCGCGCGCACCGTCCGCGCCCTGGCCCAGCTCACGCAGCAGGTCGCGCTCATCCAGTACCCCTCGGTTTCCCGTGCGCGCCTGCAGCACCTCGAGTTCGTCGCGCTCGCGCCGCGCCGCGTGCTGACCGTCGTGATCGCCGACTCGGGCATCGTCGAGCAGCGCGTCGTCGAGCTGAGCGTCGACCCCGACCCCGTGCTGCTGACCCGGCTGCGCGACACCTTCAACGCCGCCGTGTTCGGGGTGCCGATGGCGGATGCCACGGCGCCGCTGCGCGCGGCGGCCGCGGCGCTGCCCGAGGGGCTGCGCGTGCCGGCCGAGGAGCTCGCGGCATCCGTCATCGCCGTCATCGACTCGACCCGTCAGGAACGCCTGATCATGGCCGGCACCGCGAACCTCGTGCGCACCGAACACGACTTCACGGGCAGCATCTTCCCGATCATGGAGGCCATCGAAGAGCAGGTCGAGCTGTTGAAGCTCTTCGGCGAGATGGCGAGCGAGCAGCACGGCGTCGCCGGCAACCGCGACATGAGCGTGACGATCGGCCGCGAGAACGAGCCGTTCGGGCTCGCCCAGACCTCCGTGCTGACCTCGGGCTACGGCACCGAGACCGGGCTCGTCGCCCGCCTCGGCGTGCTCGGCCCGACCCGCATGGACTACTCGAGCAACATGGCGGCCGTCCGCGCCGTCGCCCGCTATCTGAGCCGCTCGCTCGGCGAGCAGGCCTAGAACCACCGACCCAGTGAGGAGCCGCCCGCGTGGCAGCAGACCATTACGAAGTCCTCGGCGTCGAGCGCGATGCCGGACCCGATGAGATCAAGAAGGCGTACCGCCGCCTGGCGCGCGAGCTGCACCCCGATGTGAACCCGAGCCCCGAGGCGGCCGAGCGGTTCAAGCTCGTCACGCACGCCTACGACGTGCTCTCGGACCCGAAGCAGCGCGAGCAGTACGACCTGGGGCCGCAGGCCGGCCCGTTCGGCGGCGCGCAGGGCTTCGGCGGCTTCGAGGACATCTTCTCGACCTTCTTCGGCGGGGGCGGCGGCGGGCGCGGGCCCAAGTCGCGCCGCGAGCGCGGGCAGGACGCCCTGTTGCGGGTCGAGATCGATCTCGCGGATGTCGTCTTCGGCGCCCACCGCGATCTCGAGGTCGACACGGCCGTCGTCTGCGACCGCTGCGGCGGTTCGTGCTGCGAGCCGGGCACGCATCCGGTGACCTGCGACATCTGCGGCGGCTCGGGGTCGATCCAGCGCTAGGTGCGCTCGCTGCTCGGCAACGTCATGACCTCGAGCCCCTGCGGCACCTGCCGCGGCTACGGCACCGTCATCGCGACCCCGTGCGTCACGTGCCAGGGCCAGGGCCGGGTGCGAGCGCGCAAGACGATCCCCGTCGAGATCCCGGCCGGCGTCGACACCGGTCTGCGCCTGCAGCTGCCCAATCAGGGCGAGGCCGGCCCCGCCGGCGGCCCGAACGGCGACCTGTACCTCGAGATCAAGGTCAAGCACGACGACGTCTTCAGTCGCGACGGCGACGACCTGCTCGCGACGCTCGAGGTGTCGATGGTCGACGCGATCCTCGGCACGCATGCGAGCTTCTCGGCGCTCGACGGCCCCGTCGACGTCGAGGTGCACGCCGGCACGCAGAGCGCCGAGATCGTCACCGTCAAGAACCGCGGCATCACGCGCCTGCGCGGCAACGGCCGCGGCGACCTGCGCATCGGCATCCAGGTCGTCACGCCGACCAAGCTCGGCCGCAGCGAGCGCGACCTCATCGAGAAGTTCGCGAAGCAGCACAAGAGCGACAAGCCGCGGCTCTCGCAGTTCCAGCAGGGGCTGTTCGCGAAGCTGCGCGACCGCTTCCTCAACCTGTAGGCGCCGGCGGTGGCCAACTTCTATCTGGTCGAGGATCTCGCCGATGCGACCGTCGGAGGCACCGTGTCGGTCACGGGCGCCGAGGCGAAGCACGTCGCGACCGTCGCCCGCACCCGGGTGGGCGAGCGTCTGCTCGTAGGCAACGGGCGCGGGCTCGTCGTCGAGGGCGCGGCCGAGTCCGTCGCGGCGGCCGAGGTGGTCGTGCGGGTCGAGGCGGTGCGCGTGCAGGATGCCCCGGCTCCGGCGATCCGGCTCGTCCAGGCCCTCGCCAAGGGGGACCGCGACGAGCTGGCGATCCAGGCGGCGACCGAGCTCGGCGTCGACGGCGTCGTGCCGTGGCAGGCCGAGCGCTCGGTGTCGCGCTGGTCGGGGCCGAAGCTCGAGAAGGGCCGCGAGCGGTGGTCGAGCATCGTGCGCGAGGCCGCGAAGCAGTCGATGCGCCCGTGGCTGCCCGAGGTCGGAGCGCTCATCACGACGCGCGAGATCGCGGCAGCGGCGGCGACGCAGCGCGTGCTCGTGCTCGAGCCGTCGGCGAGACATCCGCTCACCTCGGTCGAGTCCGACGGGCGCGACCTGCTGCTCGTTGTCGGCCCCGAGGGCGGCATCGCCCCCGCCGAGCTCGAGCACCTGCAGGCCGCGGGGGCCGAGCTCGTGCGGCTCGGTGACGAGGTGCTGCGCACGTCGACCGCGGGGCCCGCGGCGATCGCCGTGCTCAACGCACGGCTCGGCCGCTGGTGACGGCGCGCTCAATAGACTTGCAGGGTGCGCACCGCCTGAGTCGGCGGGCAACGCCTGCCAGAGGAGAGAAATGACCGACCGCGCCCCGTCCGTGTTCTCTCGCATCATCGCGCGCGAGATCCCCGCCGACGTCGTGTTCGAGAGCGAGCACGTCATCGCCTTCAAGGACATCGCACCGCAGGCGCCCGTGCACCTGCTCGTCGTGCCCAAGACCGAGGCCTACGCCAACGTCGCCGAGCTCGCGGCGGGCGACCCGGCGCTGCTCGCCGAGGTCGTGGCCACGGCATCCTCGCTCGCCGCCGAACACGCGGACGGCGACTACCGACTCATCTTCAACACCGGCGCCGGCGCAGGCCAGACGGTGTTCCACGTGCACGCGCACGTGCTCGCCGGCGGCCTGACGGAAGGCACACTTGCCCAGCTCTGAAACCCCTGATCAGCCCGACACCCGCACGACAGGCGCCGCCGAGGAGCGCCTCGAGGTCGACGGCGTCGCGATGGTGCGCCTGCTCGGCCCGCAGGACCGCCTGCTGACGACGCTCGAGAAGCAGTACCCCGGCGTCGAGGTGCACGTGCGCGGCAACGAGATCACGCTCAGCGGCGACCCCGCGCAGGTCGCGAGCGCGCGCACGCTCGTCGACGAGCTGCTCGCCATCGTCAAGAACGGGCACGACCTGCACCCGGCCGAGGTCAGCCGCGGGCGGCAGATGGTGGACGCCGGGCTGAGCCCGGCCGCGCTGCTGGGGGAGTCGATCCTGCAGGTGCGCGGCAAGACGATCCGCCCGATGACACCCGGCCAGGCCGACTACGTGCACGCGATCGACGAGAACACGATCGTGTTCGGCATCGGCCCCGCGGGCACCGGCAAGACCTACCTCGCGATGGCGAAGGCGGTGCAGGCGCTGCAGCGCAAGGAGGTCGATCGCATCATCCTGTCCCGCCCCGCGATCGAGGCGGGGGAGCGGCTCGGCTACCTGCCGGGCACGCTCACGGACAAGATCGACCCCTACCTGCGCCCGCTCTACGACGCCCTCAACGAGATGCTCGACCCCGAGCTCGTGCCCAAGCTGCTCGCCGCGGGCACGATCGAGGTGGCGCCGCTCGCCTACATGCGCGGTCGCACGCTCAACTCGTCGTTCGTCGTGCTCGACGAGGCACAGAACACGACGCCCGAGCAGATGAAGATGTTCCTGACCCGCCTCGGCTTCGGCTCGCGCATGGTCATCACGGGCGATGTGACCCAGATCGACCTGCCGGCCGGTTCGTCGGGCCTGCGGCTTGTGACGCGCGTGCTGAAGAACGTCGACGACATCCACTTCTCGACGCTGACGAGTGAGGATGTCGTGCGCCACAGCCTCGTCGGCCGCATCATCGACGCCTACACCGAGTACGACCAGAAGCAGCAGGCGCAGCACTACGAGCGCGAGCAGGCGCGCGAGTTCGCCAACCGCGCCGAGCGCCGCGCCGCCGACCCGTCCCTGCGACCGAGAAGGCCGAAGAAGTGACCATCGAGATGAACCCGAGCGAAGCGAGGATCAGCGGATGACGATCGAGATCAACAACGAATCCGCCATCGAGGTCGACGAGGCGCGTCTGCAGCGCCTGGCCGCCTACGCGCTCGGCGCGCTGCACGTCAGCCCCGAGGCCGAGCTCGCGATCGTGCTCGTCGACGAGGCCGCGATGGAGCAGCTGCACGTGCAGTGGATGGACGAGCCCGGCCCGACCGATGTGCTGAGCTTCCCGATGGACGAGCTGCGCCCCGGCACCGAGGACCAGCCGACGCCCGCGGGTCTGCTCGGCGACGTCGTGCTGTGCCCGCAGGTCGCGCAGGCGCAGGCGGAACAGGCCGGCCACACGCTCGTCGAGGAGCTGCAGCTGCTCACCGCGCACGGCATCCTGCACCTGCTCGGCTTCGACCACGCCGACAAGGAGGAGGAACGGGAGATGTTCGGCATCCAGCGCGACATCCTCGTGGGCTTCACCCTGAACGAGCGAAAGCGCTAGACGCGGTTGATCGCCACGCTGTTCTTCGTCGTCGCGTTCCTGCTGACCGCGCTCGGCGGCTTCATGGCGGCGATCGAGTCGGCGCTGAGCAGCGTCACCGGCGGTGACATCCGCGATCAGAACGCGGTCGGCTTCGTTCGTGTCGTCTCCGAGACGGCGGCCGGGGTGCTCGTCACGCTCGGCTTCGTGATCATCCTCGACTCATGGTGGTGGGCGCTGCTGGTCAGCGTGCTGATCATGACGGCCGCGAGCTTCGTGCTCGTCGGCACGAGCCCGCGCAGCGTGGGCCGAGCGCACCCCGAGCAGCTGCTCGCCTTCGCCGAGCCGATGATCCGCACGCTGCGGCTGCTGCTCGGGCCGGTCGCCGGCCTGCTGGTCGCGCTCGGCGACCGGGTGACGCCCATGCGGGCGCGCTCGACGGTCGGCAGCGAGGAGCAGCTGCTCAACCTCATCGACGACGCGGCCGAGCACTCGGTGCTCGCCGAGCAGGACGCCGAGCTGATCCACTCCGTCTTCGAGTTCGGCGACCGGGTCGTGCGCGAGGTCATGGTGCCGCGCACCGACATGGTGACCGCGGACGCCGACGCCTCGGTCGCGAGCGCGATGAGCCTCTTCCTCGGCCGCGGCATCTCACGCATCCCCGTGGTGGGCGAGGGCCCCGACGACGTCACCGGGGTGCTCTACCTGCGCGACGTGTCCCGGCTCGTGTACGAGCGGCCGGGTGCCGCGGATGCCGCGCGCGCGGCATCCCTGCAGCGCCCCGCCGTCTTCGTGCCCGAGTCGATGCCCGCCGACGCACTGCTGCGCCAGATGCAGCTCGGCAAGAACCACCTCGCGCTCATCGTCGACGAGTACGGCGGCATCGCGGGCCTCGTGACGATGGAGGACCTGATCGAGGAGCTCGTGGGCGAGATCACCGACGAGTACGACAAGGGCGCGCCCGCCGTCGAGGAGCTCGAGCCCGGCGTCGTCTACCGCGTGAGCGCCCGGCTGTCGGCCGACGAGCTCGGCGAGCTGTTCGACCTCGAGCTCGAGGACGAGGACGTCGACAGCGTCGGCGGCCTGCTCGCCAAGTCGCTCGGCAAGCTGCCCCGGGAAGGCGATGTCGCAGAGTACGAGGGCCTCGAGCTCACCGCCGAGCGCACCGAGGGGCGGCGCGGGCGCCTGGTGACCGTGCTGGTGCGGCGTGCGACCATTGACAGCGATGACTGATTCCGCGGTGAACCCGTTCAAGGCCGGCTTCGTGAGCTTCGTCGGCCGCCCCAATGTCGGGAAGTCGACGCTGACCAACGCCCTCGTGGGCCAGAAGGTCGCGATCACGTCGTCGAAGCCGCAGACCACCCGGCGTGCGATCCGCGGCATCGTGAACCGGCCCGACGCGCAGCTCATCATCGTCGACACCCCCGGCGTGCACCGCCCGCGCACGCTGCTCGGCGAGCGGCTGAACGCGCTCGTCGAAGAGACGCTCGGCTCGGTCGACGTCATCGGCATGTGCTTCCCCGCGGGCGAGAAGATCGGCCCCGGCGACAAGTTCATCAACGACCGGCTGGACGACGCGCCGCGCGCCAAGAAGGTCGCGATCGTGACCAAGACGGATGCCGCGGGCAAGGCGGCCGTCGCCGAGCAGCTCCTCGCCGTGAGCGCGCTGCGCGACTGGGACGCCATCATCCCGATCTCCGCCCTCACCGGCCGCCAGCTCGACGACCTCGTCGCTGAGCTCGTGCGCCTGCTGCCGGAATCGCCCGCGCTCTACCCGCAGGACCAGCTCACCGACGAGGCGACGATCGACCGTGTCGCCGAGTTCGTGCGCGAGGCCGTGCTCGAGGAGGCGCGCGAGGAGCTGCCGCACTCGCTCGCCGTGACGATCGACGACATCGTCGAGGACGACGGCACCGACGTCGTGAAGATCTACGCCAACCTCTTCGTCGAGCGCGACAGCCAGAAGGCCATCGTGATCGGTCGCGCCGGCTCGCGCCTCAAGCAGATCGGCGCCGACGCGCGGGCGCAGATCGAGAACCTGCTCGGCCGCCGGGTGTTCCTGTCGATCCACGTGAAGGTCGCGAAGGACTGGCAGCAGGACCCGAAGCAGCTCGGGCGACTCGGCTTCTAGCACGGCGGCGCTTCCGCGCGGCGTCGCATTCTGCGGAAATGCCGCTGCATTTCCGGCATCTTCTGACGCCGCGCGGAGGTGACGGCGCGGCGTACGACCGGAGGATGATTCCGGGGCGCGCGGCGCGGGGCATCCCCGGCCGCCCACTACCGTGAGGGGCATGCGCACGCTCACGACCCGGCAGCTTCAGGTCGACGTCGTCGCCGCTGCCGCGTTCGCGCTGATCAGCCTGGTGCTGATGTTCGTGACGGGCTTCTACGGCTGGGCCAGTCGCGCCCACCTCGTGCCGATCTTGTTCCTGGGTGCCGCGCTCGCGTTCCGGCGCTGGTCGCCGGCCGTCGCGCTGGGGCTCGCATGGCTCTCGGCCGTGGTGCAGCTCGGCTCGCATCTGCCGCCCGAGTTCTACAACGTCGGGGTCTGCGCCGTGCTGTTCGCGACGGCCGCGTACGGCGACCGGGTCGTGCGGTGGCTCGGGCTCGCCTCGGCCGTCGGCGGCGCGGTCGTCGTGACCGTCTACCTGATCGGCTATCAGGGCTGGTTCGGCGGCCTCGGCTACCTGCCGATGCTGTTCCAGGGCCAGCTGCGCGATTTCTTCCTGCTGTTCGTCGGCTCGCTCGCGCTGCTCGCACTGTCGTGGATCAGCGGCCTGCTCGTCCGCTCGCGGCGTCAGGGCCGGGACGCCGCGGAGCGCGAGGAAGAGGCGCGGCACGACGCCGAGATCGCCGAATACCGCGTGGTCGTCGAGCAGGAGCGCAACCGCATCGCGCGCGACATGCACGATGTCGTGGCGCACACCCTCGCGGTCGTCATCGCGCAGGCCGACGGCGCCCGGTTCGCGGCTTCGACCCGGCCCGAGCTGGCCGTCGACGCCCTCGACACGATCGCCGGTGTCGCGCGCGACGCGCTCGGCGACGTGCGGATGCTGCTCGCCGAGCTGCGCCATGACGAGGGCTCGGCACCGCAGCCGGGCGTGGCCGACTTCGACCTGCTGTTCGGCCAGCTGCGCGCCGCCGGCCTCGACCTGCGGGTCACCGAGGAGGGCGAGCGACTGCCGTTCGGCGCGGCCCGCGAGATGGCGGCCTACCGCATCGTGCAGGAGGGGCTGACGAACGCGCTGCGGCACGGCGCGCCCGGCGAGCCGGTCGAGGTCGAGCTGATGTGGGCGGCGGATGCCCTGCACATCGAGCTCGTGAACAAGCTGCCCGCGCCGCTGCCCCCAGCCACGGCCCAGGTGCCGACGGCGGGTGCGCTGCCGGCACCTGGCCACGGCCTGCCGGGCATGCACGAGCGCGCCCAGCTCGCGGGCGGCTCGCTCATCGCCCGCCCCGACGGCGCGGGCCGCTTCGTCGTCCGAGCGTGGATCCCGAACGGAGCCGCCGCATGACCCCGATCCGCATCGTCCTCGTCGACGACCAGGCGCTGTTCCGCGCCGGCGTGCGCATGCTCATCGAGTCGCAGCCCGATCTCGTCTTCGCGGGCGAGGCGGGCGACGGCGTGCAGGCCCGCAAGGCCGTGGCGGCGGCGCGGCCGGACGTGGTGCTGATGGATGTCCGCATGCCGCTCGCCGACGGCATCCAGACCACGCGCGACATCCTCGCCGATGCCGCGGCGGGTGGGCACGAGCCGCCCCGCGTGCTCGTCCTCACGACCTTCGACCTCGACGAGAACGCCGCGCGCGCCATCCGCGCGGGCGCGAGCGGCTTCGTCCTGAAGGACGCCGACCCCGAGTTCCTGCTCGCCGCGATCCGCACGGTGCACCAGGGCAACGCCGTCATCGCCGCGACGGCGACGCGCGAGCTGTTCGCGCAGGTGCAGCGCGGCGCGGAACGGGCCGCGACGCCGGCCACCTGGTCCGAGCTCACGGCCCGCGAGCGCGAGATCTTCCGCCTCGCCGCGCGCGGCATGTCGAACGCCGAGATCGCCGAGTCGGAGTTCCTCTCCGAGGCGACCGTCAAGACCCACATCAGCCGGGTGCTCGCAAAGCTCGGCCTGCGCGACCGGGTGCAGCTCGTGGTGTTCTCGTACGAGCACGAGCTGCCGACCGAGGACTGACCCAGCAGGTCCACACGTCATCCTCAGGGATGACACAGAACCGGTCGCACGGACGACGCGCGCCGCACCACGTCGAAAATAGCGTCGAGGTCATGGTGCTGCTGCTCTCCGACCCCCGCGTCGGGCTGGTCCCCGTCCACGACGGCGGCGACCCCGTCATCCCGTTCCCCGCGGTCATCGGCCACTCCGTCCTCGGCGCCGGCTCGGGCGTCGTGCACATCCGCCGCGGGCTCGCCGCGCGGCTCGTCGAAGCCGCGATGCGGCTGCCGGCGCCGCTCTCGCTCAAGATCCTCGAGGGGCACCGCAGCCCCGGGGCGCAGCAGGCGATCATCGCGCGCTATGAGGGCGAGCTGCGCGAGGCGTACCCGGCGCTGGACCGCAGCGAGCTCGCACGCCTCTCGAGCCGCTTCGTCGCTCCGCTCGGGGTGGCCCCGCACGTGGCGGGCGCCGCCGTCGACCTCACCCTCGTCGATCGCGACGGCGTCGAGCTCGACCTGGGCACGCCCGTCGACGCCACCCCCGAGCAGAGCGACGGCGCGTGCTACTTCGCGGCCGAGAACGTGAGTGAGGATGCCCGGGCCCGCCGCACCCTGCTGGCGGAAGCCCTCGGCGCCGCCGGCCTGGTGAACTACCCGACCGAGTGGTGGCACTGGTCGTACGGCGATCGCTACTGGGCTGTGATGACCGGGGCGCCGCACGCCCTGTACGGCCCCGTCGAGCAGGCGGTGGCCGCATGACCGGCGCGCGGCTCCTCGTCGACACCGGGGCGATCGAGCGCAACACGTGCCTGTTCGCCGGCCTGGTGCCCGGCGAGCTCATGGCCGTCGTCAAGGCCGACGGCTACGGCGCGGGCGCCGCACGCGTGGCGCGGGCGGCACTGGCATCCGGCGCGACCCGTCTCGGCGTCACGAGCATCGCCGAGGCGCTCGCGCTGCGCGATGCGGGCGTCTCGGCGCCGATCCTCAGCTGGCTCAACACGGTCGACGCCGACTTCGGCGCCGCCGTCATGCTCGACGTCGAGCTCGCCGTGCCCGGCGTCGCCCACCTCGACGCGATCGGCCGCGCGGCGCAGGCGCTCGGGCGACGTGCACGCGTGCACCTGCAGGTCGACTGCGGCATGGCGCGCGAGGGATGTCCGCGCGAGCTCTGGCCGCAGCTGCTCGGCTTCGCGGCCGCCGCCCGGTCCCGCGGCGAGATCGAGGTCGTCGGCGTCATGGGGCACCTGAGCTCGGCCGACGAACCGTTCGACCAGACGAACCGCCGCGAACGCGACCGGTTCGCCCATGCGCTGCGGCTCGCGCGCACGGCCGGCTTCCGTGCCGCGGTGCCGCACCTCGCCGCCACAGCGGCGACGCTGACCCAAGGCGCCGCACACCACGGCATGGTCCGCGTCGGCGCCGGACTGGTCGGCATCGACCCGACCGGCACGCACCGCCTCGACGGCGCGCTCACCCTCGAGGCGCAGATCGTCGACGTTCGCGAGGTCGGCCCCGGAACCCCCGTCGGCTACGGCCACGGCTGGCTCGCCGAGCGCCCGACCCGGCTCGCCCTGGTCGCGGCCGGCTACGCCGACGGCGTGCCCCGCGCGCTCGACCCCGCGGCGGCCGTGTTCCTGCACGGCGTCCGCCGCCGCATCGTCGGGCGGGTCTCGATGGACCAGATCGTGGTCGACCTCGGCGGCCTCGATGCGGCGCCGGGGGAGTACGTCACCGTCTTCGGCCCCGGCCTGCGGGGCGAGCCGACCGTCGGCGAATGGGCCGCGTGGTGCGGGACCATCCCGAACGAGATCGTCACCGGCATCGGGCCACGCGTCGAGCGGGTGGCGCAGACATCCTCGACCCGCGAGGCGATCGGCGCGGCCCGATGACCGCGCGCATCCGGGTCGCGGTGATCGGCGGCGGCGCGAACGGCGAGCACGAGGTCTCGCTCGCCTCCGCGGCCTCCGCCCTCGCGGCGCTCGACCCCGACCGCTACGAGGCCGTGCCGTTCACGATCGCGCGGGACGGCGGATGGCTCGTCGCCGGCAGCCCGCTCGCGTTCGGCGACGCGGTCACGGCCCTCGCCGGCTGCGACGTCGCACTGCCGCTCGTGCACGGGGCCCCCGGCGAGGACGGCACACTCGCCGCGCTGTGCGAGCTCATCGGCCTGCCGTATGCCGGCAGCGGGGTGGGCGCCGGCGCGGTCGCGATGGACAAGCACGCGACCAAGCTCATGGCCGCCTCGGTCGGCATCCGCACGGCGCCCGCCGCACTGCTCACGCGGGCGACGCGCGATGCGTACGCGTGGTGCGGGCCCGTCGTCGTGAAGCCGGTGGATGCCGGGTCGAGCCGCGGCGTCACGCCGGTGCGCGCACCCGGCGACCTGCCCGGCGCCCTCGACGCCGCCTTCGCATGGGGCGACCGCGTGCTCGTCGAGCAGCTCGTCGCGGGCCGCGAGATCGACATCGCGGTGTTCGACGAGGACGACGAGCCGATCGTCACGGCACCCCTCGAGATCGCGGCGCAGACGTTCTTCGACTACGACGCGAAGTACGGCGAGACCCACGACACGCACGTGGTGTTCGAGGTGCCGGCGCGGCTGACCTCCCTCGAGCTCCGCCGGCTCGAGCAGAGCGCGCTCGCGCTCTATCGCGCCCTGGGCTGCCGTGGGGTCGCGCGCCTCGACTTCTTTCTCGATGCGGACGGCTGGCTGCTCAACGAGGTGAACACGACCCCGGGCCTCACGAGCGCGTCGCAGGTGCCGCTCATGTTCCGGGCATCCGGCATCGCCTACCCCGACCTGCTCGACCGGCTGATCGGGGAGGCGCTGCGCAGGGCTGCCGTGTTAGCCTGAAATCAATGTTCGGCCCGCTCCTCCTTAGCTGCCGCGCCGAGTCCTCCATCTAGAGGCCAGACTCGTCGCGGAGTTTCCTGTCGGCTTCTTTCCTCCTCAGGCCATCTGCCTGAATCGACAGCGAAAGAGTTAGAGCGATGAAGAACACCCAGAAGCCCAGCACCATGCCGGTGCACCGCTACCGCCCGTTCCACGAGCAGATCGCGGTCGAGCTGCCCGATCGCACGTGGCCGACCAAGCGCATCGCCGAGGCGCCGCGCTGGTGCGCCGTCGACCTGCGCGACGGCAACCAGGCGCTGATCGACCCGATGAGCCCCGAGCGCAAGCGCATCATGTTCGACCTGCTGGTGCAGCTCGGCTACAAGGAGATCGAGGTCGGCTTCCCGAGCGCGAGCCAGACCGACTTCGACTTCGTGCGCAGCCTCATCGACGAGGGCGCCATTCCCGACGACGTCACCATCCAGGTGCTGACGCAGAGCCGCGACCACCTGATCGCCCGCACCTACGAGTCGATCAAGGGCGCGAAGCAGGCCATCGTCCACCTGTACAACTCGACGAGCATCCTGCAGCGCGACGTGGTCTTCCGCACCGATGTGCAGGGCGTCATCGACATCGCGCTGCACGGCGCGCGCCTGTGCCGCGAGCTCGAGAAGACCGTTCCCGAGACGACCGTCTACTACGAGTACTCGCCCGAGTCGTACACGGGCACCGAGCTCGAGGTCGCCGCGCGCATCTGCAACGAGGTGCTCGAGGTCTTCGAGCCGACGCCCGAGCGCAAGGTTATCATCAACCTGCCGGCGACCGTCGAGATGGCGACGCCGAACGTCTACGCCGACTCGATC